>ERZ1034361.1600-NODE-1600-length-11792-cov-3.945028_pt1 | contig 11792 bp, 12 predicted proteins | sample MGYA00520617_ERZ1034361 | MGnify/ENA primary metagenome ERZ1034361 (study PRJEB33736, sample SAMEA104284507) | Azolla filiculoides | biome: Urban; feature: Water surface; material: Ditch water | place: Netherlands | collected 2015-10-28 | depth 0-0.1 m ... | reverse complement strand
AAACTTCCAAATGAAAATCCAGAAACCACTAAAGGCAAGGTATTTGCAGCTTGCACCCACGCTTGTTGTGAAGTCGCCTCGAATTGATTCCAGCTTGAAGGGGTGCGCATCCAATCAGTCACATGCAGCAGGTCTTCCATCTCGCCAACGCCGTCATCATGCACACCAGCTGTAGCACCCACTCCGCGAAAATTGGGGCGCACACTGACGTAGCCCAATTGATTGAAAGCACGCGCCATAGTTTGCGCAACCTTGTTATCCATTGTTCCACCCATGAGCGGATGTGGATGTGCAACCAAGGCCAAACCCCTCACTATGAAATCAGGGTTATTTTTTAATTCATCAGGAAGATCAATCGACATTTCGATTTGACCCACAACACCATCAATATGAATTATTTTTGTACGGCTATTCATAGGAGAAACTTTCTGAAATCTTTTAAGCTAACTGCAGGCGCTCTACTGGGCGCCCTTGAACTAGGTGAGACTGGATAATTTCTTCGATATCTTCAGTATCTACAAAGGTGTACCAAATGCCCTCTGGATAAATCACTGCTACTGGACCGTCAGCACAACGATCCAAACATCCTGCTTTATTGATACGAATTTTTCCTGGGCCAGATAGACCCAACTCTTTCACACGATTTTTTGCATATTCAAACAATGCAAATGCATTGTGGCGATCGCAACAATCTTCGCCATTGCTGCGTTGATTTAGACAGAAAAAAACATGGTGTTTAAAGCTCATACGTAATCTCAATCAAGTATTTGAATTAAAGGTGGCCCTATTTCGGACTATCCAAAATAAAGCTAATGGCAACCATACTACGGAAACCCATTGCATCAATTCATTAAAGTGTAATAGCCGACCTTGGTACCAGTGTCGCAATGTCAGTATGAAATATGGATTGTCCGGCAAGAGATTAATTGCCAGTGTGGCGCTAACCAAGCATGCGATTGCCAACCAAGCTTTGCTGGCTGCAGAAAATTGGAGGGTCCATCTCAATAAAAGACTTCCCAGCACCATCCCCCAAATAGCCCCTGCGGTAAGCCACAGCAAACTAAATTCTGCCCCGAATTGCAATGCTGTAAAGGCAATTTTGACCAAAACAGTGAAGCAAAGCAGGCTATTTAAAATCTTCCACTGGGGCGCTTTTGCACGCATCCCCAGGGATAGCAAGAGCCCAGTGCCTAGCCAGCAGACCGCTGTAATGATGGATTCTTGGATAACATGATTTACCACCATGGTTCCCCAATCAACCGAGGCAAAAATCGTATGCCCCCATACCCCCGTTCCCAACCAAGAGCTCTGGGGATAGATCTGAGCCCAAGGAAAGAGCAGAAATAAGGCGCAAGCAGCCCAGTTCAAACCAAACCACTGGTCAAAACGACGGCGTATTGCACTACCAGAGAGCCACTGGGGTCCCAAGGGGATCGCCAATAAGCCACCCATCAGCCCACCCAAGACATTGGCCCACCAATCCATTTGACTCGGTATCCGAGTGGGTAACCAGGTTTGCAGTGACTCGACGCTAAAAGCCAATACCGCACTAAAACTTAAGGCAATACCTAGCGCAACGAAATTACGCCAGCGTGGGTAACAAGCAAAAACCAACAAAAACCCTAAGGGGATATAGGCCAAGATATTCACTGAGACGTCAAAGAGCGTAATAAAGCGGGGTAAAGGCGCATCTAACCACGCCCATGCTGCAATCCCGTTATCAAAATTGAAATCAAAGGGGTTGAGGCTGACATAAACGATCAATAGGGCATAGCTCAAGCTAATAGCCCTGGCCAAAGGCATTGCCTGCAGAGGCCATACAAACTTGCGAGGACGTTGATCATCGTGATGCATTCCATCATTCTAGGTCAGCCAGGTCAGATCTTTCTACAATAGGAAAATGAGTTCGAATTGCATCCTGGAGCGCGTCGCCACCACCAAATCAACTAATGATGATTTATTGGCCCGTTGGCGCGCCGGGGAATTAATTGATCCTGTAGCGCGCATTGCCCAAGAGCAGACTAACGGCAAGGGTCGGGCAGGAAGAGTTTGGCTCTCTAAGCCCGAAGACACTCTGTGCTTTTCCTTAGCCTACCCATTCCGAAAGCGGCCCAACGAACTAAGCGGCCTGAGTCTAGTCATTGGATTGGCAGTCCTTGCTGGTATTGCCGCAGCCCTCGGAACCAGTGAAGCTACCCTCCATCAACAAGGCCTACGACTGAAGTGGCCTAACGATTTACTTCTGAACAATGCAAAACTTGGCGGCATCTTGATTGAAGGCGGACAAAGCAACCCAAACTCACCCACATGGATGGTGATTGGATTAGGTCTGAACTTACGCAATGCAGCATTAATGGAAAAGAGTTTGGACAGCAAATCCTCATTCGGGGTTGCCTCATTGGATCAACTGATGACCCTCCAAAAATCTATTCCTGATACTGAGTTTATTTGGCTAAAACTGATCGAGTCGTTTGAAAAGTATTTAGCTCAATTTGAACAACATGGATTTGGCTACTTTCAAAGCTCTTGGGAGCATTGGGATGCCTTTAATAATCAGTCAGTTTGTATATCAGGTGCGGGTAAAGACCCCATCATTGGAATTTCTGCCGGAGTTGATGCCACTGGTGCGCTTCTCCTAAAACAGCATGACAAATTGATTGCCATTCATGCAGGCGATGTCTCTTTGCGAGTGCAATCATGAGTTTGTATTTAGTATTTGATCTTGGCAATACTCGGCTGAAATGGGCGGCTGTTGAGTCCACGCAAAATATTTCAGACCGCAATAAAAAACTGTGGGCATATTCTGGATCGATCAGCACTAAATCTTTCCAGTCACCTGAGCTACGCGCCGAGTTATCTGACTATATTTCTAAAACATTACCCAAGCCAGATGCAATTGCATTTTGCTGTGTAGCAGGTGACGCTGCCATTGGAAATCTACGCAGTCTCTTTCCGCAATGGCAAGATCTTGAATGGAAGCAATTCACTGGTAGCAGTACTTACGATGGTGTGCGCACACTCTATCAAGATCCAAGCAAGCTGGGCGCAGATCGATGGGCAGCACTCATTGGCGCAAGAGCACTCTCCAACACCAATACGCTAGTGATTAATGCCGGAACAGCCACAACCATTGACTTGCTGGGCAGCAACGGCGTTCATTATGGCGGCTGGATCATGCCTGGCCTAGGTCTCATGCAAGAAAGTCTGCAACAAAATACAGCTCAGCTGCCATTAGCAGTACGCGTCAGCAAGCCTGTAGCTGAAGCGGGCTTTGGCACAACAACGGATGAAGCAATTACTGGTGGTTGTGATGCAGCCCAAATGGGCGCAATACTGCGTGCCGCTCTTTTAGCCAAAGCAATGAATCATCCTGTCGAGCGAATTTGGCTTGATGGTGGTAACGCCAAAATTTTGGCAAATGAAATCAAGCAATTTCCAGAGCTGGCCGTACTACCTATTGAACCTATTGAAGGTTTGGTGCTGCGTGGACTTTGGGCTTGGCTCTTACAAAATCTTTAAGTGCTCGCCTGCATGAATTAGCAGGGCTTAGCTAGTGCGAATCTTACCCAATAGGGTTGTTGTAGAGCGCTCATATAAAAAAGGAATGGCAACCGCTTTACCACCCCAAGTTTTCACCAAGCGTGTTTCCTCAAGGGTATCGATTTCATAATCTCCACCCTTAACGTAGATGTCCGGATGAACTTTGGCAATCAGATTCACTGGAGTCTGCTCAGTAAATATGACCGCCAAATCTACACTCTCTAGTGCTGCCAATAGGGCTAAGCGATCAGCCTCGGTATTGATGGGCCTATCATCCCCCTTGCCCAACATCTTGACTGAAGAATCTGAGTTCACGCCAACTACTAAACTAGCGCCCAATGCTCGGGCTTGCGCTAAGTAACTAGCATGTCCACGATGCAAAATATCGAAGACGCCATTCGTAAACACCAGAGGTCTTGGTAGTGCAGCAATACGGGCTTCCAGCTCTGCTGGGGCACAAACTTTGGACTCAAATGAAGGTAAAGGTAGAGAGCTCATAGCGTCATATTAATGGCATTGCGTTAGGCTCAACGATATTTGCCAGAATGTCTTAGACTTGGGCATCTCAGCCCCACTCAAAGGTTCAAAATGATTCGCAATATACCGAGCCACTTACTAGCGCTACTTTTGCTACTGCCGGTAATGCCATTCGCCAATGGAGCTCCTCCAGCTTCGGCCAGCTGCAGCCCCCTCCTATCCCACACCTTCCCTAGATTGCAGGATGAGGCGCCTCAAAACCTCTGTCAATACCAAGGCAAGGTCATTCTGGTCGTTAATACAGCCAGTTTTTGTGGTTTCACTAGCCAATACGAAGGCCTGGAAAAGTTATATGCCAAGTACAAGGATCGTGGTTTAGTTGTATTGGGGTTTCCATCTAATGACTTTGGACAGCAAGAACCCGGCAGCAACAAAGATATTGCTGACTTCTGTAAAAATACCTATGACGTAAAGTTCCCGATGTTTGCCAAGAGCTCAGTTAGCGGCAGCAATCCCAATCCTTTATTTAAAATGTTAATTGCCAAAACCGGGACAACTCCCAAATGGAACTTTTACAAATACCTTATTGATCGCAACGGCAATGTAGTAGATGCATTTGGCAGCATGACTAAACCAACGAGTAGCAGTATTACTGGCGATATAGAGAAACTTCTTGGAGAGAAAATTTAGTGGGTAAGAAAAAAGTTGCCATTATTGGAGCCGGTATATCCGGCTTAGGTTGCGCCTATGCATTAAGACAGCACCCAGATTTAGAAATTACTATATTCGAAGGCGGGAACCATATTGGAGGTCACAGCAATACGGTTGATCTCACCCTAGAAACTACCGATGGAAAAGTGACTCATGGAGTCGATACTGGATTTTTAGTATTTAACCGCAAAACCTACCCTCGCCTAGTCCGTCTTTTTGAGGAAATTCAAGTTCCAATTGCGCCTTCAGAAATGTCTTTTTCTGTATCGATCGATGCAGGTGAAAAAACAGGTTCCAGCAAAAAGATTGAGTGGGCCGGCAATGATCTCAATTCTTTCTTCGGCCAAAGATCTAATATATTCTCGCTATCATTTTGGAGAATGGCTTATGACATCTTGCGCTTCAATCGTCTCGCCACTCGACTGGCAGAAGAGCAAATTACTTCAAAGCTTGAATATTCAGAGCCCGATGAGCGCATCAAAGACTTTTTAGATCGCAATCGTTTCAGCACTAGCTTTAGAGAAAATTATTTTCTGCCGATGATCGGCGCCATTTGGTCATGCTCCGTTGAGCAAATGCTAGAGTTCCCAATTCAGACTATGGTTCGCTTTTGTCACAACCACGGCCTTTTGCAAATTCAAAATCGACCACAGTGGCTTACAGTTAAGGGCGGCTCACGAGAATACGTAAGGCTGCTAGTGGCCAACTTGGAGAAGCATCAAGTCCAATTTGTGCGTGAACCGGTTTCTCGTGTGAATGCGAGTAAAGCCGAAAAATCTCCGGTTGAAGTAATTACCGCCTCAGGATCCCACCAGTTTGATGAAGTGGTAATGGCATGCCATAGTGATCAAACCCTAGATTTAGTTCATGGTATTGACCAAGATGCCCGTAATATTTTGGCCTCAGTTCCATATCAAAAAAATCGTGCAATTTTGCATACTGATGTGAATTTTTTACCAACCACTGAACGCTGTTGGGCGGCCTGGAACTACACGGCAAAATCTGGCGCAACGCCGACCGCGCAACAACATGTCAGCGTCAATTATTTAATCAATCGCTTACAGCCCCTGCCTGAAGCATTCAAAAACACGCAGATTATTGTGAGCTTAAATCCACTGACTGATCCTAGTCCAGACTTGATACATGAAGAAATTCATTACTCACATCCAGTCTTTGATATGCGCGCAGTGCAGGCACAGAAAGAGCTGCCTTTAATTCAGGGTAATTCTTCAATTTGGTATTGCGGCGCATGGACTGGCTTTGGTTTTCATGAAGATGGCCTGCGTTCTGGTGAATTGGTGGCGCTGGATCTCATGGAAAGCATCTCTCATCGCGCTAAATCTAGCTCCATTAAAGATGTTCAGTAAATGAATTTACCAACGATTAATTTCGGAGCGGTGAAGCATCGGCGTTTTCGTCCCGCTAAGAATGCGTTTGGCTATGGCGTTTTTACTTTATCTATTCCAATGCGTGCGCGCAAGGGTAATCCAAACTTACTGAGCAAGCATGGCCTCAGAGATAACCAGTTTGGTCTGTTTTCATTCTTCGATCAAGATCATGGACTAGGAACTCAAGATAGTCTCTCCTGGATCGAGAAGATTCTTGCTGACAATCATATTCAGAATGTTGATGGTGAAATTTGGTTACAGACATTCCCGCGAGTACTCGGCTACGTTTTTAATCCTGTCAGTTTTTGGATTTGTACCCAAGCCAATGGTCAAGTTCAAGCTGTATTAGCCGAAGTGAATAATACCTTTGGCGAACGTCATTGCTACTTACTCCATCATGACTCTGGCAAAGCCTTGCGGTCTGGAGAGACTCTGGTGAGCAAGAAGGTATTTCATGTTTCACCTTTCTGTGATGTACGCGGGGAGTACCACTTCCGTTTTTTATTCCCACAAGATAGTCTTTCAAAACGCAATCTTGTTTGTCGGATTGAGCTCCACGAAGATGGCGCCCCATTGATAAACACCAGCATTAGTGGCTTGTCTCAACCACTGAGTAAAAGTGCCCTGTACCTCGCTTTTCTGCGCTACCCCTTAATGAGTCTAGGCGTCATTGGTCGGATTCACTGGCAAGCATTGAAACTATGGTTAAAAGGTGTACCCTTTCATTCAAAGCCTAAACCTCCAGAACTAGAAATTACTCGATGAATCGCCCCGGTCAATCCTTGCTGTCTCGACTTACATTCTCCCGACCGGAGAAGCGAGAATCTAAACAGCAACAATATCGTGCAAGCACGCAAACCTTATTAGGGCTTTTAGCGAAATTGCGTGGCGGTCATTTAGTACTCACACTCCCAAATAATGAAGTCAGAGAGTTTGGTAACCGTGTCGACCAGCTGCATGCCGAAATTCAAGTACTAGATTGGTCCGTATTTAAACAAGTGTTATCTCACGGTGATATTGGCTTTGCTGAAAGTTACATAAGAGGTGAATGGAATACGCCGGATCTCAAGGCAGTTCTGGAGCTGGCCATTCGGAATCGCACACTCCTAGAAAAAGCGATCTATGGGAGCTGGTTGGGCTCGCTGGCGTATCGCTTAAGACATTGGTTTAGAGACAACTCCAAATCCGGAAGTCGTAAAAATATTCACGCGCACTATGACCTAGGAAACGCCTTCTATGCCCTGTGGTTAGATCCCACCATGAGCTATTCAAGCGCCTGGTTCTCTGAGGGTGACAAGCAATCACTAATGGATGCGCAACGCGCCAAGATCCAACGTATTCTGGACTCAATCCATGCCAAAGCAGGCGACCAACTCCTCGAGATTGGTTGTGGTTGGGGTGGCTTTATGGAGGAGGCTCTACGAAACGGCAATCAGGTTACTGGCCTGACTTTATCGACTGAGCAAAAAGCCTTTGCGGACAGTAGACTTCAAAAGGTCGCAGCAGAGATAAAAAATGAGCAGAAATTTGAGGTACGTCTGCAAGACTATCGCGACTGCGCAGAACAATTTGATGGCATTGCCTCCATTGAAATGTTTGAAGCAGTTGGCGAGAACCATTGGGGTGAATACTTCCAAACAGTTGCGAAGCGACTCAAAGCGGGTGGCCGAGCTTGCATCCAAACTATTGTCATTGCAGAAGATCTGTTTGAGCGCTATCGTCACAGCACCGACTTTATTCAACAATACGTTTTCCCCGGAGGTATGCTGCCATCGCCAAGTAAATTCAAGGCTGCTGCAGCTAATGCTGGTTTAGAGATTGAGGCAGAGTTTGCATTTGGTGCTGACTATGCCAAAACCCTATGTCTATGGCGTGATAGCTTTAATCAGAAAATTGAAGAGGTTTATCGTCTTGGTTTTGATGAGGCCTTCATTCGGCTCTGGAATTTCTATCTCATGTATTGCGCCGCTGGATTTTCAGAAAAGAATATTGATGTCGTGCAATACACCCTTAAGCACTCAAATGTCATTCACTCAAACGACGCCCTACGCCCATGAAACAAAAAGGAATTGATTCATTTGTAAACCAACGGGTATGGATCATTGGCGCTTCCAGCGGAATTGGTGAAGCCTGTACACAAGCTTTTATCAAGGCCGGTGCAAAAGTCGCCCTTTCTAGTCGTCGTGCTGAGAAGCTTAATGCCATTGCTCAATCTGCAAAGTCAGGGCAATCCTTAGTACTGCCACTGGATGTCACCCAGCAAGATCAACTCAGCTCAGCCTATCAAAGCATCTCTGATAGCTGGGGAGGCTTAGATCTACTGCTATTCGTTTCGGGCGTATACACCCCCTTACGCGCTGATAATTTTGACTTTGGCATTGCGCAAAAAACAATTGACGCCAATCTGCTTGGCCCAATGCGGGCAGTCAGCCTTGTTTTGCCGAATATGCTCAAAGAACATGCTGGTCATATTGCTATCGTAGGTAGCGTAGCTGGATACAGCGGATTACCAAAGGCGCTAGCCTATGGGCCGAGCAAAGCTGGAATTATTAATTTTTGTGAAACCCTGTATTACGACTTACTGCCTCAGGGTGTGAGCGTGCACATGATTTCACCAGGGTTTGTGGCAACAGAAGCGACAGCACAAAATGATTTTGAGATGCCTGCCCTCATCACTGCCGACGAAGCTGCAAAAGAAATTTTGGCAGGCATTCAGGCTGGTGAATTTGATATTCACTTTCCTAAGCGGTTTTCAGGGTTCTTAAAATTCCTCAGAATTCTGCCTTACCCACTTTACTTCTGGATCGTTCGACGCTTCGTCAAAATCTAAGAACCTGAATTACTTGTACTTATCCTTACGAATTTTTTGCTCCAAGTAATCCATCACCGCAATCGCTTTAGCTTTGGTTCCAGCAATCGATGGTGAAGTCACATAGCGACCCTGCATCACAATGGTTGGAACGCCATCGATGCGATAAGCATCTGCCATCTGTCTTGCGGCACGGGCTTTAGATACAACAGCAAATGAACGATAGGTGGCCAAGAAAGTATTGCGATCAATCCCTTGGGATGCAACCCAATCCGCAATCTCATTTTCTGTCATGAGGCGCTTATTCTCTTTGTGCATGGCATACATGACTTTGTCATTCATCGCTTCGCCCTTGCCCATGGCCTCTAAGGCATAGAACAGTTGGCTGTGCGGCATGAAGTCATCACGGAAAGCAACTGGCACTTTGCGGAATGTCACATCCTTTGGTTGACGCTTTAGCCACGCATTGAGCTCTGGCTCAAAGTCATAGCAATGTGGGCATCCGTACCAAAAAAACTCGATGACCTCGACCTTGCCTTTAGCCTCAACTGGCTGAGGTGTTGGCAGAATACGATAATCAAATCCCTCTTCAATCTTAGGGCTTTGCGCAGCAAGCAAGCCTGAGAAAGAAAATGCCAAGCCAGCAATTGCAGCAGATAAAAAGGCTCTCTTAGACTTAGATAATGTCATCATGATTTGCTTGATTTAATAACGCTTGGTTTAATGCCCATGCCATTTAACTTATCTCGCACGGGGGTGCTTTCTTCAACACTGTTGTAGGGGCCTACACGAACACGCCACAGCGTATTACCCTCACTCGTGATCTCGCTTAATTGAGACTGAATACCCTGAATAGCCAAATTTGCTTTTTGAGCATCTGCGTCAGCACGTTTATTAAAGGCGCCTACTTGTAAGAAATAAATAGCATCGGATTTTGCTGTAGGGACTGGGGCTGCATCTACTGGCTTTTTGCCATTAACCAAATCAGCAATTGGGTCTAGCGCACTAGCGGCAGGCGCTGTCGACTTGCCATGCAATGGTTTGTTCAGGTCTAGAGCCTCCGCTGGAGCAGCGGCCTCACCTTCGGTAGGCGCTGGTCCTGGTTTAATTGTTAACGGGAGATTGGGTGCTCTGACTCCAGGACGCTCTTGAGGTGTGTTTTTAGAAAGATAGAAAGCAATCACAAAAGCAACGCCTAGACCAACACCAAGCCCTAAGATAAAGCCAAGAATAGTACCGCCATACTCTGGACTCGAAGACTGTGTCTTTGAATCCAAGCTGTCGTATTGATTGTTATTTTTCATCGTGTCCCCATCCTTCTTTTTACTGCTTAAGCGCTGACAAGTAAAACAACTTACATCTTAGCGGGTGCTGAAACACCTAATACCTTTAATCCATTTTCAAGCACTTGGCGCGTGGCCGAAAGCAGTGCTAGGCGAGCCAATTTCAATGCAGGGTCATCTACTAAAACACGATCTGCATTATAGAAAGTATGGAAGTCTCCGGCTAAATCACGCAAGTAGAAAGCTAAAGCATGCGGGGCCAAATCTGCAGCTGCATCAGTGAGCATTTCTGGATATTCAGCTAAACGACGCAATAAATGATCGGATGCTTTACTTTGCAATAAGGAAAGATCTGCATCCTTCAGATCGGAAACTTGTCCGCCCCATTGAGTCAAGATTGAGCAAATGCGAGCATGGGCATATTGCACGTAGAACACGGGGTTCTCATCATTCTGCTGTAAGGCTAAATCAATATCAAATACAAATTCGGTATCGGCTTTACGAGAGATCAGGAAGAAACGCACAGCATCGCGTCCGCGCTGAAGCGCTAACTCGCGCTCATCAGCAGTCATCTCTGACGTAATACCACCAGACCACTCAACTAAATCACGCACAGTCACATAAGAGCCTGCACGTTTAGAAATTTTGACTTCTTCGCCATGACGCATCACCGTCACCATCTTGTGCAATACATAATCGGGATAGGTTTTTGGAATATCCCAACCGCGCTTCTGCGCTACGCCTTGCAAGCCTGAGCGTACACGGGCGATCGTGCCATGGTGATCACTGCCTTGGACGTTGATTACCTTTTGAAAGCCGCGATTCCATTTGCTGGTGTGATAGGCGACATCTGGCACAAAGTAGGTAAAGCTGCCGTCGGACTTACGCATCACGCGATCTTTATCATCCCCATCATCTGTGGTCTTCAGCCAAAGCGCACCCTCAGATTCATAAGTTTTGCCAATACTTTGTAATTCCTCAACAATTTTGGCAACACTACCATCGGTGTACAAAGAAGACTCTAAGTAGTAGCAATCAAACTTCACACCAAATGTTTTTAAATCGATATCTTGTTCATTACGTAAATACGCAACGGCAAATTGACGAATGGCTTCAAGATCATCCTGATATTCAGGAGAAGCCTTGAACGCAGTCGCAATCTCAGCAATATACTCGCCGTTATAAGCGCTCTCTGGCCAAGTGGCATCACCTGGTTTGAGCCCATTTAATCGAGCTTGTACTGAGAGCGCTAAGTTTGCAATCTGCACCCCAGCATCGTTGTAATAAAACTCGCGGTGAACCTTGATGCCCTGAGTCGCCAATAAGTTTGCCAAGGCATCGCCAAGTGCTGCTTGACGACCATGACCAACATGCAGTGGGCCAGTGGGATTAGCGGAAACAAACTCAATCATGGCACTGGAGACCGGGGCTGCTTCTGCAGCTAGCTGACCAAACTGGGCTCCCGCATTGAGAACCTCTTGAACCACTGCGGTTTTGGCGGTATTACTTAGACGAAAATTAATAAATCCAGGGCCCGCTATTTCACATGAAGCAATGAGGTCACTATAGCCAGGCTGTTGCTCC
>ERZ1034361.1598-NODE-1598-length-11811-cov-3.345747_pt1 | contig 11811 bp, 6 predicted proteins | sample MGYA00520617_ERZ1034361 | MGnify/ENA primary metagenome ERZ1034361 (study PRJEB33736, sample SAMEA104284507) | Azolla filiculoides | biome: Urban; feature: Water surface; material: Ditch water | place: Netherlands | collected 2015-10-28 | depth 0-0.1 m ... | reverse complement strand
CACCAAAACCAGTCTGTAAATCCGGTGCATTATCGACTTTTATATCTTCTCTTGCATATATGAAATATGAAAATTGCTTCACCGAATATGTGAAGATAAAATTCCAACCTTCCAAATTTTCATAGAGATGAGACATAGCATGTTGCCAATGCGTTTTCACTCTTTCTCCAGTTAAAATTATATGGTCAAAATCGTTCTTCTTGTTGTACGGAGTTTGAAAAGTGTAATTGATACCGTAAGAAATATAATTATTGCTTTTGAGTTTTCTTTTATAATCAAGCAACCCTTCAAAACTATACAGAACCTCTTGATTGCTTATATTTACTCTGTCGCCAAATTGTACAATTCTTTGTCGTAAAGCGCCGGCACTTAAACCAACTGTAAAAATATTTTTGTCCCTAACCACTATTTTTTTTATCACTGAAGAAGAAATTCCCACGTCTGCCACTGGATTGTACTTGGAAACATTAATTCCTAAATGCGTTCCAAAATTCAAATAGATTTTATGTTTTTTGTTCATCGCTAATTTTGGATAATAGAAATAATTCACTTCAAATCCCTGAATCCCAAAATCGCCATTCTTCATTGTTAGGCTATTGCCATTTTCATCTCTATAAAAAATATCCGCTTTGTTCAATCCGTAATGTCGTCTGGAAAACGGGTCATCACCACCGGCAATATTGCTGTGAAACCATTCTATTGATTCATCAGAAGTAAAAAATGTAAATGGATATTTCCCTTTATCCAGCGAATGCATCCGCAGACCAAAATTAAGTTCATGACTTACAGACAAAGGCAAACTGAACGTAAATCGATACGATCTTATAACTCCATCAGCCTTAAATTCTCTGATTTTAGCAGGAATTTCATTGAGATTAAACACAAATTCTCTATCGTGCCAAGGGAAACTTTCTGCAATTTTTTGATCGACAGGATTTGTTAATTCATATGATTTCACATAAGGCAACATAACATTTCCACTCGAAATTTCGAACGAAAACGAGTATTTCTCTGGAGATTTAATTTTGAAATTATGATTTATTCTCGAAATATACATTCCAAGCGGATGTGTCGACAGAAGATTGGGTTTTATGATATCTGAGGTGTTTTCTATTTCATTCCTCCTAAAATCCTCTGTTGCGGATTGCGCTGAAGCAAATGAAATAAATACCAATAAGACGAAAAAAATAAAAAAGTTTTTCATTTAACGTCATTTTAAAAGGGGAGTCAAAAAAACAATTCTCCTCAAATTTAAATAATTTCACAAGAATTAAAAAGTATTTTAATACAAAAAAAGAAACACAATAAATTTAATTAATTGAAAAACAGCATTTTAAATTAAGCTGTATTTTTTATTTAGGCATACTGTATTAAAAAGTAGAACTTATGAGGCATACAATTGTATCGTTCTGCTTTAAAAAAAAAATAAAAAAATGATGGATTAACAAATTTGAGATTTGTCAGTTGTTGAATATTTTTTGGGCACTAAAAATTAAGTCAGCTGACCTTGTAATCTTTTTATGTCATCACGCAATTTAGCCGCTTGCATAAAGTCTAAATCTTTAGCCGCTTTTTCCATAGATTTGCGTTTTTCCCGAATGATTTTCTCCAATTCCGGTTTTGACATATAAGTGGTTTCCGGTTCAGCTGCAGCATTTAATGTGTGGCCTAATTCATATTCCACCAATGGATTTTTGGTAAAAGCGCTGTCGATTTTTTTATTTAATGCCTGCGGAACTTGATTGTATTTCGTGTTGTAATTGATTTGTTTGGTTCTACGATAATTCGTGTCATCAATAGTTTTTTGCATACTATTGGTAATTTTATCCGCATACATAATCGCTTTTCCGTTTAGGTTTCTCGCAGCACGCCCAATTGTTTGCGTAAGCGAACGGTGGCTTCGTAAAAATCCTTCTTTGTCGGCATCCAAAATCGCTACCAAAGAAACTTCCGGTAAATCTAATCCTTCACGCAATAAATTCACACCGATTAAAACATCAAATAATCCTTTTCGTAAATCCTGCATAATTTCTATTCGTTCCAAAGTATCCACATCAGAATGAATGTAGCGGCAACGAATGGAAACTTTTGTCAAATATTTGGCTAATTCTTCGGCCATTCTTTTGGTCAAAGTGGTGACCAAAACCCGTTCGTCTAATTCACAACGCACTTGAATTTCTTCAATCAAATCGTCAATTTGGTTTAAACTTGGTCGAATTTCTATTATTGGATCTAATAATCCTGTTGGCCGAATAACTTGTTCCACATAAACGCCATCTGTTTTCTGCAATTCGTAATCGGCTGGAGTTGCCGACACGTAAATTACTTGGTTCTGCATCGCTTCGAATTCCTCGAATTTCAATGGTCTGTTGTCCATTGCTGCCGGAAGTCGGAAACCATATTCCACCAAATTTTCTTTTCGGCTTCGGTCGCCTCCGTACATGGCGTGAACCTGCGAAAGTGTTACGTGACTTTCATCAACCACCATCAAAAAATCCTTTGGAAAATAATCCAATAAACAAAAAGGTCTTGTTCCGGCTTGTCTTCCGTCAAGATAACGCGAATAATTTTCGATACCGGAGCAATAGCCTAATTCGCGTATCATTTCTAAATCGAAATTGGTGCGTTCTTCTAAACGTTTTGCTTCCAGATGTTTTCCTATTTCCTTGAAATAATCAACTTGTTTCACTAAATCTTGTTGAATTTCCCATATGGCACCTTGTAAAACATCTGGCGAAGTCACAAACATATTGGCCGGATAAATAGTCAGTTTTTCAAATTTTTCGATGACTTGAGCGTTTTTAACATCAAAACTTTCAATTTCTTCGATTTCATCTCCAAAGAAATGAATTCTAAAAGCATCATCCGCATAACTGGGATAGACTTCTACAATATCACCTTTTATTCTAAAATTTCCTGCGTTAAAATCAGCTTCGGTACGCGCATATAAACTTTGAACTAAACTGTGCAAAAATTTGGTTCGGGAAATCACTTGATTTTTCTCGATTGCAATCACGTTTTTCTGAAATTCAACCGGATTTCCGATACCATATAAACAGGAAACAGAAGCCACAACCAATATATCTCTACGTCCCGAAAGCAAAGAAGACGTGGTGCTCAATCGCATTTTTTCCAGTTCTTCATTGATGGATAAATCCTTCTCAATAAAAACACCCGTTACAGGCATAAACGCTTCAGGCTGGTAATAATCGTAGTAAGAAACAAAATATTCTACGGCATTATTTGGAAAAAACTGTTTGAATTCAGAGTATAATTGTGCTGCCAAGGTTTTATTGTGTGCCAAAACCAATGTAGGTCTTTGCACTTCCTGAATGACATTTGCCACAGTAAATGTTTTTCCGGAACCGGTAACTCCTAATAAAGTTTGGAATTTTTCCCCATCAATAATCCCTTGAGCTAATTTTTCAATCGCTTGAGGTTGGTCGCCTTTGGGCTGGTAATCGGATACTACTTGGAAATTCATTTATTCGGATTGCTGATTGGCAAAGATACAAAGGAATTTACTAAAAGAAAGTGTAGAAAAACTTAAAACTTCCATGCTTTTTGTTGCTCATGACTCAAGAAAGTCCAGGCTACAATTCGGCTTGTTTTTTGGCCTTGAGCCATATCGATAGTTTTTATGTCAACGGCACTCACTTTGTTTAACGTCTTGTAAAGGCTGGAAAGATTCTCTTTTTTAGAAACTAAAGTTGTAAACCATAAACACTGCATCGGGTATTTGGCGCTTTCGTAAATCATTTGGGTTACAAAGCCAATTTCGCCACCTTCACACCATAATTCTGCGTTTTGTCCTCCAAAATTCAATACCGGATTTTTGGTTCTGGTGTTTTCTAAATTATTAATTTTTCGGATGGAAGCTTTTGTAGCTTCTTCCTTAGAATTATGAAACGGCGGATTGCAAATTGTGAACGTAAATTTATCTTCGGGAGTAAAAATATTTTTAAAGATAAACCTACTTTCCGTTTGCAATTGCAAGCTGATTGCATCGATTAAATTAGGATTGTTCTGGATGATTTTTTTGCAATTCTGAATTGCTTTTTCATCAATATCTGTTCCTACAAAACTCCAACCATAAGCGGCATTCCCAATTATTGGATAAATACAATTGGCTCCAATACCAATATCCAATCCTTGAACGGTTTCGCCTTCGGGAATAATTCCGTTGTTGCTTGAAGCCAATAAATCAGCCAAATAATGAATATAATCTGCTCGTCCAGGAATTGGCGGACAAAGATAATTAGCCGGAATATCCCATTTTTGTATTTCAAAATGGGTTTTCAATAATGCTTTATTCAGTGCTTTTACGGCTTCGGGATTACTGAAATCAATTGTTTTTATAGCGTGCTCGTTGATAGAAACAAATTTTTCTAGTTCAGGAGATATCGTTATTAATTGATCAAAATCATACCCAAATCTATCGAGATTTCGAGGATGTAAATTGGTCTTTTCGGTAATCGTTTTGGGTTTTATTTCTTTCATTTCGGCGCAAAGATAGTCAATCTCTTTTTGTCTAAATATAAAGTTGGATTTAATCCCAGAAAGAGTTGATAAATTCAGGTTTCAGCACTAATCCATACATTCCATCAGCAACAAATCCCCTTGATCGTGCTCGATGGTTACGATGCCGTCATTGGTAACATGATTGCTGCTTCCGGTTCTGTAACCGATGGTTAGAGTATCGTCTTTTAGCGGATAAAATAAATTACTGGAATGAATTCCGGTTACATGACCAATGGGAATTAATGAAATTGGCGTGTTTGCAGTGTACCATTTTTCGAACTTTTTTGGCAATAAAAACACTTTTGAATGGTCGTCGAGGATTACGATTTTTAATGTATTTCGGTATCGGGTAATATTGGTTAAATTCGTGATGGTGTGATCGGCTCTTTTTCCGGTGGCCCAAATTACATTTACGGCTGGAATTTTTCGTTCGATTAAATAATCGAATGCTTTTTCTAAATCGGTTTTATTTTGATCCGGTGTGTGAACAATTTCGATTGGATATTGTGTGGTTTGGTAAATTTCGGGATCAAAACCTCTGTCGAAATCTCCCAAAAGCACATCGACTTTTATGTCTAATTCCATGACTCTTTCGATGGCGGAATCTAACACTACTACTAATGGCGACCATTCTAATAATTGCCCCAACAATTCGGGTTGGCATGAGGCTCCGTTAGCAATGATTAAAGCGGGTTCTTGGTCGTCGCGAACAATATGGTGTGAAGACATTGTGATTTTTGATTTTATTTGAGATTTGTCGTAAAGGTATGAAAATCTGAAATAGGTTATGAGCAGATTGTATCTGCAATTGTTGTGATTAGCCCAGATAGTAATGGAAAGCCCGGAGTGCAAAAAAATAATTTTTCTGGTCCTAAAAAAGCGACCAACGGAAGCTCTTTTTAGGATTTAGAAAAATATTTTTTTAAGCGAGGACTTGAAATGAATAGCTGGATTAGCTCCTGATTATTCTATTGTATAGGATTTTTTCTCGACTTCACTGAGCGAAAAATACCCTAAAGGATAATTTTTAGCATCGGTGGTGTTGATTATATTTCCCCGAACGGTCGCCGGTGGAGACTGAAATGGCCCGCCACCGCTGTTTCCTGCGATGCTGACCAGAACGTTCATGTAGTTGAAATAGGCTTTTGATATTCCGAAATGACTTATTTCTAAGGTGTCGCCGGGTTTTAAATCATCGTTTTGTGAAATACTGAAAAATTCGTTTCCGTTGAAAAACTCATCTTCATCTACATAATAATTTGATTTAATTTGGTTAGAATACACGTATTTGTACAGATAATAATTAGGTGTATTGGCCGGATCGATGAAAAATGTCTTTATTTCGATGTTTTTTCCGGTAAAACCGCCTTCGTTGTTTTGAACAATTTTTGTTATCGGCGCTACTGATTTTAGGGTTTCGGTAGCGGTATACGTATTGGTTCCGTTGTTAATTGTGAGTGTATACGTTTCATCGATAACGGGAATAAAATCGCTGCAAATGTATTCGCCAGTGCCGGAAAGTTCTACAAAATTGAAAATAGTACCAGAGCTGTTTTTGACATAAACTGTTGCTCCGTTTACTTTTGGAATATTTGTATTATAATAGCTGGTTGTATAGGTCAACTTTATTTTTTGATTGTTTCCTACTGTTCCTTTTTCCCAAAATATTGAGGCTTCGATAACTAATTTTGGCGGAGCGGTAACTAAGTCTACTTCGACTACTTCTTCACAACTGTTGCAAAGAAAAGCGATTAGTAAAACGAAATAAGAAGCTATTTTTTTCATGATTGTTAAAATTTAAAATTATAACTAACTGCCGGAACTACTCCAAAAATGGATGTTTTCACAGCTTCATTATATCCTGTATCAACGTTTTGCCTGAAATTAATTGAAGCGGCATTTTTGCGATTGTACAGGTTGTAAATACTAAAAACCCACTCGCCTTTCCAGTTTCTGTCTTTGTTTTTTTCTGGTGTTAAAGTGGCTGCGATATCAAGATGATGATAGGCTGGCAATCGGTTTTCATTTCTTAATCCATAACTGGGAACGGTAATTCCTAAGTACTCATATTGCCCGGTTGGATAGGTTACGGGCTGCCCGGATTGCAACGCAAAATTAGCTCCAAAAGACCATTTTTCGTTCCATTCATACGAGCTGGTTATGGCAATATTATGCAATTTATCATAGACAGAATTGTACCATTTTCCGTTGTTTATTCCCGATTCTATTGGGGTTCTTCCCGGAGTTTGTTGCTCCGATTTTGATAACGTATAAGAAATCCAACCGTTTAATCGGCCTTCATTTTTCTTAAACATCAATTCTAATCCGTAAGAACGTAACTGACCATTCAGAATGATTTGCTCAATTGCTTTATTGGCAATTAAATCTGCTCCATCAATATAATCCAATCTATTTTGTACTTCTTTATAATAAGTTTCGACTTCGAGAGAATAGGCTCCATCTTTAAAATTTCGAAAATATCCCAAAGCAACTTGGTCGGCAATTTGAGGTTTGATGAACGAATCACTTGGTGTCCAAACATCTAACGGTGTTGGCGAAGAAGTATTCGAAATCAATTGTAAATACTGCACCATTCTGTTATAACTCGCTTTTACTGACTGATTGTCATTGAGTTGATAGGCAAAAGAAAAACGAGGTTCCAGATTATTGAAATTCTCAATCACTTTATTTTTGGCATAGAATTTAGTTCCTATTGGAGTTGCTTTTTCATAAATCTGCAAATCTGAATTAAAAGTTACAGGATTGTTGTCTTCGTAAATATTCATCGTAGATTGGCCTAAACGGTAAAATAAACTAAAACGAAGTCCATACGAAATAGAAATTTTATTCGATATTTCCTGATCAGCATTGATGTAAACTGCGGGTTCAAAAGCGTATTTTTTATCTAATTGACCAAAATTAATTCCGGAATTTTCATCAGAAGGTTTGATGGTTCCGGGATTAAAATTGTAATAAATTCCGTTAGCACCATAATTCAATTTGAATTTGTCCGAAATGTAACTTTTAAAATCGTATTTTATATTGTAATTCTTAATTCCGGAATCCCATTTAAACCCAACAAAATCAAGGTCTAAACCGTAATAATAATCGCTGTAAATAAGCGACAGGTTCGAAAATAACTTGTCTGAAAACAAATGATTCCAACGTAAATTCAGCGTAGAATTACCATAAGTATTGGTAAAACTTTTATTTAAACTAAACACATCACGACCAAAATATCCTGACAAATACAAATTGTTATTTTCATTTAATTTGTAACTCAGTTTGGTATTCAAATCATAAAAATAAGCAGCATTGTCTTTTTGATCTTTTGACAGTTTTAAGAACAAGTGTGCATAGGAACTTCGTCCTCCGATAAGAAAAGAACCTCTGTCTTTTACCAGCGGTCCTTCGGCCAAAATCCTACTGGAAATCAATCCGATTCCACCATTTACATGAAACCCTTTACTGCTGCCGTCTTTTTGATAAATATCCAAAACAGAAGAAGCCCTGCCTCCAAAACGTGCTGGAATTCCCCCTTTATATAGTTTTAAATCTTTGATTGCATCCGGATTAAAAACAGAGAAAAATCCAAAAACATGAGAGGAATTGAATATTGTTGCTTCATCCAAAAGAATCAAATTTTGATCTGCACCACCGCCACGAACATTAAATCCGGAAGCACCTTCGCCGGCATTAGTCACTCCGGGAAGCAATAAAATGGATTTGAGCACATCGACTTCTCCAAGAACAACCGGCATTTTTTTGATAGTAGAAATAGAGAGTTTATTCACACTCATTTCAGGTTTTCGAATATCAGTTTTTGATTTATTGTCTGTAATAATCACTTCCTTCAAAGCTGTTTCATTATCGAATAGCTTGAAATTATTTTTGGTATTTTGATTCAAATCGACACTTTCTTCGATACTTTGATATCCAAAATAGGAAATTTGCACCTTATAACTTCCTTTGGGTAAGGTAATGGAATAAAAACCGTATTCATTCGTGGTCACACCCGTTTTCAATTCCGGAATTATGATATTCACACCAATCAAAGTTTCATTACTGTTGGTATCTGTAATAGTGCCGCTAAGTGTATATTTTTCTTGGGAAAAGGAAGAAAGGCTAGAAACTAAAACAATAAATAATAGGATAATTTTCTTTGAAATCATTGTTTAATTTTTTCTATTTAAAAAAGACAAATTTCATTAAAAGAAGTGTCAATTGAAGTTTAACAAACGTTAATATCTTGCTAAGATAAAAAAAGACAACCATTTCTGATTGTCTTTTATAAGTAATGCTTAAAATTTTAAGCAGTATTAAGCGATTTTAGCTAAAATAGCATTGAATGTTTCACTCGGACGCATTGCTTTGCTTGTTGCTTCCGGGTTTGGTTGATAATGACCACCTAATGGTTGTGGTTTTCCCTGAGCACCAATTAGTTCTGCATTTATTTTATCTTCATTTGCTATAAACTCTGCTGCAATAGGTTCAAAAATAGCTTTCAAACCAGCATCTTTAGTTTGTGCTGCTAAAGCTTCTGCCCAATACATCGCTAAATAAAAATGAGAACCTCGGTTATCGATTTGTCCTATTTTACGAGCAGGAGATTTATCGTTTGCTAAGAATTTCTCCGTAGCGACATCAAGAGTTTCTGCTAAAACAATCGCTTTCGAATTGTTTAATGTTTGCCCTAAATGTTCCAATGAAGCGCCTAAAGCTAAAAATTCACCAAGAGAATCCCAACGTAAATATCCTTCTTCAATAAATTGCTCTACGTGTTTTGGAGCTGATCCACCTGCACCAGTTTCAAACAAACCTCCACCATTCATTAACGGAACGATAGACAACATCTTAGCTGATGTTCCAACTTCTAAAATTGGAAATAAGTCGGTCAAATAATCACGCAATACGTTTCCTGTTACAGAAATAGTATCTAATCCTTTGATGATTCTTTCTAATGTAAAATTAGTAGCTTCAATAGGATTCAGGATTTGAATATCCAAACCTGTTGTATCGTGATCTTTTAAATATTTTTTTACTTTTTCGATTAATTCTCTGTCATGCGCTCTTCCTTCGTCTAACCAGAAAACTGCCGGAGTATTTGATAAACGAGCTCTGTTTACAGCCAATTTAACCCAGTCCTGAATCGGAGCATCTTTTGCCTGACACATTCTGAAAATATCTTTTGCTTCTACAGCTTGTTCCATCAAAACAGTTCCGTTTGTATCCACAACACGAACAATTCCGTCTGCATTCATTTGGAATGTTTTGTCATGTGAACCATATTCTTCTGCTTTTTGCGCCATCAAACCTACGTTTGGAACACTTCCCATAGTTGTTGGGTCGAAAGCACCGTGTTTTTTACAAAAATCAATAGTCGCCACATAAACTCCAGCATAACATCTGTCTGGGATAATCGCGATAGTATCTTGTCTTTTTCCTTCCTTGTTATACATTTGTCCCGAAGTACGAATCATTGCCGGCATAGAAGCATCTACAATCACATCCGAAGGAACATGAAGATTGGTAATTCCTTTATCAGAATTTACCATGGCCAATGCTGGACCGTTAGCTATCGCCTCGTCTATTGCAGCTTCTACTTCAGCTTGCATTGGGTGTCCTGCAATTTTTGCGTAGACATCTCCTAAACCATTTCTGGTGTCAACACTTAATTCATTGAATAAAGCGGCGTATTTTTCGAAAACATCCTTGAAATACACTTCTACTATGGCTCCAAAAATAATTGGATCCGAAACTTTCATCATCGTAGCTTTCAAGTGAACTGAAAGCAAAACGTTTTTTTCTTTGGCTTCTTTTATAGTTTTGGCCACAAAAGATTTCAAAGCGTGCAAGTTCATTACCGAACTATCAATTATTTCTCCTGCTTTTAATGGTGTGCTGGCTTTCAAAACTGTTGTTGAACCATCTTTACCTACAAATTCGATTTTTACATCGGTAGGCGATGCTACAGTAACTGATTTTTCACTTCCGTAAAAATCACCGCTTTCCATAGCTGCAACTTGTGTTTTAGAATCAGAAGACCAAGCTCCCATTGAATGCGGGTTTGCTTTAGCGTAGTTTTTAACTGCTTTTGGGGCTCTACGATCTGAATTTCCTTCACGTAAAACTGGATTTACAGCAGAGCCTAAAATTTTAGAATATTTAGCTTTGATGTTTTTCTCTTCGTCATTTTGCGGTTCCTCTGGAAAATCAGGTAACGCATAACCATGAGATTGTAATTCTGCAATTGCAGCTTTTAATTGTGGTACCGATGCTGAAACATTCGGTAATTTTATAATATTTGCTTCCGGAGTTGTGGCTAATGTTCCAAGTTCCAATAAAGCATCGCTGGTTTTTTGGCTTTCAGTCAAGAACTCAGGGAAGTTAGCTAAAATTCTTCCTGCAAGAGAAATATCTCTTGTTTCAATTTCAATATCTGAAGTGGCAGTGAACGCCTGGACAATAGGTAAAAATGAATAAGTTGCCAATAAAGGCGCCTCATCTGTAAGTGTGTAAAAAATTTTGGATTTATTTGACATTTTAATAAAATTGTTTTAATACTTATTTAAGGGCTACAAATGTAATAAAATCGTTTTCGTAAAATGGAATCCGCATAAGATAAGTTTTATTTTGATAGAAAAATTACGAATTTTTTGAATTTTTAGTTTCCTAAAAATCAATACTTAAATATAGAGCCTGTTTTTTATCAAAAAGAAAACGATACGGCAGAACCAATAAAGATTCACGAAAATGCTAACTACTTGAAAGCGTAAGTTTTTTCCATAAAAAAATTTTACAACTGGATTGTATTGAATTTCTCATTTTTGTCACACAAAAAACTCCGGAATTATTTCTGGAGTTCCAGCTTATGAGGATTCATATCCATATCATCTTTATCAAAGGGATATGGGCGAAATCATCGGAATTTTGTTTTTGGATCAAGAAAAAGAGTATGTGCTTGAAATGGCGGAATAACCAAAATATTTCCAGCTCGAATACTAAATTCTTCAATTTTTCCAATCACTTTTCATTTTGGATCAAGATTCTGTAATAAAAGCAAACCCTGTCCCTCATCGAATATAAACATCTCGGAAAGTTCTCAGAGATCAGCTCCATCAGATTCCTTATGTCATTCTGATTTTTTATGGAAATGATTCCCCAGTGGAACATTTGCTGAATGAACTTCAAAACTTTGCACTGAAAAATCAGATCCATTATATTCATAGATTGATCGTCGAGCGTCCGTATGTACATGTTGTAGTAAATCTCCTATCTCAGAGAATAAGA
>ERZ1034361.1596-NODE-1596-length-11821-cov-2.788403_pt1 | contig 11821 bp, 15 predicted proteins | sample MGYA00520617_ERZ1034361 | MGnify/ENA primary metagenome ERZ1034361 (study PRJEB33736, sample SAMEA104284507) | Azolla filiculoides | biome: Urban; feature: Water surface; material: Ditch water | place: Netherlands | collected 2015-10-28 | depth 0-0.1 m ... | reverse complement strand
GCTGGTCGTCCGGTTTATTCCTACCGTCTGTCCGTGGTCCACTTCTGGGCGCTGATCTTCACGTACATGTGGGCGGGTCCGCACCACCTGCACTACACCGCGCTGCCGGACTGGACCCAGTCGGTCGGCATGATCTTCTCGCTGATCCTGCTGGCACCGTCCTGGGGCGGCATGATCAACGGCATCATGACCCTGTCGGGTGCCTGGCACAAGCTGCGTGACGACCCGATCCTGCGCTTCCTGATCGTCTCGCTGTCCTTCTACGGCATGTCGACCTTCGAAGGTCCGATGATGGCGATCAAGACTGTCAACGCGCTGTCGCACTACACCGACTGGACCGTGGGTCACGTGCACTCGGGCGCTCTGGGCTGGGTGGGTCTGGTGACCATGGGTTCGCTCTACTACCTGATCCCGCGCCTGTACGGCCAGAAGAAGATGTACTCGGTGCCGGCCATCGAACTGCACTTCTGGGTCGCCACCATCGGCATCGTGCTCTATATCGCCGCGCTGTGGATCTCGGGCGTGACCCAGGGTCTGATGTGGCGTGCTCTCAACGACGACGGCACCCTGACCTATACCTTCGTGCAGTCGGTCAAGGCGTCCATCCCCTTCTACATCATCCGTCTGGTCGGCGGCCTGCTGTACCTGAGCGGCATGCTCGTGATGCTGTGGAACACCGTGATGACCGCACGTCAGGGCCTCAAGGCTGGTGCCGTGCCCGTGGTGCAAATCCCCGCCATCGCTGCCCACGCCTGAGGAGTAAAGATAAATGGCTAACCATAACGAACCCATCAAGGGCTTCACGCACGAGCGGATCGAGACCAGTAACTTCCTCATGATCGTCTTGATCGTGCTGGTGTTGTCTGTCGGTGGCCTGCTCGAGATCGTGCCGCTGTTCTTCCAGAAGTCGACCACCCAGCCGGTCGAGGGCCTCAAGCCCTACACCTCGCTGCAGTTGGCCGGGCGTGATGTCTACGTCCGCGAGGGCTGCTACAACTGCCACTCGCAGATGATCCGTCCCTTCCAGGCCGAGACGCTGCGTTACGGCCCCTACTCGCGTGCCGGCGAGTCGGTCTATGACCATCCTTTCCAGTGGGGTTCCAAGCGCACCGGTCCCGACCTGGCCCGCGTGGGCGGCCGCTATTCGGACGAATGGCACCGCATCCACCTGATCAACCCGCGCGACGTGGTGCCCGAGTCCATCATGCCGGCCTACCCCTGGCTGGAAAAGGATCTGGTCGATGCCTCCGTCATGCCAGGCCGCCTGGCCGCGATGAAGAAGCTCGGCGTGCCCTACAGCGACGACGAAATCGCCAAGGCCGCTGACGAAGTCAAGGGCAAGACCGAGCTTGAGGCTGTGATTGCCTACCTGCAGGTTCTCGGCACCGCCATCAAGTAAAACAGGAGGGGCGACATGGACATCACCGACGTGCGCATTGGCGTGACGCTGATCAGTTTCGTGGCTTTCATTGCCATCATGGTCTGGACCTGGTCCAGACGGAACAAGTCCGATTTCGAGGAGGCGTCCGGTCTTCCCTTCCGAGACGAATAACGAGAAAGAGAACCATCATGAGTGACTTTGTAAACAGTTTCTGGGCATGGTATGTGACCGTCATCGTCATCGTCTCCATCGCCTACTGCGTGTGGGTGCTGTGGAGCAACGGTAAGGTCAAGTTCAGTCCCGGCAATACCACTGGCCATGTCTGGGACGGCACCCTGCAGGAAATGAACAACCCCTTGCCCAAATGGTGGGTCGGCCTGTTCTGGATCACCATCGTGTTCGCGATCGGCTACACCTTCCTGTATCCGACGCTGGGCACCAGCGGCGGCAAGCTGGGCTGGACCTCGGCCGGTCAGCACGCCAAGGAGGGCGAGAAGCTCAAGGCATTGATCGCACCGGTCTACGAGAAGTTCAAGGGCATGTCGGTCGACGAGCTGGCCAAGGATCCCAAAGCCCAGCTGATCGGTGACCGCCTGTATCAGAACTTCTGCTCCCAGTGCCATGGCGCCGACGCGCGTGGTGGCAAGGGCTTCCCCAACTTGACCGACAGTGACTGGCTGGGTGACGGCAGCGCCGCACATATCAAGAACACGATCGCCAACGGCCGCATGGGCGTCATGCCCCCGATGGCTGCAGCCGTCGGTACCCCGGACGATGTGCGCAACGTGGCTGAATATGTGCTGAGCCTGTCGGGCAGCGCGAGCGACCCGGTCAAGGCCGCTCTCGGCAAGGAGAAGTTCGTGGCTTGCGCCGCCTGCCACGGCGCGGATGGCAAAGGCAACCCGGCTGTGGGGGCTCCCAACCTGACCGACAATATCTGGCTGCATGGCTTCGGTGCCGACTTCATCGTGAAGATGATCAACGAAGGCAAGACCAACGTGATGCCTTCTCAGCAGTCCAAGCTGACCGAAGACCAGCTGCATGTGCTGACCGGTTATGTCTGGGGTCTGTCGCACCCGTCCAAGTAATCCCTGAACGGCACGATTCGAGCCTCTTCGGGCTCGCTCGACAGCCCTGGATGACCCGTGCCGGTCTCCAGGGCGTCTTCATTTATGAGATTGGCAAGCATGGAAGCGAAGAACTCACAAGGCCGAGCCTGGTATCGCGAGCCGATGATGTGGATGGTGTTAGGCGGACCGCTGCTGGTGGTGATCGCCTCCCTGATCACCTATGTGCTGATAGTGCGTGGCTCCGATCCGGTACTGGAGCGCGACCCCATCAGCGAGGCGCAGCGCGTCGGCAAGGAACTCACACCGGAGCAGCGCGAAAGCCTGGAGCCAGCGATGAAGGTGCGCAACCATGTCGCCTCGCCGCTGGTCGTGACCGACAAGTGAGTCGCAGGGCCCGCTGCTGCTGTCAGCAGGCCGGCCTGCCGCTGGCTGGCGGCCCCGGCCGAACTGTCCGCTTCAGTTGCCCGAGGGCGGGTTGACCAGCCGGCGCAGCGCTTCGGTGTCCTTGATCTGGACATGGCGCTGCTTGACTTCGATGATGTCTTCCTCGACGAACCTCGAGAAAGTCCGGCTGACGGTCTCGAGCTTCATGCCCAGGTAGCTGCCGATCTCCTCGCGCGTCATGCGCAGCACCAGTTCGGACTGCGAGAAGCCGCGCGAATGCAGGCGTTGCACCAGGTTGAGCAGGAAGGCTGCCAGTCTTTCCTCGGCCCGCATGCTGCCCAGCAGCAGCATGACACCGTGATCGCGCACGATCTCGCGGCTCATGATCTTGTGCACATGGTGCTGCAGCGCGCTGAATTCGCGCGAGAGCGATTCGATCCGGTCGAACGGCATCACGCAAACCTCGGCATCTTCCAGCGCCACCGCGTCGCAGCTATGATGGTCATTGACAATGCCGTCCATGCCGAGAATCTCGCCCGTCATCTGGAAACCCGTGACCTGGTCGCGCCCGTCCACCGAGGTCACGCGGGTCTTGAAGAAACCCGAGCGCACGGCATAGAGCGAGGAGAAGCGGTCGCCGTTGTTGAACAGCGCGCCGCCGCGCTTGACACGCTTGCGCGTGCTGATCACGCTATCGAGCCGGCTCATCTCGTCCGGGTTCAAGCCCACGGGCATGCAGAGCTCGCGCAGGTTGCAACTGGAACAGGCCACTTTGATGCTTTTTATATCCATAATGATGTTCAATCAATCAGGCATTCTAGCGGGCATGCCAATGACCGCTTGAGCCGCAAGCGCTCGATGCGCAGGCTTATTTTGCCGCTGGCACAAATTCTTGTTTGACCCAGGTCAAGGGCCATTCTGGTCATTTGCGGCACAGTCGCCTGCAACCTTGGAGAATCAGCCCGTGAGCCATGCAATCGACGAGCAACTTCTCCGGCGCTTCGATGTGCCGGGACCGCGCTACACCTCTTATCCCACTGCCGACCGCTTCGTCGAGGCCTTCAGCTGCGATGACTATATCCAGGCGCTCGAGCAGCGCCGGGCCGGTTCCATGGCGTTGCCATTGTCGCTCTATGTGCATGTCCCTTTCTGCGAGTCGCTCTGCTACTACTGCGCTTGCAACAAGGTCATCACCAAGCACCACAGCAAATCGGCCGAATACCTGCGCTACCTGTCGCGCGAGCTCGAGCTGCAGGTCGAGCATTTCGGTCGCGGCTACAACGTGTCGCAACTGCACCTGGGCGGTGGCTCGCCGACCTTCCTCAGCGACGTCGAGCTCAGCGACCTGCTCGACATGATCAAGCGCCATTTCAACCTGACGCCCGGCGGCGAGTTCTCGATCGAGGTCGATCCGCGCACCGTCACGCCCGAGCGCCTGCAGCACCTGTACCAGCTCGGCTTCAACCGCCTGAGCTTTGGCGTGCAGGACTTCGATCCGACGGTGCAAAAAGCCGTGCACCGCGTACAGCCGGCTGAGCAGGTGTTTGCGCTGGTGCAGGCCGCGCGCGAGATCGGCTTCGAGTCGATCAACGTCGACCTGATCTACGGCTTGCCCAAGCAGACGCCCGAGTCCTTCCGTCACACGCTGGAGCAGATCCAGCAGCTGCGGCCCGATCGGATCGCACTCTATGCCTATGCTCATCTGCCGACGCGCTTCAAGCCGCAGCGCCGCATCCTGAGCGCCGAGCTGCCGAGCCCGTCCGAGAAGCTGTCGATGCTGGCGAACTCGCTGGCGATGCTGGGCGATGCCGGTTACGACTATGTCGGCATGGACCATTTCGCGTTGCCCGATGATGCGCTGGCAGTCGCCAAGCGCCAGGGCCGCCTGCACCGCAACTTCCAGGGCTACAGCACCCAGCCCGATTGCGACCTGATCGCGCTCGGCGTCTCGGCCATCGGCCGCATCGGCGCGACCTACAGCCAGAACGCCAAGACGCTGGACGAATACTACGACGCGCTCGACCAGGGCCGGCTGCCGATCGTGCGCGGACTGGCCCTGACCCGCGACGACATATTGCGCCGCTCGGTGATCATGGCCATCATGTGCCAGGGCGAGCTCGACTTCGAGGCCATGGGAGATGCCCATCTGGTTGACTTCACGGCCTATTTCGCGCGCGAGCTCGAGCGGCTCGGCGAGATGGTGGCCATGGGGCTGGTCAAGCTGAATGAGTCCAGCCTCGAGGTGACCGAACAGGGCTGGTATTTCGTGCGCGCGATCGCCATGACCTTCGACAAGTACCTGCAGAGCGACCAGGACCGCGCCCGCTTCTCCAAGATCATCTGAAATCCCAGTAGGTACTGGGGGACTGCTACAGTTCAGCCATGCTTTCGTCCATGATGGTTTCCGCCCTGCTGATGGGGCTGGTGGGAGGGCCGCATTGCGTGGTCATGTGTGGCGCCGCCTGCGCTGGCATTGCGCGCAGCGCCGGCAACGGCCAGTCGGGTACGCTGGCGCTGTGGCGCTTCCAGTTCAGCCGCCTGCTCGGCTACAGCCTGCTCGGCGCGCTTGCCGGCGGCACTGTCGAGGGCCTGGCCTGGATGGGCAGCCAGACCGCCGTGCTGCGCCCGCTCTGGATCATGCTGCATGTCGCGGCGCTGCTGCTGGGCCTGATCCTGCTATTCCAGGGCCGCCAGCCGGCCTTCGTCGACGGCTGGGGCCAAGGCGTCTGGCGCCGGACGCGGCCGGTGCTGACCCGGCTCGGGCCGCGTGCGCCGGTCGTGCTCGGGCTGGGCTGGGCCCTGATGCCTTGCGGCTTGCTCTATTCTGCCCTGCTGGTGGCTTCGCTGTCGGCCAGCGCGCTCAGCGGTGCCTTGCTGATGGCGGCCTTTGCCGCAGGCACCATGGTGTCGCTGGTGTTCGGCCCCTGGCTGTTGTTGCGACTGAAGGATGCCGGTTCCGGCCAATGGGGCATGCGCCTGGCAGGCCTGGCTCTGGCAGCAACCTCGGGCTGGGCGCTCTGGATGGGCATCACCCAGCCGAGCGGGCTCTGGTGTGCCTGAGCCGCCGTATCGGGTGTTCGCGCGGCCCGTACCTGGGGCCGGTCGAATTTTAGTGCTGGTCAGCGCACTTCGTCGACCAGGGTCTTGAAGTCGTCGATGTCCTCGAAGCTGCGGTAGACGCTGGCAAAGCGCACATAGGCCACCTTGTCGAGCTTCTTGAGCTCGCGCATCACGAGCTCGCCGAGCTGGTGCGTCGGAACCTCGCGCGCGGCCAGGTTCAGCAGCTTTTCCTCGATCCGCTCGGTCGCGGCATCGACCTGCTCGGTGCTGACCGGGCGCTTGCGCAGCGCCAGCGCCAGGCTGGCACGCAGCTTGGCCGGGTCGTATTCGATCCGGCGGCCATCTTTCTTGACCACCATCGGAAAACTGACCTCGGGCCGTTCGTAGGTGGTGAAGCGTTTGTCGCAGGCGCTGCAGCGCCGGCGCCGGCGCACGAAGCCGCTGTCCTCGGACAGGCGGGTTTCCACCACCTGGGTTTCGGCATGGCCGCAGAAAGGGCATTTCATCGGTTCTGAAATGAAAAACCCCGGCACCAGGCCGGGGCATTCGGATCGATCAGCGGTAGACCGGGAAGCGGCTGGTCAGCTCATGGACCTTGGCGCGCACGGCGGCGAGGGTGGCCTCGTCGCGCGGGTTGTCCAGCACGTCGGCGATCAGGTGGGCCGTCAGGCGGGCTTCCTCTTCCTTGAAGCCGCGGGTGGTCATGGCCGGGGTGCCGATGCGCACGCCGCTGGTCACGAACGGCTTTTCCGGGTCGTTCGGGATCGCGTTCTTGTTGATCGTCATGTGGGCAGCGCCCAGCACGGCTTCGGCTTCCTTGCCGGTGATGCCCTTGGCGCGCAGGTCGACCAGCATGACATGGCTCTCGGTGCGACCCGAGACGATGCGCAGGCCGCGCTGGGTCAGGGTCTCGGCGATGACCTGGGCGTTCTTGATCACCTGTTCCTGGTAGGCCTTGAACTCGGGCGCCTGGGCTTCCTTGAAGGCGACGGCCTTGGCGGCGATCACGTGCATCAGCGGGCCGCCCTGCAGACCCGGGAAGATCGCGGAGTTGATGGCCTTCTCGTGCTCGGCCTTCATCAGGATGATGCCGCCGCGCGGGCCGCGCAGGCTCTTGTGCGTGGTCGAGGTCACGACGTCGGCGAAGGGCACCGGGTTCGGGTAGACGCCGGCAGCGATCAGGCCGGCGTAATGGGCCATGTCGACCATGAAGATCGCGCCGATTTCCTTGGCAATCTTGGCAAAGCGCTCGAAATCGATGCGCAGGCTGTAGGCGGAGGCGCCGGCGACGATCAGCTTGGGGCGGTGCTCGCGTGCCTTGGCTTCCATCGCGTCGTAGTCGATCTCTTCCTTGTCGTTCAGGCCGTAGGAGACGACGTTGAACCACTTGCCCGACATGTTCAGCGGCATGCCGTGGGTCAGGTGGCCGCCTTCGGCCAGGCTCATGCCCATGATGGTGTCGCCGGGCTTGAGGAAGGCCAGGAACACCGCTTCGTTGGCCGAGGCACCGCAGTGCGGCTGCACGTTGGCGGCATCGGCGCCAAAGATCTGCTTGATGCGATCGATCGCAAGCTGCTCGGCGATGTCGACGAACTCGCAACCACCGTAGTAGCGCTTGCCCGGGTAGCCTTCGGCGTACTTGTTGGTCAGCTGGCTGCCCTGGGCGGCCATGACGGCGGGCGAGGCATAGTTCTCGCTTGCGATCAGTTCGATATGGTGTTCCTGGCGAGCGGTCTCGGCCTGGATGGCGGCAAACAGCTCGGGGTCGGTTTGTTCGATCAGGATGTTACGGTCGTACATGGCAGTCCTTGGAAAAATACGCTTCCCTGCGTGGTCGTGACAGTGACAGGGGCTGCCCAGGCGAACGGCTGAATTGGCTGTGCGCTCCCCAGTGGTAATCCCACCTCGGCGGGTACGGTCAAGCCGGCCCCGGCCTATCGCCAGTCGCGCACGAATACGATTTTATCAGGAGCTTTGGAGCTTGCTTGCTGCAGGGGCACCGGCGTCGGCTTCAAGCTCGCGCTTGTCCTCGGCGGGCTTGGCTTGGGTGGCGCGCGCCAGCACCGGTGTGGCCGCATTGATTGGCAGCTTGATGCCGCGCGCCACGCTGCGCAGACGCTGCTGTTCGGCCATGACCTTGGCGACATAGTCGCTGCCGTCGGCCTCGACCGCGCCGACATAGCGGCGCAATCCGCCTTCGATCGTGCCGGCGTTGCGGATGCAGTCCTGCAGCACCTGAACACCGACGCGCAGGTTGGACAGAGGGTCCAGGGCTGCCTGTTTGCCGCCGAAGTCCTCGTACTTGTCCGAGTGCACGCGCGTGAGCACCTGCATCAGCCCCTGCGCGCCGACTGGACTCTGAGCGAAGGGGTTGAAGCGCGATTCGATTGCCATCACGGCCAGGATCAGGGTCGGATCGAGCTTGATGCGGCTGCCAAGTGCAAACGCCTCGGCGACCAGCGCACCGACTGGCTCAGGGGCGACGCGGTATTTGCGGCTGATCCAGCTCGCGACCTGGGCCTGCTCCTTCGGCAGCCGAATCGCCAGGCTGGCTTCGGCAGTGCCCTTGGGCTCTTCCTCTGCCGTCGTTTCGCTGTTCTGGCGTTGTTGCAACCAGTCCAGCAGCTTTTGCTCGGCATCGCCGCGCAACTCCGGGTTGGTCAGCAGGATCAGGGTGACCAGGGCCAGTCCCAGTCCAAGCAGTGCCATGCCACTGTGGGTGATGGCGTACACGACCTTGAACAGGCGATCTGCGGAGGGACGCAGGAAGCCGGGACAAGAGGTGGGCCAGGTGGAATTTTGCGCTGTCATAGCACACTCCTTTCTACGCGGCACCTTTGCCTGAGCTGGGGTGCGCCTTGATTGGGGGGTCGCCATTGAATGCCCTTTAGGGTCATCAACTTAGCCGGGTTCGGCAGCGTCTCAAGTGCCGCCCTGAAGGGCTGGCGAAGCGAATGTTAGGGGTCTTCAAATAATGAGTCAATACTTACAAATCAAATTTATATAGCTAAATAGAATATGGAGGGCGAGGCCGTCATGATTTCAGGCGTGACGGCGCCGAAAAAAAAGCTATCGAAAAAGGCTGAAAAATTGAAAAAAACTGCTTGCCAGTCTTGTTCCGAAGTCTTAATCTGAGCTCGTCTGTGTGCAGCAGGCACCCCGCCCGCACCGAGGTCCGTCCTCCTTGCCAGGCGACATGGACGGGAGCAATCCCTTGCTCCCACGGTTGTCAGGACAGCAAACTCCGATGGCCGCCCTAGCATCTGCAGTCTGCAGATGCGAAGGCCCCGGCAGGTTCAGCCTGCCGGGGCCTTTCTTTGCTCGGTGTTGCGCTACAAGCAGCTCATGCCGCTGCTGGGGAATTGCCGCTTCAACGGCGGGTCGCCTTGCGTCTGATTTCGGCGATATAGGCCTGGCCGTCCGGCGGACGGCCGGCACGCTGGCTCTCCCAGATCATGCGGCCGAGCGACTCCATGACCTCGTGGTGCGCCTCGTGCAGCGAGTCGCGCCGGGCGGCCAGCAGCTCGACCGCCTGCCTGATGCCGGGCGGCTGGTCGATCGAGCATTGCTCGCTGATGCTCAGGTGCATCGACAGGTGCAGGAAGGGGTTTTCGCGGGTGTCGCTGGGCTCTTGCATCTGGCGCAGCGCGGCGTCGACATCGGCGAGGTCGGCATGGTATTCCGGGTGGCGTTGGATCCATTCGCTGGCCAGCATTTCGATCGCTTCCATCGGCTGGCCTTGCTGGTGCTTGGCATGGACGGCGCAGAAGAAGCGCCGCACGTCGGCTTGAGAGGGTGTGAACATGTGGCGATTTTGAATCAAGCGCGGCTCGCGCGCTGTGTACAGTGCGGGCTGGAGAAAAACATGACCCTGACCCCCATTGGCGATCCCTGGTTCTATTTTGCCGCCGTGCCGGCGGTGCTGCTGCTGGGCATCAGCAAGAGCGGTTTCGGCGCCGGTTTCGGTTCGCTGGCGGTGCCGATGATGGCGCTCGCGATCAGCGTGCCGCAGGCCGCCGCCATCTGCATGCCCTTGCTGCTGGTGATGGACCTGCTGGGCATGGCGGCTTTCCGCAAGGATGTCGACTGGCGCTTGCTGCGTTTTCTGCTGCCGCCGGCGTTGATCGGGATCGTGATTGGTGCGTTGTCGTTTCGTACCCTCGACGCCCGCCTGGTGGCCGGGGTGGTCGGCGTGCTGACGCTGCTGTTCCTGGCCCAGCGCCTGCTGTTTCCGCCACGTGCCGACCATCGGCCACCGGCGCGCTGGCTGGGGCGGCTGCTGAGCGCGACCTCGGGCTTCACGAGCTTTGTCGCCCATGCCGGCGGTCCGCCGCTCAATGCCTATGTGATCCCGCTCAAGCTCAAGCCGGTGGTGTTCACCGGCACCATGGCCTTCCTGTTTTTCGTCGTCAACCTCAGCAAATGGGTGCCTTATGCCTGGCTGGGCCTGCTGGACTGGCGCAACCTGGCAACTTCCCTGTTGCTGCTGCCGCTGGCACCGCTCGGGGTCTGGATCGGCGTGCGCATGGCGCGCCGCATTTCGCCCGAGTTGTTCTATCGCGTGGTCTATATCGGCATGTTCCTGACCGGGATCAAGCTGGTCTGGGACGGCTGGTTCTGAGCCACCGCTGGCCAGCCAGTCCCGCCGCCCGGCGTTCAGGCGCTGCCTGCGAAGCCGTTCTGGCGCCAGGCCTCGAAGGCGATCACCGCGACCGCGTTCGACAGGTTGAGGCTGCGCTGGCCGGGCCGCATCGGCAGGCGCAGCCGCTGCGCAGGCGCGAAGGTCTCGCGCAGTTCGGCCGGCAGGCCGGCGGTCTCGGAGCCGAACACCAGCCAGTCGCCGGGCTGGAAGGCGACTTCGTGCGCCGGGCGCGAGCCCCGGGTCGTGAGCGCGAACATCCGGCCCGGATCGGGTTGCATCTGCTGCAGGAAGCTGCTCCAGTCGGAATGGCGGCGCAGTTCGGCGTATTCGTGGTAGTCGAGCCCGGCGCGCCGCAACAGCTTGTCGTCCATCGAGAAGCCCAGCGGCTCGATCAGGTGCAGGCGGCAGCCGGTGTTGGCGCAGAGCCGGATCACGTTGCCGGTGTTGGGCGGTATTTCAGGTTGGACGAGGACGATGTTGAACATGGATTCAGTCTAGGGTGGGGGCCGGGGTGCGCGCGAACACCAGCGCGCTGACCTGGGCGGCACCTGCGGCCAGCAGCAAGGTGGCGGCGGATTGCAGCGTGGCGCCAGTGGTCATGACATCGTCGACCAGCAGGATGCGGCGACCACGCAGTCGCGGGCCAGCGGCGGGATCGACGGCGTAGGCCTGCAGCGCATTGTCGAAGCGTTGTTCGCGTGCCAGTTCGTGCTGGGTCGCGGCCTGCGGCTGGCGCTGCAGCAGCCCGGGCAGGGGCGGTGGTGCGTCGCGCCGCTGGCGGCGCAGCCCCAGTCTGCCTTGGGCGGCATGGCCACCACCACAAGGCTCATAAAGGCCATGAACAGCAGTGCGAAAAAGCCCACCCACACGCAGCGCCGCGCATGGGCATAGCCGTAAACCTCGGTGAGAACGTCGCCCAGAATATAGCTGACGGGGAAAAACAGGATCCCTGCGCCAAAGTCATGGCCGCCGTTTTCCGCCGTCTTGGCCGCCCCGATCAGGTTGGACAGCAGCAGGATGGTGACAAACGCCGCCATCACCGCGTCAAAATAACGGAAATGGCGGCGGGCGCCCGCGCTGCCTTCGATGCGGAAAAGGGGCGAGTTCTGTTCTGTCTGGCTCATGACCCTAGACTAACCACCTTTACCTTGCTTGCAAAGCGCGGCTATGGAGGCGGCGCGCGCCCGTAGCTCAGTTGGATAGAGCACGAGCCTTCTAAGCTTGGGGCCACTGGTTCGAATCCAGTCGGGCGCACCATTCACGCGGGAAACGCGAAACAGGGGG
>ERZ1034361.1595-NODE-1595-length-11835-cov-2.603929_pt1 | contig 11835 bp, 20 predicted proteins | sample MGYA00520617_ERZ1034361 | MGnify/ENA primary metagenome ERZ1034361 (study PRJEB33736, sample SAMEA104284507) | Azolla filiculoides | biome: Urban; feature: Water surface; material: Ditch water | place: Netherlands | collected 2015-10-28 | depth 0-0.1 m ... | reverse complement strand
GTCCGACTATCCGTTTGGTGGTCGCATTCAAAAGCTCTGCTCTGTGTTGGCTGCATGTGCTACCGGCAACTTCGTACAACGCTTGCCTGCATACATCCCTGAGAAGAGCACACAGATTCCTTTGTTTGACTGTCGTGTCTGGGGTGTTGAAGAAGGCACTGATGCCGTGAACACTTTTGTCTGGCGTGAGCGCGATGCAAAGAAGAATGCTGTCTCTATGGCAGCATCTGCTTACATCAGCCACAAGGAGCTGCAAGGTGTACACAGCAATGATCGCATCAAGATGATGGCTGACTTGGGCATTGACTTTGAAGCTATGCCACGGTTCTTCAAGTACGGCACATACGTGCTGCGCAAGACGGTCAATCGTTGCATGACTGATGAGGAGCTTACCAAGGTTCCTGAAAAGCACCGTGACACTGCAGCTGCTGCAATTGTTGCTCGCACTAGCTTGGAAGAAGCTCCCTTTACTTCGCTTCTCGAGCTGCCTGATCCTGTAGGATTCTTGCAAGGTAAGGTTGAAGTGCCTGCATAAAATTGTAGATAAAAGTCTACCGTGCCTGTTTACAAATTTGATGGAATGGTGATATAATCATTCCATCAAATCAAAACAGGAGTCTGTCATGTACACCCTACAAGATGCAATTCGTCAACGGCGCGCCGATGATGATGCCTTCTGGGCAAAACATCCGGGAACACCTGCATTTCAACCTCCTGCTGATTTGCCTGACCCTCGTATTGGTGTGCTGATGAAGAACGGCAAGCATCAGCATTACATCACACTCGCTGGTGTTACCATCTACGGTACCATCGACGAGCTGATGGTTGCACTGCCCCACAATTAACAACTTGCGTCCATAGCTTAGCGGTCAAAAGCGGCGATCTCTAAAATCGACGAGCGTGGGTTCGAATCCCACTGGACGCACCAAGGATTACAATGACACAGCTGATTCTAGCTGGCAAGCTGGTATATGATCCAAAGCGGATCAGCCCCAGCACCGGCAAAAAAATGCGCAAGACGCACAAAGAGCGGACTCTCATCGTAGACCTCCCGTTTGATGATCTTGCCGCCTACTACCGGTCAATGATCGCTAAGCGTTACCACCTGCACCTGCAGCCTCCGCTTTGGGGTGCCCACATGACAGTTGTGGGTGGCAACGAGTTCACCAAGATCAAGAACCCAGATGCTTGGCACAAGTACAGCCATAAGAAGGTGCAATTCAAAGTTGTACCTCATGAGCTGTACAAGGCTTGGCAATTTTGGGTCCTGCCGGTCAAGGATGACGGCTTCTTCCAAATGATTCGCGATGAGCTTGGCCTGACCAAGCCGTTGAACTTCCACATCACGGTTGCTCGTGACTACGACCCGAAGGACTATCCGGCTCCACGTCCTGAAGTAATCATTCCCGCAAACAAACTTTCAGTAGGAGGTCCTTATGGCTACCAATGATCAACGCTTTCAGCTTGCGCTTGCTGAAGCACGGCAGTCTCAATTGCGTGCCGAACATTTCAAAGTTCGCATTGAGACCGGTCAATTTTTGAAGCGCGTGGTTCGGCATGGTGGGCCCGAAGGGCCGCTGTTGACACCGGATGAGCTGGTGGCTGATGAAGTCCGTACGATGCACCGGCACATTCAGCTGGCAGAAGACCATCTGGAGTTTGCCAAAGGCTTCTTGAGCGAGAACAGCCATGACTAAAATCTCTGATGTTGGTTTTGCATTAGCAATTGCTGGCGGTCAGCTGGAAAACGCAATGCTCGAGCAACGTCGGATGGCTGATCGTTTGCGCGCAGCACAACAGGCATATGACTCGGCCTGCCACAATGCAAAACATTGGGAAAATCAAGTTAACAATCTTCGTGCCACTGCGGCACCTCTTACTTACTCAAAGGGATAATCATGAGCGGTTCAGTTAAAGCAGCACTAATGGCCAACGGTGCTATTGCAGCCTCCAAGGGTGTTGGTGCTTACTTCACGGGTTCAGCATCTATGATGGCAGAAGCCATTCATAGCGTAGCTGACTGTTGCAACCAGCTGTTGCTGATGTGGGGCATCAAGTCCTCGGAACGTGAAGCTGATGTAAACCATCCGCTCGGCTACGGCATGAACATGTTCTTCTGGTCATTCATCGTAGCCCTTGTCCTGTTCACGGTGGGTGGGGCATACTCCGTGTATGAAGGCATTCACAAGGTCATGGCCCCTGAACCACTGCAACATACCGGCTGGGCCATTGCCATCCTTGTGTTCGGTTTTATCATGGAGGCTAAGTCCTTCTCAATCTGCTTGAAAGAAATTCGCGAGGTTCACCCTGGCAAGTCCTTTAAGTGGTTCTTCAAGGAAACACGCAGCCCGGAGCTGTTAGTCATCTTCGGTGAAGACCTTGCCGCATTGGCTGGCCTTGGCATTGCAGCAACAGCATTGAGCATTGCTTTCTTCACAGGTAATCCCGTCTATGATGCTATCGGTTCGATCCTTGTAGGTGTGCTGCTCATCGGTGTAGCTATTGGCCTCTTCTTCGAAATCAAAGCCTTGCTTATCGGCCAAAGCGTTGACCCGATTGTCCGCCGTGCTCTTCGTGTGCATCTGTCTGAATGCGAGCTGATTGAGCACACATACGAATGTGTCACCTTGCAAATGGGCCGTGATGCTGTGTTGTTGATCCGTGCACGTATGCGTGAAAAGGAAGATGCAACAAAGCTGGTCAGTGACATCAACGTGCTTGAGCAAAGCCTTGCCGAAGCATTCCCACAGTTCACAACTATTTTCATCGAGCCTGATAACAAATTCGTTGATTTTTGATATAATCTAACCTTCTATACGAGGAATCATCATGATCGAAATCCTTAAAGCTGACCTGCTCAGCAATACCCGCGGAGTGATCGTACACGGTTGCAATGCACAAGGTGTAATGGGTTCTGGTGTTGCAGCTGGTGTACGTGCACGGTTCCCCGAAGCATATCGGGTATATCGTGAAGCATACCTTGCAACTGGTATGAACCCTATCACCCATGGCATCCCAGCAGGTGAGCTGAATGTGATGGCTTCCAGTGACAGCCGTTGTCACCTTGAGCTCGGCACCATTACCTTTGCCAAGGTCATGCCTGAGCTGTGGATTGTCAATGGTATCACGCAGGACTTCTACGGCCGGAATGCCCAGTGCTTCACCAACTATGATGCAGTCGAGCAAGTATTTGCTCGAACGCTCGAGCTGTTGGAAGCTTTGGACCCCAATGCCCAAGCTGACCTGCCGCTGCTCTTCCCGAAGATTGGGGCAGGCCGTGGCGGCGGTGAGTGGGACAAGATTGCAGCTATCATTGAAGCCGTTGTGCCGAAGAATCGGCGCAAGGTGCTCTTCGTAGTTGATGAGGAACCTATTGACTGTCGTTAATAGTCCTGTAGTACCGAACAACCGTGTCCGAGAAGTCTTTTTTCGGATGCGGTAAATAGCATCTATACTTTGCTTAAAGGAGCATACAATATGACACCAGAAGAAATCAAGGCCAGCCTGAAGGACGTAATTACCACCACCATCAAGGGTGATGATGCAACTGATAAGTTGCATGCGATTCTTCAAGCCAAGATGCAATCACGTATTGCACCAGCAGAAGTAACCTCTGAAATCGATGAAGCAACACCGAACGATGAGTCCGCTGATGCCAACACTAACGAAGGTGGGGATCAAACCTAATGTATGTAGTTCCGCTACAGGGTGATAAGATTCGTTCCATGAGCGAAGCTGACCTGCTACGCGTGAAGTCATACACTAGCCTTAAAAGTGAGCCGGCTGTCTATCTGACAGCTGTGCTCGCCGATGGTGCTAGGGCAATCTACCTATCAGACATCATTGAGCTTAATGGTGTCAAGGTTGAGTATGATTCAGATGCAAAGCTGCTGAAAGCTCTAGGACCAATCAAACGCAAATTCAATTTGCCACAGCCTGGTGACACCGTTGTAACCAAGCTTATTGAAACTGACTTCAAGAAGGAAGAGGTTGCTCTTACCGTTACTCGCTTGAAGTTACATGATCATCGGAATCCTTCACGCTCGCTTGAAGTGATCTGCGGTGATACAACCATCAGCCTGACAGACATCATTGACATTCGCCGGAAGATCGGCTCTGATCATTTCGATGCAAAGGCTTTTCACAAGCTGTATCTAGACTATCTGCCCTACTCAGCTAAAGTGTAGACAAAAGTTTGCTCATGGTAAATAACCACATGAGCAAACTTTCAGCATTCATTCTTACAGAACGGTTAAACGATAAGCAGGTCATTGCACTGCATCGCTTTAATGAGCTCTTCAAAGCTCAAGTTACTGTTGACATCACGGATGTTTTGGTTGCAGCATGGACCAAAGCAATCAAGCAGCTTCCCAAAGTCAAAGCTTCTACAGCCGAAGATGCGAAGCTACAAAACCCCAAAGTGCTCACTGATGTGACAGTGGTTGAAAAACCCCTGAAGCTATTAGCTGCATCTGAACTTGGTCGTAGCACCGAAGTCAGCCCAGCTGTTAAGGTGCCGCTGCTGTTATCACGTGCTGAACGCACTGTGGTAACCAATAAGCTATTTGACATTGCTCAAGAGACATTCAATAAAACATTGCATGATTGGTCTGAAGCATTCATGTTTGAACGGTCAGGTCGTTTAGCAACCGAGTTTAAGGTCCGTCGTGATTCGCGTGCTGTACGACTTTCATTAGTAACCTCAACTGATAATGTAGAACACGAAACAATCGTGTACTATGTCACAGTAGAACACGGGAAAGCAACAAGCAAAGCACGCTCATATGATCTAGTCTATCTGAATGTAATGTAGCCCTAAGAATCCAGTCTATGATCCCTGTAGCTGAACAGACTATATTCATAAGCATAGCATCATATTGTGATCCGCTTCTAGCGTTTACTATCTCTAGCGCGCTGAATAATGCCGCTAACCCTCAAAATCTACGCTTCGGCATCGTAGATCAATCACCTGCTAGCCAACGGCTATCCATGCAGGTGGAACCTCCTCTCAATTATGTGCAAGTTGACCCGTTAGACACCCGTGGTGTTTGCTGGGCACGAAGCCTTGCCATGTCATTCTACAATGGTGAAGATTGGTTCTTACAGCTTGACTCACATATGTTCTTTGAGCCCAATTGGGACATCAAGCTGATTGCTGAAGGCCACCGTTGTGCCAAGCTCAACCCCGACTTTGTAATCTCAAGCTACCCAAACGCCTTTGAGCTTGACAATGGCAAGGTCATCAAAAAGGTGATCTCAGAGCACCCGTTGGTGATAGTTGTGCACGATGATGTCAAGTTTGACAACAGTGACATCCTCCAGTTCACATTTAGCTTTGCTGAAGCTAATAAGCCGGTGCTAGGGTTTGCATTGGGTGCCGGTTGTATATTTGCACCCGGGAAGATAGTACAAGCCTTCCCATATGATCCACACTTCTATTTCTTTGGTGAAGAGCAAGCATATGCATTGCGCTTGTATACCCATGGCTGGGACATTATGCATGTTTGCCTCCCGATCTACCACTACTATCAGATCAAGGGTGATATACGGCCAAGGCATTGGGATGAAGAACAAGATAGCAAGCGCACGATTAAACATGATAGGCTAGTTAAGAAGGCAACAGCACGATTGCATACACTAATCAATGGAGGAGACTTAGGTGTGTATAGCTTAGGCACAACAAGAACAGTCAAAGATTACGCTGACTTTTGTGGAATTGACTATATGCGGCAAACATTAAATGATAAGGCCTATCTTGGGCCCTGGGTTTTCAATAGCTAAAAATATACCATAAGCTTTTCAGCACTGTAAACACTTCAAGGAGACTCTTATGGCAAAATCCCCAACCACACGCAAAGGGGCTAGTATTAAGAACGAGACTGAAACCGTGGTTCAACAAGTCCAACAGGTTATTCAGCAGCCCCTACCCGGACAAGAGTATGAAGTCATGCAGCTATCACCAATGGATGTCACATCGTTGAATTCATTGGGTGTGTTTATGTTTTTTGATGATGTTTCTCCTGAGTCATCAAAGGAATTGAGCGAATTTTTGATTAAAGCCAACTGTGTGTTGTCAGATGATCAGCCGCTAACAATTTTCATCAACTCACCGGGTGGTAGTGTCTATCATGGCTTCGGCATTGTCGATCTGATGGAAGCAAGCCGCCTCCCAATTCAAACTGTTGCTATCGGCTCAGTTTGCTCTATGGGTTCTATTATCTTCACTAGCGGTACACCCGGTATGCGGGTAATGAGCCGCAATGCATATATTATGACTCACCAGTTTAGTGACTGGATGGAGGCAAAATACCATGAGTTTGTGGCTCACCGCAAGCATCATGACCAGCTGCACGATAAGTTTATTCAGCACTTTGTACGCACCACGAAGATGACTGAAAAGCAGGTTAAGGATGTCTTGTTAGGGAACACAGATAAGTGGATCACAGCCAAAGAAGCGTTAAAGTACGGGTTGTGTGATCTCGTGAAAGATCCGTGGTCTGAAGCGTAACATCATTAAATAGACCCATACGGAATGGATCATTGATTCATTCCCTTGGTAAGGATTATCACATGAAGCTATATGACATTGTAAAACCGGCATTGCAGGAAGGACGCGTTGATCCAAACGTGACTTTGTCCCTTGCGAACATCGTTCGCTTTGGCAAGGTTGGCGACACCTTCCAAGCAATCGTGTTAGCACGCTTACTTGAGTTTTTTAAGAACGGAAGCTTCTACAAAGAGAACAACTTCTTTGACCCGTTCACATCAACCTCGAAAGAGCTGCTTGACACTATTCGTAACCTACAACCAAGCGACGCAGTTGCGTTAGCACAGAAGATGCAAGAACTATTGGCCATCAAGGACAAGGATCTACTCTACACTTATGCTAACCCAACGCAAGAGAACATCGCTTGGATCAAATGGGCTACAAGCCGCGAATCAAACGACTAAGCAAGCAATTGCTCAGTCTCACCAATTAGGCTCCTTACGGTCGAAAGACTGTTAGGAGCCTTTTTACTTGGCGGCATAGCCGCCGTACTCACCTAAGGAAGGTTCTCACTATATGGGTCGCAAACGTTACACAGGCGCTGATAAAGCTGAAAGCATTTATGTTAAAGAGCTAAAACCAAAAAATAGCGCGCAAGAGTATTACATGTCAATGATTCGGGAGTCTACTATTACCTTTGGCCTCGGCCCTGCAGGTACCGGTAAGACGTATGTTGCTGTAGCTCTGGCACTCGAAGCCCTCTTGGACAAGACGGTTGACAAAGTAATTCTGACACGCCCTATCATTGCAACCGAAGACATCGGTTATCTCCCAGGTGACATGAACGAAAAGATTCATCCTTACATCATGCCGCTGTTTGATGCGATCGAAGATCATGTCGGCCCCACAAAGGCTCGTGAGCTTTTAGCCTATTGAGGTGCTACCACTAGCCTTCATGCGCGGTCGTTCTTTGAACAAGTCATTCTTGCTACTTGATGAAGCACAGAACACTACACCAGAACAGATGAAGATGTTCTTAACACGCCTTGGCTATGATTCGAAGATGGTCATCACTGGTGATGAACGCCAGTCTGACTTGAAGATCCCGATGAATGGCTTAGTCTGGGCTTCTGATCGCTTAGGTGGAACAACACCTGAAATTTCAGTATGCACCTTTGCCTCTAAGAACATTGTACGTAACCCGTTGATTGAGAAGATGCTGCAGCACCTTGAAGGACCGGAGCCGCGCTTCTTTGAAACAGTAGGCCGTCTACCACAACCTAAGCTGGCATAAAATATACACTGTCTTAAAGAGTTGATATAATTCAAATCATGGTTCGGTACTTCGGTACCGAATCAGGAACCCTCCGATTAACTCTGTTACGAGACAGTACATCATGAATCAAAAGCACCACAGCGCTTCGCATCACAATGCATCACACCACCCTATCTTCAACTATGAAGATCATGTCAAAGAGCTGAAAGAACGTTTTGCTCGCCTGATCTGGTCTTTGGGCCCAAACCGCGGTAAGGGTACCAAGCGCTATGATTACGAAGTTGACTTCGCATACGCACTGAACGACCTCGAGCAAGGCCCGCCGTACCTGCGTGGCAAGCTCTTCGAGAAGGCAAATGCTGTTGCCAACTCCCTCGTGGCTTTCATCAAGACCATGCGCCCGGAAGATCAGCCCCAAGCTGCCTAGTACCGCATAGGGGTACCAATTTGGTACCCCTACTTTTCTCCCATTAAGACACAATATGACCTACTTTGTGATCTACCTCATCCTCCTAGCCATTACGCTGGGCTTTAACTATTGCGCGGCCGAGCTTGCTGACCGCTATGACAAACGAAGGGAACAGCCAAATGGCAAAGCATCCAGCTCTACCAAAGTTCGGCCTGGCAATTGACTGGGAAACATCCGGCTACAGCATTCCGCATTATGCTGAAAAGCACCAAGGTATCTCCTTTGGTGCGGTAATCTTCAACATCGAAACCTTTGAAGAGGTCGAATCCATATACTGCGAAGTCAAGTTTGATGACAGCAAGTATCTATGGGATGATGGTGCTGAAAAGGTGCATGGTATCTCTCGTGAGCATCTGAAAGCCAAAGGCGTGTCTCAGCAAGAAGCTGCCCTGCTGCTCGGTGGCCTAGTCCTCAAGTGGATCGGTACTGACAAGGTCGTGCTGCTTGGTCATCGTGTGTACTTTGATGAAGCCTTCACAAACCAGCTGATGGCTACCGCTGAAATGTCATTCACGTATGACCCAATTCGGATTGACAGTGCCGGCATAAGCCTTGCCTTCCTGTACATGACCCGGTCAGATATGATCTTTGAAACCATGGGCTATCCAGCACGTGGTGCACACAATGCGTTGGATGACATTCAAATGACCATCGGCACAATCCGCACATTGAAGCAGTTCTTGCTTCAAGGTCTCAACAGCTCGGTGTAACCATGTTCGAGATCATCAAGTTCATCTTTGAAGACATTCTTCATTTTATCGGCTTCATCATTATTCTCGGTGTGATCTTTGAAGGCATTCAAGGCCTCATCGAAGCAAATAAAAAATAAAGTAGCTGGCCAAGGGAACTCTTAATAAAATGGTTTAACTTGGCCTGTTTACTTCCTTTGATGCCTGTGATATAATGATTCATGTCATAATTAACAATAAGTGGATAACATGAAATCTAAAACATACCACATCGTCAGCACGGGGCAGTTGTTTAGCGGAGCGCTTACAACTGGATTTTTTGCTGCTGCAGCTGTGGCACTTACCTACATGTTCTTGATGTACTTGGACCTCCCTGAGGTGCAAGTTGATCCTGACGGCAAATGCGTCAAGGTGATCAACTACAAGAATGGTGATGGGTATCAATGCCAAGATGTAGACGTTGTGCTTCGCAAGTACAACCGTGTTGTAGTAGGTGCAAAAAATGGCAAATAACCCTGATGTTCGGCTGAGCAAGTTCATCAGCCTAGTGCTTCGTCACAAGCCGGAAGAGATCGGCCTCGTGTTGGATGCTGAAGGTTGGGCCTCTGTTGAGGAGCTGATCAAGAAGGCAGCACAACACAAGATGGTTTTCACCAAAGCTGATCTTGAGCGTGTCGTTGAAGAAAATGACAAGCGTCGCTTCTCATTTGATGAAGCTGGCAAAAAGATTCGTGCCAACCAAGGTCATTCGATCGCAGTTGAGCTCGATCTTGAGGTGCTGGAACCACCTGACAAGCTGTACCACGGAACCGCTACTCGTTTCCTTGACTCCATCTATGCACAAGGCCTAAAGCCCATGAATCGTCATGATGTGCATATGACAGCCGATCATGCAACAGCAATTGCAACCGGCTCTCGGCATGGCAAGCCTGTCGTATTCACGATAGATGCAAAGCAAATGCATTCGGATGGATTCACATTTAAACGATCGGTAAACGGTGTATGGCTAACAGCAAATGTTCCCCCAAAGTACCTGACCCTCTAAAACCTTTAGACGCAATCAATGTGATACTATCACTGATTGCGGGTGCAATGTTAGCCTCAAACACTTGGCTTTCACCGTATGGGTTTGCTGTGATGTTGGCTAGTAATGTTACAGCATTGGTTGCTTTTATTGTTGAACGGAGACATTGGTTGCTGTTACAAGCAGGTGGATTTACATTGATCAACTCAATAGCGGTTTATCGCTGGCTATTGCAAATGTAAATACACAAAACCTCTTAGGATAAGACGCATGAGCTCGATCAGCAAAATCAACATCTACACATGTGACACATGCAAACGGTCACTCGAACGTTTGGCGGATGGTCGTCGGCCTGATCCTGTCTATTGCATCATCACTGACAAATGCCGTGGTAAGATGTCCCTGACAAGCACACGCTCTGGGCTTCAACCGAAGCTGACTAAGCATGTGGGTGGCTTATCCGATTGGGTTCAGCGTGGTTCAACACCTGAGCAACCCGCAACTATCATCAAGCCTCAATATGCTTCTATCTCCAGCTTTAGCGGTGGTGGCGGCTTAACAGTTGCTGCTATTCGTTACAAGGATGTGGGCTCTGTTCGGACATTCTTTGCTAACTGTACTGATGGCACGAAGTTCACGCTTGAAACACGCACCATAGCTAATCGCATGCCAATTAGCTCTTCGATTACTGCTGTCTTGTATGAGCTAACACCGGAAGTCTTGGTGTATCGGCATTATAGCTATGCATTCCACTCTGCGGCTGCCGTGCTTGAAGGACAAGATGATTCTGCCGCGCAGGCTGCTTTGCGCTTCACCGCTGAAAACGTAATCAAGGTGTATGCGAATGGTATTGAGCTGCCGGCTGAAGCATTTGATCGCACGGTTGACAATAAGATTACGCTCACCCCACAAATTATCGACACAAACATTATCATCGATGTGTTTGTGTATAATGACATTCGCACAGCATTCGATCCAACAAATGCGATCAACCTTGAGTTCAAAGCATTGAACCCATCAAAGGCTGCTGACTTAAGTGTCCGCAATGCTTGCGGATGGGGTAATGTTGTTGACATCAATGACAAACATGGTGCAGCAGTGCTGTACTTCTGCACAGACATTGCTGCGCTTGACACATCCAAGTCTTATGGGGTTGCATACTTCAATGTAACCTCTGCGGCTGATGTAACTAAAACCATTGCGCCTTCTGAGCTAACAATCTTGATTAGCTCACAACCGCATGCATTCAATGATAAACAGCTGACCCGCTACCTCACAGGTACGAGCCTATTTGACAATGGTGTGCTTTCATTGAAGCAAAGTGAAACTACCGGCATCTATGAGCTCTCGGTCACTGAAGACCTGATCACTAAGGTATTTGTCCCGATCTCGATTGGCACTAAGCTGACCGATGCTGAACTGACAAATCCTTTAGCACAAGAAGTAACACAACAATCACAAACTAATGCTACTCCAGTAGCTTATATCTTGGGGCCTTGCTAAATGCTAAACTATTTCTACTGTTGTGAAATCAACTTACGTCATCCTCAAGTTGAAGGCACATTGTCAGACGAGTTTAAGAAGATGTTGCCGCCTGATGCAGCCTCTGCTATTATCACGAGTCGTCCGTTTCATGACAGCGGCACAGCATACACTTCATTAGAGGATGATGTCAACCGCCGCTTGAAGGAAATCACGGCAATTGACAAAAAGGTTCAGATTGCACGAATCAACGAAACCAACCCGTTGCACCTTGCATCTGCTGAAGCTATTGAAGAGCGTCGTCAGGCTGATGAGAAGTATGCTGCATATCTCAAAGAATGGGACAATGTAACAATGCTTCGGATCACCTGCACAACCGAAGAGCTGCAGTTTGATGAAGATGGTGAC
>ERZ1034361.1594-NODE-1594-length-11839-cov-3.334042_pt1 | contig 11839 bp, 11 predicted proteins | sample MGYA00520617_ERZ1034361 | MGnify/ENA primary metagenome ERZ1034361 (study PRJEB33736, sample SAMEA104284507) | Azolla filiculoides | biome: Urban; feature: Water surface; material: Ditch water | place: Netherlands | collected 2015-10-28 | depth 0-0.1 m ... | reverse complement strand
ATTCAACTATTCGGGATTTCCGAACAGTTCACTTATTCGGTTTTTCCGAACAACTCAAATCAGTACGTACCCTCCGAAAATGTCACAACTATACCAAAAACGGTAGTCTTTTGCCACTAATCTGCACGATCGTTCCTAAAAAGCAATTTGCATTTTTTGCATATTTCTATCGTTACCAAACCGTTATAATTAAAATCCCTGTTCAGACCCATATTCCAACATAGGCCCAGGTCAATGAGGGGAAGATGTTGGTTTGGGGGTTTGTATTTCTCACCGCGAACTTTTACGCCGTCGAGCTTTGCGATGCCTATTCGTTTAAGTTATCAACATGTTGTGGATAAGTTTTAAAATGGACACTATAATAGATATATCATGACAATTGCAGAATGGCAGGGAATCCTAGGCATCATCATAGGTGTAGCCGCCGTCGCAGGAATTGTCTTTACAGTCCTCCGCTTTTATATCAAAGCATTTGCAAAGCAGGAACTAGAGGACATCAGACACGAACTAAAGCCTAATTCTGGATCATCAATGAAGGATCAGGTAACAAGACTTGAAGCAAACCAGGCAGAGATCACAAAGACTCAAAAAGAAGACAGTGAACGCTTCGATCACAAACTAGACAAGCTAGAGGACAAGGTTGACAAGATGTTCACCATTATCCTTAAGCACTTCGGTAACTAAAGACCTTATATATATCTATATATTATTTACTAGATATTCTTACTTGCTGTTAGCTTCTTTTTTTCTATTATTACTATTATACACACACAAGTTCGTTTTCTGATACCAAAATCCAGTATTTCTTGATAACAGTTTGATAACGTTACCATTATGTTATAATTTAATAAGGCTAGTACCTAGGACTCTCTCTCATACCCACTTTCCTAGGTGCTAGTCTCTTTTTATTTAATTAAGGTATAATAAGTATATGACTAACTGTTGTAACCAAGGAGTTCTAGGTTCTGATCCTATCATTATTAAGTGGAATGTTGTTAGAGGAGATACAAGTACTCTTAACATTGATTTCTTTGAGAATGATGAAACAACTGCTTCCGATATCTCTGATTGGGCTTTTGCAGCTACAGCATATGATTCTAAAACAAATACTTTTTATAGCTTGATTGTTGATCTTACAGCTACTGGCTTAACCATTACAGCTCCTTCACTGATTACAGAACAATGGGGTTCTGATATGTCACTAAAGGTAGCAGAGCTACAGTTTGATCTTGAAGGTTTAAATCTTGATGAAACTGTATGGACACCTGTTATAGGAACTATTAGTGTTATCGGTGATGTATCTGGTGTTGGAGTACTTTCCTAATGGTGATTAAGGTTTCTACTAACAAGTCTTCGCTACCCCCAGTAATTAGAGTCCAGGGAATAAGTTACAAAGTCAAATAGTGCTATAATTGATATTGAACTTAGGAGAAATTACTATGAGTAGATTTCAAGAATGGCTAAACAGCGTCAATGGCGTAGCCGTCGAGATGGATACCAGCTGGGGTGCTCAGTGCTGGGACCTATGGTCACACTATGCAGTAAACATGCTAGGTGTTACATATTTTAGAACAGGTACTAATGCTGGTAGTGGTGGATGTCCTCAGCACTCTGGTTATACCTGCGGAATTTGGAAAGGTTTTGGAACTTCTGGTCTTAACCAGTGGTTTACACCTGTTCAAGGACCACCACAGCGTGGTGACGTAGCAATTTGGGACTGGGGTTCACCTGCAGGTCCAAACTCACACGTTGCTATCGTAGTTGAAGACCGTGGAAACAATGTATATTGCATGACACAAAACCCTGGGGCTGCACACTACGCAAACCTCAGCAAGGGTGGTATTCTCGGATACCTTCGTCCCGATAACCAATCATACTTTGATGGAGTCGGAGCACCTTCCGTATCTGTTGCAACAGGAAGCATTGCTGACCTAGCTGCTGCAGTTATTCGTGGAGAGTTTGGTAACGGTCCAGACCGTGTAGCAGCTCTCGGTGCAAATTACGATGCTGTTCAGGCAGAAGTAAACCGTATCCTAGGTGGTGGCTCAGCAGCTCCTGCTCCTGCTCCAGTATCTGGTGGTACACAGCACGTCGTGGTACCAGGGGATACACTCTGGGACATTAGTGCCGCTTATCTGGGTGATGGATCTCGATACATGGAGATTTTCAATAACTCAAGTTTTAGTTCTGGGGATCCTTCGTTGATCTACCCAGGAGAAATTGCAAATATTCCTTAAGGAGAGAGAAAATATGAGTACAGTTAAAACACATTTCGTCAAGCAGGTATTTGATTACCTGTACCCGAAGAAAAACCGTGTAATTGCAGCTGTTGCGTTTGTTCGCACATTCAAGCAGGCACTTACTGGTACAACGGTAGTAGGTGGTGGTGGTCTGATTGCGATTAATGCAACAGACATCGCAAACCTAAACTGGGACGTAGTTCTATATACAGCTATTGCTGTAATTCTAACTGCAACTATTGCTGGTGCGTCAGCTTTCGATGACGTTTCTCGCAATGGTCTTAATAGCAAGTACATGGATGCGGCAACAACTCCAGAGCCTTCTATTATTGTTACCCCAGAAGTTGTAAAGCAGTTGGTACGTCCAGCATTCTTTACACCTGCACCTGCAGAGGCTCCACCTGTTCTAAAAACTGCTTCAAAGCCAGCTACCCGTAAAAAGGCAGCACCCAAGGCAACTGCAGTAGCCAACAAAGTTGTAGAAAATACAATGAAGGCAGATCAGGCACCTGCTGTTGAAGAACCAGCATAAATAACATAAACTGAATGCCCCTCGACTAAACATCGGGGGGTATTCTTTTTGCTATACTTAACCTATGGAACGTAAATTAGACTGGAAGCCACGCTTCGATGAAGAATCAAAGAACTACCCCGTAAGAGGAATCCTAAAGAAACGAGTACCACGTAAAAACGTATTGTGGGTTGCAGGTCCAATTCTAGATCAGAAGGCAGAGGGTGCTTGTGTAGGATTTGGTTGGACAGCAGAAGCTTTAGCCACACCATTTGTGGTTAACCTAAAAACCATTCCTTACAAGGTGCCAAGAACTCCACAGCCATTTGCCAGATATGTTTATTCAAGTGCAAAGACCATTGACGAGTATCCAGGAGAAGATTACGAAGGCACATCGGTGCTAGCTGGTGCCAAGGTTATGCAAAGTCTGTCAACTCTAGCTTCATACTCTTGGGCATTTTCAGTAGATGACGTTATTGATGCATTAATTCAAAAAGGACCAGTAGTTCTTGGAATGAATTGGTATGACGGAATGTATGAAGCACCAAATGGTGTTCTATCTGTTTCTGGAGATCACGTAGGTGGTCACTGTATCCTTGCTATTGGTTACACAGTAGCATCTGATAAATTTGGTGGAAAGCCATCCGTTACCCTCCAAAATTCATGGGGTAAAAAGTGGGGCATTCAAGGAATCGCAGAAATCTCAGTAGATGATTTAGCTAGATTGATAAATGAACAAGGTGAAGCTTGTGTACCATCAAAGACAGCGTATGTCAAGAAGTTGACCATCCTAGACAAGATAAAGAGTCTTTTCGTAAGATAAGGCGTGGTATAATTTAACTATGGCATTTCCAGGTACATACAATATTTCATACTATAAGGGTGACACCTTTGAGTTTCGTATCTACCCCAAAACAAGCACTGGTGATCAGTTCCTACTAAACGATTACACTCAGATTCGCTTTACAATGTCAAATGTTCTAGGTGACCAAGTAACAGGTGGGCCAACAAAGGTTACGCTAAACGGTTTTGCTGAAAAGCGTGATAACCAATACGTTCTTTGTGCCATTACCCCTGATAACGGTGCAAATATGGTTGCTGGAACTACATACTACTATGACGTAGAAATTGGTCGCATTAATAGCCCCTATGACTACGTTTACACACTTTTGCAGGGTACCGTTACAGTTGCAGAACAGACCACACCTGCTGCAGCACTACCAGGTGCTCCTACAAACCTTACGATTACTGACCTAGGTGCAACAACTGCTACAGTTACATGGGCACCACCTACTGGTACAGCTCCAGTATCAACCTACAAGATTTACCTTGTACTTGGTGCTAGCCTAATTCCAGTTACTACAGTTCCATACACAACAACTTCGTTTACATTCTCACCACTTCAACCAGCAACAACATATACTCTTGCTGTTACTGCTGAAAATACTTCTGGTGAAGGTTTGCCAGCTACAGTTACTGGTACTACTGACGCTCTAGGATCATAATGGCTGACGATCTCGCACAAGTCACAGAGATTGTAGTCACCAACTCCCCATCGTCAGTTGTTGTTGAATCATATCTCGGACCAGAGGGAAATCGTGGTGCATACGTAATCCCAGGGTTGGGTTCTCCATCTACCTATGACTTTGATAACGCATATATTCTTGATACCGAGGGTAATCCAAAAAGCGTTACACCTCAGCTGTTTGATTGGTTTGTAAACCTTAGTCCAACTGATCCAGATTACCTAACAATTTTTATTTTGGATAAAGACAACGTTTGGCAACCAGCATTTAAGGTTATTCCAAATACATATAACACAAACAGAATTGTTGCATTCTTGAATGGTGCAACTACTACAGATGTTATTGTTTCAAAAAATACACTTAGACTTTCTCAAGAATTTGGAGACCAATCAAATAGAAGTGACACAAGTATTTTTAGAATTCCAGATCAGGACGATAATGTCACAACGGTATCTTCGGAAGCAGCAATGCTAGCAATATCTTCACCAAGTGCATTGGACTACGCCTATAGGTCAGACAGGTCTCAATTTTTTAGACTAACAGATTTACCAGCTACAGACATCACTAATTGGCAGGCAGAGTTATCTGTTAATGCAGACATTGATATAGAGAATCAGATTCCAAATACCCCATACCCCGTTTTGTCAGCGTTTGTTTTAGATAAACCAACATTTGATGGCGAAGATTACACGTTCCCAATTGCAATAAAAGCAACTCAGCTTAACGCAGATGTTCCTGGAGGCTTTGAGCCAATAACTGGTGGTAGAACAGCTCACATTAGCCTCAGCGTGATATAATTAACTGAGGAATCATGGCAGACGTAAACGTATCTATTGAGCAGGACACAGTTGTTGTTACTGGTGGAGCATCCACACTCAACGTTGACGTAAATTTTGGTTCAAAGGGTAGTGATGGTAGCCTTATCCTTTACGGCCTTGGCAAGCCTACAGACCCAGGGGTGGTCTTTCCAAACGAGCCAAAACTTCTTGACTGGTACATTAATATTGATACCACAGATGATGAATATCTATACATTTATCAGTATGTCTATGCAAACTCTACATCTACATGGAGTAGAGTGTTCAAGATTGTTCCAAACGTTTATCAGACAAACAAGGTAGTTACATTTAATCCAATGGGAGTTGCTGTAGCTAATGTTTCTGTTTCAAATACTACCCTGCCACTAATCCCACAATATTCTTTCCCAGAAGCAAGCAGCACAATATTCCCAGTAGCAAGTGAAGCAGAAATGACTGCAATTAACGGTGCTGTGGGAACTTATGCTTTTAGAACTGATCTTGCAAAATACTATTACCTAAGTGCACTACCTGCATCATCTGCAACTAACTGGCAGGGACTAATTACCGTTAACGCACATGTCGGGGTAGAGAATGCTTACCCAGTAGCATCATCATTCCAAGTAGGAGTTCCCACAATTGCTCAAGATCCAGTAACTGGAGCAGTAATGTACACATTGCCAATTACAATTGTCGCCTATCAGTTTACTGGACTTACGTTTGAGCCAATCACTGGTAACAAGACTGCTCATATTAGTATTAACGTGATATAATTAACCTGGTGACCCACTATGCAGGACATTGGAAGCAAATATAAAACCCAGATACCATCTCTAACAGAGAATGCTGATATTCAGACAGCTCTTCGCGTCTATCACTATGGTGCTGCCTCCGAACCAGGAACTCTTGTTCCAAACTCAGTAGCTGGACATCTAGAAACACTGGAAAATACAAAGATTGATATTTTACCAATTCAGATTGTTGCTGGAGCATCAAATAACCTAAACTTAAAAAATACTACTGGATATTATTCAGCAGCAACAGATGCTATTGCATCGGCAGGAACAAACTATCCACCATCTGCAACAGCTGGAATGCTCCACGTTATTAACGACGGTAGCGGAATTATTTATCAAACGTACCTAATGAGTGGTACTCAGCCTAAGTTTTTCTGGAGAGGTTACTACGCTGGGGGATGGTCTTCATGGATTCAAGCTTCTGCTAGCGATCACTCACACGCAGAATTTAACACCTTGTCAACAGCTATTGGAACTAAACAAGCAACTATTACTGGTGCAGCAACAACTGTGGTTGACGCAAATCTAAGCTCAGAAAAAGTTATGGTCACTGATTCGTCTGGAAAAATTGCAGCATCTTCAAGCATCACTACCACTGAACTTGGATATCTAGACGGAACTTCAGGAACGGTGCCATCACTTGCTGGAACAGTCGGAAATAATGGAACATCTAAAAAGTTCTTCATTCAAGATCCAGCAACAGGTACACCAACAGCTACAAATGTTGGGGACCTTTGGTTCTGGTGATATAAATGGCATGGAGTATTGGTGGTGGTGCTACTCAGTACGAGTCAGCTTCAACAAACGCATCTTCTATTACAGCATGGTGTGATATTTATTGGAGTTCTTATGACTCTTATGCTGGTTATTCAACTGGCGGTCGAATAAACATTGGTGGAATAGAATACGGCTACGGCGGTCCTAGCGAAATGAACTATGTTCCGTATTATCCATACTATGGATCAAGATCTAGTGGCCAACGTGTAGGTGAAAAGAATGTTGGATGGGGTCACGATGCTAACAATGGTTGGCGTGAATCAAAAGTAACACACGTATATTTTAACGGTGGTGGAGGCTATGCCCCTGGAGATCTAAACTATAATACCCCAGACTTTGGAGCATTAGATTTTAATCACAGTGCAAATACCCCATATTATGACGACATCACTAGAACAAGCTTGGATACATTTAGGCTTGGACATGCAGAAACTGGAAATGCTAGCGGTTACGGTGGAACATCATATATTATGCGTTCTGCAAGAGGAGACATTACTACTGAGGGATCACATGGCAGTTTTGACCCTTACACTGGATATACCTTTTCTGTTTTTGCAGCAGGTCCAGAAGGTGGCTGGGTAGCTGGAACATATAACGGAAACTCTTGGGGACCATATTATGGAAAACCAAGAGCATCAGTATATACAAAAGCTTCTGGCAGCACTACAACTACTGGCCAGATTGACCTAATGTGGAATGCACCAACAAATTCTGGTAGTTCTGGGTATGGTAATGTTCAGTATTACCACATCTATAGAAATGGTACAAGAATTTTCACAAGTCAAACAATTACATCTACATCTATATCAGATACTGGATTGACTCGTGGTGATAACTATTACTACGATATTTATGCACTGGGATCATCGTACTGGGGAGATGCAGCTTCTACATACACCTATCTCGGTAATAACTATATTGTTGGCCCAGGTGTTCCAAATGCTCCAGGAACTCCAGCGGTAACTAGTAAAGTAGGAAGAACCTTAACATTAAATTCAACAAGAGGATCTAATGCATATGGAAACGCAATCTCGGAATATCGTATTCAATTAAGTACTGATAATGGGGCTACCTGGAAAGGCTGGAACAATACAACAAAAGCTTTTACAGCTAATGGAACTTACAATACTCTTGACGGATCTGGAAACTTTACATATCAACTTCTTACTCCAGCACTAACATACAAGTGGAGAGTCTATGCTGTAAATAGTATCGTTACCGCAGGAGCTACTCCAGAGTACTCTTTGTTGTCTTCTGCAACCTTTGTTGGAGCTGGTGGAAAGCGTTGGGTAGGAGATGCTTGGGAGCCAACATCTACGTCAAAACGATGGGACGGAACCACTTGGGCAGACTTTACAACTGCTAAAAGGTGGGACGGAAATACGTGGGCAGACTTAACCTAATTTGCCTTTTGTAAAAAACAGTGCTATTCTAGAACTTCATATATTTTTGTGAGGTGATGGCACATGCTATCTTTTATTATTTCTAATGCAATTATCGTAACTCAAGCACTGACTGGTATGACACCAGATGCCCTCGAAAGCAGGGTAACGTCTGATTATTTGAATCAGGCCAATGCACAATCAATTACAATTACGTCTGAGGCTTCTCAGGATGTCCTCAGAGACGGCGTAACGGTCACAGAGGCACCACGACTGCAAACAGCGTTTTTACGCTCTCAGATCGCCGTACAGAGCCTCCCAGCTTCTAGCTCAGCACTTGTAAACGCAGCAATGAAGTATATTGGGCAATATTTAGACTGTACAGCTGTAATTGAGTATGCTCTAAGAGATCTTGGATACTCTGTGCGTGATGAAGCTCCAATGGGATTCGGTGCCTACGGAACGGTCTTTTATGATCCAGCACAGGTACAACCTGGAGACATTATGATGCGACCAGGACACGTAACACTATATGCTGGTGGTGGGATGTCAGTCCAGGGTGGCTTTGGCTTTGGTGGAGTTGTTTACACTGATTGGCAAGCTACCCCTGAGTATTACACTGCTTTTGTTCGCCTAGGATAATAACTAATTATGGTATCATTGTAGTTGGAGACTACATGTTAACTAGAATGCAGCAACGCCGTGGAACACAGGCGGAATGGTCAGATGCAGTAATCTCTAGTACCGTTGTCCTGTCCGCAGGTGAAGTTGGTCTAGAGACTGATACTGGAAGATTTAAGATTGGTAACGGAACAACCGTTTGGTCTAATCTTCCATACTACCTGCCAGATACTAATCCTACCAACAGTGCTTTTAGAACAGGGAAGAACAATCACGATCTCTACGTCAAGCTAGCCCCAATTGCTCCAGGGTATAATCAAACAATTACTGGAATCAATGTTCTAGTTCCACAAGCAAATACTCAAACCCCACTAACAGTAGCTGGTCTATCTGGACAAACAGCACTTCTTCAATCTTGGCGTTCAAACCTTAGCGTCACAACTCCAGTTGCATCTATCAGCAATGCTGGAAAACTTACAGCACACGGTGCAGAATTTACTGATGCTATTGATATGAATAGCCACAAGATTACAGAGCTAGGGACTCCAACACTTGATGCTGATGCAGCAACCAAGCTTTACGTAGACCAAGCCATCGCAGGTCTTGCTTGGAAGACTCCAGTAAACCTTGTATCACTTGAAACTGGTACAGACCTTGAAGCTTGGATCGATGTTCCACTAACGGGTAACACTGGAACAGTAGAGCTTGACGGTCACGCAGCACTAACTCAGGCACATGGAAATAACTACAGACTTCTTCTTCTAAACCAAACTACCCCAGAAAACGACGGTATCTGGGTCTACTCTGATAATGGAGCCACATATACACTTACTCGTGCTACAGACTCTGACACGTTTGCAGAGCTAAAGGGTGCCTCCGTCTTTGTCCAAGAAGGTGACTTGTATGGAACATCATCGTTTGTTCAGACAAACCACTATCTTTCAGACTTTGCAAACCAAGACTGGGTACAGTTTAATGGTGCTTCTCAGATTACAGCAGATGGTGGTTTGACAAAAACTGGTAACGTTATTGCTGCTGTTGGAACAACAGATAGAATTCTTATCAATCCAAACAGTATCGATATCTCTCCAAATTATGTTGGTCAGACATCTATTGATACCCTTGGAACAGTGACTACTGGTACGTGGACAGCTGACACAATTGCAGCCGATCAGGGTGGTACTGGTCAGACTTCTTACACTGTTGGAGATATACTTTATGCATCTTCTACATCAGCTCTTTCTAAGCTACCTGCAGGGACGATTCACTACCCTCTAGTTTCTGGAGGTACTGGCACAGATCCACTTTATGCACAAATTGTAACAGACGGTATTGCAGACTCTACCAGCACAACAACTGGTGTAACTTATGCAAAGATTCAGTATGTGTCTGCAGCTAATAAGATTCTTGGCCGTCACTCCTCTGGTGCTGGTCATATTGAAGAACTAAGCGGTGACAATGTTGTAGATGTAATTAATACTGCTGCATCTAATGTTATTGATATTTCAAAGCTACCCACAGCAATCAGCGGTACAGGAAATTATGGAACATCAACAGATGTAGCACGTAAAGACCACACACACAACATTGATGATCTTGCAGATGTAATTATTACTGGCACACCTCAGACTCGTCAGGTTATTAAGTTTAATGGAACTAGCTGGATTAATGAGCTACCTTCTGGTGGTATTTCAACTGGTCCTACCCCTCCAGATTTACCATCAAATGGTGATGCATGGTTTGATACTACAGACGGTTCTCTCTATGTTCGTTATGATGATGGCGTTGCAGACGTAAGAACAAACCTTCTTCCAAACTCCAGCTTTGAAGATGCAGGAATTTCTTTTTGGACTGGCGGAGAAAACACAGAGACAGCTAGCACAGAGCAAGCTCTGTTTGGAACTAAGTCGTTAAAGGTTGCATATACATCAAACCCAATTCTTGCAACTGGATTTTTTAGTATAAATCCAAACGAAGACTACACACTTTCTGCATATGTCTATGTTCCAGTAGTAGCTGATAATGCATACCTAAGCTTAATCTTTTACGATGCATCGTCTAACTTCATTAGCATTCAACAAGGATCTCTTGTTTTGGGAGACTCTACATGGGAGCGTATAAGTAAAACTGCAACAGCTCCTTCAAATGCTACACAAGCAAGAATACAGCTAGAAGTTTCTGGAACTACTGGTGCTGGCTCTTATTATGTCGATGGTTTTATGTTAGAACAGTCGGCAACACTCAATGATTACATCGTTGGAACCTCAAGTTCTGGCTCTTCTGCTCAGTGGGTACAGGTAAAGGCTAACTCAGCTCTTGAGGCTTCCATTCTTACCCGTATGTCAGCGGTAGAGGCAAGAGATACTAAGCTTGAAGCTGCTAACGCTGTACGTGTTGCTAATCAAGCTGAGCGTGATGCTACATATCCTTCTCCTGTTCAGGGTAATACTGTATTCCGTGCAGATCTGGGGTATGAAGAAAAGTACTACGCAGCCTACAACTCCTCTACCAACCCAGATGGAACTACTGGAACTATTGGGTGGTATCGTTATGCTGGTGGAGCACCACTAAGCCAGAACTATGCTATTAATGGTGCATTTGATAACTGGCAGCGTGGAACAACTTCGACACAGGTAGATTCTTATGGCTCTGCAGATAGATGGGTCTTTAAAGGTGTTCTGGCAAGACAAACGTTTACACCAGGAACCTCTCCAACAAATTCTTCAACATATTATGCAAACTTGGCATGGTCTTCAACATATCAGTATCTTGCTCAAAGAGTTGAAGACATATCTCTTATGGCTGGGAAAACAGTTACAATTAGCTTTTATGCTAAGTCGTCTACGACTACCACAATATACCCACGAATCGTTAGAAACTATGGTACGGGTGGCTCAACTCAAGAAGAATTAGTTTTTGCGACAACACCAATTACAATTTCATCATCATGGAGCAGATATACTTACACATACAGCATTCCTTCATTGTCTGGAAAAACAGTCGGACAAAAAGAAACATCTTTTACGGAGTTTGCTTTGTACGGATCAAAGGGTTCTGCCTCAACGGCAAACTTTGATATTGCAGATATTCAGATTGAAGAAGGTCCAGTACCAACTCCATTCCGTCGTAACCAACCAAACATTCAAGCAGAACTTGCTGCATGTCAGAGGTATTATTGGAGAACTGGG
>ERZ1034361.1593-NODE-1593-length-11844-cov-5.521033_pt1 | contig 11844 bp, 17 predicted proteins | sample MGYA00520617_ERZ1034361 | MGnify/ENA primary metagenome ERZ1034361 (study PRJEB33736, sample SAMEA104284507) | Azolla filiculoides | biome: Urban; feature: Water surface; material: Ditch water | place: Netherlands | collected 2015-10-28 | depth 0-0.1 m ... | reverse complement strand
AGCTCACTATATTGAAAATGAGACTGTCACTCAGAATGAGGATGGTTCATACACCCTTAAGGATTAACCTATGACAGCACCAACCGATGTTACCTTTGTTTCTGGTACAACCATTACCTCTAATTGGCTCAATGGTGTAAACGATCATGTGAATGAACTTGAAACTTTTGTACATACCTCAGATAAGATTGAATTTACTCCTGCTGGTGCTGGCGCTGTCAATCGAGGTGTTCAAAGTAAACTAAGAGAGTCTGTAAGTGTGATGGACTTTGGTGCAGTTGGGGATGGGGTTACGGACGATACTGTAAATATTCAAGCAGCCATTGATAGCGGAGTATCAAAAATATTTGGTGTTCCCGGAGAAATTTATAAGATTTCCTCGCAGTTGCTCATAAACATAAACAACGTAGAGATAGATTTTCAGCACGCCCAACTATTGCTTGATGATGCGACTGGCTTGAAAAACCACATAAAGCTCGGTGATGGCGTTACCCAAAGAACAGGCATTCGACTAAAGAACATTGCATTTGCTCGTCAGCAGGTAGCAACAGCAGGATATGCAATCGACTCTGACTTTATCGGTGTTGTCGATATAACTGGTTGTCGAATCTACGGTAACAACAAAATTTACAATGGCATCAAAATCCGTCGTGGGATCATCGTCAACATTAAAGATAATTACATCGACAACTGTTTAAATCTTGGCATCTATTTAGAAGGCACAGACGCAACGACCAATCGAACCATTGACGTTAGCATTCTAGAAAACAGAATTGAAGGCGGCATTTCTGCGCTTTCAACATGGGATTTTGTGGAGGGTGTTTTCTGCCACGACAACATATTTTTTAATACGTCAAGCGCGGCAGTCACTTGTTCTGCGTCAAGCAATGTTAACGGCTTGTCATCCTTCAAGTTCAAGGATAACGATTTTGACACGGCAGCAGCAGGGCTATTCGTCAACAACATCTCTAACATTCAGGTTAACAATAACTGGTTCAGTGCGATTACAGGGATTGGTGCTGATTTCGGGGCAAACGTTGTTGCAACGGTTATTGCTGGCAATCAGATGTACCCGACTAGCCACGGCATACGCTATGCAGGACTAGACGCAAGAATCAACGCGAACATTATCTCAGGTGGGGATGCTTGCGTTTATCTTCGATCTACCGCAAGTCGTTGCAGCGTCGTTGGTAATACGCTTCAGAGTGCTGCTTATGGTGTGAATATGGCAGAAGGCGCGACGAACTGCCATATCGCCGGCAATCACATTTATAGCATGTCGTCAGGGATCATCTCCGGCGAAACGGTTGGTGCAGGGAATACGGTACAGAGCAACAAAGGGGATTCCATTGTTGGCGCGTCAAGTTTCATTACTGTCGGTGCTTCGCCATTCACCTACACAGCAGGGGTTCGGACTGAGTATGTTTCAGTTTTTAGTGGAACGGTTTCAAACCTTCAGCTAGGAGCAAGCTCTTTCGGTTTCGGTACGAATAGGAGCATCGTATTAGCTCCGGGGCAATCGGTTACTGTTACATATAGCTCTGCTCCTACCATGCTAAAGAATGTTCTTTAATCATGGAAAACCTAATTTACTGGAAAGGCGTAGCAGTTGGCATTGACTGCGGAAGCTATATTTCTTGGTTCTGCTCTGCTCCACAGGAGGCTAGACAATGCCTTTCATGACTAATGGGAAAAGGGATTACAAAAAAGAGCTTAATTGGGAACATACTAAAAAGAAGTCTCGTGTTAAGGATCGCGCTCAACGCAATGCTGCAAGGAGCACAGTGGCTAAAGCTAAAGGAACTACCCCAACAAAACTTAAAGGTGATGTGGGTCATAAGAAAGCAGTCAGCAAGGGTGGTCAGAATGGCCTTGCAAATTTATTCTTACAAAACCCCGGAGAGAATCGGAGTTTTAGTCGTAATGCTAAAGGAGCGATGACTAATGAGCGAAGCAAGCGAGAACGTAGCAAAAAAACCTGAATGGCCTAAGCTAACTAAGGAAATTATTGAGGGTTTTGCTACCTCTTGTTTGACTAAATACTATGATGAAGCCTCACAATTTGCGGATTTTCACCGTGAATGGTGGGGACTTTGTTGTAGTGATGATAAGTTCGTAGCCATCTGCGCCCCGCGAGGTCACTCTAAATCAACTACTATAACTATTACCTACACTCTTGCTGCTATATTGTTTAGACAACGTAAGTATGTTATAATTGTAGCAGATACAGAGACACAAGCTGCACTGTTCCTTGGTCAGATCAAACAGATGCTCTATGACTCTAAAGAGATACACACACTGTTTGGTCTAAAGACTAATGAAAAGGGTGTAGCCTTTGTTAAAGATACTGAGACTGACGTTATCTGCTCCTTTAACGATGGTACTAGCTTTCGTATTGTGGCTAAAGGTGCGGAACAGAAGCTACGCGGAATGTTGTGGAATGGTAGCCGCCCAGATCTTATAGTCATTGATGACTTGATGAATGAAGAGTTGGTTGCTAACAAGGATCGTCGTGATAAACTACGTCGATGGGTAGCTGGTTCTTTGATCCCCTGTCGCTCAGAGAGGGGTATCATTCGCTTTGTAGGTACTCCGCTTAACCTAGATGATCCTCTTGAGTCTTTAATGCCTAGAGAGAACGCTAGAGGTACTGTAGTAGAGGATCTTAAAACATGGTCTAGCAAGAAGTCTGGTATGTGGGTAGCTGTCAAGTACAGAGCGCATAACCAAGACATGTCTAAACTACTCTGGCCTCAACGCAAAACTAAGGAGACTTTCCTAGAGCTACGTGAGGACTACACATTACAAGGTATCCCTGAGATTTACTCTTGTGAGTACTTATGTAACCCTGTTGATGACTCTATACGGTACTTCCGTAATGGTGACTTTCTTCCTATGACTGTTGAAGATCATAAGAAGAATAAGACATTCTACATTACGGCTGACTTAGCAATCTCGCAGAAAGATCGTGCTGACTACACAGCTATTGTTGTAGGAGGTATGGATTCTACTGGTCAATTACATATCGTTAATTGTATCCGAGAGCGTCTAGCAGGTGATGAGATTGTAGCTACATTACTTACTCTACAGAAGGTGTATAACCCTATTGTAGTTGGTATTGAGGATACACAGGTATCAAAGTCTATCGGACCTTACCTAAATCGCGCTATGCAAGACTCTGGTGTATTTATGAATGTTATGATGCTTAAGCCTCATAGACAGGATAAACTACAGCGTGCTAGGTCTATCCAAGCACGTATGCGTGCAGCAGCAGTCAAGTTTGATAAGCAAGCCGATTGGTGGCCTCAGTTTATTGATGAGTGTTTAACATTCCCACGTGCGAAGCATGATGACGTTGTTGATGCTCTGGCTTATCAGGGTATCTTGATTGATAAGATGGTTGAGGGTTTGACTCAGGGTGAGGTACTTGATGCAGAGTATGATGAGGAATATCAGGATGCTCAATCAGATTATGATGGGCGTTGTTTGGTAACAGGTTATTAGAAAGAGGTTTATGTTTAAACTAGAAGAAGCTATTGATTCAATCAACATTGCAGAAGATTTAGATGAAGAACAACTAATTAAGATTGGTAATGCAGTTGGTGAGGGTTTTGATACTGATCTAGATTCTCGTAAGCCTTGGGAGAAAGACCTTGAGGAATGGACCAAACTAGCACTACAGATCTCTGACAAGAAGACTTTCCCTTGGGAGGGTGCTGCTAATATCAAGTATCCACTATTGGCTACTGCTGCTATGCAATTCGCTGCACGCGCATACCCCACATTGGTTCCTAGTGATGGTAAGGTAGTTAAGTGTCGAGTAGTTGGTTCTGATCCAATGGGTGAGAAAGCAGCACGCGCTAAGCGCATTTCTACACACATGTCTTACCAAGTACTAGGTGAGATGGAAGAGTGGGAAGAGGATATGGATAAACTCCTAATCGCTCTACCTATCGCCGGTTGTTGCTTTAAGAAGACATATTGGGATTCAGGGAAACAGCGTAATTGTTCTACGCTTGTTCTACCTAAATATCTTGTTGTGAATTATAATACTAGGTCACTCCCGGAAGCAGAGCGTGTAACCGAAATTATCACATTATCACGGCGCAAGATGAAAGAACGACAGAATCTGGGTATCTATCTAGACGTTGTTCTCCCTGAACCAGACGGTGCAGAAGTTCTAAACGATGTTGGTGTTAATAACGCTTTCCAGAATTCTGCTTCTGAAGATATTACTACACCATACACCTTGCTAGAGCAGCATACGTTCCTAGACCTAGATGAAGATGGTTATGCTGAGCCTTATATTATTACAATTGAGGAGCAGTCTAAGAAGGTACTTCGCATTGTAGCTCGTTACACCAAAGAGGATGTAATCATCGGTGAGGATGGTAAGAAAGTTATCTTTATCAATCCTGTTGAGTATTACACGAAGTACGGTTTTATTCCTAACCCTGATGGTGGCTTTTATGATATTGGATTCGGTCGGCTTCTCGGACCTATTAACAACTCCGCTAATACTATTATCAATCAGCTTGTTGATGCTGGTTCATTATCAAACCTCCAAGCTGGATTCATTGGTAAAGGATTGCGTATCAAAATGGGTCAGGCCAACTTCCAGCCGGGAGAGTGGAAAGCAGTAAATGCTATTGGCGATGACCTTAAGAAGCAGATTTTCCCACTACCAGTTCGGGAACCTTCACAAGTACTGTTTAATCTACTAGACCTTCTGTTGAAGTCTGGTAAGGAACTTGCTTCTGTTGCTGAGATCTTTGTTGGTAAGATGCCGGGACAGAATACACCTGCTACAACTACAATGGCTACCATTGAGCAGGGTATGAAGGTATTTACAGCAGTGTATAAGCGTGTGTATCGTAGCTTGGCTAAAGAGTTTCGGAAAATGTACCGTCTAAATAAGATGTACATGAATCCTGAAGAGTATGTTGCAGTGCTAGACGAACCTGTACCACAGTCCGACTACCTCGGTGATCCTAATGATGTTATCCCCGGCGCTGATCCTACAGCCGTTTCTTCACAAGAGAAGCAAGCTAAGGTTCAGGCACTAATGCAACTGCTCCAGCTAGGCACGATTGATCCAATGGCTGTCACTAAGTTGTATCTAGAAGCGCATGAGATTGCTAATCCTGAGTCTTACATGAAGCAACCTTCACCTCCACCACCTGATCCTAAGATGGAAGAGATGAAGATGAAGGCACAGCTAGAACAGCAAAAGGCTCAGATGGGTATGCAGATGGCTGGTGCTAAACTTCAAATGGAAGGTGCAGCACAGGAACAAAAACTGGCTATGGAAGCAAGGGCTACAGAACAACAGCTTAAGATGAAGCAACTTGAAGCAGTACTCAAGGCACAGCACTCGCAAGCTGATCTACGTGCTAAGGCCATGCAGAATCAACAGCAGTTGAGTCAGCAAGCATCTAGCCATCAGTTAGGTATGGTTACACAAGCACAGAAGCACCAGCAAGCATTACAGCAGCAGAAAGCAAGTCAGCAGCAAAAACCCAAGTGATATTCTAAGGAGAATACAGAAACATGAGTAACATTACTAAAGCAGATTTTACTGACTGGAAGAATCATCCTGTTACACAGGCATTCTTCGATGCAGCCCAGTTCCGTATTGATGAGTGTAAAGACATTCTATCATTTACGGCAGGACAGGACTACATGCAGGATCGACTGTTAGTTGGTATGATTCAGGCTTATCGTGAGGTACAAGACTTCCGTGTTGAGGATGATGAGGTAGCAGATGGCAATTGAGCTTCTGTTACACCATGTTCTCGTTAAACTAGATGATGCAACTGATACTGATGACGTTTATCGTCGTGCTAAAGCAGCAGGTATTGAGTTGTCACTAGACAAGCGTGAAGCCAAGGGTGTTGAATATGGTACTGTTGTACAAGTAGGACCAACGGCATTTAATGACTATGGCCGTAGTCCTGAGATCTTGTCAAAGGGGGATCGTGTTTCAATTACTAAGTACTCCGGTAAAGAAGTAGTCGATACTGACAACACAAAATACGTTGTTGTTAATGACTCAGATGTTATCTGTATTATCCGATAGAAGGAATAAATATGTCAGAAGAAGTAATTGCTCAAGAAGCTGCTGCACCAGAACAAGTTAATGAAACCCCTGTTGAGGTTAAGGTTGATCCCTACGAGGAACAAGCACGCTCACAGGGTTGGAAACCTAAAGAAGAATATGAAGGCGATCCTGAGAAGTGGAGGCCAGCTAAGGAATTCTCTGAGCGCGGAGAGTTGTTTGGTAAAATTGATACAATGGGGCGAGAGTTAAAAGAAACTCGCAAAGCTCTAAAGATGCTACAAGAGCATCACAGTAAAGTCAAAGAGACTGAGTATAACAACGCACTACGTGAGTTGAAATCACTACAGAAGAAACATCTTGAGGATGGAAATTCAGACGGTTATCTAGAAACCACTGAGCTACTAACAGACCTAAAAGCCGAGCAGAAGGCACGCGAAGTTGTACAGCAGAATACTCCTAACACACCTGATCCTCGGTTTGTTGAGTGGGCTGGTGAAAACAAATGGTATCAAGCAGATCCAGAGATGCGTAGCTTTGCAGACTCTATAGGTCTAGGTTATGCTCAGCAGAATCCGAATCTTGATCCTGAAGAAGTTTTGATGTATGTGACTACACAAGTCAAGTCTCGCTTTAAAGAGAAGTTCGTTAATCCTAATCGTGCTAAACCAAGTAGCGTTGAGGGTGCTAGTACCCCTGCTTCCAAGAAAGGCTCATTTGAGATGAGTGAGGAAGAACGCAAAACCATGAACACATTTGTTCGTGCCGGTGTTATGTCTAAAGATGATTATATTAACGAACTAAAGAAAATGAAGGGCATTAAGTAATGGCTAAAGAAATCGAAAAACGTGTTACCCGCAAACCACTATTCAACCGTGGTCCTCAATCCGTTAGTGGGGAGAAAGATCCTAACTATCACTATCGTTTTGTTAATGACACCGGCAGTCGTATCCAGAACTTCAAGGAAGCTGGTTATGAACTAGTAACTGATAATGAACTATTGGTGGGTGATTCTAATGCTGTTGATATTACGGGATTTGGTTCCGCTAAGCGTGTTATTAGTAATGATGGTACTGTCTCATATCTGATGCGTACAAAGAAAGAATTCTTTGCAGAGGATCAAGCAGCCAAAGCACGCCAAATTGATGAACTAGAAGCCTCTACAAAAGAAACCAAAGGAATGTACGGCTCTATTAAGATGTCGTAATTTTAATTTAAAGGAAATAAAGTATGGCAAATACTTCACGTGTTTCTGGCTTTAAGCCAGTAAAACACTTCACTGGTGCACCGTATAACGGCCAAGCCAATATTTACGAAGTCTCTGTTAGCGAAACCGTTCCGGTCTTCGTTGGTGACTTGGTTGTTCGTTCTACCAATGCTTCTACCTCTGGTCTAGTTACTGTCAAGTCCTTGTCAGCCGCTACCACCGCTAATGATGTGGTTGCTGGTGTTGTTATCGGTGCAGTTGTTGGTGTTGTTAATCCTAAGCTAGATCCAGTTGATGGTAAGATGACTGCTGGTTCTATTGCTCTGGATACCCCACAGTATGTTCCTGCTGCTACCAAGGCTTATGTCCTAGTTGCTGATAGTCCTGATCTGATCTTTGAAGCACAGGCTACTGGTTCATATGCTCTAGCCGATATTGGTCTGAATGCTGACGTAGGCTGTCTTGCTTCTTCTGCATCTACCTCTACTGGTACTTCTGGTATGTATGTTAATGCTACCGCACCCACCGCTTCTGCTTCTCGTCCTCTTCACGTTGTTGGCTACGTCAAGCGTGTTGATAACGAAGCTCCGGGCGCTTACAACAAGGTGCTTGTACAACTAACTACCCATGCTCAGGGTAACGCCATCGTTGGCGTATAAGAAAGAGGAATAGATTATGTCCGCAGGTATTATTACTAGTTCCAGCTTTGCCAAGCTACTCTGGCCGGGGCTTAACGCCATTTATGGTAAGTCTTACAATGACTATCCTGAAGAGTGGTCTAAGCTGTTTGAAAAGAACACTTCTGATCGTGCATACGAAGAGGATGTTGGTCTTAGCTCATTCGGTCTAGCTTCTGTTAAAAACGAAGGCGCACCTATTACGTTCGATACTGAGCGTCAGGGTTTCACCTCACGTTACAACCATGTTGTGTATGCTCTTGGTTTCATGATTACTCGTGAGATCTATGAGGATGACCAGTACGGTAAAGTAGGCGCACAGAAGGCTAAAGGTCTTGCTCGTTCAATGCGTCAAACCAAAGAGATTGTTGCTGCTAACGTCTATAACCGCGCCTTTGACACTGCCTACACTGGTGGTGATGGTGCTTCTCTAATCGCCTCCGCAGGTGGTGGTTCAGCTTCGCACGCAACTGTTTCTGGTGGTACTTTCACCAACGGTCCTGCTACTGCTGCTGATATGTCAGAAGCTGCACTTGAGCAAGCCACTATCGACATCGCTGGTTTCCGTGATGATCGTGGTCTGTTGATTGCTGCCAAGCCACGCAAGCTCGTGATCCCTTATCAGCAACAGTTTGAAGTCAAGCGTATCCTCGGTTCTGATGGTCGTGTTGGTACTGATCTAAATGATCCTAACGTCCTTAAAGACATGGGTATCTTTAGCGAAGTAGTTACCAATCACTATCTCACTGATCCTGATGCTTGGTTCATTCTTACCGATGTCAATGATGGCCTCAAGTACTTTGAGCGTCGTGGCGATCAGTTTGAAATGGACAACGACTTTGATACCGAGAATGCAAAGTTCAAGGCCACTGCTCGTTACTCTTTCGGTTGGTCAGACCCACGCGCAATCTACGGTTCAACTGGTGCTTAATTAATCCTCCTGCCCCTTCGGGGGTAGGTGTTATCTTTAAGGAGATATTATGGCAGTAGGTATCGTAGGTCCAGCAGGTGTAACTCAAACTACACCTAGCGCACGCGACCCATATGTAAAACTAGGTAAGTTGGAAGTAGCAGACGGTTCTACCGGCTTTGCTGCATTCGGTCTTCCTAAGTATGCGGTTGTTATTGGTGTTTATACAATTTGTAATGGTGCTAATGCTACCCAGACTATCAACGTTGGTTTCACCAATGGCGGTATTGAACTGGTTAGTGCTTTTGCTCCTAACTCAACTGGTTATGCCGCTTCTGGCGCACAGACTGGTGCAAGTGTTGGCGCTCAGCTAACAGAAGATAAACTGGTATATCTAAAGGCTAGTGCAACGCTAACCACTCCAGTGATTGTTAAAGTGGAATATATCATTCCACCACAAGGTCTAGCACTCTAAGCTAGATGCCCATAGGGGAGTAGAAACTGCGTAGCGGAATTTACTCCCCTTCTTTTATTTAAGGATTAGATATGCGCCCAACAGTAGTTAAGAAGTCTCTTACAGGAACATCGGCGTGGATTCCTATGGACTATAAACAAAGCCCATTCAACGTCAGTTTTGCAGTCGTTGTAAATGGCACAATCACATACGATATTGAACATACCTTTGATGATGTGTTTGATACCTCTGTAACACCTACTGCATTTAAACATGCTACGGTTGTTTCACAATCAGCTAACAAAGATGGTAACTACTCAGCACCAATTCGCGCTATGCGAATTAACAACACTGCTGGTACTGGTGATACCACACTCACAATTCTACAGGGACTCCGATAATGAATATTCAAGACATTGCTGACTTTATTGACCTTGTTAAGAATCCAGCCAAGTATGAGAAAGTACTACAGAATCTTAAAGATGAACAGACACGCCTGAATGCTGTTATCGCTACTGTTGGTAAGGTATCTGAGATTGAGAAGATTCGCAAGGAACTAGATACCAAAGAAGCTAACCAAGACTCAGAGTACAAAGCCAAGAAAGAAGCCCTAGAAGCTACTTATGTTAGCAAGATTAACAAAGTAGAAAAACTACAGGTCAAACTTGAAGCTGATGTTAAGAAAGTAGTGGATATGGAAACGGCTGCTGCTTCTAAAGAACAAGCTGCCAAGGATCTTGCTGCTTCTTTTAATGGTCGTGAAAAAGCTATCTCGGCTAAAGAGAAAGAGCTACAAGAACGTCAAACCTACCTTGATTCTCTGGTAACTGAGTACGTTGAGAAGGTAGAGAAACTACGCGCAGTCATGGTATAATATGAGTGTATCAGATGTTATCAAGTTAGACACATTAAGTTCAATCCGTGTTGATGAAGTATCTTCTACCTTATTGTATGTAGGTGAGGGTAACATCAATGCGGTTGAGACTTCACCTGTCTGGACTATCAAAAAGATTGAACAACTCGGACCAGTATGTAAAATATCTTATGCTGATGGTAATGCAAACAAAGATAACATCTGGTCTGATCGCGCTTCTCTAATTTATTCTTAAGGATAAAAATGCCTACAGTTTCATATACAAAAATCCCTGCTGCTAATGAGGACATTGTCAAGACTATTAATGCAGGTACTGACCAGTGGGCAATTGCCCTTACCAACACAATCCCTGCCAGCAAGACATTCGTTTCTGGTACTACTGACTTAGCTACTTCTGGTGGCTATACTGCCGGTGGTGCTAACGTAGCAACTACCTCTAGCGCAATGGATGGTAATAACTTTGAACTAATCCTTGTTGATCCTACTACTTGGACTGCGACTGGTGGTGGCTTTACTTTCCGCTATGCACTCTTGGTGAATAAGACTGTGAATATTATTCCCGGTTATTGGGATTACGGTTCTAGTCAACCAGTTGCTTCTGGCGAACAAGTTGTAGTTGACTTGGATCAAGTCTCTGGTGTCTTTACACTTACCTAATAGGAATAGCAATGGCTGAGATTACTCTAAGCGACATTCAGGCACTAGCTCCTGAGATCTTAGCTCAACAGGATACTCAGCTAATTGCTGATACTCTTTCTGTTGGGCGTACTAAATTAGTCACTACGCAGATTGGTAAACTGACTGTGCTAGGTACTATCGGCATGGCTGCTGGTAATGCACTGCTAGATATTATTGATACTGTTGAGGACTTTCGACATATCCGTTTTCCTCTAGCAAATGGCTGGCTTGATATTGCTGATCCTACTGCTCGGTATATGCTGGATACTATTTGTGCTCCAGCAGATGCAGCGTTACTTAAGGCACTGGCTGAACAAGCTGATCCAGTTGATGAATACACAGTCCGCAAACTTTGTTGGGCTGATGATGGGAGTTGGTTAGCATGACTACTGCAACTGCAACTAAGAATCCACGCACACTCATAGCGGCTGCTACTAGCAATACAGCAGGTTCCACTACACGAGGCACTGCGGATTTGCGTACTGCCTTTGGTGGCTTGCTTACTATCAAGCTAACTAATGGAGCCACCGGGCCGACTATTCAGGCTGAAGGCCGTGTGTTGGTGGCTCATAATTCTGGGGCTACTCCTACTGCTGCTAGTGCTGGTACTGATTGGAAAACTATCTGGGTCTTTGGTGGAGGCACTACTGCTAATGCAATTACTGAACAGAGTATTTCTCTGGATCAATCAGTGATGCACGTAGAGGTAGAAGTTACTGGAAATACAGGACAGACTGTTACTTGTGAAGCATTCTTGAGTGAGCTAACGAGTATCAACAACGTCTAAGAAGGAGAACTTAGATGTTACTGTTACAAAAGAAAGCTACACAACTTAGCCAGCCCCAAGGCAATGCACAGATTGATTGGAGTAATCCGATCACTCGGGGGTTAGCTGAATTTGTATCGCCGGCTCAATCATTTACTGCTGTCAGAAACAAACCCATAGTTTTAAGCTCCGGGGTTTCAAAAAGCGTAAATGATAGAGG
>ERZ1034361.1591-NODE-1591-length-11863-cov-21.860428_pt1 | contig 11863 bp, 10 predicted proteins | sample MGYA00520617_ERZ1034361 | MGnify/ENA primary metagenome ERZ1034361 (study PRJEB33736, sample SAMEA104284507) | Azolla filiculoides | biome: Urban; feature: Water surface; material: Ditch water | place: Netherlands | collected 2015-10-28 | depth 0-0.1 m ... | reverse complement strand
TATCTCATAGTTTTGATGGAAATTTAATCAAATTAAGCTTCAAATCATCAAAATCAAAAAATGAAAAAAAGAATTACTTTATTCTGCCTATTGGCATTTTTGTGTTTCATTCCAAATGCTATTGCTCAATGTACTTCAGCAACGTATGGATTATTTCCAGCTAATACCTTTACACCAAACTGTAGTGGAAACTATGAGACAATAACCAGTCAAAGTTACGCAGGTGAATACAGCAATGTAAATGTAATTGCAAACAAACAATATTCGTTTTCGAGCTCTGTATCAACGGATTATATTACAATTACAAATGCAACGGGAACTGTTGTTTATGCAAGCGGAACACAACCCGTAATATGGGATTCTGGAAGTACCACAGGTGTTATTCGTTATTACCTTCATTCCAATGCTAGTTGTGGTAGTGAACAAGTGGAAAGGTCTCGTTATATTCGATGTGCTGATGCATCAAACTGCGTACCACCTTCAAATCTGGCGGTATCAAATATAACATCCAATTCTTGTAAAATGACTTGGACAGCGGCATCACCAGTACCTTCTTCTAATTATGATATTTATATCGTTACAACAAATAACGCTCCTAATGCAAACTCTACTCCTACATTATTTAGTACAACTAACTTAACTACCTCTTTATCTTTAAATGTTGCAGCAGGTACTACCTATTATTATTGGATACGCTCTAACTGTGGAGCTACAACTGGAGTTTGGGTTTCTGGAGGTAGTTTTACTACACCACCAGCATTAATTTGTAACGGTGCAATTTATGGATTATACCCTAATGCAACTTTTACACCTGCTTGTACAGGAAGTACGGAACAAATAGTTGCAGATGCCTATGCAGGAGAATATTCAAATGTAAATGTATTATCAAATAAACAATATACTTTTACAAGTTCAGTTTCCACAGATTTTATTACAATAACTAATGCTACAGGAACTGCGATTTTAGCAAGTGGTTTAACTCCTTTAACCTGGTTATCTGGCACAACTTCTGGAGTAATTAGATACCATTTGAATACTAATTCTAGTTGTGGAACTCAAAGCACAAACAGAGTAAAATCGATTACATGTGCTACAATTTCAATTTGTAATGCTCCAACGCAATTATTTTATGATGGTTTAACATCTACAACTAATAACATTGCATGGGTAGCACCAATTCCTGCACCAAGTAATGGTTATATTTATTGTTATAGTACTGTAAACGATCCGTTTTCTGCAAATGCAATTACAGGAACAACGACAGATACTTTTGCAGAATTAAACAATTTATCGCCAAACACTACTTATTATTTTTGGGTGAAATCTAATTGTGGTACTACACAAACCGATTGGGTTTCTGGAGGTTCGTTTACAACCCAAATGCTAACTACTGAATCATTCTCAATAAAAAATTTGAAGCTTTATCCAAATCCAGTAAAAGACATTTTAAACCTTTCATTTAATAACGAAATTACAGCTGTTTCTATTTACAATTTATTAGGAAAAGAAGTGGTTACAAAATCTGTAAACAGCAACGAAACTTCAATAGATGTTGCGGGTTTAGCTTCAGGAACTTATTTGGTAAAAGTAACTTCTAATAATGAAGTAAAAACAGTGAAAATTATAAAAGAGTAAATTATATTTTTAAAAATAAACATAAAATTTTAACATCAATATGAAGAAACAAGTATTATTATTTGGATTATTACTAATGTCATTTGGCAATAGTAACGCACAACTATTAAACAAAATTAGTAAAGCAAAAAATCAAGCTTCTGATGCGTCAGAAGTTGTTGAAAAAGGAAAAGAAATTACCAAAGGTGGTAAAAAGAAAAAAGGTAGTGAACCAGCAGCATTAAAGTTAGACTGGAATACTTTTAAGCAAACTCCAGCTATTACTTTCAATTCGCTACTTTATGGAACTGGAAGCAGCACAGGAAGAATTGATAATTATACAGCTACTTTTGTCCCTCATAAAACGGCAGACGGAAAAGAAGTTCATGCATTCGCTGATCAATCAGGATACTTGAAAATTAAAATATATAAAGATGGTCAATACATGAATTATTTTGAATATTCAGGAGATCAAGTTTTTGATGATGGTAAAAAAACAAAACTAAATTGGCCAAGTAGTCGTTATCAACGTGATGGTGAATGGGTAGGATGGTCAGAATCATTTATCACAGATTGGGGAACTGGAAAGTATAGATTAGATTTTTGTGCAGGAGATAAAATGTTTTATTCTTTCGATTTTGAATTAGCTAAAATAGTAAGCGATGATCCTTATGCAAAAACAAATGAAATTTTTGTTACTCGTGGGCCATGGAGCAATTATGCATTTATGCAACATGCAGAATCAGGAAATTTAATTTTTGGATTTTATTTAAATCATGAGATTTTACAACCAAATCCTTCTAATGCTAATAAAACAAACATAAGTGTAGATTGGACTTTGAAAATGTTTAAAGATGGTAAACCATTCGCAAAACAATATGATCCAAATAAAAATGTGGCAATTGTTGAACGTGCTGATTGGAAAGAGTTTAATTGTGCATTAAGACCAATCGACAAACCAAATGGAGAAGCGATAAAATTTAGTGATTTAAAAGATGGTAATTATAAAGTTGAAGTAACTCTTTCAAATGAAAAAACACCAAGAGTTTACAATTTTACGGTTCAAAATAATAAGATAGTTCCAATAGAAGAACAAGACAGAACCAAAATGAAAGATCCGACAAGATTAATAGAAGGATGGAATGATTTCATTTGGTTAAAATTAGTTAAGTAATAAATAATATAAATCCCAAATTCAAATTGAGTTTGGGATTTTTCTTTAAATATTATTTCAGATACAAACAAGAATTACTATAATCAATAATTGCTTTCCCTTTTAGCAGAACATCAGCTCCAATAATACCATCAACTGGTTTTGTTTTGTATTGAAGTAATGCTTCATTAACATGACTCATATCAAAAACTATCAAATGAAATCTATTATTCTTCCAGCTTCCCAATCGAATTTCATTGTTTTTAGCTAATTGAGTTTCCATGCCAACAGCACCTGCTCCTGCAGCTTTGGTTTCTGAAAATTGTGCATTTAAAAAAAAGCGTTCGATACTTTCAAAACCTACACAACTATTACTGGCACCTGTATCTAAAATAAAGTTACCCTTAATGCCATTTATCTTTGCAGTAATTAATAAATGTTGGGTTTTTAAAACCTTAAATTTTACTTTTTTATACTTTTTCTCTTTTAAAAAATCTTGCAAATCTTCCATAATTCAAAAGTAAATCAAATTTCTGAATCAAACTTTGTAACTTTGCTACTTTGTAATCCAACCAACAAATGATACTTACCGACACACATACACATTTATATTCAGAAGAATTTGATCAAGACAGAAATGAAATGATGCAAAGAGCCATCAATGCTGGAATTTCAAGAATGTTTGTCCCTTCAATTGATTCAAATTACACCCAAAAAATGTATGAATTAGAAAAACAATATCCCGAAAATGTATTTCTAATGATGGGCTTGCATCCAACGTATGTGAAAGAAAACTATTTAGATGAGTTGGCACACGTGGAACGAGAATTGGCTTCGAGAAAATTTCATGCTGTAGGCGAAATCGGTATCGACTTATTTTGGGATAAAACTTTTTTGAAAGAGCAACAACATGCCTTTCAACACCAAATTCAATTGGCAAAAAGGTACAAATTAGGAATCAATATTCATTGTCGTGATGCTTTTGATGAAGTTTTTGAGGTTTTAGAAAGTGAAAAAGCAACAGATTTATTCGGAATTTTTCATTGCTTCACTGGTGATTTCAATCAAGCCCAAAAAGCAATTTCGTTAGGAATGAAATTAGGAATTGGCGGAGTAGCCACTTTCAAAAACGGAAAAATCGACCAATTTTTAAATGAAATCGATTTGAAACACATCGTTTTAGAAACTGATTCACCATATTTAGCACCTGTTCCTTATCGCGGAAAACGCAACGAGACTAGTTATACATTACTAGTTGCGCAAAAATTGGCTGAAATTTATCAATTACAGGTAACCGAAATTGCAAAAATTACGACAGAAAATTCACAACAAATTTTCGGAATTTAATTCAAAATTAAAGGACAAGTCATAAAATTTTTGTTCATTTGTGCATTGTTTTCAAAATTAACATGACAAAATTCGATTCTATTCGTCCGTATTATGATTCAGAAGTAAACGAAGCTTTAAAATCTTCGTTAAATCATCCCATGATGAAGGCTATGATGGATTTTACCTTTCCAGAAATGGAAGAGTCTGTTTGGAAAGAGCAATTGAGTAGAACTCATTCTATTCGTGATTTCCAGATTAATTTTGTGTATCAATCCATTCAACGCGTTTTAGAAAGAAGCTCAGAAGGTTTATCTACTTCTGGTTTTGAAAAATTAGAACCTAATACTTCCTACTTATTTATTTCAAATCACCGTGATATTATTTTAGATACTTCTCTATTAAATGTATCGCTATTTGATCATGGATTAGTAATGACTGCGTCTGCCATTGGAGATAATTTAGTACAAAAAGATTTTCTTTTAAAATTGTCAAAACTGAATCGTAATTTCTTGGTTCAAAGAGGATTATCGCCACGTGAATTATTGCAAAGTTCCAAATTGATGTCAGAATACATGTATCATTTATTGTCAAAAGAAAATCGTTCGGTTTGGATTGCACAACGCGAAGGAAGAACGAAAGACGGAAACGATGCTACTCATCAAGGTGTCTTGAAAATGCTAGCAATGGCAAATGACGAAGAAAAAGTAATGGACTTTTTTAAGAAATTAAAAATTGCCCCTGTTTCTATTTCCTATGAATATGACCCAACTGATGCTTTGAAAATGCCACAACTTCTAGCACTTTCAAAAGACGAAGTATATATCAAAGAAAAAAACGAAGATTTCATAACGCTTTTAAGTGGAATTATTGGTCAAAAGAAACGCATTCACATTCATGTAGGGGATGTTTTGGAAAACGAATATGAAAAAATAAAAGCCGAAACCGACAATAACAACAAGCAGATTCAAGCTCTAGCCCAAGTGATAGACGATTCTATTTTACAATCGTACAAACTGTGGCCAACCAATTTTATTGCTTACGATATCCTATACAAAACCTCAAAATTCGCACACTTATATGACGAAAAAGAACGTCAATTGTTTGAGCGAAGATTAGAAATGCGCATTGATGCTGATAATGAAACTATGAAAGAAGGATTTTTAGCTATGTATGCCAATCCTGTGGTGAACAAACTAAAATATACCCATGACATCGCATAAAGCAAAAATATTGCTAATTTATACCGGTGGAACTATCGGTATGGTGAAGGATTTTGAAACTGGAGCCTTAAAATCATTTGATTTTAAAGAATTACTGAATCGAATTCCTGAATTACAACTTTTAGACTGTTTAATCGAAACCATCTCATTTGAAACGCCTATTGATTCTTCCAATATGGATATTTTGAGTTGGCAAAAAATAGCTAAAATTATTGAAGAAAATTATTCAAAATTTGATGGATTTGTAGTGCTTCACGGTTCTGACACCATGTCTTATAGTGCTTCAGCATTGAGCTTTATGTTAGAAAATTTGGCTAAGCCTGTTATTTTCACAGGTTCTCAATTGCCTATTGGTGATTTAAGAACGGATGCTAAAGAAAATTTAATTACCGCGATTCAAGTAGCTTCATTGCAAAACAATAAAAAACCTGTAATTCAAGAAGTGTGTTTGTATTTTGAATACAAATTATACCGTGGGAATAGAACAACCAAAATAAGTGCTGAACATTTTAATGCATTCACTTCACCCAATTTTCCTGAATTAGCCGAATCAGGTGTACATTTAAGAGTAAACTCTGATTTGATTTTAACCAACAAATCAAATAAAAAACTTAAAGTACACACCGCTTTTGATGATAATGTAGCCATTTTGAAACTATTTCCTGGGATGAATGAAAAAGTATTGACTTCCTTTTTTAGCATTCCAAATTTAAAAGGAATTGTTTTAGAAACTTATGGTTCGGGCAATGCGCCTACTGAAAAATGGTTTGTTGACGCTTTAGCACAAGCTATCAAAAACAATATTCACATCATTAACGTAACACAATGTAGTGGTGGTAGCGTTGCTATGGGGAATTATGAAACTAGCACACAATTAAAGACCATTGGCGTTATCTCTGGAAAAGACATTACCACAGAAGCCGCAATTACGAAACTGATGTATCTACTTGGTCAAAACGTAGCCAATTCTGTTTTCAAAACAATATTTGAAACCTCCATTCGAGGAGAAATGCAGTAATAAATGAGCTAAAATTTTTATTCCATTATTTTTTTGCATTATTTTACATAGATTTTAGAGAGGTGTCCGAGTGGTTGAAGGAGCAAGCCTGGAAAGTTTGTATATGGGTAACTGTATCGAGGGTTCGAATCCCTTCCTCTCTGCTGATTTTCATTTTAAGGCAAAGACATGAAGAAATTTCACTACATCGTACTTTTTTTATACACTATAATTGGTTTTGCGCAAACCGATGTAAAAGTGGCGGATTCATTGTTTAGAGAAGATCAAATTTACTTTTCTGTTTCCTATAATTTTTTGCAAAATAAACCCGATAATTTTAGTCAATATTCTTTTTCGGCTGGACTAACTGCCGGTGTTTTTAGGGATTTTCCGATTACAAAAAACCGTCATTGGTCTATTGCGCCAGGATTAGGCTACTCTTATAACGATTTAAAACAAAATATAGAAATTCAGACGGTTTCACCTTATTCGCCTACTCCAGAAACTGGTATTGTAAGAAGTCGTATGATTTTACATTATTTGGAAATGCCTTTAGAAATCAGATGGCGTAATGCTTCTCCAGATAGTCATAAATTTTGGCGTATTCACACGGGTTTCAAAGCAAGTTATCTATTAGGTGGAAAATTTAATTATGAATCTACAACACTTGGAAATGGAAGCGAAAACATTAAAGATGTCTTAAATAAATTTCAATATGGCGTTTATATCTCTTTTGGGTTCAATACTTGGAATCCGTATATTTATTATGGGTTAAACCCAATATTTGACAAAGATAAAACATCTGTAGAAAATAATGTTACAGCCTTAAATATTGGTTTGAAGTTTTACATTTTATAACCAATACTTAAAAAGTATTACTTGTGGAAGCAATCCGATAGCAATTCCTGCTATTAATTCAATTGGAGTATGTGCTTTCATATATAATCGTGAAGAAGCCACTAATCCCATACAAACAATGCAAAAGGCAATTAAATTCACAAAAGGTAGTTGATAATATACACTCAATCCATAAACAAAAGCAGTTAAAGCACTAACACCTATCATGTGTAAACTTGCTTTGAATTTTAATATAACTGATGCTAAAACCAACACCGCGCTAAACAATCCTCCTAAAAAGAAAAAATAAAGTTCTGTAAATATTTCTTTTGAAACGCTGTACTTTATTAACACAAATAACAAAACTGCTTGAACCGCGATTGGCATGCGTCTTTCGGTTAAACTGGCTTCTGTAAATGAACTTACAACACCTAATGATCGAAATAAAAAATACATCGATAAAGGCAATAAAAAAGTTAAAATAATGACTTGCAGTAAAGTGATGTAAATTTGAGAATCGTAATAAAAGTTACTCGTAATCAAAAAAAAGAATAAAGTACCATATAAAGAAACAAATATGGGATGAAAAATATACGAGAAAACAGGTAATATTTTTTTTAAATCCATTTTGTTAGATTTTTTTTCTCAAACGCGCTACTGGAATATCTAATTGCTCGCGGTATTTTGCAATCGTTCTTCTAGCAATTGGATAACCTCTTTCTTTTAAAATTTCAGCTAATTGATCATCTGGTAAAGGTTTCTTTTTATCTTCTTCTGAAATAACTTGCTGTAAGATATTTTTAATTTCGATAGTTGAAACTTCTTCGCCTTGGTCATTTGTCATGGATTCACTAAAGAATTCTTTGATTAATTTCGTGCCGTAAGGTGTGTCCACATATTTGCTATTCGCCACACGCGAAACCGTTGAAATATCTAAACCAACCATATCAGCAATATCTTTTAAAATCATCGGACGAAGTTTTGTTTCTTCTCCTTCTAAAAAGTATTCTTGCTGATAAAACATTATCGCATTCATGGTCACATACAATGTTTCCTGACGCTGTTTAATCGCATCAATAAACCATTTTGCAGAATCTAATTTTTGTTTAATAAATTGAACTGCATCTTTTTGAGAATTCGATTTTTCAGAAGTGTCTTTATAACTCTGTAACATTTCCTGATAATCTTTAGAAACGTGCAATTCTGGAGCATTTCTTCCGTTTAACGAAAGTTCTAATTCGCCATCAATGATTCGAATGGTAAAATCAGGCACAATATGCTCCACCGCTTTTTGATTACCGTCGAAACTTCCTCCTGGTTTCGGATTTAGTTTTTCAATTTCGTCAATAGCTTTTCTTAATTGTTGTTGGGAAACATCAAATTTCTGCAACAATTTATCGTAATGTTTTTTGGTAAAAGCATCAAATTGTTGTTCAATCACATTAATAGCTAAAGTAATCGAATCCGAAGGCGTTTTGTGTTTTAATTGTAATAACAAACATTCTTGTAAATCGCGCGCACCTACACCGGCAGGTTCTAAATCCTGAACCAAATGCAAAATACGTTCTACAGTAGCTTCATCGGTATAAATACCTTGAGTGAAAGCCATATCATCAACAATATCTTGAATTGTGCGTCTGATATAACCCATGTCGTCGATACTTCCCACCAAAAACTCAGCAATATCACGCTCGTCATCAGTTAAAATAAATGTATTCAACTGATTGATTAAATCTTGATGAAAACTTACCGGAGCCGCGAAGGGCATTGTTTTGTCTTCATCATCATCGCTATAATTGTTGGTTTGGTATTTGTAATCAGGCGTTTCGTCATTGCTTAAATATTCGTCAATATTGATGTCGCCTGTGTCGATATGGTCGTTGTCGTAATCGTCGTAATCATCAGTATCACTTCCATAATCATCTAAATCGTAATTATCTTCCTTGCTACTTTCTTCCAAAGCAGGATTCTCAACTAATTCTTCTTGAAGACGTTGCTCAAATGCTTGCGTAGGCAATTGAATTAACTTCATCAACTGAATTTGTTGAGGCGATAATTTTTGAGATAATTTGAACTGTAAACTGTGTTTTAACATTAATGTTTGTTTAATTGATTTAATCGTTTAACTGTTGAATTGTTTATTAAATTTACGATTTAACACATCAACAGTTAAACAATTTAACAAGATCCTAAAATTCTGCGTTTTGTGGCGTTCTTGGGAAAGGAATTACGTCTCTAATATTACCCATTCCGGTTACAAAAAGCACTAATCTTTCAAAACCTAATCCGAAACCTGAATGAACAGCTGAGCCGAATCTTCTAGTGTCTAAATACCACCAAAGTTCTTCTTCGTCGATTCCTAAAGCTTTCATTTTTTCTACTAAAACATCGTAACGCTCTTCTCTTTGAGATCCACCAACGATTTCTCCAATTCCTGGAAACAAGATATCCATTGCTCTAACGGTTTCTTTTCCTGGTTCAGTATTGTCGTTCAAACGCATGTAAAACGCTTTAATTTTTGCTGGATAATCAAATAAAATTACCGGACATTTAAAGTGTTTTTCAACTAAGAAACGTTCGTGCTCACTTTGTAAATCAGCACCCCATTCGTTAATGATGTATTGGAATTTTTTCTTTTTATTTGGAGTTGAATCTTTTAAAATATCAATAGCTTCTGTATAAGAAACACGTTTAAAGTTGTTATCTAATACGAAACTTAATTTTTCTAAAAGCGTCATTTCGCTTCTATCTGCTTGTGGTTTTGATTTTTCTTCTTCTAAAAGTCTTGCTTCTAAGAATTTCAAATCATCACCACATTTATCAACTGTATATTTGATAACGTATTTGATGAAATCTTCAGCCAAATCCATGTTGTCCGCTAAATCATTGAAAGCCACTTCTGGTTCAATCATCCAAAACTCAGCCAAGTGACGAGAAGTGTTTGAATTTTCTGCACGGAAAGTTGGTCCGAAGGTATAAATTTGACCTAATGCCATAGCAAAAGTTTCGCCTTCTAACTGCCCAGAAACGGTTAAGTTGGTTTGTTTTCCGAAGAAATCTTCTTTATAGTTGATGCTTCCGTCTTCGTTTCTTGGAGCAGAGCCATCAATTGGTAAAGAAGTCACTTGAAACATTTCTCCAGCACCTTCAGCATCAGAACCTGTTATAATTGGTGTATTCACATAGAAAAATCCTTTTTCTTGGAAATATTGGTGTACTGCAAACGCTAAAGTTGAACGCACACGCATTATTGCTCCAAAAGCATTCGTTCTTACACGTAAATGAGCATTTTCGCGTAAAAATTCTAACGAGTGTTTTTTTGGTTGCATTGGGAATTTCTCCGCATCGCTATCGCCTAAAATTTCTAACTTCGTTACTTGAATTTCTACTTTTTGTCCAGCACCACGGCTTTCTGCCAAGGTTCCGGTAACGCAAATAGCAGCTCCGGTTGTAATTCTTTTTAATGTTTCATCAGGTGTGTTTTCAAAATCTACCACACACTGAATATTATGAATGGTCGAACCATCGTTCAACGCAATGAATTGATTGTTTCTAAATGTTCTAACCCAACCTTTTGCTGTTACTTCATGTAATGTTTTCGTGCTGTTTAAAAGGTCTATAACTTTTGAGTGTTTCATTTCGATTTATGATTTATAATGCAAATATACTATTTCTCGTTTGAATTTTCTTCTTCAATATCTTCTTCATCAAATTCGTTAAATTCAATTTTATCTACTTCGCCAACTTCTTCATCACTTAGGATATTGATAGTTGGTTCTACAAATTCTTGCTGATTAGCTAATGTTTTATTTAATGTTAAAACTAACGACGGTAAGAGTACTAAATTGGATAACATTCCGAATAGTAATGTTATGGAAACTAATCCTCCTAGTGCAATTGTTCCTCCAAAACTAGACAACATAAACACCGAAAAACCTGAGAATAAAACAACCGAAGTATAAAACATACTCAAGCCTGATTCATTAATGGTTGCAAAAACAGATTTTTTAATTTTCCAATTATTTCTTGTTAGTGCTTGTCGATATTCTGCCAAAAAACGAATAGTATCATCTACTGAAAGACCAAATGCAATTCCAAACACCAAAATAGTTGAAGGTTTTAATGGAATATTAAAATAGCCCATAATTCCAGCTGTCATTAATAATGGCAATAAATTAGGTACTAAAGCAACAACTATCATTTTAATTGAGCGGAACATAAAAGCAATCAACAAAGCCGTTATGAACACAGACAATAACAAAGATTGAAGTAAATTATCTAATAGATATTTTGTTCCTTTTTGAAACACAACTGCCTTTCCGGTTATTGAAACTTCATATCGTTCTTTTGGAAATAATTCGTCAATTTTTGATTGTAGTTTAGACTCTATTACGTCTAAATTATTGATTCCTTCATCTTTTATAAAGGTGGTAATTCTGGTATATTGACCCGTTTCATCCACATAACTTTTCATGATATTATCCTTACTATTTTTTACCGAATTTTTTGCAAACGATAAAATGAACGCTTGTTCTTGTGAAGTTGGTAATTCATAATATTCCGGATTGTTATTGTAATAAGCTTGTTTAGAATATTTAACTAAATTAACAATAGAAATAGGCTTAGATAATTCAGGAATAGAATCTATAGTTTCCTGAAGTTCATCCATTCTTTTTAAAGTAGTTAATTTCATGACACCTTTTTTCTTTTTGG
>ERZ1034361.1590-NODE-1590-length-11864-cov-2.854246_pt1 | contig 11864 bp, 3 predicted proteins | sample MGYA00520617_ERZ1034361 | MGnify/ENA primary metagenome ERZ1034361 (study PRJEB33736, sample SAMEA104284507) | Azolla filiculoides | biome: Urban; feature: Water surface; material: Ditch water | place: Netherlands | collected 2015-10-28 | depth 0-0.1 m ... | reverse complement strand
TTTACCAAGAATGTAGATATCCCCATTCTCGGTGGTAGCAAACCATCCCTGTGCACCTTCTACGATACTCAGACCCTCTGGCTTAGGTGTCGTAGGGGTAATGTAATGCACCGTTACTGAGGCATCCATTGCACGCTCTAGTGCAGTAATGATCAGACGATTGAATGCTGCCACTTCGGGACTAACTTTCTTTGGATCTAGCTGACTCTTCAAGTAAGCCAGTACCTTAGCCCCTGTAATCTTAGGATTAGCAGCTAACCAAGTTTCCAGTGCAGGATCACTGGCAATAGTGGACTCACCTAACTTACCCCAAGCATCGGATGCAGGAACTGATTTTGGAGCTTCCTTGACTGGAGTACTTGTAGGCTTTTTATTTGATTTAGCTTGAGCTTTGGCTTTAATTTTCTCAGCAGCAAGTGCTGCTTTAGATTTTTTAGCAACTGCTTTTTTAAGATGGTTGTTGATACGTGTGATGGCTGCTTTAACTTCAGGGGATACATCAGAGCCAACAGCTACCAGAGCATCATAAGCAGCTTTGGCTTTTGCTCGGTCTTCCTTGGTTACGTTGTACTGACCGCCTTCCAGAGCGTACTGGTCAATATAGTAAAGCTGAGACAGCGCCTCAAACTTTATGGTGTCTGCTTCGTATGCACGATGGAACATCTCATCAGTGATATGAGTTAGAAGGCGATCAGCTTGAATTTTAATAGGCTTACCATCTGGATCGTATGCCTTGATGGTATGAACCATCTTATACATATTGGTCTTTAGATACCCAAGAACAGCCTCTGAGTTTTCACCAGACTCTATGAGCCTGTCCATACTAAGGAGGGTACGTACCCAAGCATCACGCATTTCAGCAGCAGGAGAGTATCCAGAAACAGTAGTCCAAACAGCAGCATTAAGACGTTGTGCAGTACGGGTAAAGAATTCAAGACCCGAACCATGAGCATCATGGACGTTCAAAATCTGCGTACCAAAACCAGCAATATGAGAGATGGCGCTATCCAAAGCGTGTGTCAGCATGGGTAGCATCGCTACACCAGGGGCAGTCATAATACGTTGGTAAGCTGCTGTAACGATATTCAAGCCAAAACCACCGCCCCCTTTACGGAATTTAACTTGAGCACGATACATAGGCTCTTGTGAAATCTTCCGCGAAGACTTGGAGATATGGAGTCCTGCTTTGAGTTTCTCTGCTTCCGTACCTTCAGAATGCTTGGACATGTAGGTATGGACGATTGGCTGAATAGATTCCAATCGAGCATCCAATTCTTCCTGTTGTGTTTTAGTTAGATCGTGGATGGGTTCACCGGCATCATCAACAGCCATCTCACCAGAGGCAATCAACCCATTAATGTATGTATCGCGTAATCCTTGATGAGCAGCATCAAACAACGTAAATGCAGCAGTAGCTGTATTGGTAATGTCAGTACGAGAAGACATAAAGGAAGCAAAATCTTCCTTCATAGTCGTAGATACTGCTTTACCAATAGTCGCTTTAAATACCTCAGCCAGTACTTCCTGCTCTTTGAAGGATAGTTCTAGTTTAAGGAGTTCTTGGATAGTAGGTACAGGATTAAGATTTGCTGGCAACACACCCATAACGGTTAAAGCCGAGATGAGTTCAGCATGTGCTTCTTTTTGTTTCTCTTCTGGTAATTTAGCGATGTCCTCAATCTTGGTGTACAACGCAACAAGGAAGTCACCAAACATACTGTCAATAGCACCTGCCATTGATGAGCCAAAGACCATAGCAGTCAGAGGACGCTTGATGATATTACGACCAGCTTTCTCTACTTTACCTGTCTGCGCATTACGGAGTTCTCCGGTAATGAAAGATACAGCAGGAAGCATGTTTCTAATGCCTTTGTCTTTCCTTGCCATGGAAGCCAAGGTATCCAGTACATGACTAATCGTTGTCTCATACAAGTCAGTATTACCAGGAGTACCGCGCCAAGTATTGTAGTTAACACCTTCCCCCTTACGGAAAAAACCACCCATATTCAGGATGTCGTACAGTTGATCCGCACTAAGAGCAGCACCCAACAGGATATGTGACAGCATGGGGCCATTGGTTACGCCGTCAACCTCACCCATCATCTGCACAGTAAAGGTAAATGATTTACCCTTGGCTTTAGCTTTGGCATTCTGATAATGAGCCATGGCAACTAATGCATCCAGAGAATGCATCTTTTCACCCCCTGCTGCAACACCTTTAGCAATCGTATTCTGATCCGCTTCAGAGATGCTATCTGCAGTGAGTGCAGTACGGAGTACTGCTACTGCAGCACGAATATCCAATACTTTCTGGTCCTCAGTAGCAGTATCAAACAGTGCTTTGTAATCCAGTAAAGACAGCTTATTACCTTGCTTGTCAGTCTTAACTCCCAGACCTTCTGCAACACGCAGACGGAAAGACTGCATCAGTTCACGGTTACTACTAGAAACTTCAGTAGTCCACTCAGGACGGTAAACCAAACCACGATGTAGCTTACTTGATTGTGGATTGAAACCATTAGAAGCAATACCAACACGTTGTTGTTTCCATACAGAGTGTAGGAAATACATGGCTTGCTGAAACTTGTGGGGACTCTTCTCCAACATTCCAGTCAGAAAATCCTGTGCATTGTCGTATTCACGAATCAATGCTTCATTGGATGCCTCATTACTTTCCTTATTAGTAATGTGCATCAATGGGTCTTCAAGATTCACTGAGCCAGCCATAGTAAGGAATAGATCCTTACTAAACTTAGTCATCAATCCCCACATATCTTCACGAACATAATTTGGAGTACTGTCCTCATGTTCCATGAACTCCGCAGTCATGGTAGGAATGTTCTGATTGGTATTATCGGTCTTGGTTTTCTGAGATTTGACTGGCTTCAGTGAGGGGAAAGTCAGATCACTATCAATACCAAAGATGTGAGATATGATTCCTTCAGTACCCTTAGCCAGCGTACTAATATCCTCTGCTTTCTTATTGAGGATACGTTCCTTGAACGTCTTACCATTTGAACGAGTAAACCGGATAAACCCTTGATCTACATCCCTAGTCAATTCACCTTTGTCTTCAGGAAGACCACGTTTAATAATTTCTGGGTCAATCATGGTACGTTCCAGAATACCCTCTTCCAGAAGTAGCTTCAGAGCGTGCATACCCAATGCACTTTGTAGTTTGGGGAGGAATTCTACGGTAGCAGCTTCAGTAGCTTTCAAACCAAGGGCTTGAGTAATACGTTGCCCCAGTGCATTGGCTAGTACCTTCTCTCGTGTGCCAGCAACGTATGCTTTGTTGTACAACTCGCGGGAGATTTCTTCGTAGTCCTTCAGTCCAAACTTAGCTTTGGTTTCATCTAGGGTACTGGTAGCACTACCCTTAGCGTTCTCAGCAACATACCCGTAAGAGGCTACGATGATAGCCATCATTACGTTCTCATCCATGTTCCCAGCTTCTAGTTCATGCAGAAGGAACTGAACTGGATCCTTGTAGTTGTACTGAGGATCGGCAGTCTCAGAAACCTTACCCGTATTCTTGTTGATACTTCCACGGATAAGATTGGATTTGATGATTCCTTTCCACTGAGTAGCACGCTTGAGCAGATCATTGACCAGTGTAGTCTGTGCCTCGTTAGGCACGATACCAGCAGAGTAATCATAAGGACTTACTTCACCATTTTTCCATGAGGTAAGGAAATCTTTAACCAGTACCAGAGGACGTTGCTTGGCTGTGTCTTTGTTGTTGCCAGCACTCTGCATCAACATTTCAACGATCAGATTACCTGTCTTGAATACCCCACCAAGCTTCTTACCTGTGAACTTCTTAACTTGTCTAAACAAAGACAGCGATCCAGGGTAGCTTAGTTTAGGAAATACATCATCCTTAGCTTGCTCATACGCCTGTTGATTAGTCATCCCTTGATACTTACCAGCTTGTTTAATAACGGTGTCTGCACCAAAACGCATAACCTTAAACGCACGTTTCTGGATCTCAACCTGCTGTAACTGTGCCTTATCCATCTCACCACTAACTTCAGTCAGAACCTCATTAAGTTCTTCTGCCAGTTGGATAAGATAGTGTGCTTTACGATTCTCAGGAAAATACTTTCGTGCACTCTTTTGTGCACGATCTGAGCGTTCGACGTTATTACCCGTAAGGAACTTGGGGGAGAACCAAGACAACGCCTTAACCAGATTCGCTTTGATGGCGTCATAGCTTTCTGGGTTATCAAGCATTTGCTGGATGGCATTAATCACCGTCTGTTGTGCAGATAGTAACTCTTGCTCTGATGGGATTACCCCATCAGTATTATTCCCTAAATCCAACTCAAGCAAACCAAGCAGAGTAGCTACATCGGCTAGCTCGTTCTGGATGTCTTCTGTGCTGGCTACATGCTCTGTTAAGGCTGTCTCCAGTAAAGCTGCATTGATTGTCGCTACACTCTGCAATGCATCCTGTAGAGATGTTACGCTGTCTTTGGCTTGGGTGTCTTCAACAACCGTTTCGCTGCTTGGAGTTCCTTCTTGGACAACTGAGGTTGCTTCAGCAGTTCCTGCCCTGCTTTGCGTAGTTCCTCCAACGCTATTCGTTGTTCCGAGGATACGTTGAAGGATGGTCGCGTCTTTGCCATACATAGACTCCATTAATTGAAATAGTGCAGGAGCAGCTTGTTCAAGAATAGCTGCGTAATCAGGTGTACTGTAGAACGCAAAAAGTTGTGCATGTAGTTCTTCTGCAAGAACAAGCCCTTTACGCCTCTTTGGATCTAGCGGATAGGATAGCACCTTACCTAACAGCGAATCTGTAGGAATTGCCATAGCTAATTTGTAGGCTTCACCTGATTCCTTGAAAGGAGCAAGATCTACTTTATGCTGGAACGTATGTGCAGTTTCATGCGCAATCACTAAATCCAGCAAAGGGTCTGACAATACTGATTCCTTAAGAACCAAGGTGTTATACGGTTCGTTATCAATAATGTCTACATCTAACTCACCGAGATTATCAGCTACAGAAAATGCTTTTACCGTAGCAAAAGCATGTACCCATTGTTTTGAAATAGCAGTGAGTAGTGGACTCTTATCAAATACAGAAGCCAGCTTAGATTTATCTAATGGCTTAATAGTTAGTTCATTATCTTCGGAGATAACTTCCTGCGCTGGTGTGGTTGCTGTATTAGCTTTAGGTTTAATTGCTTTAATCACTTCTTGCCAAGTAGCAAAACTTTGTGAAGCAAAACTATTATCTGCATCAGCAGTAGTTGAGTCACGCATGTCCCACAGATTCCAAGTCGAACTGTAATCTTTAGTCTCAGGATTAAATTGAACTAAAAGACTACGTTCTTCCCCGTCTATAAGTTCCCAAGCATGTGTAGCTCCTGATGTGTCATCTGCATCTACTTCAGTTGATTCTAGCCCCAATGCTTTAAATGCTTCTGAAGCATTAGCTATTTCTTTAGCCTCATCAGTAACAACTACAGGAGCAGTTTCCTGCTCTTTCTGGGTATTAACTACAACAAATGGATTCCCACTAATAATGCTCAGTAACTTCTCAGGTGCATTATCCAGATCGCTTTCATTAGTAGACTTAGCCAATTTAATGGCAGCATCCAACTCTGCCTGTGTAATCTCCATAGGGGATTCAACAGAAGTATCAGCATCTAGTACTTTACCTTCTTCAAATATCTTTTGATTCGCTGGTGCAGTCTTAGTGACTTCTTTTGCTACTGTAGTGGGTTTAGCAAGTAGTACTTCTAGTGCTTGTTTACGTTGCTCGGGTGACGCTGCTTTAAACCATTTGAACTGACCAAAGAGTTCTTTCGCAACAGCGGTACGATCTAGTTTACCTGTATGTGCAGCATACTGTTTAGCCACAGTAACCATCTGCTCAACCATAGTGGCTCGATCAGTACCATCACGGACGTTACTCCACTTCTGGTACACATCATCCGTGTTCAGGATACTGTCAAAGCTAGCTGTAGTTGACCCTGCTACTGGGTTCACGGTACTGTCTACTTTAGTAGACTGGTTTGGAGTTGAAGTAACTGGAGTAACCACAGGAGATACAGGAGTCGTAGAAGCAACCGGAGGTTGCTTAGTAGACACTGTAGTACTGGAACCAAACTTCAGTTTATAGGCAGCTTGTAGCTGTGCATGGGTAGCCTCTACTAGCTCGGCTTCGCTCTGCAAGCCGTAGATGAGCTTACCTGTACCACGATGAATCTCAATACCCCCCACATCACGCAAGCCAGTAAGCACACCTGTTTCTGGATCACGCTCGGTATACGTCTTAGGTGAAACCATCCACCCACCGTTCTTGATGGGAACAACTTGGAATCGTGCAGACTTCTTAGGGGATGCCTGTACTTTCTCGTATAGGGAAGTAAAGAGATTCTCTTTGGCACGATGGTCATCAGCAAAGTTACTCAGCGTATCTAACAACCCTTGAGCAGTACCTTTGATATTCCCTGCAATAGCAGCACCAATACGCTCACGGTATTGCTTCATACCAATGATCTTTGCGTTCTTAGGATTACCTTCCAGTACTTCCTTGGAAGCACCTTCCATCTTGGCAGCAGCAGTCTCAGCCCTACGTGCAGCAGGGATAGAACGAAGATAAGAACGCACATCTTCAGATAAGCCATTGGCTTTATTATTAGCCAGCTTTAAGAGTGACGCTTCCGGGATACTATCCGGGTGCATCATCGCCATATTAACCACACGATTAATACTGGCTTGAGCAGCAGTCTTAACTTCTTCGGAAGCATTAGCTACTGGAGTATTAGCTGCTTCAATTACTGAAGGAATATCTTCTGGCTTAGGTTTATTAAGTCTGCCTAATGCATCGCTCAATTTATTGACCTGACCAAGCTGACGGTCAAAACCATCCATCTTAACTTTCCAACTCTTTGCTGCTACCTCATTGGTAGCAGTATCTGCCAGCAGTTCTTCAAGATTAGTAATGTGTTCAGTGAGGCCGTTTGCCTGTTCAACATTAGCAGGATCAACTTTAGCTAGTTGAGTCTTGGCTTCAGCAATATCGGTATTTAGTTGATCTACAGTAAATGAAGACAAGGCTTCATATTTAGCTTTGGCATCATCACGTTTCTCAGTCAAACCAGCAACCAACTCATTCATCTTGGTTTGGTTTGCTTCTTTGGTTTCAGCAGGAGTATCTGGTAGTTGGCTATTACCATACAAGACTGCAGCCGCTTTAGTAGGATCATACTTAGAACTCTTTTCATTCAAGAATGCTGTGTGATCGCCAGTTTGAATAGCTTTGATTGTTTCATCTTTATCGGCAGCTTCTTTAAGCGCATCTGCAGATTTCTTGGCTAGATGCTCAGGAGTAGCCTCAGCAACCTCAGCCACAGCACGACCACCACCTGACAGCAAACCACCCGTCAAACCCCCAATAGCAGCTCCTGTGATGACTTCTTTAGCCGTAACCTCACGTTGTCCTAGATCAGCTTCAACAGCAGACTGGTAGCCTTCGGTCATGGCTTCTGTACCAAAGCCTTTAATACCAGCTTCACCCGTATTCTTGAGGGACTGCTTGAAACTAAGTTTTGCAGCCTCTTTAGCGGCTTTCTCTGGAACCATGAAGCCAAGACTCATCTTGTCGCCTAGATGCTCTGCAGCGGCCAAGGAGACAGCTTTAAGGGCCATCATGCGTCGTTCATCTGGAGGAGGAAGTGCACCGTTATTTTGCTTCTGGTACTCAGTCAACCCTTTGGTGAATTCTTCACCTGCGTAACCAATATTGGATGCAGCCAAAGCTGCTCCACCCACTTTAGGGATCGCACCAACAAATAGCTGTGGGATGTTTTCCAAAGCGTAATCAACCACACCACCACTGTTGGCAAGTGCAGCTTCACCAATATCGAACAATAAGCCAGCAGCACCTTGGATTGAATCTTTCAAACCATTGCCAGTACCACTACCCATTAATAGTTCTTTAACACCTGCTTTGGTCTGATCCCAATTAGCATCTACCGCAGCACCGATACCCTCACTAAGACTGTTCTTATTGGTTTGGTCTGCAATGTGGTCGTTATTAAAGAAACCAGCAATCTCATTAGATGCCTGACGAGCACGCATCTCTTTCTTGAAATCATCAAGTAGTGTGGCTTGACCTTCGTATTTACTGAAAATAGTAGAAGGTTTATTCAACAATGCCAGATCTTCTGGTGTCGCTTTATTCTGGGAATAGTTATTGAATGCTTCCGTCTCTCTGTCATTATGAAAGAGATTAGCTCCCATTGAATAAGCAGATGGGACGATACCAGCAACGAAACCAGCAGCACGAGATAAACCAGCATTAATGTGTGCACTGGAATCCAACAACATTCCTGGAATAGATTTAGGATCAAGATCATGTTGTTCAACCCAAGAACGCTGACTCATTGGGGCTTTGGCAAGTTCCTTTTGACGCAGTTCTTCTAGCTTTGCAATCTTATCTTTACTGGCTTGCTGTACTTCATCGTATTTGGTGGAAATACCAATATCGTGATTCCTATCCATTTCTTGTGATAGTTTAGAATTAAAGTAGTCACGGTAATCAGTATCAGCCATATTAGCCTCGCCATAATAGAAAAAGGGAATGGTAAACCATTCCCTTTATTATCGCTTAATTTTGACTTACTTAGCCTGCAATATCTTTTTAGCCTCCTGCTTTAAAGTATAAGCATTAAGCTCTTCTGAGGTCTTTAATCGCTCTAAAGAATCTGGAGTACTGAGGCTACGTTTAAGTGATTTATACATGTTATTACCATGATCATTTATTCCCCTCATCCAATCAGGACCAATACCATCAGTAGTAGTACTGATTGCACCAATCACATCATTGTAAGATGGAATAACTTTAGTACCATTCCCCAGAGTAATACCACGAGAAGCAATACCATTCAATGATCGCTTGATATCCTTTTTATTGCTGGCAGGGATATCCATAGAGTCAATATCCTTGTAGATACGCGCAAACATATTATTTGCATTATCACTACCCGGAGCATACCAAGTATTGTCCTTCTTACTCTCCATTACTGCTTCGGTTCGAGCAATTGCGGTATCCCTAGCAAGACGATCATCGCCTACCTTGCCACCGAAAGGAACAGTATTGGCTGCGTTTCTAATACGTTCACGATTCTTCTGTACAAAGTCTTTAGGGAACTCACCAGAAGCGTCTATAGACGCATAAATACTATCTCCTGCCTTAGTGTCATTACGCGCATAGCTACTATACGCAGGTAATCCTTTTGATTTAGAAAGAAATTCCATCTTAGCTAAATCACTCTTAGTCATGTTCCCATAATCAGGGATACCATTAACTGTAGGGATACCATTAAGATCTGCTAAAGCACCATAGGGCTTACCATCAAGTTCTTTTTTAGCTAGGTGTTTGGCAGTCTCTTCCTGCAATCGCTTCTCTAAATTACGCTCACGTACTTGTTCTTCAGAGAGACGTGCAGCCTCATTAAGAGAAGTGGTTTCAGCACGCTGCTTTGCTAATGCGTTGTCTTTGGCTCCGGGATACAGAGCCATCTCTAGATCAGTCTTAGCAAAAGCACCTTTAGAACTGATAGCAACTTCGGCTGCTATTGCTGGATTTCCCCAAGAGGTGTCTTTAAGAAATGCGTCACCCTCAGCAGTTTTACCAGCAAGATATAGCCTCTTCATTTGATTTAAAGGATCACGATCTGCCTTATTGGTTTCCCAAGTCTTGTACTCATCCTGTGCTTTGGTCTGTCCTTGCAATGTAGCAAGACGAGACTCCATAAGCTGACCAATACCTTTACGATCTACCTGAGCACCCATACCTGACATAAGACTCTGAATAGCACCCGATTTCAGGGCAGCTTGGTACTCTTCTGGAGAAGCATACTGCTTAATCTGTGCTTCCACTTCAGCAGTATTATTCTCGCTGATTTGCTTCCAATTACTATTATTAAGATTTTCTTGTCCTTTGGCTAGATTCATAGCCCCTTGAAATGCATTATTCAAGAACTGGGCTGTATCACCAAATCCTGTCATTTGATTGTGGCGACTGCGCCATGTTATTGGGTTATCCATGATTACACCATCGGCTTATAGAAGCTGTAATCACCACTAGGGTTTGCTGCTTGGGAGGCACGCTTCCTAGCTTCCATCTTAGTGTTATATGCTTGCTTATTCATATTTAACTCCTGCGTAGCCATATCTCGATTAAAGGCGTTATTCTTTTTGGTGTCTTTATATGACCCCCAAGCAAGGCCTAAATTGGCTAATGAGCTGATACCCCCAATAATATTCCCCCCTACATTAGCCATTTTAGTACCATCAGTATTAGTACCACCAAACAATTTACTAAAAGAATCCCACCAGTTACCGCCAGTAGATGTACCAACACCAATACTAGAAATGTCTGAACTAAGAGGTATCTGAGACATCCCGTAATTAGTATCTGGGGTATATTTACCAAAGCTACTCATGTAGTCCGGTGACATACTTTGGCCTGCGTATCCACTATTCTGATTAGTATTAAAAGTACGTAAATTGAATGCATCCCCATCAGGTACATAGTTACCATTTTCATCGTATGCCATACATAATCTCCTAAGCAATTAATATGTAGTACAAAATGTTTGAGTACCCATACGATTGCACGTTGTATTACGAAATTGAATATCAGTATCAGTTTGTTTATTCTGAATTTGATTTATTTGATTATATCCCTGAATTTCCATTGCTAACTTATTGCAGTCACCTTGATTTGGCTTATCTTTAAAACCATTAATCCACTTGACCTCATTATTAAGTCGCTCATAGTCATAGGTGTACTGGTTAATTTTTGATTCAATACCACGCTTCCCTGTGGCAGCAACATCGGGGGAAATCCACCCCTGCCGGTTACAGTATTCAATAGCTACATGTGTGCGTGCTACATGTTGGTACATATCATTAGACATCTCTGGTTTAGTCGTAGCACAGCCTACCAACATCAAACCAGCAAGCAAAACACCCATCAGTTTAGCCATCACAATCTCCCAAGTAAGTAGGGTGCACTATGCCACATCCATCAATCCACCCATACGTAAACTATCAGAGAAGCTAGGCTTCCTCAGTGCGTACTCAGCATAGTTGTGGATCATGTCAATGCAGACTGCACCAGGATTGCCTATGTGACAGGTACGGTAGTAGTAGTCCTGTGGTTGTTCCCCTAGAGCAATGAAGGGTGCCATCCAGTTGTTATGGTTCAGTATCTTGTTCATGTCCTCAAGTTCTTTGTACTGATCTTGAGCGAATAGATTGAACTCCTGCTGCTCCTTGTAGAGTCCTACCATCTCTTCCTTGAGGTCAGCAGTCACTGCATTCATTAAGCCAGTGCTAACAGAGAGCATCTGACTAGCCCAAGGTAAGCCTTCTGTACCAAATACAGTAGTACTACCTTGACTACCTAATGAGTAGACCGCTGCTACTACTGCAATGACCATACCCCACTTGGGACCAACTAACTTTACAAATAGCTTGAATGCGTAGTGAGCTATTACACCTAAAATAAGTGCCACTACCATCTTCATGACTAGTATCTCAAGGGTGAGTGTCCCCGCTGCAGCCATACCTATTAACGAGCCACCATCAGCACCATCAATAAGAACGGTAATAATAACTGCAACCACAATAAGGATCATTTGAAACAAACCTGTTTGATACCACTTAATCTTAGTGGTTACTCTGGAATTGAATACAAAGTGTAATGATCTGGCGTACAGCTTCTCTCTTTGAGGTACGGTGTACTTTTCAGTAATAGAGTGATCCAGGGGTATTAATAGAGTTGGCTCAATACCATCAGCCATATCTGCATAGCTACCCCAGATGAAATAAGTAGT
>ERZ1034361.1589-NODE-1589-length-11871-cov-5.746905_pt1 | contig 11871 bp, 10 predicted proteins | sample MGYA00520617_ERZ1034361 | MGnify/ENA primary metagenome ERZ1034361 (study PRJEB33736, sample SAMEA104284507) | Azolla filiculoides | biome: Urban; feature: Water surface; material: Ditch water | place: Netherlands | collected 2015-10-28 | depth 0-0.1 m ... | reverse complement strand
GCTGGCAAGGGCAACTACGGCTTCAACGCTGCCAACGACACCTACGGCGACATGATCGAAATGGGTATTCTGGACCCCACCAAGGTAACCCGTACTGCACTGCAGAACGCCGCCTCTGTGGCTTCCCTGATGCTGACGACCGAGTGCATGGTTGCTGAGACTCCCAAGTCCGAAGCCGGCGGCGGCATGGGTGGTGGTGACATGGGCGGTATGGGTGGCATGGGCGGAATGGGCGGCATGGGCATGTAATGGCTCGCCTTGCCTGACGGCCTACCGCGTCGTTGTTTGGGCTGGCCGTAGCGCTGCTACTGTCTGCGCCCAAACGCCTAGCGGTAGACCGCCATGCTGCGTTGGAGTGACGTTCGTTTACTCCGTCCGCAAAAACAACAAAACCCCGCTGGGCGCGAGCCTTGCGGGGTTTTGTTTTTGGGGGGCGCTTTTACAGTTTGTTGGGGTCGAAGGCTTTTCTGGCGTTTAGGGCGGACTGGCGGACCCAGCAGGTTTCTTCGTGGTCGTTGACGAGGCCCATGGCCTGCATGAAGGCGTACATGGTGGTGGGGCCGACGAACTTCCAGCCGCGCTTTTTCAGGTCTTTGGACAGGGCCACCGACTCAGCGCACTGGGTCATGCTGCGCAGGGTGTCGCGCGTGATCGTTTGGGGGCGGGAAGCTGCGGACGGTTCAAACTGCCAGAAGTAGGCAGCCAATGAGTTTTGCGACTCCAGCAGTTGCTCGGCGCAGCGGGCGTTGTTGATGGCCGCTTCAATCTTGCCGCGGTGGCGGATGATGCCGGCGTCTTGCACCAGGCGTTCCACGTCTTTCTCGCCAAAGCGGGCCACCCGGGCGATGTCAAAGCCGGCAAAGGCTGCGCGAAAGTTCTCGCGCTTTTTGAGGATGGTGATCCAGCTCAGGCCCGACTGAAAACCTTCCAGGCAAATCTTCTCGAACAGCCGGGTGTCGTTGAACACCGGAAAGCCCCATTCGGTGTCGTGGTAGTCGCGGTAAATCTGCGAGCCGTCAACCCAGAAACAGCGGGCGGGTTCGGTGGTCACAGGCCATGCTCCTTTTGCAATTCCAGCGCGAGTTGCTCGGCTGAAGTGAAGTGAATGCCCTTCCAGCCTAGGGCTTTGCCGGCTTCAATGTTGTCGGGCAGGTCATCAATAAACACCGTGCGCGACGGCTCCAGCCCGTAGCGGGTCTGCAGTTGCTGGTAGATACGCGCATCGGGCTTGCTGAGCTTCACATCACCCGAAAAAATCCCGCCATCAAACAGGCTCAAAAACGCGTGCTTCTGCTCCAATTCGCGTGCATACGGCTCGGGCATGTTGGACAAAAAGTACAGCCCTCTCACGCCTTGTTCGCCCTGCCCGCTCTGGCGCTGCGCATGCAGCCTTTGCAAGACCGCCACTGTGTGCTGCATCGGCACCAACCGGTCACCAATGCCTGCCACCAATTCGTGCAGGGTGCCCTGGTGCAAGCCGAGCCGCTCGGCCGAGCGTGCCACTACCTCGTCGGCGTGCAGCAGCCCGCGGTCAAAGTCATGCCAGTCATCGTGGCCAAACAGTTCGCGCGCCAGCGCCTGCGCCCGTTCAGCGTCGGCTGCCCGCTCGGGAAACACTTCGGCCACGATCTCTACCGGACGCCAGGTGAACAGCACCGCGCCAAAGTCAAACACCACATTCATCCGTCAAACGCTTTCCTGGGGAATGGCACGCAAAGCACGGCGCAGGGCCGTCGCCAGCGCTGCCGGTTGGGACTGCGTGATTTTCACCTGCGTCGTGCCATGCCAGTGGGCGCAGCGCTGAATGGCCTGCGCCACATCGGCTATTTGCGATTCACTCCAGCGTTGGCCAGGCTGCGCATAGAGCGCCCGTACCTCAAAAATACCCGCCGCGCGGTGGGCCTTGGCATCCAATCGGCCAATCAGTTCGCCGCGACACAAGATGGGCAAGACAAAGTAGCCAAACTGCCGCAGCGGCTCCGGCGTGTAGCACTCCAGCCGGTAATCAAAATCAAACAGCACCGACGCCCGCTCACGGTCCCACACCACCGGATCAAACGGCGATAGCAGGCAGGTATGCGTTGCGTCCAGCTTGTTGGCAATAGCCTTCTTGAGAAGTGCTGCGTGGCTGGCATGCACATAAGCCGGTGCGGCCCAGCCTTCCACCTCCACGCGCAAAACCGTACCTTGAGCCACCAGGGCGTCGAGATCGGCGTCTTTCAGGCGTGGCTTGCTGCGGTAGTAGTCGTTAATCCAGCGCGCCTGCGTAACGCCCAGAGCGGCAATGCTGTTCAGCACGAACTGCTCGCGCACGGCTTCAATGCTGTGTTGGGCTGTATCCGCCTCCAGCAGTTGCGGCGCCACACGCCCGGCCAGGTCATACACGCGGTGGAAATTCTCACGCCGCGCCACCATCAGCTCACCGGAAGCAAACAGCGCCTCCAGCCAGCGCTTCTCGTCCTTCCAGCCCCACCAAGCCGAGCCCTGCCCTTCGGGGCGGGCAAAGTCGGACGATTTGACCGGCCCGTTTTCGCGGATGTGGGCGAGCAAAGATTCCAGCGCCTTGCGTTGCGTGGCCTGCAGGGTTTGCGCACCTTTCAGGCCCCAATGCACACGCGCTTCAGCGTTAAAGCGCCGGTGCTGCAGCAAGTGGGATGTTGGTGCAAAACAGGCCTCGTGCGCCCAGGTTTCAAACACCTCACCCTGGGCCAGCGCGTCTTCCAGCCATTGCGGCGGATAGGCCCCCAGGCGCGAGAAAAGCACCAGATACGGACTGCGTGCCACCACATGAATGGTGTCGATTTGCAACAGCCCCATGCGCGCAATGCAGTCGCGCAGGGCCCGGCGACTGGCCGCTTTGGTGGGCGGCTGCAACAGGCCTTGCGCGGCCAGTTGCAGACGGCGGGCCTGCTGCAGGCTTAACACACGACTCAGGCGCGCAAGCGCGCCAGCAAGCCCGCGGTGGAGGCGTCCAGGCCAGTGGCATCGCCATTGCCCAGACGTACTTCGATGTCCTTGGCCAGTACCTTGCCCAGTTCCACGCCCCACTGGTCAAAGCTGTTGATGCCCCACAGGCTGCCACTCACAAACACGCGGTGTTCCTGCAGAGCAATCAAGGCACCCAGCGAGGCCGGGGTCAGGTCGTCCAGCAACAAGAAGGTGCTGGGCCGGTTGCCAGGGAAGTGCTTATGCCCTCCCGCATCACTCTTGCCCACCATCAGCGCCTGCGCCTGCGCCACCACATTGGCCAGCAGCAACGGGTGGTGCACGTCTAGGTTGTGGCGCGGCTTTTTCACCGCCACAAATTCGAGCGGCACCACGTCGGTTCCCTGGTGCAGCATCTGGAAGTAGGCATGCTGGCCGTTGGTGCCCGACTCGCCCCACAGCACCGGCGACGTGCCAAAAGGCAAAGCCTCGCCCGCCCCGTCCACGCGCTTGCCGTTGCTTTCCATTTCCAGTTGCTGCAAGTACGCGGCCAGACGGCGCAGTGCGCTGTGGTACGGCGCAATGCTGCGGCTGGTAAAGCCGTGGAAGTTGCGGTACCAGATGTCGAGCAGGCCCAGGCGCACCGGCAGGTTCTGCTCCAGCGGCGCAGTGCGGAAGTGCTCGTCCATAGCGTGTGCGCCCGCCAGAAAGTCGCGGAAGCCCTGCGCCCCGATGGCAATCGCAATCGGCAAGCCAATCGCCGACCACATCGAATAACGCCCGCCCACCCAGTCCCAGAAACCGAAGGTGGTGGTAATGCCAAACGCATTGGCTGCGGCCACGTTGGTGGTCAGCGCGGCAAAGTGGCGTGCCGTGTCGCGCCCGCCCTGCGCCTCGAACCAGGCCTTGGCCGAACGGGCATTGGTCATGGTTTCGATGGTGGTGAAGGTCTTGCTGGCAATCAGGAACAACGTGCTTTCCACCTTCACCTTCTTCAGCGTGGCGGCCAGTTCGTGGCCGTCCACGTTGCTGACAAAGTGCAGGTGCTTGCCGGAGGTAGCAAACGCATCCAGCGCCAACACCGCCATTTGCGGGCCCAGGTCGGAGCCGCCTATGCCAATGTTCACCACATCGGTAATCTCGCCGTCGGCCCGCACGCTCTCGGCAAAGGCCAGCATGGCGTTCAGCGTCTCATGCACCTTGGCAAGTTCGGCGGCGCGGTGGCTGCCGTCATTGCTGCTGGGCGCGGGTGCGCGCAACAGCGTGTGCCAGACCTCGCGGCCCTCGGTGTGGTTGATCTTTTCGCCGGCAAACATGGCATCGCGGTGCTCCAGCAAGCCGCTTTGGCGGGCCAGGTCCAGCAGCAACTGCTCGGTGGCCGTGTCCATGCGGTTTTTGGATAAATCGGCAAAGACATGCGGAGCACTTTGGCTGAAAGTCTCAAAGCGCTTTGCGTCCTGAGCAAAGGCGTCGCGCAAGTCAAATGACTTGCCGCTCGCGGCATAGGCCGCCTGCAGTTGGGCCCAGGCGGGGGTGCGGTCGCATCGGGTACGTGCCATGGTCAGTGATTTTCCAGTGTCAAAGTGTTGGTAAAAATTAGATCAAGCCGCCAGCAGCAACTGCTCGAGCTTCACGGCATCCACGCAGAAAGCACGAATGCCTTCAGCCAGTTTCTCGGTCGCCATGGCGTCTTCATTCAGTGCAAAGCGGAAGCCCGCTTCGTCGTAATGCACATGCTGCAGGTCAAGCGCTTGGGCCTTGTTGGCGTCCAGCGCCTGGGCAATGGGGGCTTCGGCGGCAGCCAGACCGGCCAGCAAATCGGGGCTGATGGTGAGCAAGTCGCAACCGGCCAGCGCGGTAATTTGGCCGGCGTTGCGGAAGCTCGCGCCCATCACCTCGGTGGCAATGCCGAACTTCTTGTAGTAGTTGTAGATCTGCGTCACCGACTGCACGCCGGGGTCGTTGGCGCCCGCCTTGTCGGCCTCGACCCAGGCAGCGCCGGCCGACTTTTTGTACCAGTCGTAAATGCGGCCCACAAACGGGGAAATCAGTTGAACCTTGGCCTGCGCGCAAGCCACCGCCTGGCAGAACGAGAACAGCAGCGTGAGGTTGGTGTGAATGCCTTTGCGTTCCAGTTGCTCGGCCGCCTGAATGCCTTCCCAGGTGGAAGCCACCTTGATCAGCACGCGGTCAATATGAATGCCCTGTGCCTGGTACAGCTCAATCAATCGCTCGCCGCGCGCCACGGTGGCGGCGGTATCAAAGCTCAGACGGGCGTCCACTTCGGTGGAGACGCGCCCCGGAATGATCGACAAAATTTCGCAGCCAAAACGCACCAGCAAGCGGTCCATGATCTCGTCCAGCGGCTTGCCACGAAACTGATTCACCGTGTCTTTCAGCAGCGGCGCGTATTCGGCCTTTTGCACCGCCTTCAAGATCAAAGACGGGTTGGTGGTGGCATCTTGAGGCTTGAACGCATCAAGCTGTTTGAAGTCGCCGGTGTCGGCAACCACGGTGGTCCATTGTTTGAGAGCGTCGAGTTGGTTCATGGTGTCGGAAACCTTGGAATTAAAAAAGGCACTTGAATTATCGATGAAACAAAGTTACATTACAACGTCATTATTTCTGTAACTTCAAATCATGAGCTTTGATCTTGTACTGTTTGGTGGAACCGGTGACCTCGCTTGGCGCAAGCTGATGCCCGCATTGTTTCAGGCGTTCCGCCACGGCACCCTGCCCGAGGGTGGACGCATTATTGGCGTGGGTCGCGACGACCTCGGCCATGAGAAATACCGTGAGTTGATCCGCGCCCGTTTTGACAACGTGGACCTGGCCAAGCGCCCCAGCGCCGAAGAGTTCGACCGCTTTGCCGCGCTACTCGAATTTGTCCGCATGGACCTGTCCAAGCCCGACGACTACGCGCTCCTGGCCGAGAGCCTGAACAGCCGCAATGCCGACACCGTGGTCATGTACGTGGCCACCGCGCCCGCGCTGTTCACCACCGTATGCGAGCAACTGGCCGCCGCCGGGCTCAACACACCCAAGACCCGCGTGGTGCTGGAGAAACCGCTGGGCCACGACCTGGCTTCCAACCGGGACATCAACTCCACGGTACGCAAGTACTTTGACGAGAACCAGGTATTCCGCATCGACCACTACCTGGGCAAACCCGCCGTACAAAACCTGTTTGCGCTGCGCTTTGGCAACGCCTTGTTTGAACCGCTGTGGCGTCGCGAACACATTGCCAACATCCAGATCAGCATCGCCGAAGACCTGGGCGTTGAAAGCCGTGGCGCCTTTTATGAAGGCACCGGCGCGCTGCGCGACATGGTGCAAAACCACGCGCTGCAACTGCTGTGCGCGATTGCCATGGAGCCGCCCATCAACTCGCACGCCGACGCCATCCGCGACGAAAAGCTCAAGGTGCTGCGCTCGCTCAAGCCCTGGACCAAGGAAACGCTGACGCAAGACGTGATTCGCGGGCAGTATTCTGCGGGCAACAGCAGCGGCGGCAAGGTGCCGGGCTACCGCCAGGAAACCGGCGTCAACCCCAACAGCAACACCGAAACCTTTGTGGCGCTGCGTACCGAAATTTCCAACTGGCGCTGGGCCGGTGTGCCCTTCTACATCCGCACCGGCAAACGCCTGGCGGGCCGTGAAGGCAGCATCGTCATCAACTTCCGCGCCACGCCGCACGCCATCTTCAACTCCAACACCAACGTGGCCAACAAATTGGTGATTCACCTGCAACCCAAGGACGGTCTTGAGTTGCACCTCTTGGCCCAGGGCCAGGCCAGCCGCAACGTCAAGGGTGCCGCAGCGCAGACCTTGGCACCGGTGCAACTGGACCTCGACTTTGACAAACGCTTTGGCTCCGAGCGCGTGGGCGCCTACGAGCGCCTGCTGCTCGACGTCATCGACGGTCGTCTGAATCTGTTTGTCCGTAGCGACGAACAGGAAGAAGCCTGGCGCTGGGTGGAACCGATGATTGAACACTGGACCAACGACCCGCAGGGCCCGCGCCAATATGCCGCCGGCACCTGGGGCCCCAGCGCATCGAGTGCCATGATCGCGCGCGACGGCTTCTGCTGGAGCGAAGAGTCCTAAAAGTCCTAACCGGAGCACACCATGCTCGAACGCATCAAAGCATCCTTGCCCTCGCTGGCCCCCGCCGAACAGCGCGTGGGCAAGCTCTGTCTGGCCGACCCCCGGGCCTTTGCCAAACTGCCCGTCAGTGAACTGGCAGACCGGGCCCACGTCAGCAAGCCGACTGTGGTGCGCTTCTGCCGCAGCGTGGGCTACGACGGTTTGTCGGACTTCAAGCTCAAACTGGCCGGCACGGTGAATGAGGGTGTTCCCTTCATTCACCGTAGCGTGGATGCCGACGACAAAACCGCCGACGTCATGGTCAAGGTCATCGACAACACGGTGGCCGCGTTTTTGAAGTACCGCAACGATGCAAGCAGCATGGCCATCGAAAAAGCGGTCAATGCGCTGGTGGATACGTACAACTCCGGCCGGCAGATTCAGTTCTTTGGTGTGGGCAACTCGGGTGTGGTTGCGCTGGACGCCCAGCACAAGTTTTTCCGCCTGGGCATCAACACCAACGCCTACAGCGACGGCCACATGCAAGTCATGAGCGCCTCCATTCTGGGCGCCGGCGACTGCGTGGTGGTGATCAGCAACTCAGGCCGCACCCGCGACCTGATGGACGCCTGCGACATTGCCCGCAAAAACGGCGCCACCACCATCGTCATTACCGCCAGCGGCTCACCGCTGGCCAGCGCCGGCAACATCCACCTCAGCGCCGACCACCCGGAAGGCTTTGACAAATACAGCCCCATGGTCTCGCGCCTGTTGCACCTGATGATCATCGACATCCTCGCCACCTGCGTCGCCCTGCGCATCGGCGGCGGCAAGCTCCAGCCGCTGCTGCGGGAGATGAAGCACAACCTGCGCAGCAAGCGTTACGCCTGACTTTTTGCATGGACAAAGTAAAAGGCCGCTGGAGCAAAGTTCCAGCGGCCTTTCTTTTGTGCAATGTCGCGGTTCACTCAAAACCGAGTTAACTCCACCAAGTAAAAAACCCTGCTGTGTTGCCACAGCAGGGTTTTAGTCTTTTAACTATCCACTGGCTTACGCCAGCATCAAATTAGAAAGTGTGGTCGAGAGCAATCCAAGTCTTGCTGGACTTGTCAGCAAATCCGCCGACGTCATCCCAAGAAGTCGTGTTCACCATAAAAGTGGTGCGCTTGCTCAGAGCATAAGCCAGACCGAAAGTAGAGCCTTCGCGAACCTTAGTTGCGGTAGACAGGTCAGCACGCACGAAAGCAGCACCAACGGTCAAAGCGCCGCCGATAGGAGCGGAAACACCGAACATAGTTTGCTTCGTGGTAACACCAGACTTGAGCTTGGTGTCGTCCAAGCCAGCGCCAACCTTAACAGCGCCGAAGTCATACGAAGCAGCGATGCGATAACGATTGTCGTTGCCGCTTTCAGACCAGCTAGAGAAATCCAGCTTGGCAGCCAAAGCACCAGCAGCGTAGTCACCACCAACGGTGATAGCGCGTTGCTGGCCAGCTTCCATACCGTCGCCCAGAGCAGCAAGTCCAGAAGCAGCAGTAGCATTAGCAGGGGTACCAGGAGTAACAGTCAACTGCTTACCGCCAGTATTCTCTGTCAGCGAAGCCGACAGTGTCAGGCCACCCATAGCAGGTGCGGTGTACTTGATGATGTCGGAATTAGCAGCGTAGCCCAGCACTTCGCCTTCCATGTTGTTCACAGGAGCGCCAGCTTGTGCCAGACCACGGATGCCGCTACCAATTTCAATCGCGCCACCCATCACTTTACCGAAGCCGCCGGACACGGTGATTGCCATGTCTTCACCAGCCAACGCGGAATCACGATATGCGCCGCCAGCAGAGATGAAAGCAGTTGCCTTGAGGCCGCCACCCAGATCTTCAGTAGCGGTCAGGCGGAAAGCTGCAGTGTCAACACCAAAGCCAGAGGACTTCACGCCGTTGGTGCTGGAAGTTTGGTAACCGTAAGCGATTTCGCCGGTCAAAGCGACTTGAGCGAAGGAAGCGCCGGAAGCGGCCAGAACGGCCAGTGCAACGAGAGTCTTTTTCATGTACAAATTCTCCAAGGTTAAACAAAGGGCTCCAGGTGGAACCCCGGGCCAACCTCCTGTTTAGGAAGTTGTGTGTATTCCACCAGACCGCAGCCCCTTTTGCAAAGAAAAGCTGCATATTTGCCAAATTCGGGAGGGTTTTCGTTGCATGGCTGCAACAACCCGATGTCAGCAAGGTGTGACGTCTGCGGCCTACACTCTCAGCCATTCAATCGCCACTTTCACTCGCCATGGACGCTCTTTTTATTGCCGCCGACACCGCGCTGCGCACCCTGTTTGCCAAGCCCCGCGCCTCCGCGCCCTGCGCCACGTTGCCGGAGGGGCCCACAGAGCTGAACGACGAGGAAAAGCGCAAGGCTGCCGGGCTGATGCGGGTGAACCATGTGGGCGAAGTGTGCGCGCAAGCCCTTTACGCGGCGCAGGCGCTGGCTACACCCAATGCCGGCTTACGCCGGCAATTTACCCAAGCCTGCATCGACGAAACCGACCATCTAGCCTGGACGGCCGAGCGCCTGAATGAGTTGGGCTCGCGCCCTTCCGTACTCAACCCGCTGTGGTACGCCGGCGCGTTCGGGTTGGGGCTGTTGGCGGGGCGTCTGGGCGACCCGATCAGCCTGGGCTTTGTGGTGGAAACCGAAAACCAAGTGGGCGCGCACCTGAAAAGCCACTTGGAAACGTTGCCGGCAGGCGACCACGCATCCCGCGCCATCGTGGCGCAGATGTACGACGACGAAATGCGCCACGCGCACGAGGCCCATGCCGCCGGCGCGGTGGAATTGCCCTACGTGGTCAAGCAGATGATGCGCAGCGCCGCCAAGGTCATGACGACCGTGGCGGAGAAGGTCTGAACCTTATCGCGCTAACCCGCCGACTGCGGCGTTTATCGGGTCTTTAAGCCTCCACCAGATCAAAGCTGGTGGTGATTTCGGCGGTTTTGGCCAGCATGATGCTGGCCGAGCAGTACTTTTCGTGGCTCATGGCGATGGCGCGCTCCACGGCGGCGGCCGGCAGCGCTTTGCCGCTCACGGTGAAGTGCATGTGGATTTTGGTGAACACCTTGGGGTCGGTTTCGGCGCGCTCGCTGGTGAGCTTGACGCTGCAACCCTGCACGTTGTGGCGGCCGCGCTTGAGGATCAAGACCACGTCGTAGGCGGTGCAGCCGCCGGTGCCGGCCAGCACGGTTTCCATCGGGCGGGGCGCCAGGTTCTGGCCGCCGTTTTCGGGCTTGGCGGCGTCGGGAGCGCCGTCCATCACGATGGTGTGGCCACTGCCGGTTTCCGCCACAAATCCCATACCCGAACGGGTCGCCAAAGCGCCGGTCCAGCTCACTGTGCATTCCATGATTTCGTCCTATTAAATTGCCCCGCGCGGAGCAAAACTTCCGTGCCTATAATGGGTACAGGAGTTTACCCACGATGACCAGCCCCCTGCCCGCGCCCCTCACACCCGCCGATTACCTGAAGAAAATTCTGACCGCCCGCGTCTACGACGTGGCCAGTGAAACCGCGCTGGAGCCGGCCCGCAACCTGAGCCGCCGCCTGCACAACACGGTGCTGCTCAAGCGCGAAGACCAGCAGGCGGTGCGCAGCTTCAAGCTGCGCGGCGCCTACAACAAGATGGCGCACCTGACCTCGGCCCAGCTGAGCAAAGGCGTGATTTGCGCCTCGGCCGGCAACCATGCGCAGGGCGTTGCGCTGAGCGCCAGCCGCCTGGGTGCACGCGCCGTGATCGTGATGCCCACCACCACGCCGCAGGTCAAGGTGGACGCAGTGCGCGGCTTTGGCGGCGAGGTGGTGCTGTTTGGCGACAGCTATTCGGACGCCTACGGCCACGCGCTGACGCTGGAGAAAAAAGAAGGCCTGACCTTTGTCCACCCGTTTGACGACCCGGATGTGATTGCCGGCCAGGGCACGGTGGCCATGGAAATGCTGCGCCAGGTGCAGACGCTGGGCGCCGACAAGGCAGCCAAGGCCGGCATCAAGGAACGTGGCAAGGAAAGCAGCGGGCTGGATGCGGTGTTTGTGGCGATTGGCGGCGGCGGTCTGATCTCGGGTGTGGCCAATTACATCAAGGCGGTGAACCCCCGCATCAAGGTGATTGGCGTGCAGATGAACGACTCCAACGCCATGCTGCAGTCGGTGGCGGCCAAGCAGCGCGTGACGCTGGACGACGTGGGCCTGTTCTCGGACGGCACGGCCGTCAAACTGGTGGGCGAAGAAACCTTTCGCATTGCCAGCGAACTGGTGGACGACTACATCACGGTGGATACCGATGCGGTGTGCGCCGCCATCAAGGACATCTTTATTGACACGCGCAGCATCGTTGAGCCGGCCGGCGCCATGGGCGTGGCGGCAATCAAGCAGTACGTGGCCAAGAACAAAACCAAGGGAGAGACCTACGCTGCCATTCTGTGCGGCGCAAACATGAACTTTGACCGACTGCGCTTTGTGGCCGAGCGCGCCGAGGTGGGCGAGGAGCGCGAAGCGCTGTTTGCGGTAACCATTCCCGAGGAGCGCGGCAGCTTCAAGCGCTTTTGCGAGCTGATTGGCGAGCTGCCCGGTGCAGCGCGCAGCGTGACCGAGTTCAACTACCGCATGCGCGATTCGCAAAAGGCCCATGTATTTGTGGGCCTGACCACGCACGGCAAGGGCGAGTCGGTCAAGATCGCGGGCACCTTCAACAAGCACGGCTTTGACACACTGGACCTGACCGGCGACGAACTTGCCAAGGAACACATCCGCCACATGGTGGGTGGCAGCGCACCGCTGGCACTCGACGAGCGGCTGCTGCGCTTTGTGTTCCCGGAACGGCCGGGC
>ERZ1034361.1588-NODE-1588-length-11871-cov-21.257843_pt1 | contig 11871 bp, 9 predicted proteins | sample MGYA00520617_ERZ1034361 | MGnify/ENA primary metagenome ERZ1034361 (study PRJEB33736, sample SAMEA104284507) | Azolla filiculoides | biome: Urban; feature: Water surface; material: Ditch water | place: Netherlands | collected 2015-10-28 | depth 0-0.1 m ... | reverse complement strand
GCTTTAAAACAACGCAATATTGAAAATTATGATAAAGCTATTGTGGCCATTCAAAAATGTTTAGAAAAAGAACCAAAAAATGCTGCCTTTTTATATGAATTAGGCAAAAATCAATTGGATTTAAAGAACTATGTTGATGCCGAAATTTCATTCAAAAAAGCAATAGAAGTAGACGCTAAACAGCGTTGGTATTGGAATGGCTTATATGACATTTATTATCAAACCAAAGATTATCAAAAATCTATTCCTGTTGTTCAAAAGCTAATTGAGTTTGATCCTAATATGAAAGAAGATTTAGTGTCTCTTTATATGAATACCAATCAGCATGACAAAGCGTTGGAATTGCTTAAAAATATGGAAGCAACTTCTCGCTTAACAAGCACAATGGAATATTATAAATTAAAAATTCAAGAAGCGAATGGTTTTGCAAAACCACAAAAAGAAACTTTAGAAGAAGCCATTAAAAAAAATCCAAAAGTTGAACAAAATTATATTGATTTAATCGTTTTATATTCAAGCTTAAACCAAGAAGATAAAGCATTTGAAATCGCTAAACAATTAGAAAAAGAAATTCCAAATTCAGATTGGGCACACGTGAGTTTAGTAAAATTTCATTTGAATAATAATGATGGAACAAATGGTTCAAAATCGATGTTCAAAGTGTTAGGAAACGACAAAATTGATTTAAAAATCAAACATCGGATTTTTAATGAATTTTTAATTTTTGCCGTAAAAAATCCTGAATATTTTACAGCTATTGATAATGCTATTCCATATTTTGACAATGACAAACAAATTAATGTTGCCAAAGAAGTAGCCAAATTCTTTTGGAAAAAAAATGACTTAGACAAAACGGCATATTATTTTGAAAAAGCGATTAAAAAAGACGCTGAAGATATTGAAAGCATCGACTATTATTTAGAAGTGCTCACTCAAAAACAAGATTTTCAATTGTTAGTTAAAAAAGCTGAAGGTTTTTCAGAATTATATCCTACGCAAGCAAGCTATTACTTTTATGCTGGTTCGGGTTACAATCAATTGAAAAACTTTAAAAAAGCAAAGGAAATTTTAGAAAACGGCTTAGATTTTGTAGTAGAAAACAAAACCTTAGAAACTAATTTTTATAAGCAATTGATAATTAGTTGCGAAAATTTGAATGACACTGCCAAAAAGCAATTGTATTCAAATAAATTAAAACAAATCAAATAATGAAATCAATCATAACGGCCTTTTTAGTCCTCTTTTTAATAGGATGTAAATCCAAACAATCTGTAGCAACAGCTGTTGCTGATGACAATACAGAAGTTACAAAAATTATCAACGGTCATTATGCTAATGAATTTAATTTCAAAACTTTAAATATTCGTGCTAACGCTAAATATGAAGATGATAAGCAATCCCATTCTTTAAGTGCAGATATTCGAATTAAGAAAGATGAAATTATTTGGATAAATATAAAAATGATTGGTTTTCCTGTGGCAAAAGCATTGATTACACCTACAAAAGTGAGCTATTACGAAAAAATAAACAATACTTACTTTGAAGGCGATTTTACCATATTAAGCAATTGGATTGGAACCGATTTAGACTTTCAAAAAGTGCAAAACTTATTTTTAGGAAAAGCAATTGACGACTTAACAAAAGATAAATGGATAAGTGAAATAAATGAAAAATTATTCAAATTATCAAAACCAGCTAATTCAGATATTACTAAAGATTTTTACTTTGAAGCCGCTAATTATCTATTAAAAAAAGAAACTATTACTCAAGCAAGCCAAAACCGAATGTTAGAAATAAAATATCCATCACACAATGAAGTGGATAAAATGTTTTTGCCAAACGAAATCAACATCAAGGCAACTCAAAAAGATAATATTTCGATAGATATAGAATACAAGAGCACAACATTTAATGAAAATTTGAGTTATTCCTATTCAGTTCCTAGTGATTATAAGGCCATTGAAATAGATTAATTTTTTTTATTTTCGTAAAACAAAAACTACCTTTGTAAAAAACCAAAGTGCATGAATCAATTTATAAAAACACTTCTTTTCTTTTTCATTACTTCACTAGCTTTTGCTCAGCCTTCTGAACAGCAAAAATTAGAAGAGAAAAAAGCACAAATTTTAAAAGAAATTTCCGAAAATAAATCTCGTTTAGAATCTGAAAAGAAAAAAGAAAAATCAGTTTTAAAACAAATTGATCAACAAAAAAACTTAATTGGTCTTAGACAAAAATTACTTAATACTACCGCTAAACAAACACGTTTATTAAGCGATGATATTTATTTAACACAACTCGAAATGAACAAATTAAACCGAGAGTTAAAAGTGTTAAAAGAAGATTACGAAAAAATGATTGTAAAGTCATATAAAAGTCGTAACGAGCAAAGTAGAATTATGTTTATTCTTTCTTCTGAAAATTTTCTTCAAGCCTATAAACGCATACAATACATGAAACAATATGCAGGTTTCAGAAAAATGCAAGGTGAAGAAATTAGAATTAAACAACAAAAACTAAAAGAAGCAGAAATCAATTTACAAAATAGTAAAAAGGAAAAAGTTAAGGTTTTAGAACAAACAGAAAAAGAAAAACAAGAATTAGAAAAAGAAAAGAAAGAGCAAGAACGCTTAGTTAAGCTAATTCAAAAAGATAAAAAGAAAATTGCAGCTGAAATTGATAAAAAACAAAAAGAAGCAAAACAAATTGATAAGCAAATTAAGAAAATAATTGCTGATGAAATTGCAGCGGCTAACAAAAGAAATGCTGCAAAATCTGGTACTACCGCTCCAAAAGCAGGAACAAAAGAAGCATCAAAATTTGTTCTATCAGCAGAAGGAAAAGTGAATTCAGATAATTTTAAAGCAAACAAAGGAAAGCTTCCTTGGCCTGTTGTAAATGGAAATATTTCACAAAAGTATGGCGACCAACCACACCCTGTTCACAAAAACTTAACCATTCATAATAGTGGCGTAGAAATTTCAACCACAGCGGGTTCGTCTGCTAGAGCTGTTTTTGGTGGAGAAGTATTACAAGTTCAAGTGATTTCAGCAAATAATAAAGCCGTTTATATCCAACATGGAGACTTTATCACAGTATATTTGAATTTGTCTTCTGTAAGTGTAAGTAAAGGACAAAAAGTAACTATCAAACAAAATATTGGTAAAATTCATACCGATGCTTCAGGTAAAGCAGTTATTAAATTTTTGGTGCTACAAAACACAACTACTTTGAATCCAGAATCTTGGTTAAACATGTAAAATAGAATGAGGTCAAACGGCCTCATTTTTTTTGAAAACTATTTTCTTGTATTTTTATTAAATAATTGAATAATATGAATTTTTCAAACATTAAAATACTTCATATAGACAGTAATCATCCTTTGCTATGGGAACAACTAGAACAAGCCGGTTTTTCTAACGAAGCTGATTTTACTTCTAGTAAACAAGAAGTAGAAACTAAAATTGAAAATTATCATGGCATTGTCATTAGAAGCCGTTTTAAAATTGACAAAACCTTTTTAGATAAAGCCACAAATTTGCAATTCATCGCTCGCGTTGGCGCTGGTTTAGAAAGTATTGATTGTGATTACGCTTCAACAAAAGGAATCCACTTAATAGCAGCTCCAGAAGGAAATGCGAATGCGGTTGGAGAACACGCGCTTGGGATGTTATTATCACTATTTAACAATCTGAACAAGGCTACTAATGAAGTGAAATCGGGTCAATGGAAACGCGAAGCCAATCGCGGACATGAATTGGAAGGCAAAACGATTGGGATTATAGGTTATGGAAATATGGGAAAATCATTCGCAAAAAAATTACGAGGATTTGATGTAACCGTTTTATGTCATGATATTTTACCGAATATGGGTGATGCAAATGCAACTCAAGTTTCACTATCCGAGCTTCAAGAAAAAGCCGATGTTTTAAGCTTACACACACCTTGGACGCCTGAAACTGATAAAATGATAAATTCAAATTTTATTAAAAATTTTAAAAAACCATTTTGGTTCATTAATACTGCTCGAGGAAATTCGGTTGTAACTGATGATTTAGTAACAGCTTTACAATCAGGTAAAATTCTTGGTGCTGGTTTAGATGTTTTAGAATATGAAAAATTATCTTTTGAAACTTTGTTTGAAGGAGAAAAACCTGCCGCTTTTGAATATCTATTACATGCAGAAAATGTTATATTAACACCTCATATTGCTGGTTGGACTTTTGAAAGTCATGAAAAACTAGCACAAACTATTGTAGATAAAATAATAACATTATATTCAAAATAATATGTAACAAAAACCCACATGTTAGACTTATAGAAAATAATTTCTTACATTCGTAAAAACTAACTAAAATTCAAAATCAAATGGAAGTAACTAACCAACAAGAAACTTGGAATCAACCAAACAACAATATTCCTGTGTTTAAAGTTGACCCAATTATGGTATTATTATTAAGCTTTATTACTTGTGGATTGTATTTAATTTATTGGAACATTAAAATCGCCGAAGTTATAAATGCTGTTTCAAACAGAGAAGTAATTTCAACCCCAATTGCTGTATTCTCTGGCTGTTGTTTACCTGTAAATCTTTATTTTTACTATGTTTTAGGAAAAGACGGTTTGCCAAATGTTTATAAAATGACAGGTGAATTAAGCAAAGATCAATCTACTTTATTAATTATTTTAGGTTTATTTTTTCCTTTTGCAGCAGCAATGATTGTTCAAGGCGATATTAACAGATTGTACAAATAAAAAACTTTACACTAAATAGAATTCTAGGTATTGCAGGTGCTTTAACAACACTTGTAATACCTTTTATTTTATGGTTAAACAACACCAATCATAAACTAGATAACGAACAATCTTTTTGTCCGTTAAAAGCAACAACGGGTTTTCCTTGCCCATCTTGTGGTATTACTAAATCAATAGTTTATTTTTATGATGGGAATATATTCAAAAGCTTAAGCTATCATCTTTTTGGGCCTTTAGTTGTGGGATTTTGCTTGTTTATTATAGTGCTTTTTACTGTAGAACTAAAAACCAAGAAAGTCTATTTTAGAAAATGGTTCTTCAATAGAAGATTAGCATATTATTTAGCTGTTTTTTTAATTGTATACCACATTATTAGATTGATTCTTTTTGTACAAGAAAACACTTGGGATGAAATAGTTCAGCAAAGTATTTGGAAATAAAAAAAGGCTTACAATTGTAAGCCTTTTTTTATTTTATTATTCTTGAGGAGTTCCAATCTCATTGATTTCATTTGTTGGATTTTTTGGATCTGGACCATACTCATTTGCTCCTTGTTCTCCATCTGTTACTGCCAAAATAAAATTATAAATTGGAATTAATATATACCAACCGCTTTTTCCTACATCGTGCATTCTTCTGACTCCAACTGCAATTGAAGGTAATAAAACAGCTAAAGAATACAGCAAATTAATAAATCCTGTTTTTAAAACAAATAAATCTAAAAAAGTTAATGAATAACTAAAAATAAGATTAAACAAAAAAAACATCCAATACTCTTTTCTTCTGGCTCTTCCTTCAAAATTTACATAGTTCTGTAAAACACTTAAATAATACTTCATAATAAAAATTTAGTTAGTTAATTTGATTATAGTTTAGTTTTAAATAAATTAGCCTTTTTCTTTTCTTTCCAATTCCGCTTGAAATTCTTCCATTACGGGTTTAACAGTGCTTTCTGGTAAATCGGCAATTTTGATGTACATTAATCCGTCAACCGAATTATTAAATAATGGGTCAACATTAAAAGCAACCACTCTTGCGTTTTGTTTGATGTATTTTTTAATTAAAACCGGTAAACGTAAATTTCCTGGTTCTACTTCATCAATAATTTTATCAAACTTATTTAAATCGGCTTCTGTTTCGTTGAATACAAAATCTTTATCAGCGTCTTTTAATTTTACTTTATATTCTTTTTTCGGGTGAACATATTGTGCAATATAAGGATCGTAATAATGTGATTTCATAAATTCAATCATCAACGATTTAGAAAAATCGGAAAATTGATTACTAATACTCACGCCACCTATCAAATATTTATGTTCAGGAAAACGCAATGTAGTATGAACAATTCCTTTCCAAAGTAAAAACAACGGCATAGGTTTCATTTGATATTCTTTAATAATGAAAGCTCTACCCATTTCGATAGATTTGCTCATCATATCATACAATTCGGGCTCAAAACGGAATAATTCATGTAAATAAAATCCGTCGATTCCATGCTTTGGATAGATTTGCGCACCTAATCCCATTCTATAGGCACCTGCAATTGATTGTGTTTCATCATCCCATAAAAACATATGATGATAATATTTATCGTATGCGTCTAAATCTAATGATTCATTAGTTCCTTCACCAACTGCTCTAAAAGTAATTTCTCTTAAACGACCAATTTCATGTAAAATATTCGGGATTTTATCTGCCGTAACAAAAAAGACTTCATAATTTTTACTTTGTAACAATCGATAATCTCCTTCTTTAAGAAATGCAATTTCTTCTAAAATTTGACCGTGATTTGCAGGTTTTGCAATTTGCTTTGGAGGTTTCGTTCCTGATAGCTTTGGTAAATTTAGTTTGTTGTCATCATCTTCAAATGCGTTGGAAAGCATATATGTTTTTCTACGCAAAAATTCACCATATGCTTCAATATCTTGGTGTTCGTTTTGTTCAGCCACCGAAATTGGTTTACCAATTCTAACTTTAATTACCCTGTCTTTTTGAGTGTGTAATTCGCTTGGCAATTTAGCCGTTCTTAATGTGTCATTTATTTTTGACAAAAAGTAAAACAACTTACTGTTTTTTGCATGAAAATATATTGGGACAACAGGAACTTGTGCTTTTCTAATTACTTTAATTGCTCCTTCTTCCCAAGGTTTATCTACTACTAATTTTCCGTCTTTATAAGTAGAAACTTCCCCTGCAGGAAACATTCCTAATGGTTTTCCATCGCTCAAATGACGAAGTGTTTCCTTAATTCCAACCACACTTGATTTAGCGTCTTTGTGGTTTTCAAAAGGATTAACCGGCATGATATAAGGTTTCATGGGTGCAATTCTGTGCAATAAGAAATTGGCAATGATTTTGAAATTAGGCTCTCTTTCAAGCATTAATTTCAAAAGTAAAATACCATCAATTCCACCCAAAGGATGATTTGAAATAGTTATATAAGCACCATCTTTTGGTAAACGTTTTAAATCTTCTTCCGGAATTTCAAATTTAATCTGAAACTCGTCTAAAATGGCATTCAAAAATTCTAACTCGCTCAAATGCTTATTTCGGTCATAAATCTTATTTAAACTCGAAATTCGTAGCACTTTCATCAATAGCCAGCCAGAAAAAGTTCCGAAAACTCCGTATTTATCAGCATTAATCGCTTTTGCAACTTCTTTAGCAGTAACTAAACCCATTTATTAATTGTTTTTTGAGCAAGAAACAAAGATAACAATTCTGTTGAATTGAGTACTATTTCATTTTATAATAAAAACATCAAATTTGTTATATTTTTTATTCAACTGAAAATTAACAACTTATAAAATCTGGTTTTTTTAGCTTTATTTTTAAATTCATTTTTAGTACATTTGGTCAAAAGCTAAGAAATTCATGAAAATTATTTCCTACAATGTTAATGGCATTAGAGCCGCCATTACTAAAGGTTTTTTAGAATGGTTACAACAAGCCAATCCAGATGTAATTTGTTTACAAGAAATAAAAGCAACTGAAGACCAAATTCCAAAAATTGAAATTGAAGCAGCAGGTTATCCGTACCAATATTATTTTCCAGCAGAAAAAAAAGGATATAGTGGCGTTGCTGTTCTGTCCAAAATAGAACCTAAAAATATAGTTTTCGGAACTGGAATTCCTCATATGGATTTTGAAGGACGAAATTTACGTTTAGATTTTGACGAACTTTCTGTTATGAGCTTATATTTACCTTCTGGTACGAATATTGATAGACTAGAACATAAGTTTATGTATATGGACGACTTTCAGAATTATGTTAATAATTTAAAGAAAGAAATTCCAAATCTGGTGATTTGTGGTGATTATAATATTTGTCATGAAGCTATTGACATACATGACCCAATTAGAAATGCGAAAATTTCCGGATTTTTACCAGAAGAACGTGCGTGGTTAGATAATTTTATGAAGAGTGGATTTATAGATACATTTCGCCATTTAAACAAAGAACCACATAATTACAGTTGGTGGAGTTACAGAGCTAATGCTCGAAATAATAATAAAGGTTGGAGAATCGATTATTGTTTGGCAGCCGAACCTTTGAAAGATAAAATTCAAAGAGCATTAATTTTGCCCGAAGCCAAACATTCCGACCATTGCCCTGTTTTAGTAGAAATAAAATAAGAATCAATTAATCAAAAAATAAAAAGTAATGATTAGAAAAATTGCCCTTGCCTGTGTAGTTTTAAGTTTAACTACTTCATGTGTTTCTAAAAAAATCTACCAAGATTTAGAAAACAAATATGCTGATTTAAAAAAAGAACACAACGCGTTATCTGACGAAAATGGCTTGTTAAAAACCGATAAAAATCAGTTAGAGTTAGATAAGAATAAATTACAATCAGAATTAGATAAAACAAAAGCTGAGCGTGATAAATTAGCAGCAGATTACGCAGCTACAAAAAAGAGTTTGGATAATTTGAAAGCGTCTTACGCAGCACTTGAAAAAGACAGCAACGATGCATTAGAAGCTAATATCAATAAAAACAGACAATTGTTAGCGGAGTTAGAAGCGAAACAAAAAGCTTTAGCAGCAGAACAAGATCGTTTAAATAAATTGAAAAAAGATTTAGAAGCGTCTTCTACTCGTTTAGCTGAATTAGAAAAAATGATGGCTGACAAAGATGCTGCAATGAAAAAATTAAAAGAAACTTTATCAAAATCATTAAAAGCATTTGAAGGAAAAGGATTAACGGTTACAGAAAAAGATGGAAAAGTATATGTTTCAATGGAGAATAAATTACTTTTCGAATCTGGAAGTTGGACCGTTGGTGCAGAAGGTAAAAAAGCAGTAGATTTAGTAGGTAAAGTTTTAGGTGATAACCCAGAAATTTCTGTTTTAATTGAAGGTCATACAGATAATGATAAAATCACAGGAACAATTGGTGGTGGCGTTGAAAACAACTGGGATTTATCTACAAAACGCGCAACAGCTATCGTAAATATTTTAACTACTAATGCTAAAGTGAAAAAAGAAAATTTAACAGCAGCAGGTCGTGGTGAATATGCACCATTAATGAGTAACGAAACGGCTGAAGGCAAAGCAAAAAACAGAAGAATTGAAATCATCTTAACACCTAAGTTAGATGAGATTTCTAAAATGTTGAATGAACTATAAAAAGTTTAAAAGGTTATAATTTAAAAGTTTAAAAGTTCAGAGAATTTCTTTGGACTTTTTTCTTTTTAATAAACTTTACTACTTTGTATCTTTGCTACTTTCAAATATAACAATGAACTACACAACACTACCAAATACCGAACTAAAAGTCAGCAAAATCTGTTTAGGAACCATGACTTTTGGGAATCAAAATACCGAAAGTGAATCGCACAGTCAGTTGGATTACGCTATTGAGAAAGGAATCAATTTTATTGATACTGCCGAAATGTACCCAATTGGTGGCAACGCTCAAATCTTTGGAAGTACAGAACGTCACATCGGAACTTGGATTAAGAAAATAGGTTCATCGGAACGTGATAAATTGGTTTTAGCGACAAAAATTGCAGGTCCAAATAGAGGAATGGAATACATTCGTCAGCCATTAGATTTTTCGAAGAAAAGCATTCACGAAGCGGTAGAATTGAGTTTAAAAAATCTTCAAACAGATTATATCGATTTATACCAAATGCATTGGCCAGAACGTGTGATGAACATGTTTCAAAAGCGCGGTGTTCAAGAAATTGATACCAAATGGCAAGACAATATTTTTGATGTGCTAACAATTTATGACGGATTAATCAAGGAAGGAAAAATCAAGCACATTGGTCTTTCAAATGAAAATCCATGGGGTGTGATGCGTTTTTTAATGGAAAGCGAAAAACATGGTTTGCCAAGAATTGCAACGATACAAAATCCTTTTTCTCTATTAAATCGCTTGTATGAAGTTGGTTTATCAGAAATTGGAATGCGTGAAAATGTTGGATTATTAGCCTATTCGCCATTAGGTTTCGGATTTTTATCTGGAAAATATTTGAATGGTTATCCCGAAAATTCACGTATGAAATTGTTTCCAAATTTTGTGCGTTACACCAATGAAAATTGCTTCAAAGCAACCAAACTATACAAAGCATTAGCTGAAGCCAACGGTTTGACTTTAACCCAAATGGCAATTGCTTTTGTACATCGTCAACAATTTGTGACTTCCACAATTATTGGTGCTACTACGATGGAACAATTGCAAGAAAATATTGTTGCTTTTGACACTATTTTATCTGATGAAATTGTAGCTGAAATTGAAAAAATTCAGGAATTAATTCCGAATCCAGCACCTTAATAGTGTACAGTTTTCAGTCTCAGTTTTCAGTAAAATACTGCTAACTGAGACTGTCAACTGCAACTATTTACAAGTTATCTATAAACTTATCCTTTGGATATTTGACTTTATAACTGATTCTGAATTTTTTGGTTTCTCCAGCGTTCAGTCTTACATCCCAAGTTAGAATTCCTGTTTCTACATTTACTTTTGCTTTTCCGTTTTCTAACAATTCTATTGTGATTTCTTTATCCGTGCTAATTGGATATTGATCTTTCAATAACATTTCAATTGCTTCTTTTTTGTTGTTTTTTACGGTGATATCATACGTAAACGTTTGTTCTTTATAACCCGATAAGAATTTAGTTCCTGATTTATCTGCTATTTTTTCACGTTTAATGGCGATTTTTTTATCTCTTCCCATACTCAAATTCAACGTATCTGAAGTTTGATTTGGGTTAATCATCGTTTTGCCAACATACATGCCTTCAAAAATAATATTTGCTTCACCAGGCAACAAATTGAATTTAGAATAATCGCTAATTTCTGCTAATAAGAAAGCTTCTTTTTCTGCTTTTGGAACCGCATAATATTTGTACGTTGCAGGTAATTTTAAATCTTTTAAGGCTACACTATGTGCTTTCCCATTAGATAAAATATCATATGGAATATCAATGTCAAACGAAACATTTAACTGGTTTTCGTTAATGGTAGTGTAATTTGAGATGGAAGCTTGTGGCGCTGAATCTTTTCTTTTAACTCCATAAGCAGTTACTACAACTTCATTCATTTTAGCATCGTCGTTCTCATAACCATAATTTTGATAACCATATCTCAAAAACCAAGCTTGTAAAATTGGAGCCGCATTATTTTGATTTGGGTTACCGCTTGAAAGTGTTAGTTTCACTTTTTTCCAATCGATTCCTGTGTTTTGTATCACTTTTGCTTTGTACATTAAGTTGATTGGTGCGTTTACATTTTCGGCACGTAGATCATAAAAAGGTGACCAAGAAGCATTAGCTGTAATGTAGTTAATATCTAAATTTATTGAGCTCGCCACATCGGTCATTACTTGTAAAACCAATTTACCTTGTGATGTTTTCTCTTCTTTTTGTGTATTCAATTCTAGTTTAGCATTTAGTTTGGCTAGCTTTTCATTGAGTTGTGTTTCTTTCTCATATAGTGCGTTTACTAAATTGCTCAATTGATTTCTTTTTGCACTATAATAATCTACGAGTTTCATCAACTCTGCCACACTTAAACCTGTCTCTTGACCCGCAACATTTTGATTTTTGTCTAATAAATCAATGGTTTTTGAATAGGATGTTTTCTCATTTGCAATTTTTCCCATTTC
>ERZ1034361.1585-NODE-1585-length-11880-cov-4.318563_pt1 | contig 11880 bp, 9 predicted proteins | sample MGYA00520617_ERZ1034361 | MGnify/ENA primary metagenome ERZ1034361 (study PRJEB33736, sample SAMEA104284507) | Azolla filiculoides | biome: Urban; feature: Water surface; material: Ditch water | place: Netherlands | collected 2015-10-28 | depth 0-0.1 m ... | reverse complement strand
ACAAGGTGTTGACCAACGAGGTACCGAGCGCCGTGGTGAGGTTGATGCGCTGCACCTCGCCGCCGCTGAGCGTGCGGCTTTGGCGGTCGAGGGTGAGGTAGCCAATGCCCACATCGCTGAGGTATTTCAAGCGCGTGCGAATTTCATCCATCAGCAAATGCAAGGCTTGCGCATCTGCGCCCGCCACATCCACCTGCGTGGCGTTGAAGAACTGGTGCAACTTGTCGATTGGCAAGAGCATCAAGTCATGCAAACACAGGCCGGGCATGGCTTCGAGCTGAGCGCGTGTCCATTGCACGCCTTGCGGCATGAATCTCTTGGCAGGTGGCAACACCGCATCAGCGTGTTCTTTGGTGCCGATGCGCCACAGCAAGCTGTCGGTTTTCAAACGTGCGCCCGCGCATGTGCCACACGGGGTGTAGCTGCGGTACTTGGACAGCAGCACACGGATGTGCATCTTGTAGGCCTTGCTCTCCAAGTATTCGAAGAAGCGTTTGATGCCGTACCACTGGTGGTTCCACTTGCCTTTCCACAAGGGTGATCCGTTGATCACCCAGTCTTTGTGCTCTTGGCTCAGCTTGTACCAAGGTGTGTCACGCGGAATGCCCTCGGCTTCGGCGTGGCGCATGAGGTCTTCTTGCGTTTCGACCCACGCTGGGGTTTGGATGGTTTTGATCGCACCGGCACGCAAGGTGAGCTTGTCGTTGGGAATCACCAGCCCGTAGTCCACACCAATCACGCGGCCAAAGCCACGGCAGGTCTCGCACGCACCCACGGCTGAGTTGAACGAGAACATCGAGGGGATGGGGTCGCTGTAGCGCAGGTCGCTGTCAGGGCAATGCAGGCCGGTGGAGAAGCGCCAAAGTTCGGGCGTGGCTTCTGCATCTAAAGACCAATACACATTGAGTCGGCCACCACCACGTTTGATGGCCAGCTCAATCGCTTCCACCACACGGGCTTGTTCGGTGTTGCCGAGCTTGAAGCGGTCAGCCCCCACCTCCAATAATTTGCGAGGTCCTGTAGGCGTGGCCACTTCGCGCTCAGCGTGAATGCGGGTGAAGCCACTCGCACTGAGCCACTGCTCCACCTCGGCCGCTGTGGTGTTGGCGGGCAACTCCACAGGGAAGGTCATGATGAGGCGCGGGTCTTGCGGTTGTGCTGCGCAGCGGCGTTGCAGCTCGGCGTAAATGGTTTGCGGCGTGTCGTGCTGCACGGGCTGCGCGGTTTGACGGTCAAACAAATGGCCAGCGCGAGCGATGAGCAACTTCAAGTGGTCGTTCAGCTCGGTCATCGTGCCCACGGTGGAACGTGAGCTGCGCACGGGGTTGGTTTGGTCAATCGCAATCGCGGGGGGCACGCCTTCCACCTTGTCCACGGCGGGGCGGTCCATGCGGTCTAAGAACTGACGGGCGTAAGCGCTGAAGGTTTCCACATAGCGACGCTGGCCTTCGGCGTACAAGGTGTCAAACACCAAACTCGACTTGCCCGAACCACTGGGGCCGGTGACCACGGTGAGCTCGCCCGTGCGAATGTCGAGGTCTAAGTTTTTGAGGTTGTGCTGGCGTGCGCCACGAATGCGGATGGTGCCTGTCATGGCGGGACCTTTTGAAGTGTGGCCAATATTCTAGGGATTCACACAGGTCCTGTTTGGCATCGGGGCATTGCCAACCTTAAGCATTCAATCCGCCAATCTTTGAGTGACCCGCAGGTCAATACAAAGCAAAACGCCACGGACCAGCCGTGGCGTTTTGACAAGCGAAGTAACGAAAAATTACTTGGCAGCAGAAGCGTCTGCAGATGCCGCTGACGCAGCACCGGAAGCAGCTTCAGCAGGTGCGTGCACCGCATCAGCGCCGTGCTTCTCGCCACCCATGTCCAAGCTGTCGCCACCTTGCATGATCACGAACATGGCCAAGCCAGCGAAGATCACAAAACCAATAAAAATTTTCAACATGTCATCTCTCCGAAATCAGTAAAAAGCCCTCCACCAGGGAGGGCTTGAATGTAGCACCTAGGTCACCCTAGGTAGCTTACAAGTGCTTAGTCTTCAGCGTAGATGTCCACGTCTTTGGTTTCTTTCACAAAGATCATGCCGATGACGAAAGTCATACCAGCGATGATGATTGGGTACCACAAGCCGTTGTACATATTGCCGGTCTGCGCCACGATAGCGAAGGCTGTGGTTGGCAGCAAGCCGCCGAACCAGCCGTTACCAATGTGGTAAGGCAGAGACATAGATGTGTAGCGGATTTTTGTTGGGAACATTTCCACCAACATCGCAGCGATAGGACCGTAAACCATGGTCACCAAAATCACCAAGTAAGTGAGGATGATGGTGATCTTGACTTTGTCCACTTTGGCTGGGTCAGCTTTGGCTGGATAGCCAGCAGCTTTCAAAGCCTCAGCGACTGCCTTCTTGAACTCAGCAGACTTAGCCTTGGCTTCGTCAGCTGGCAAGCCTTTAGAGCTGTAGCTAGCGATTTCAACTTCACCAATTTTGATGGTAGCTGGAGCGCCTGCAGGACCTGCAACGTTTTCGTAGCTCACAGAGCTAGAAGCCAACACTTGCTTAGCGATGTCGCATGAGCTGGTGAACTTCACAGTGCCTGTGGGGTTGAACTGGAACGAGCACTCGTTGACATCAGATGTCACCACCACTTTGCTAGATTGTTGTGCAGCGTACAAGTCTGGGTTAGCAGCCTTGGTCAATGCTTCAAACACTGGGAAGTATGTCAATACGGCCAACAAGCAGCCCAACATGATGATTGGCTTGCGACCAATCTTGTCAGACAACGAGCCGAACACGATGAAGAACGGTGTACCGATCAACAAGGACACAGCCACCAAGATGTTGGCAGTTGCGCCGTCCACTTTCAACGCTTGTGTCAAGAAGAACAAAGCGTAGAACTGACCCGAGTACCACACCACAGCTTGACCAGCAGTCAAACCGATCAGGGCCAAGATCACGATCTTCAAGTTTTTCCATTCACCGAAAGATTCGGTCAAAGGTGCTTTAGAAGTTTTGCCTTCAGCTTTCATTTTTGCGAAAGCAGGTGACTCGTTCATCGACAAACGGATGTAGACCGACACGGCCAACAAAGCGATTGACACGATGAACGGCACACGCCAGCCCCAATCAGCGAAAGCTTCTTCGCCGATGGCAGTACGTGTACCCAAGATCACCATCAACGACAGGAACAAGCCCAAAGTCGCAGTGGTTTGGATCCAAGAGGTGTAAGCGCCGCGCTTGTCGTGAGGAGCGTGCTCAGCCACGTAAGTAGCAGCACCGCCGTACTCGCCGCCCAAAGCCAAGCCTTGCAGCAAACGCAAACAGATCAAGATGACGGGAGCCGCCACACCAATGCTGGCGTAGTTAGGCAAGATACCCACAACGAATGTGGACAAGCCCATGATCAAAATGGTCACCAAGAAGGTGTACTTACGACCGATCATGTCGCCCAAACGGCCGAAGAAGATCGCGCCGAAAGGACGCACGATGAAGCCGGCAGCAAACGCCAGCAAAGCAAAAATGAACGCAGAGCCTTCATCCAAGCCGCTGAAGAATTGCTTCGCAATAATTGCAGCGAGTGAACCGTAAAGGTAAAAGTCGTACCACTCGAAAACGGTACCCAATGAAGAGGCGAAGATCACCTTCTTCTCTTCCGCCGACATCGGGCGATCTACATCTAGTGTTGCCATATTTATTGTCTCCTTAGACTGTTTTTCCCAGCACCCTGACTAGGTGCCGTGCCGCGCAACTATCTTGGGGGTTGCTGACCGCTTTCTGACTGCACAAGCCTGCGCAAACCCGCATAAATGCTGAAAATCCATCCGCTTAAGTAGTAACCCTTTGCTTTAATTTCTGCATGCGAAAAATAATGACTTTTCGCGCACAAATCACCAAAAATATCGCCATACAGCGTACGGGTATACACCGAGAAATTTTGTTCATTTTTTAAGCATCTCCCTCTGAAAAACAAGCTCTTAACCATGATGAACGTAAGGACTTGGTCAGTCCTTTTACTCACAATGCGCTGGTCAACGAAGAGGGAACTCTTCTTGCATCTTTTGAATATTCCAAATGGGAGAAAAACAATGAGTGATCCAGTGGTCGACAAGATCCAGAACCACCCAAAGTACAAAGAACTGCGCGCCAAGCGTGGTGGCTTTGGTTGGTTCCTCGCTGTGTTGATGTTGGTCGTGTACTACGGCTACATCGCACTGATTGCATTTAACAAACCTTTCCTCGCACAACCTATCGGTGCAGGCGTGACCACAGTGGGTATCCCATTGGGCATGGGCGTGATCGTGTTCACCATCGTGATCACGGGCATCTACGTCAACCGCGCTAACAACGAATACGACGCGCTGACCAAGGAAATCTTGGAGGACGCTACAAAATGAAAAAAATCTCCTCACTCCTAGGCGCATTCTTGGCGCTGGCTGCAGGCACTGCCTTCGCAGCAGGTGCAGACTTGGGCGAAACCACCAAGCAAACCACCAACTGGACCGCCATCATCATGTTCGGCGCGTTCGTGATCGCCACCTTGGGTATCACCAAGTGGGCTGCTGCCAAAACCAAATCTGCTGCTGACTTCTACACAGCGGGTGGCGGCATCACCGGTTTCCAAAACGGCTTGGCGATTGCTGGCGACTACATGTCTGCCGCTTCGTTCCTCGGCATTTCCGCTGCTGTGATGGCATCGGGCTATGACGGTTTGATCTACTCCATCGGCTTTTTGGTCGGCTGGCCTGTGATCACCTTCTTGATGGCCGAACGTCTGCGTAACTTGGGCAAATTCACATTTGCTGACGTGGCAGGCTACCGCTTCCAACAAGCACCTATCCGCGCCTTTGCTGCCTCTGGCACTTTGGTGGTGGTGGCTTTCTATTTGATCGCTCAAATGGTTGGCGCTGGTTCATTGATCAAACTGTTGTTCGGTTTGGACTACTGGATCGCCGTGGTGTTGGTCGGTGCATTGATGATGGTGTACGTGTTGTTCGGCGGTATGACTGCTACGACATGGGTGCAAATTATCAAAGCCATCATGCTGCTCGCCGGTGTGACCTTCATGGCCTTCATGGTCTTGGCGCAATTCGGTTTCAGCCCTGAAGCTTTGTTTGCACGTGGTGTTGAAGTGAAAGCAGCTTTGGCTGGTACGGCAAAAGATGCCGCCATTGCCGTTGCAGCCGCTTCTGCTGCTGCCGCAGCGACACCAGAAGCCGCAGCTGCTGCCTCTGCCGCATTGGACAAAGCCAATGCGATTGACCCAGCCAAAGTGGGCATGGCCATCATGGGCCCAGGCGGCTTCATCAAAGACCCTATCTCTGCCATCTCTTTCGGTATGGCTTTGATGTTCGGTACTGCTGGTTTGCCACACATCTTGATGCGCTTCTTCACTGTGCCTGACGCAAAAGAAGCTCGTAAATCTGTGTTCTGGGCAACCACATGGATCGGCTACTTCTACGTGTTGATTTTCATCATCGGTTTCGGCGCGATCACTTTGGTGATGACCAACCCTGAATTGAATGCTCAACTCAAAGCGGGTGGCAACAACATGGCTGCTGTGTTGGTGGCTAAGGCTGTTGGCGGCGACGTGTTCTTCGGCTTCATCTCTGCCGTGGCATTCGCAACCATCTTGGCTGTGGTGGCTGGCTTGACCTTGTCTGGCGCTTCTGCTGTGTCACACGACTTGTACGCCACGGTGTTCAAGAAGGGCAATGCTGACAGCGCTTCTGAGTTGCGTGTCTCTCGCATCACCACCTTGGCTCTCGGCGTCATCGCTGTGGCTTTGGGTATTGCGTTCGAGAAGCAAAACATCGCCTTCATGGTGGCCTTGGCTTTCGCGATTGCCGCGTCGGCTAACTTCCCTGTGTTGTTCATGTCTGTGCTGTGGAAAGATTGCACGACCAAAGGCGCCGTCATCGGTGGCTTCTTGGGCCTGATCTCTTCTGTGGTGTTGACCGTGGTGTCACCTTCTGTGTGGGAAGCCACACTGGGCAACCCCAAAGGTTCAGCATGGTTCCCATATGCTTCACCAGCCTTGTTCTCTATGACCATCGGCTTCGTGGGTATCTGGTTGTTCTCCATCTTGGACAACAGCGAACAAGCCAAGAAAGAGCGCGCAGCTTTCGCCGCACAACAAGTGCGTTCGGAAACTGGCTTCGGCGCTTCTGGCGCATCAGGTCACTAAGACCTTTTGCCACTGAGTCCTTCGGGGCTCAGGTCACTGAAAACCGAGCATTCGTGCTCGGTTTTTTTATGCCTGTTTGCTTTGTTTGCTTTTAGTTCTCGGTGTTTGCGTTGACTGATATGTGTGAGGGACACACAGACGCGGCTTACATCGCTTCGCGACGAATGGCGCCGCATCTGTATGTCCCTCACACTTTGTGTTTCGGATGGCTTTAGGCGTCGCAGATGAGTGGCTAAGTTATGCATCTGCACAGGCAGCAAAGCAGGCACGGGGCACTTCACTCGCTCACAAGCGAAAGCGAGGTGAGGTAGGCGAATACGGCGCCATTCGTCGCGCAGCGATGTAAGCCGTGTTCGCCTACCTCACCTCGCACGCCAAAGAAGGGAAGTTAAAAACTCAAGAACCCCGCAGTTGACGCAACTTAATGAAAGCCATTGCTGCCATTACAGCGTCGTTCAACGCATCGTGCGCATCACGCACCGGCAAGTCCAAATCAGACATCAACGTGGCAAACCGCAAATCAATGTTGGGATTGGTCTGCTGCTCATACGGCATCATTTGGCGAAACTTGTGGTCGTAATACATCGCCGAGACTTCGATCTTCGGCTGCGGCAAGCCCTGCCCCAACAGCGGCCAAATCGCGCGGTTGAGCATGGCCACATCGAACTCTAAAAAGTAGCCCACCAACGGGCGGCTGCCGATGAAGTGCATCAACTGCTTCATCGCCTCTTCAGCGGGCAAGCCCTGCGCCACGTCTTGCTCGCGCAAGCGGTGAATGCGCACACTGTCGGCCGACACGCCGCGCTCGGGACGCACGAGCACTTCAAAGCGCTCACTGGTCATGATCTTGTTACCCACGATGCGCACAGCACCAATGGAGATGATTTCATCCGTACCCACATTCAAACCCGTGGTTTCGCAATCGAGCGACACCCATTCATTGGGCGGGGGCTCGTCAAACATGAAACGGAACTCGGGCAGCCCTAGGTGATAGATCAACCACTCGCGCTTGAGCGCAGACCACCAATTCAATGGAGACAGCAGCGATGCCATCAGAGCGCGTCCAACTTGAAGCGACTACGCAACAAGGTTTTGAAATGTTTCACCACACCCAAGGCGTCTTTTAGCAAGTCGCGCTCTAGGGTGGAGAGCTTGCTCACATTGACCAAGCCGGACACCGCATGCTGGGTTTCCATCTCTGTCACGCCCGCTTTCAACTTCAAGCCCATCAAGAAGTGCAAGCTCTGCGTGAGGTCTGCGCCCAGCTCTTGGGTGATCACATGTTTACCCACCAAGGTCTCAATGCGAGCCACCGTGCTGGTGTCTTGCAAATGCTCAGCCAAAGCCAAGCTGCGCACGCCGTGCACCAAGGGGAAGATGCCTTCTTTCTTGAGATGCAAGCCCTGTTGGTCATCCAAGCCCAGCAAACGGTTCCACCAGCCGTGGCTGTTGCCAAAGGCATCAATCGCCGCTGCAAAGCGTGCCAGCATGGCATCGTTGTCGGTCGCAAAACGCATGAGCACCTGCTGTGCGTCTTGCAACAAATGCGCATCGCCGCACACGGCATGCGCGTCTAAGAAGATGGCCAAGTTCATCAAGCTATCGGCATCGGGCATGATGAGCCACTGCTTCACCATTTGCCCAAAGTCATACGCGGTTTTGCGCCACATGGGGTTGCTGATCATGATGTGGCCGGGACACTCGGGATAGCCAAAAGCGGATAGCGCTTGTGAGAACGATTGGCAAATGGCTTCTAAGTTGTCAGGCGGCGTGTAGCCGTCGCGCAAGATCAGGCCGTTGTCTTGGTCGGTCTTGAGCAACTGCTCGCCACGGCCTTCACTGCCCATCACAAACAAGCAGCTGTTGGCCACCAAATCAGCAGGCGCGATAAGCTGCCATGCACGCTCAAACAAACGAGCATTCAAGTCTTGCACCAAACGGGCAATCAAACTCACACGCGTACCACTGCGATGCAGCGTCGTCACCATGCGGGTGATTTGTGTAGCAGCTTGCGCCAGGCCTTCAATGTCAGTGGCGGCTTCCACCTGGACGGTGATGAGGTGTGAATGGTTGGACAAGAAGCTGAACAAGTCCAAGGCTTCGAGCACGCCCACCACTTGGCTGTCATCCATCACCACCAAGCGGTGCACGCGGTGGCGCTGCAGCAAGGCCAAGGCATCGCCTACTTGGTCAGATGGTCGGACCGCGATGAGTTGGAAGTTGGCCAAATCGCCCACTTTTTGCTGATCGAGGGGCGTGCCATTCAAAATGGCGCGCTGCAACGTCGACGCGGTAAACACGCCTAAGCGCTCGGGCGATGTTGAGCGGTCGCGCACCAACACGCACTTGGTACGCTGGGTTTGCAGCACCTTCACCACCGACAACACATCGGCATCCATCTCTACAAAATGTGCGGGGCGCACAAACGCTTCGTCCACACGGGAGAGCGTGAGCGACTGCAATTCATGCTGGCTTTGACGTTGCGAAAGAGCCGTGAGCTTGTTGCTCAAGTCTGAGAACAACAACGCGCCGAAGGTGTCATTACTGGCAATCAACTCGGTGACGGTTTGGCGTGCCAACTGATAGGCCACCACCTCTTCTTGCGCCACAAATTTGTTGCTGGTTTTGCCTGCCACCAAGCCGCGACCGTCAAAGGTGTCGTCAGGCCCGTAGGTGGTGATGACTTCGTCGCCGTCGTACTGCGTGACAAAGCCTTTGATGATGACGAACAAATGCGTGGGTGCGGTGCCCACATCCAAAATGGCCTCGCCCTCGGGGTAATAAACCACGTCCACACTGTCGCGCACGAGGCGCTGTTGGTCGGGGGTTAAGCAGTCAAAAGGGGATGCAGAAAATTTAAAAGCGTTGGGCATAAGGCATTGTCATGGCAATGCCTCTATTCAACGCTTCACGCCTTGCTGAATGCTTGCGGCGGCATCCCATGATTGATCAAACCATTGATCTCCATCAAGGTAGTCGCGCATCATGGGCAAAGCATCCAAACCCCAAAACACTTTGTCGTCCACGCAGAAGGTGGGCACACCAAACACACCGCGCGCAATGGCCTCTTCGGTGTTGGCTTTGAGTTGGTTTTTCACTTCGGGCGCGTCGACTGAGCGCTGAGGGGCTAGTTGCTGCGTGAGTGTCTGCAAACGTGCAGCATCGTCGGCCGCTGCACCGCCCTGCCACACATGGTGGAAGATGGTTTCGCACACATAGCGATTGGGCTCGCCATCAGCGCTGCAGGCCACAGCCAAACGCAACAAGGCCAGCGGATTGAAAGGATGCGATTGAGGCATGTCCATCGACACGCCGAGCTGCTTGGCTTGCCACAACACTTGGCGATACGTCCACTCACGCTTGCCTGGAATTTCAGCGGGCCCAAGTTGTCCGTTGTGTTTGAGCATCGCTGCAAACAACACCGGCTTGTAAACCACACGGTTGCTGACACCTATCAAGCTTTTGGGCAAAGCTTCAAACGCGAGGTAGGCGTAGGGCGAGATGAAGTCGAGGTAGCAGGTGATGGTTTTCAAAGCACACATCCTTCTAGGTGTTTGCGCTTTCATGCGCGGCTAAACGCTCACCAATCAACTGCCAAACTTCACGCTTGTCGTTGGCACTGCGTTGCCCCCAGCCACCTATTTCATCTAGCGTGCGCCAGCAACCTTCGCAATACGTGGTGTCGTCTGACATGCGGCAAATCGAAATGCAAGGCGACGGCGGCACGTCATCGCTTTGCAGCACGCGCTTGGCAAGCGCTGCCAAGCGCACATCAGCAGGCGTGAGGCCTTGAGGTTTGGGGGTGAGTTCGCTTCCACACATGGCTTGCATTGTCAGCGAACGACTTGCCTCAAGCTGCGCGCTTGTTCAAAACCGCGCGTGACACGAGGGAATTGGGCTGACGGCCCAAAGCCTCGCTGATGAACACACCTGCGTCAATCAACTGATCGAGGTCAATACCGGTCTCAATGCCCATGCCGTGCATCATGTAGACCACATCTTCGGTGGCCACATTGCCCGTGGCGCCTTTGGCGTAGGGACAGCCACCAAGGCCTGCCACTGATGACTGGAAATTCCACACGCCCATTTGCAAGGCGGCCAAAGTGTTAACCAAGGCTTGGCCATAGGTGTCATGGAAGTGGCCCGACACATCGTTGAGGGCATAGTGCTTGAGCGTGGCCTCCATGGCGGCTTGCACTTTGCGCGGTGTGCCCACACCAATGGTGTCGGCCACATCCACACGTTGAATGCCGATGCTTTTCATCAAACCTGCCAAGTAGCCGACGCGCTCGGGCGCAATATCACCTTCGTATGGGCAACCCACGGTGCAGCTCATCGCGCCGCGCACGGCAATGCCTGCATCGCGTGCGGCTTTGACCACGGGGGCGAAACGCTCAATGCTTTCGGCAATCGAGCAGTTGATGTTCTTTTGGCTAAACGCTTCGCTGGCTGCACCAAACACCACGATTTCGTCAGGCTTGGTTTTCAACGCAGCTTCAAAGCCTTGCAGGTTGGGTGTGAGCACCGAGTAGCGCACACCCGCTTCACGGTGAATGCCCGCCATCACCTCGGCGTTGTCCGCCATTTGTGGCACCCATTTGGGCGACACAAAACTGGTGACTTCAATCTCTTTCAGTCCCGCCGCTTGCAGGCGATGCACCAGCTCGACCTTGACGGCGGCAGGCACAGGTTGTTTTTCGTTTTGCAGACCGTCACGCGGGCCCACATCAATCAAGCGCACGCGACGCGGCACATTCATCACCATGGTCATACCTTCAATTTCAAAAGCTCTTCGCCTTCGGCCACTTGGTCACCCGGCGCATAGAGCAGTTCCAACACTTCACCATCCGCAGGTGCGGCAATGGTGTGCTCCATTTTCATCGCTTCCATGACCGCCAACGGCTGACCGGCCTTGACTTTGTCACCTGCGGCAACCGCAAACGACACCACCTTGCCAGGCATGGGCGCTGTCAAGCGGCCGCCGGCCTCTTGCACTTCACCCGCGTGGGCCAAAGCGTCGACCACGGTGATGCGTGTGGCGCCTTGAGGTGCAAACACATGGGCCACATCGTCGTGGCCTTGTGTTTCATGGAACACCTGCACGCGGGCTGTGTGGCCAGCAAAGCTGATGTGCAAGGCGTCGCCATCTTCGCGATAGGTCAGCTCGCCTTGTGCGTCATTCACTTGCAACTGCAAGCGGCCGTCATGTGCGTAGGTCAGCAACGCATTGTGTGCATCGCCATGAAACACAAAACCAAAGTTGCGCGTGGCCACGCCGTAAGCACGCCAGCCATCACGGCTGCTGAATGGGTCGTTACCTTTCAAGGCTTCTTCGCGGTGCAGCGTGTTGGCCACCACCGATGCAGCGGTGAGTGCCAAGCCCAAAGGCTCTTGCGCAAACAAGGCTTTTTCTTCGCGTTGAATCAAAGCGGTGTCGAGCTTGGCCGTGGCGAATGAATCGGTGCGGATGATGTGACGCAAGAACTGCACATTGGTCGTCAAGCCCACGATGCGGGTTTGCGACAGGGCTTCGTCCAAACGCGCCAGCGCTTGTTCGCGCGTGTCGCCGTGCACGATGAGCTTGGCCACCATCGAGTCGTAAAACGGGCTGATGCTGTCGCCTTCGCGCACGCCGTCGCCCACACGCACATTGCCCAACTCAAAGCTACTGCACTTAGGTTTGCGG
>ERZ1034361.1580-NODE-1580-length-11901-cov-7.683187_pt1 | contig 11901 bp, 11 predicted proteins | sample MGYA00520617_ERZ1034361 | MGnify/ENA primary metagenome ERZ1034361 (study PRJEB33736, sample SAMEA104284507) | Azolla filiculoides | biome: Urban; feature: Water surface; material: Ditch water | place: Netherlands | collected 2015-10-28 | depth 0-0.1 m ... | reverse complement strand
GCCCAGCGCCATGAGTAGTCCGTGGTGAGCCAGCCACCGAGGAGGGGGCCAACGGCCACCATTCCACCAATGGTCGAACCCCAGACGGCGAACGCGATGCCGCGCTCTTTGCCCTGGAAGTTGGCATTCACGAGAGACAAGGTGGTGGGCAGAACCATCGCGCCACCGAAGCCTTGAAGCACACGTGCTGCGATGAGCAGGTTGCCATCTTCGGAGAATCCAGCAATCACCGAGGAGATGACGAAGATTGTCATACCGATGATGAGCAGGCGGCGACGGCCGAAGCGGTCAGACAGTGCACCGAAAACGAGGATCAGCGCAGCAAAGACGAGAGTGTAAGACTCCTGGACCCACTGCACCTGGGTGCTGGTGATTCCGAGGTCTTCAATGATTGAAGGAATCGACACATTGATAATGGTCGAGTCGACGATGATGAGCGAGACAGCAAGGCTGATAAACAGCAGGCCGAACCAGCGTGTGCGTGGAGAAGTCATTGTTTCAATCTACTCTCGACAGCACGAAAGACCGTGGCATGAAGACACTTCTCCACGCCACGTCAGAGGAGGGTTAGTCCTTCTTGCGCTTGCTGAAAATGAAGAGGTAGAGGATCTCGAGGATGCCTGCGGTGTTCAGAATGAACAGCACCACGAACCAGGGAACCGACTTCAACGAGCCAGCACGGTAGAGGGCTAGACCCTTCCAAATTGCGCTCCACAGCACGAGTGCAAAGATGAGTCCGAATACTCCGGGCTGTTCAGCGAGAAGACCTTGATCTGTGTTCATGACTTAATTGTATGAATTAAACCCTGTTAGCGAGCTGAATGAGGTGCTAACGTCATGCTCGTGAGCTCAACATCGCGCAAATTTACTGCCCTTGTCCGCTGGGGAATTTCTGCGTGGGTACTCGCAGCAATCGTGACCCAAATCTGGTCCGAAGTGGCCAACGATGCCTTCTATCCAGAGAAGTACTTCAGCTACTTCACTATCCAGTCCAGTCTGATCAACATCGTCGCCTTTGCCGTGGGCGGGTACTTGGCGTGGACCACGGTTCGTGACAGCAGACTGTTCACGATTGTTCGGGTTTCTGTTTTCTCTTATGCCATCGTGACCGGTGTCGTTTATAACGTGCTGCTGCGCAACATCCCTTCCGAAGGCTATGAACCACCTGCCTGGTGTAACGAGAGCACCCATGTGTGGGTTCCTGTTGTGATTGTGCTCGAGTGGCTTTTTGCTTCGGGCCGCATGTCTTTGCGTATCCGCGCTATGTGGTGGGCACTGCTGTATCCCTTGGCATGGGTTGGCTTCACGGTAATCAGAGGAATGATTACAGGATGGTGGCCATACCCCTTCCTCGAGCCTGACGGCCCCAATGGTGTCGGCGGCGTCGTTGCTTACATTCTGGGTATCGCCACCTTCATGTCAATCAATGCCTTTATTGCGCTGGCCATTGCCCGGGTGTGGGCCAAAATACGTAAGCAACCCTTGCACCCCTAATCGGGTTACCAACTGTTTACCCACGAGACATAGGCTGAAAACATGAGCCCCAATAGCGATGGCACCATGGACACCGCAGAGATTCTCAAGGCCGGCTTCACTGCCGAGGATCTCCTTGACGACGATGCCCCCACGACCCTCGCCGAGGATGATGCCTGGCGTCAGGGATTCCCCTATTCCACCAAGTTGACCCGCAAAGAGTATGACCACCGCAAGCACGTATTGCAGGTGGAGCTACTCAAGCTCCAGGTCTGGATTAAGGAAACTGGCCAGCGCGTCATCATTGTCTTTGAGGGCCGCGATGCCGCCGGCAAGGGTGGAACAATCAAGCGTTTCATGGAACACATGAACCCTCGTGGCGCGAGAGTTGTGGCTTTGGAGAAGCCCACCGAGCGCGAACGCAGCCAATGGTATTTCCAGCGTTACGTAGAACACCTGCCCGCTGCCGGGGAACTCGTTATGTTCGACCGCTCTTGGTATAACCGTGCTGGTGTTGAACATGTCATGGGTTACTGCACTGATGAGCAGTATGACGAGTTCATTCGCTCCGCCCCTGAGTTCGAGCGGATGTTGGCTCAGTCGGGCATCAAGATTTTCAAGTTCTGGTTCTCAGTCGGAGAAGCGGAGCAGCGCCGTCGCTTCCTTGAGCGCCGCACAGACCCCGTCAAGCGCTGGAAGCTTTCCCCCACAGACCTCGCGTCCTTGGACAAGTGGGATGAATACACCGAAGCCAAAGAAGCAATGTTCCAGGCAACTGACACAGACGTTGCTCCATGGACTGTGGTGAAGTCGAATGATAAGAAGCGAGCACGACTTGAAGCCATGAAATGGGTGCTCAACGCTTTCGATTACGACGGCAAAGACGCCAGCGTGATTGGCCCGAACGACTCACTCGTTATCGGCAGTCCCGATGAGGTCTATGACCAAGGTGAGACGCCCACCACCGCTATCCCTGTGGTCAAGAAACTGCGCTAGTTATGCTGCATGACGTGGAGCTGAAAGAAATCAGTATCCCGCTCGAGGGTGACGATGAGCTTCGCGGTGTGCTGGCAGTTCCTTCGGGGAAAGGTCCCTTCCCTGCTGTCGTGATGGTTCACGAGGTCTTCGGAATCGATGAGTCGATGCGCTCGCAGATTACCCGGATGGCGAGCGCTGGCTATCTCGTGCTGATGCCCGATCTCTATAGCCGTGGCGGCATGCGTAAATGTCTCAAGGCAACCTTCCGTGCCCTGGTTGATGGAACCGGACAGGCCTACCGTGATGTGGAGGCAGCCAAGCAGCTGTTGCTCTCCCGCCCCGATTGCACAGGCAAGGTGGGTGTCGTCGGCTTCTGCATGGGCGGCGGCTTTGCGCTGCAACTTGTGAGCAAAGGCTATGACGCTGCTGCTGTGAACTACGGTCAACCAGCAAAAGATTTAGATGCTCAATTGGTGGGATCCTGCCCTATTGTTGCCAGCTTTGGTGGCAAGGATTTATCCCTCAAGGGCGCTGGCCCCAAACTCGAGGCTGCGTTATCTCAGGCAGGTATTCCTCATGATGTGAAGGTGTATCCGGAAGCATCCCACGCGTTTATGAACCCCACGCAAGCAGGGCCTAAGGCGCTGCGTCCGCTGATGAACACTGTTGTGGGGTTCAAGCCACGTCCCGTAGAGGCAGCCGATGCGTGGTCACGCATCGAGGCTTTCTTCGGCGAACATCTGGCGTGAACGGAACGGTAAACTTCAGGGGTGTCTATTCCTGTGATTCCGCCACGTTCCCAAGCACTTCTCACCGCACTCTCTGAGCGAGTCGTGATTGCAGATGGCGCCATGGGCACCATGCTTCAAGATCAAAACCCCAGCATGGAGGACTTCCAGCAGCTTGAGGGTTGTAATGAGATCCTCAACGTGAGCCGACCTGACATTGTGGCTTCAGTGCACGATGCATATTTTGACGCAGGCATTGACTGCGTCGAGACCAACACCTTCGGTGCGAACTGGTCCAACTTGGGTGATTACGGTATTGAAGATCGCATCACCGAGCTTGCTCAGGCTGGTGCTGAGATTGCTCGCGCGAGCGCAGAGAAGTTTGAAGCTCAAGATGGCCGCATGCGCTGGGTCTTGGGTTCAATGGGTCCCGGCACGAAACTTCCCAGCCTGGGCCACACCACGTATGCCAACCTCAAGGCGACTTTTGCTGAGCAGGCTGTTGGCCTGATCCGCGGTGGCGCAGATGCGTTCCTGATTGAGACTTCTCAGGATCTGCTTCAGACCAAGTCCGCCGTCAATGGATGCAAGCAAGCCATCGAAGAAGAGGGCATCAAGCTCCCCATCTTTGTCGAGGTCACCGTGGAGACCACGGGAACCATGTTGATGGGTTCCGAAATTGGTGCAGCGCTGACCACCCTCGAGCCTCTGGGTATCGACATGATCGGCTTGAACTGTGCAACCGGTCCTGCTGAGATGAGCGAGCACCTGCGTCAGCTCTCCAAGTACTCGACCGTTCCCATCATGGTGATGCCCAACGCTGGTCTTCCGGAGCTCACCGCTGATGGTGCCCGCTACCCACTCGGACCCGAAGAGCTTGCTACCGCCCACGAACAGTTTGTGAAAGAGTTTGGCCTCGCGCTTGTCGGCGGATGCTGTGGCACAACCCCCGCCCACCTCAAGGCAGTTGTTGATCGCGTTGGCGGCATGAAGCTCACTCCACGCTCACCCGAACACGATGCCGGTGTGGCCAGCCTGTACCAGCACGTTCCGTTCACCCAAGACAATGCCTTCCTTGCTATCGGTGAGCGCACAAATGCCAACGGTTCGAGGGCTTTCCGCGAAGCCATGCTCGAAAGCCGTTGGGATGACTGTGTAGATATTGCACGTCAGCAGGTTCGTGACGGTGCTCACCTTCTCGACGTGTGTGTTGACTACGTCGGTCGCGATGGCACCGATGACGCCCGCGAAATCGTGTCACGTTTCGCGAGTGCGTCCACACTGCCTTTGGTCATGGACTCCACTGAGCCTGCTGTGCTTCAAGCCGGCATGGAGCTCATCGGTGGTCGTCCGGTTATCAACTCAGTGAACTTCGAAGACGGCGATGGCCCCACCTCTCGATTTGGTCGCATCATGCCGTTGGTGAAAGAACATGGCGCTGCCGTCATCGCCCTCACCATCGATGAAGAAGGTCAGGCTCGCACCACCGCCGACAAGGTTCGCATCGCGAGCCGCTTGGTTGACACTTTGGTCGACGAGTGGGGAATGCGCGTCGACGACATCATCGTGGACGCCCTGACTTTCCCGATTGCCACCGGCCAGGAAGAAACCCGCCGCGACGCTATCGAGACCATCGAGGCAATCCGCCAGATCAATGCGAAATACCCTGGCATCCACACCACTCTGGGTGTTTCCAACGTCTCCTTCGGTCTGAACCCCGCTTCGCGTGCTGTGCTGAACTCGGTCTTCATCCACGAAGCAGTCGAGGCAGGCCTCGACTCGGCCATCGTGGACGCAGCCAAGATTGTTCCTTTGGCATCTATTCCAGAAGACCAGCGCAAGGTTGCCCTCGACTTGGTCTGGGATCGTCGTGAATACGATGCCGACGGAAACGTCACCTATGACCCACTCTCGACCATGTTGGACCTCTTCGATGGCGTGGACTCTGCCAGCCTCAAAGATGCCCGTGCAGCAGAACTCGCAGCACTTCCCGTGGGCGAGCGTCTTGAACGCCGCATCATTGATGGTGAAGGCAAGGGACTTGAAGAAGACCTCGACCTCGCCCGCTCGAATGGCGTAACCCCGCTTCAAATCATCAATGACCACCTGCTTGCAGGCATGAAGGTTGTGGGTGAGCGCTTTGGTAGCGGAGAAATGCAGCTGCCCTTCGTTCTTCAATCGGCAGAGGTGATGAAAACCGCTGTTGCACTCCTTGAACCTCACATGGAGAAGAGCGACGAAGCCGGCAAGGGAACGATTGTCCTGGCAACTGTCCGCGGTGACGTGCACGACATTGGCAAGAACCTGGTCGACATCATCCTGACCAACAACGGTTACGACGTCATCAACATCGGCATCAAGAAGACCATCAACGAGATCATTCAGGCCGCTGAAGAGAACAATGCTGATGTCATCGGCATGAGTGGTCTGCTGGTGAAGAGCACCGTGGTGATGAAAGAGAACCTCGAGGAACTCCAAAACCGCGGTTTGGGCACCAAGTGGCCCGTCATTCTTGGTGGAGCTGCCCTGACCCGCACTTTCGTCGAAGACGACCTTGCCTCAGTATTCAACGGCACCGTGCGCTACGCGCGCGATGCTTTTGAAGGCTTGGCACTGATGGAACCGCTTGTGGCTATTGCTCGTGGCGCAGATCCTGCTTCTGTCGGCCTGCCTGCACTCAAGAAGCGCATCCACAAGAAGAGCCTGCTCGAAGTAACTGAGCCCGAGAACATGCCTGCCCGCTCTGATGTGGCTCTGGACAACACCGTTCCCACCCCGCCTTTCTGGGGAACACGTATCGTGAAGGGCATTGCGCTCGCCGATTACGCCGCATTCTTGGACGAACGTGCCACATTTATGGGCCAGTGGGGCCTCAAGCCCAGCCGTGCGGATGATGGCGCCAGCTACGAAGAGCTCGTGGAGACCGAAGGTCGCCCACGCCTGCGTTACTGGCTTGACCGCATCTTGGCCGAGGGCATCATGGATGCCTCCGTTGTCTATGGATACTTCCCTGCCGTCTCGGAAGGGGATGACCTCGTCATCCTCAACCACGGAGATGACCCAACTGGAATCCTGGGCCGACCAGGACTTTTAGCTCCAGATGGTGGTTCAGCTGACCTGCCAGGTGGGGGAGCCTTGGGCTCTGACCGCCTGCGCTTCACCTTCCCACGCCAGCGCCGCGACCGTCACTTGTGCCTGTCTGACTTCGTCAAGTCTCGTGACAGTGGACAGATTGACGTGGTGGGCTTCCAATTGGTCACCGTCGGTGCCACTGTGGACACTTTCACCGCCAAGATGTTCGAAGAGAACTCCTACCGCGACTACATGGAGCTCAACGGCCTAGCCATGCAGCTCACAGAGGCTCTGGCAGAGTTCTGGCACTCCAGAACACGTGAAGAACTGGGCTATAAGGCCGAAGACCCTGCGGATCTTGCCGGAATGTTCAAGCTGGACTACCGCGGAGCTCGTTTCTCCCTGGGTTACCCTGCCTGTCCAGATATGGAAGATCGCAAGAAGGTTGTTGAGCTCCTGCGCCCTGAGCGTGTGGGCGTTGTGCTGTCTGAAGAACTCCAGCTGCACCCTGAGCAATCGACCGACGCCTTGGTATTCCACCACCCTGAGGCTAAATACTTCTCCGTTTAGTCCGATCTAGCGATTCTTCGCTTGCGCAGCCCGAAAGGGCTGATTGGCGTGCAATGAAGCATAAATACAAATTTGTACATAATAAATACACAAAATTATGTACAAATTTGATAAACTCACAACGTGTGGTACTCAAATCCCGACGTCATCGTCAGCGTGGCCGATGCTCGTGAGAACTTTTCGAAGATTCTGAAGACATTTCGGGCAGATCCGAATGCTCTTCCTGTGGTTTTGGGTGCACACCGTAAACCTGAGGCGGTCATTGTTCCTTATAAGGAATACATGGCCGGCCGCAGGGTACTTCTCGGTGGCTCAGGAAATGTGAGCATGGAAGCTCTGGGCGAGATGAGCGAAGTCCTTCACAAGCTCGCAGCAATGAACAACATTGATGAACTCGCCATCTTTGGACCTGCCCTGACAGATTCTCTGGGTGAAGATGACGCCCTGGACATGTTGGTTGGGCCTAACCCCAGCGCGACCTACTTTGATCTCGTGCAGTTTGCGACGGAAATGGAGCTGGTTCTGCGCAGATTCGTCAATGTGGTCAACCGTGATGGCCTGCACCCCATTTCAGATGCGGGAACCCTCGACGAAGCGGTCTATATCTAGAGCTTCAACGTGCTGTTAGAGCTTCGCTCGGCGCAGTGCCTTGAGTGCGGGGACACCAATCAAGGCTAGGCCAATACCGGTAGTGAGTGCACGGACGGTGTCCCACGTCAGCGTGGACGTCACGAGGGTGTAAATCCCAAAGCGGGCTAGGTTATCCGGCAAAGAGCCAGAAGCCAGATAGCTGATGGATGTCTCGGGACCAACACCAAAGGGCCAGAACCACAGGTTCATGAGGGCGCCAAAGAGATAGGAAGCGAGAACTCCGTAGGCGATAAGCCAGATGATTTCTCGCCGGCGGGCCGCCTTATCGGCAGCACCGGTGATGCGACCGGGGATCAAACCAGCTCCTGCACCAACCCACCCAGCTGCGAACATCTGGAATGCAGTCCACGGGCCAAAGCCGCCCCACAAAATTGACGACAGGGCAATGGTGAGCATGCCCAGGAGGAATCCGAAGCGAGCTCCATACGCACGTCCACCCAGAATCAAGATGATGAAGACGGCCTCGAAGCCACCCACTCCAGTGCTAGCAATGCGCACGGCTGCACCGACAGCAGCCAGAAGACCGAGAAGTGCCAGAGTCTTGGAACTGGAAACAGCGCCATCAAGGAGAAGTGAGATCACGACGATCAATGCAGGAACAAGTGCAAAGACAACGACGGGGACAGCTGCCTGTGCGTGCTGAGGGAGAGCAGTCGCAAAGAGCGGCCACGCAAATGCACACACCGCGAGCAAGGATGCTGCAATGACAAAGACATTCTTGAAATTCAGGCGAGCAATCATGCATCCACCTCTATAGGAACAAGCTCTCCTTTATCAAGAGAAAGCACTCTGCATCCCAGGTCAGAAACAAACGCACGATCATGAGACGCGAAGATGACGGCAGTTCCAGTTTCCGCAACACAGCGGAGGACCTCAGCCATGGCGGTTCGAGCGATTTCATCTAAACCACGTGTGGGTTCATCCACCAAAATCACTTGGGGTTTCCAGGACAACTGCAGCGCGATTGCAAGAGCAGCTTGTGTTCCTGTAGAGAGATCCCGGGGGTGAACGCTCAAGAGTTCCGGTGATTCCTCGATGGCCAAGATTGACCAGAAAGTCATGGCAGTCAGGCCACTGTTCTTGTGGCCTGCCAGCAGATCGGCTTTGGCCAGCTCTTCTTCAAGCGTCTCGGCGACAAACAGCGAGCTGACATTTTCTGGGACTAATCGCAGGAGTTCCCCAGCATCTGAGGAAGTTGTGAGGGCACTGAGCAAACTTGATTTCCCCACACCATTCGGACCGGTGATGGCGAGTACCTCACCGACGTGAAGCGAGAGTGACACTTCGGAAAAGAGTGTGCGGTCCCCGTAGGCCACAGATACATCAGTGACGCTGAAAGCCTCATCGGTGCCCACAACCGGAAGCGCACGAGGAGGAAGAACAACTTCACCAGCATTCCAGAGACCTTCATTGAGTTCACCCGAATCAACAGAAAGCCAACGTGGAGCAAGACTGTGGAGTTCATGAATGTGGTGCTCTGCCATCACAATCGTGAGCTGGTCTCGCGCATGGAGCTCTGAAAGAAAATTCACTAACTCTCTGCGAGCATCACTATCGAGGTCAGCGAGAGGTTCGTCCAAAAGGAGAATCCGTGGACGAAGTGCCAGGGCAGAGGCGATAGCAACCCGGGTGGCTTCACCGGCTGAAAGCTGTTCGATCGGCTGGTCTGCAAAACCGGTGAGTGAGAACTGAGAAATAAGTTCTTCTGCACGGGCAGATGCTTCGCTTCGGGTGTGACCACTCACGCGCATGCCGAACTCGAGTTCTTCACGGGCTGTAGCTGCCGCAAAACCCAATCGAACATCCTGAGCAACATAACCAATGAGTCCGGCAGTGAGACGAGGAGGGGTGGCGTTCCGATCGAGGGTACCTACGGTCAGCGTTCCGTCAACATGGCCATTGTGGAAGTGCTGGCTGAGGCCAGCGATGCTCTCCAGAATTGCGGTCTTTCCGGATCCGGTCTGTCCGGTCAGAACGGTGATCTCCCCAGCGGGGATTGACAGGGTGATGCTGTTCAAGACTTGCTTGCCGTCGTAGCCGAGAGAAAAGTTCTTCAACTCGATGGCAGACTCTCCACTCGGTGAAGAGGGCTTCCCAGCGCCAAAGCCTCTCAGATCCATTGCTGCCGCTAATGCAACAGAACGTTCAATCGTGTGTTCCAACAGAGGAACCAAGAAGGCAGAGCGTGAGCGGATTCCACGAAGAGTGCGTGCGGTGCTCAGCAGCTTCACCTGGTGAATCAGGGTGGGATAGCTCGAGAGGGCGATTGCTAAGGCCGTGCCGATTGAACGACCATAACGGAGCGCCGACATCGAGGGCAGCAGCTTACGAACATCTATCAGTGCGCTGAGGAAACCACAGACCACGATGACGATGGCAAAGGGAAGAGCTAGTGTTGCCGCCTGCCCGATGGCCTGCCAGCTGAAGCTGCCAAAAACCAGACGGTAAAAAATGCGCAGCAGGATAAAAACAGCAGCGAACGTCAGGCTCACCCAGAAGGGAGCCCAACGTCCGCGGCTGTAAGAAATCATTCGACGACGGGGGTGGGGGTGCTGTCGCCGGTGGTGAAGACGAGGCCGAGTGATTCACCCTTCTTTACCGTGAGGTCGCCGAGTCCCAACTGAGCGTAATCCCATGACGCTGCGTCAGAGCTCTTCTGCCAGAGTGCCCAGTAGGCGAATGCGGGGGGCATGTCAGCACAGGTTTCGGTGAACTCCGCCTGTCCTTCTACTTCTACAGGCTCAGTTGGCGAAGGAAGACCGTTTACCCGGCAGACAATAGCGTCACCATAGGTTGCTGTTCCTTCAGTAGCTAAACCAGCATCGTGAACAACATCAATGGCCTGTGCGGAGTCCCCGCTGATAGCGATGCACTGTGAGCTATTGGTGCCATCAAGAACGCCAAAGTTCACCACAACTTCAACGCCATCGCAGGAGCCTGAGGCAGGAGCTGAGTCTGCTGCTGTTGACGCACAGCCAACGAGAAATAGTGAGCCGGCCGCAACAAGGACGGACAATGAGAGAGCGCGGGACAGTTTCATGTACTTCTCCAGAGGTTTCACATAATGTGCGCAGCTGGAGGCTTCCGAGATGTGCGCGGTAGTGCAAGTTTATCCCGTGAACACCGATGGGCCAGTCATAGGATGAGCTCATGACTGAACGTGAACTTCTCGAACTCTGGAACAAGAACCGTCAGCAGATTGTGGTGTCCCAGATGGCCCCCACCTTCCTGCTCATCGTGACAGTGGGTTTGATCACCTTGGGCCTGGCCGGCGGACCGCTGTTCTTGAGCCTGGCCACACTGGGCATTCTTCTTGCCTCAGGAATCCTCGGTGCTCTCGTTCAGTACGCCAGCGCAACCGAAGCCATGGCCGTCGCGGCAGACCTCGCTCAGATCAAGTCACCTTCGGCAGCAAGCCGTCAGGTGGTTAAGTTTGCGCCCTGGTTGAACGTGGTGCGTTTTGTGACGCCCACAATCTTCACGCTGATCTTTTTGTTCCTGGCGTCAATCCTGCTGATGGGTTAGAAGCCGAAGTCTCCAAAGTCACCAAAACCGGCGTCGCCGAAGCCTGCATCACCGAACCCTCCGCCGTCAGCGGAGATGGTTTCAGAACTGCCAAAGTCTGAACCACTATCGGTTCCAGTGTCAGCACCGGTATCTGCAGCCATATCGCCCCCCATATCCATAGGCATAAAGGCACTCATCAGAGTCGAAGCGATGACGTAACCAGCAACGCTTCCGAGTAGTGAGCTTGCAAACATCGAGCCAAAGCCGGGACCGTTTTGTCCTGCTTGGCCGAGTGTGCGCTCCATTGTTCCGGGCTGGCGCATCTCAGAACGGGTTGCAGAGACCGCGAGAGCACGAGGCTCGTCACTCAGCGGTGCCTCACCCGCCGGAGCATCCGCACTGAGCTGGGTGAACAACATTTTGCGCTGCTCAGGAGTGAGTTTGGCGAAGGCTTCTTCGTGCACTTGCTCGATTGCTTCGGGCGATGCAGTGCGCAGGAGGTAGCGGTAACGCTCAACCGCTATTTCATCCTGGTTGCGTGCAGCCGAAGCCTGACGAACCTGATCGGTTGTGCGGCGGTACTCCTCGTCGGAGTTGGTTCCAAAGAGTCGATCTAGAAATCCCATAACCTCAGGCTAAAGAAAATCTCTGGGAACTAGCTGAGCGTCAGCTGAAGAAATGACAAACAGAAAAGCCCCTGATATTCAGGGGCTTTCAGTGGTGGCTCCGACGGGCGTCGATCCCGTGACCTCACGATTTTCAGTCGTGCGCTCTACCAACTGAGCTACAGAGCCCTAAGCAAACTCGTCGCTTAGATGAAAAACCCTTCCGAAGAAGGGTCATCCGCGACCCTGACGGGACTTGAACCCGCGACCTCCGCCGTGACAGGGCGGCGCGCTAACCAACTGCGCTACAGGGCCTT
>ERZ1034361.1575-NODE-1575-length-11942-cov-2.323051_pt1 | contig 11942 bp, 22 predicted proteins | sample MGYA00520617_ERZ1034361 | MGnify/ENA primary metagenome ERZ1034361 (study PRJEB33736, sample SAMEA104284507) | Azolla filiculoides | biome: Urban; feature: Water surface; material: Ditch water | place: Netherlands | collected 2015-10-28 | depth 0-0.1 m ... | reverse complement strand
TCAACGTTTTCCTTAAACATATTGTAATAAGGTTTTGGTTCGATATATCCTCTCTTTTTAAGAAATAAATCAATCAATGATAATCTTAATTCATCACCTTCTACATGGAAACCACTAAAAGAATTTTCACCATACCATTCACAAAATACTGTGATCTCTTCAACTGAATTAAAAACATCACCCTTGCTTGAATTGGCACGAATAATATTTCTAACAGGAATAGCTAAATTTGATTCAAAATATCTTACAGCACCACCAAATTGCTCTGATGTTTCATCAACGTTCTGGGTTTTAGAACCATACATAACAAAATCCTTATGCTTTGGTGAATACCTTGCACAAAAATTTTGTCCATCCAACTTATTGAATGCCCAAACTTCCTCACCCAGAAGGAATTGATCGTATTTTATATTTTCAAAACTATCGTAATGTTTCATTTTGTTTTGCTACTATTATTACAAAGCCAGTTAGTTTAGCTACCTCACCTAATTGTAGGTAGATATCTTTATAAACTTCGTAAGGATTTTCATTATTTATTGTGTAACCCAATTCTTTAGCTTTTTCAACTATTTTTTTATCAATATCAATTGGTTTACCTTTTGCTGATAATATTGGGTCAATACCTATTTCAGTTACGTTATTTTTGTTATGTGTTACCACATAATTTAAAATCTCTTTAAATCCTCGTAATTTACCACCTACAGCTATTTTGTTATAACGTTCAGTAGTATCATTAAGACTATTATATCTATTTTCTAACGTTAATATACGTTTTCTTAAAAATGTTTCCATTATTCTATTCGTGTAATATATGAAACAACTAAACTAAAAACCACACCAAAATAAATTGGAAATAATACCAATTCATTTATTATCATTGACATTAATCCAGATAATACAATGAAACAAAACATACAAAGCCTAAATAAAAACCAATTCCAATTTTTCATGATTTCTTTTTTTTAATAAAAACAAAATAAATTGCTATGATAAGATCAATACCAACTACAATATTTATAGCTGTCATATGTCCTTCAAATGATGAAACAACTGCATGAAAAGTAAATAAAATCCATATGGATAATATAAATAATCCTAAAAAATTCCAAAAATCAGTTAGCTTTATCATTGTACCAAGTTATAAAATCAATTATAGATTTATAATATACCTCTTTCATATCAATACAATCAGGTTCTTTTTGTGAATAAAATTCTGGTTTATGAAAATGATAAATATTTTTATGACTCCAACCAAGTATTCTGCTTTCCCACCTATCACAACATAATAAAATAGAACACTTGTTAACCTCTAACCTATCAAGTGAAATTTGTCCTTTTCGTACAGTATTCAAATGACATTTATCCAAGCTAATTATTTTCTCCCACACTTGCATAATATGATTCCAATCAGAATGAAACATCAATAAATTTCTATCTGAATCTTGACCATTAACAAACTGAACTTCACACTCTTGCCATGTATTAACAACAGCATCTGGCATTTTGAATGGTATAATTTTACCACCCATAAACCTACAGATCATGGCATTTTTCTCTTGAATATCAATTGTGTCAAATGGTCTATGACTTTTCATCGGTTATCTTTTTTATATTCAACTAACTCAACTGTAACATCTACAAATTTTTCATTCATTGCTTCCAATATTTCCTGTTTAACAGGGTCACAACCTGATTTACCCATAGCTGTAATTTCTTCCCAGAATTCATCTGAACCTTCAGTTACAACCACTTCAAATTTATATGTCCTCATTATTCAAATGATTTAAAATGTTACGTAATCCACTATTCCAACCAACTTCAGTATCGTATCTTTGGGTTTCAGTAATTTTACTATTGATAACTTCTTTCAATGCTTCAACACTAATATATTTATAGTGATTATCTGTACTAAATGATTTAGTGAAACATTCATTTGATTCAATATCAACAAATAATATTTTAGGGATTTCCATTAGTTCATCGCTTTACGTTTACCTTTAATCAATTCACGTAAGAAAAGATTATATTCACCACCAATAATTTCAAGCCAATCTTTGTAGAGTTCTTGAGGTGAATAATTAAATTCAGGAAATTCTTCATCAGGATATTCAAGATCAGGATATTTCTCGAAATTGAATACTCTTTCATCAGCCATAAAGCAAACAGCAGTCAAAGCATTGTTAAGGTCTGGTTCATGAAAATAGCCATACTTAATATTGTTTTCTCTTAAACCAATAAGTATCTTATTTAATGTACCACAATCAATGCTATCAACGTTACTGTTGGTAGTACCACCATCCAATACAATCCAAGTTCTCCAATTCTTAACGAAGTCAAGATAGTCAACATCATCACAATAATTGTGTGCGTATTGCTCTACAGCATGACCACATTGGATTCCTTTTTGCATACCAGTAAGTTGGTAGATCACAAAGAAATACATTCGTTTCTCCAAGTGTTCACCCATAACAGGACTGTTAATAACTTTTCTACCCATTATAAACCTAACCTTTCTTTTAATTTGGCATCAACCATTCGATTCAACCTTGCAGTTAAATTCGATTCAGTTAACGTATTAACAATATAATTGGTTGCAGTATCTAAAGCTGCATCAATTTTTTCTTTCGTTTTGTATTCTTCGATAGCATCATCAACAACCTTAGTTAAGGTTTGTTTAGCCTGATATGTTAAGCTATCTTTTAACTTATCAAGGTATTCTTTTTTAAATACAATTTGTTCAGAAGAACCCCAACCATTACCACTTTTAACAGTATCAAAGAAAGTGCTACGAATATGATTTTTAACTGCTGCATCAGCAGTTCTTATCAATTCAGAATTGGCAATTGTAGTTAAATGTTTCTTAGCGAAGTTTTCAACAACTGATTGACGAATTTCAAATTCTAATTCAGAATCACCACCGATTAAACGTTCTAAAGCCTGTAAGCTATTGATTTGTAATTTTACGCTCATGATATATATTTTTTGTGTATGTGTTTAAATAATAATAATGCTGAACAAATAATGGTTGACCAAAAAGATCAACACCAATATAATATCTAACAATCACCAATTTTGGTTTTCTCATAATGGTTATACGTAATTAAATCAAAAATGTTTCAATCCTCTTTATCTTTAGTAGAATCGTAAATAACGAAAAATATTACACTGGCTACTAATAAAATTAGATCAGTAATAACTAACTTTCCCCAAGTGCCTAAATCATCCATATAGTTAGTAGGTTCAGACCATACAGCACATATACCTAACACAATCAATAATATAAATTCATATCTGATAGCTTTACCAAATATTTTAGCCAATTGTTTGTTTTTCATCGTTATCGGTTTTAAGTTGATCAATTCGATATTCATATAATCTACCACAAACAAGACAGAAATCGTGATGATGCCCATCTTTGGATAGAACAGTACTAAAATTAGTATGACCTTTTCGGCATACCCATTTTACAGAGTATGCCGAAAATTCTTCTATAATTTCAACTTTATTAGTGTAAAGTACAGGATTTTGAGCCATAATTTTAGTATTTCATGTATTCATTCAAGTCAAAACAAACTAAGTTACCTTCTTTTGTCCAACCTACTTCATTTCGACAAGAACTAGCAAAAAGTATTTGAGGAATAGTCATTTTCCTATCATCAAATTTGATTGGATTACAAAATTCCTGTTCAATGATAGTACCATTGTAGGTTAATTCTGTTTTAGCCAATTTAGCTCTCTTTTCATCAGAAGCATTTTTGTAAATATCTGATTCTTCTTCGTTAAAATCAAATCTACCTTCGCCTTTTTCGATCAGTATCTTAATTACTTTGGTTTTATCAGCATTGGCGAAAACATACCTAGTCAAACCAGTATCGAAGAAGGTGTAAGCTTCGCCTTTATAGAGTATTGGACTATCTATGATAGAACGATCTCTAACTTCCATATTGATTATTTGTTCGATTCTCATACTTTCATCTTTTTAGCTGAATTAACAATTGAAAGGCAATTTTTACAGGTAACTTTATCTTTAACATTTAGAATACTTTCCTTAATAAAATCACCTTCGGTTGCGTTTCCACATAAACAATAATTATCGTTGAGGTCTGAAACGATGTGAACATCACAATCATTTTCATCGTACTTCAACATAATCCTCTGAGGTTCAACCAATTTGATCTCTCTAACCTTTTTAACTGGTTTATCCATTAACCAAGCAAATCTGTTGAATGCTAAGTTTAAGAATGCACGATGAACTTGATCTATCATATCCCTTTCGCTCAATGATGATCTTAACCACATACTTTCAGTATTTTTTAAGTCCAGATGATGATTAATGAAAGCTTGTGTAAGTCCATTATCTTTAATGAATTTATCAATCAGTTCACTAATTTTATCGTCTTTAGTAGACTCGTTATAAACGAAACACTTAATGATAGCACTCATTGTCTTATCATCAGTATCTATGAAATAATCAAGTACTAATTGTTGTATTTGGATTTGTTGTTCTGCTTTCATGATTTCTAATTTTCTTTATTATACGTAAAGAAAAGGAAATTGTTTCATCAACTGTTAATACTATTCAAATAAGCTATATATTTTTCAACACCTTCCTTAAAACCTGTTCTATAATCTACTGATAATAAAGTAGATACTGCACGTAAATTATTATTAGTAAATTTGATTGATTGTTCTTCTGGGTCAATTATTTCAGGTATTTCAGATGCTTTTTCAACAAATTCTTGTTTTCTAATTTCTGATTCTAATTCCATCATTGCCATGAAACACTCCCTTAAATGGGTATATCTTTGACCTAATTCGAAACCATAGACTATATCTTCCTTTTCAGAACTACATAAGTCATTGATATAACTAGCATTAACTTCGAACATACGTTTGTAATGTTCAATGCTATCTAACTGTTCTTGTGTGATAATATATTGTCTACTCATAGCAACCAATTACTTGATTTTCAACAACAACCATGTTATTTGATTTAAGAAAGCCTTTACGTAAAAGGTATTCTTTTTCTTGTGTAAATTCTGGTACTGGTTTATAATAGAGAATCAACCCATTAAACCTTTTCTTTAACAAACCATTAATTTCTTCTCTGGTTGAATTATCATACAAATGAGGTACTATTTTATTGATAAACCAATAAATATTACTCATGTGCTGATGTTCCATTTCTTCCAATGTAACAACTCTTCCATCGAATGTTCCCCAACGTTTCATAATTATGATTTTAGCATTGTTTCTTCAATTTTTTCCATCAAATCTAAGTGTTTCGCACCTAGTTTAGTCCAAGCCAAACCCATTTCTTTCAAATCGAATCTGCCTACGATAGTGCTGTAATCGGTAGTTCCTTCTGGAAAGCCAATCACATAGATCATATCAGCCATTTCTACAGCTAATTTAATGTCATGTGTTGAAAAGATGATAGTGTTTAACTCGTCACTTGCGTGAATCAATTCATAGCATTCCTTCATTTTCTTAACGTTACCAACGTCTAATCCTGAAGCTGGTTCATCAAATACAACAAAGTGTTTCGAAGTAAGTAACTGCTCAATGATAGCAGTACGTTGACGTTGACCACCAGACAATTCGCAAGGATATTTATCTTTATGTTCAAGCAATCCCCAAGTGGTAAGATTATCTTCGATGATTTTTTTCTTTTCAACCACCGATATTTTTCTGCTCTTTAAAGCATACATCATAATATCGTAAACAGTTTTGTGCCTAAATAGTGTGTATTTCTGGTCTACGAAACCTACATCACCTTCTCCAACTATTTTGGCTGATTCAGGGCAATTTGGTTCTGAAGTAGTAATAAGAACTCTGCCTGAAATTGGTTTAACTAAACCAGTTAATACTTTAAACAGGGTTGATTTACCTCTACCTGATCTTCCAAGTACTGCAATAATTTGTCCTGTTGCATCAACACCTTCTCTTACAACATCTTTTTCAAGAATATTAATATCTTTAAGGATTGCTTTACCATCGTAACCTGCTGATACTTGATCAAGGCACAAAATTGTTTGTTTTAACTCGTACTTATACATAGTTTTTCTTTATTATACGTAAATATTTGCTGATTGTTTCAATTAAAACCTAGAATATCTGAATGATTTCTTTCTGGTAAATGTTAATAGTACGTCCAATGAAATACCTATAACTAAGATAATAATTTGAAGTGCAATAACTCTACCTTGATTACCAAGTTTATCAGAGTTTTTAATTAAGAAACCTAAACCACCTGCTGCTGCTAAAATAGATTCAACACTAATTAACATCATCCATACGATAGCTAAATTCTGTTGTACAGAAGCTATTACATAGTCGAATCTTCCTTTAATTACTACTTCATAAAGCATTTCCCATCTATTACAACCTAATGCCCTAGCATGGTCAAATTCTTCTTGTGGAATTTCATTAATTACTGAAAGAATAGACGTTACAAAGAAAGTACTCATAAACACAACCAACACCCAAACTTGAAGTGTACGTGCATCGTTAATTAAGATTGAAAGATAAAATGCTATACCAGCCAAAGGTAGATATCTAAATTTAGAAACCAAAGAAGCTATTGGTTTAAGAATTGGTAATGGCGATAAATAACAGAATACCAAAGAGATAAATACTGAATAGATCACTGCTTGCGCACATAGCCTTAATGAGCTTCCAATGTGTACTACTAACCCTTCTGACCAAAGTGTAGTAAAACCTTCGCCTACTTGTGACATGGTAGGAAACATGTGTACATCAGAAGTAAATGCACTAATAAACCAAAGTCCAAAGACTAATGTTAACCAAGAACCAATAATCATTAGTCTGGTTGATTCTTTTACTTCCTGAAATGGTGAGAATAAATTTTTAAAGTCTTTCATGATAAAATTTTAATTTCTAAATTATACGTAAATAAAATGCTTTTGTTTCAATATTAACAAAAAAAAGGGATAACCATATAGATTATCCCTTTTCAATATATTTTATGTTTTATTAATCTAAGAGTGTGATTTCACATCTACGATTTTGAGCTTTACCAGAACTTGTGTTGTTGTCAGCGACAGGTTCTGTATCACCTTTACCTGTAACTGTCTGGAAACGTACTGCTGGAATACCTTTGTTGATCAACCAGTTCTTTACAGCGTTTGCACGACCATGAGATAATGTCATATTTGAAGTTGGGTCACCTACAATATCAGTGTGTCCTACGATACCAACTTTAGTCTTTTCAGCCTGAACCAGAAGGTTATAGATAGTTTCCAATTCTTTTGTTGAAGTGATTACAGTAGAACCAGTTTCAAAGTTGATATGGAATTGTCCTTTAGTTAATACAGTAGTTTTGGTTTGGCTATAATCAGCTTTTACAATTTTACCTGCATCAATGTCGTTGATAGATTTCAAGAAGTAAAGGTTAACTGCATCATCATAAGGAATTATACCACCTTTAACTGCTTCATTAAAACCACATGGATTCAATTCTACAAGATATTTAGATACCTGATCGTAAACTGATTTATAACGATTAGTTCCATCTGTGATACCATAGTACTGCATTGCATCAGCATAATTAAGAACCCTTGAACCACCGATATTATATTCTACACCTGCTTTAGTTCCTTTGATTCCTTTAAACATATCATACCAGTATTTAGGAGTTTCAAGATTGTATGTTTTACATGCAGCTTCTGAAGCGAATACTGCCCATTGGTCATACTGTTTGATCTGATTTGAAGCAATATATGTAGCTTTAAGTAAAGCGATCATCATTTTATCATGTTGCATTGCCCATTCTTTGATTACTATAAGAGTAGTTGCCATCTGGTTAGAGAATTCTTTGGTTGAAACGATATCAGTATATCCAGTTAAAGCATCCATAGCATTCTTATCGCCTGGTGTCCAAGTAGTTGCTCCATTAAGCTTGATATTCACTGTTTTACCTGTAAGTTTACCATTTTTCACTTCTTTAAGTGGGTATGTTACACCAGTTAATTGAGAAGCAATAAGTTCTTTTACTGATTCAATATAATCATCATTCTTAGAAGGTACAAAGTTAACTGCATCTGGATCATAAGTAGTAGGGTCAGAGTTAACTGGAATACCATTCGCAAAAGCATAATTAACAGCGATAACCCAATCACCATCGCCAATTACAGACGAGATCAAAGAACCTCTCATAAGTTGTGGATTAGCTTTCCATTCTTTTGGTGCAATCAATTTATCTTCACCATCAGACATTCCATAGCAACCAATCGCTTGAACGTGATATTTACCTTTACCAAATTTATCATCAATAGCCTGTTGTGTAGTTGCGATAAAGAAAGGCACACCATCACCCATAATTGAAGCACCGAAAGCAGATACATCTGATTCAGGAAATTCTTTACCTGCTGCATATTCGTCAACGAATTTAAGCATCATATTACGAATATCACCAACACCATCCCTACGAATGATTTCTAAATTTACACCTGCTGCTTCAAGTAATGAGCCTTTAGTAGTTCTTGCTCCACCATTGCCAGAAATCATACAACTATTACAGTTCCAAGCGTATTCTACGATACGAACCAAAGGTTGTTTAGCAGCACTTGATGAAACACTTGTTGAAGGAACATCAATCATAGCACCAACTGTTACGTTGTCGATATGATCTTTACTCAGAGTTAAACCACTTAAGGTTTTAGATGCAGCGACTCTCAAACCTGGAGAAAACCAAGTGATTACGCCTGTGATAAGAACTACTCCAAGAATAATAATAAAGACTTCGGCTGGAGTTTTAAGCTTGTTGATTTTTAAAATACTTCCCATTTTTGTTTTTTTTTATGAGTTAAAAAATTGTTTTTATATACTTATTATACGTAGATAATTTCTTTTTGTTTCAAAAAAGGTGGAAATTTTTAGTTCCCACCTTTTTTTATTTTTAGTCAAAGATGTTACTAAGACCACCACTTTTGGTTTTATCATCAGCAGTAAGCTGATACTCAGGGTTTTTGTATACTTTAGCTTCTGGGATAACATCGTTTCCTGTGTTGATATTATCAGCTAAAGCATTAAGGTTGGCATACATTTCATCACTATCAAGTGCGAAGTTTTTGGTCAAGGCATCAATATCTTTCAAGTTACCAGAAGTAATTGCGATATCCTGTGCGATAGTTGTAGTAATTACACCAAGTGCAAACTCAACTTCCCATTGTTTTTCAACACCTAAAGCACGTTTGGCTTTATCTGTTGCATTTTTCATCTTTTCGGCAAATTCGTAATCTTTTTTCAACATATCAATAGTTGCCTGAAAGTCAAGGATTTTGATATCCAATCCAGCATCAACCATTGTTAATTTTTGTACAGTTTTCTTCATGATTGCAGAGCGTGAACCATACTTTTGTACGAAGTCTTTGCATTGAGTTAACTGATAACCAAATCGTTGAGCATCAGACAAAGCTTTATCGAAAGCAATTTTAGTGTTGATGTAATCATCAGTACCTGTAGCAGCTTTACCACCAGTTTTAATCATTTCATCTAAACTAGTTTTCAATGCAGTAGCTTTACGATTAAGACTTAATATCTGTGTTTGAAGTGATTTAGCATCTTTTTCATTTTTATCAGCATCGACTTCAGCATCAGTAGCTAATCCCTGAATAACACCTTTTGAAGAACGAACGTCTCTTTGCATTTGAACCTGTTCTTTTGCTTTTCCTTCCAATTCAAGGAAAGGTTTTTGTTCAATAGCACGTTCAGCAACCCATCGTGCAAAAACACGCAACCATTTGAAAATTACAGGAATAAGAAGAGCGATTGCTACAACTGTACCAGCTACAGCAAATTTGGCAAGAACATCACCTAATGCTCGGAAGATCGGTGGCAAAATGTAAACCCAAGTTGCATAAGCAATTGCGATCATTGCACCTAATTTTAAGAACCACCATAATGATTTTTCACCATTTTTAAAATTTTCGACTTTGGTGGCTAACTGACTTTCACTAAAATGTCTAGTGATAGGATAAGAACCTAAATTGTTTTCCATAATAACTGTTACTTTAAATTGTTTTGAATATTTATTTTTACTTTATTTAATTTACTAACAAAAAGTTCTCTGGCATTATCATTAGCAGAAATCTTCATAGTGATTTTATCAATGTTTGGTTGATATTTTTGTCCGATCTGAGCCAAAGCATTTTGCTTTTCAGTAATTTGATTTTGAATGAAGGTAAGTTGTTGTTTAAGATCATCTAAATCTGTTGTTAAACTGGTAGCTTCAGTATTTTTACCATTGGTTAAGTCAGCAATTTTTGTCTGACCATCAGTAGTAATAAGATCATGAGTTTTATTTAACTCATTAATGTAGTAGTCTGCTTGACTTAATAACAAAGATTTACTTGTATTAGCACCCATTGAAATTCCCATTTCAAGTGCCATTTCATAAACCATTGGGTTATCAATACCACTTTTTACAACTGCTTTAAAATATTCAAAGAAATCATAACCATCCTGATTTAATTTATTGAAAGTATTTTCATACACACCAACAATTTGTTCAAGGAAAGGATTAACTGGTTGTGATACTGCCTGATAAACAGGAGTACTAGCAGCAGTTGGAAATACTTCTGAATGTGTTGGTTCAGTAGGCAAATGTGTTTCAGTAGGAAACGTAACTTGTTTATAACCTAAAGGAAATTGTACCTTATCTTTTTCTACTGGCGTAACAGGAACAGCTTGAACCTCTGGTTTTTTACCACCTTGTGCCAATTCTTCATCAGTATTGATAAAATAATTTAACAGACCCATGACTAAAGAGTTTTAGATTTTGAATAACGACCAACCAGATAAGCGATTACTGCAATTATTCCCATTACCATTATAATTTTAAAGGTAAAAGTGACTACAGCAATGATGTAAGGAATAACAAAATAAAGTGCAATTGCAGCAATTATCCCTAATACGAACAGTGTTTTTGTTTTTGTTGACATGATCTTTTTCTTTATTATACGTAATAATTTATTTTTTGTTTCAGCTATTTTACTAATTTATGAAATAATTCATGTGACCATTCAGTTTTTACACCATTGGCTAATACATAAGTAGGTTTCCAATGTTTAATTGCATACATAGAATCTTTATCTATGATAACGTCTTTAAGTTTTTCAACTAACCATTTATCAATCTTTTTACCTTTGTAAATGCTTAGATCATAATCCTCATATAGTATATCCACAATTGAAGTTTCTTCTAACTTCCTATGGCAACCAATTTTTTCATAATAAACTGTTTCGCCAATAGTAAATTCTTTATCTTTATCTGAAGGATAGAAATCAATTTCAATACCTGCTGAAAGTGTTCTGGTTTTAAGATCGTAAACGCATTCGATTACTTCGAAAATATCATTACGTAAACCATCAAACTTAAGCATTTCACCATAGTTATCTGATTTTTCGTATGTAATTCTGCTATCCCAGATAGGCACTAATTCGTTATCTTTTAACTTAACTGCCTGAATCTTTATGTATCTCGTTACGTTCATATTTTTATTTCTTTATACGTGAAAATAATAATAAATGTTTCAAATATACTTTATTAATTTCAACAAATAATACTTTAGAAGAAGAAATATTCATATTCCACTCAAATATTTTGAATTTGATAACATCATCTAATTCTACAAAATCTTCTACAGGATTTTCTTTAACATAGACGAATTTCGCATAGATTTTAACAACCCTTTCATAACTATCTCGTTCAGAATAAGTTTCAGCATTTGAATCTAACTGTTTAAGATTAAGTGAATGTTGAATGATATATTTCATACCACGAACAACAAAATCACTTAGCTCTGAATGTTCTAATTCAAATAATTCATTGAGAGTAGGATATTTTACTAACATTAAAACCTTTTCGTAATCAGTCATTATCTTCTAGGTATTTCTTTCATAACTAATACACCTTCAACC
>ERZ1034361.1569-NODE-1569-length-11951-cov-16.725366_pt1 | contig 11951 bp, 20 predicted proteins | sample MGYA00520617_ERZ1034361 | MGnify/ENA primary metagenome ERZ1034361 (study PRJEB33736, sample SAMEA104284507) | Azolla filiculoides | biome: Urban; feature: Water surface; material: Ditch water | place: Netherlands | collected 2015-10-28 | depth 0-0.1 m ... | reverse complement strand
AGCGGCAGCAGCAGCATCAGCAGCACTTGCACCGCCAATAGCAGCATCAGCAGCGGCCTGTGCAGCAGCACCAATTGCGGCATCGCTATGACCAGCAGCAGCGGCAGCAGCGGCAGCGGCAGCCCCAGCATCGGCAGCAGCGCCACCAGTGCCAGCGGTTCCAGGCGTTGCAACTGTTGTTCCTGTTGGAGAAGAACTCAGTGCGTCAATGGCTGAGGCAAGAGCTGCTGAATTGACTGGATCGCTAGGATTCAAGCCCATTTGGTTAGCAACCAGCGCATTGTTTTGAGCAACGGCAGCGTTATATCCAGCCGTGTTGATTGCGTCTGCGATTGTGTTTTTACCAACAACGTTAGCAACCAAACCGACAGGCAAGCCAGTGACCATACCCACACCAGTGGCAAGCGCCCCAACCATCCCCGGACTTATATTAGAACTTGTCGCAAGTCCAGCATCATCAACAGCAAGTCCACCAGTTGACCCATTATTTCCGCCACTAGAGCCCCCTGTATCGCTTGAAATTGTGTCAATCACATCGCTGACTGATGGCTTTGCAGTAAATGCAGCCAAGTCAAATGCGCCTGGAGTAAAACTAGGCAATCCGCTTTGAGCAACTGGCGAAATGTTTTGTTGTGCAAATGTCTGTGGCCCACCTACAAACCGACCAGCGCCAGATGATGGCATTTGCGGCGCTTGGAATTGAGGCTGTTGGAATTGCGGCGCTTGATACTGGCTTTGGATTCCAGAAATAATCTGTTCAAGTGTTGGCGCTTGCAACGATGTTGGCTGCATATTAGTGAAGCCAGCAGACCGCTTGCGCAAAACATCCATCAGTTCTTGGTAGTTCATATTCACCCCGGAATTTCAATGTTGGACGTAATGCCAGCGCCTACCTTCATTGCTTTCAATTGCGCTTCAGCCTCAAACTCTTGCTGCTTCATGGCAAAGTGCATATTCATCTTTTCACGCTCAAGCATGAGTTTTGATGCTTCTTTCTCGCGCATTATCTCAAGTTCAGCAGCGGCTTTCTCTCGTTGCAGTTGCAATTCAAGGGCAGCTTTCTGGCGCTCAAACTCCATGTCAGCCTGCATCTTGGCCTGTTGCATTTGCATGTCGGCTTGGAACTTGGCTTGTTGTGCCTGGATGTCTGCTTGCGTCTTTGCCATCAATGCTTGCACTTCAGGCGGCATCTGTGGCTGTTGAGGTGCAGGGTTAGACAGTTGCTGATCTTGTTCTGGGCTGATTGGCTTGAAGAACTCAGCAGAATCCTTGAAGCCAGCAGCTTCAACCATGCGACCAAGCGTTCCACGGTATTGACCAAACGAAACGAATGGATTGGCAGGGCCATACTGTCCAATCATTTGTTCTTGTTTTGCCAAGACCATTTGCAGCATTGCCATTTGCTGATCGCGGTTGCCGTTACCCAAACCGACATTCACTGTCAGGTCATACTTGTTTGCCCAAGTACGTGGGTCAATGGCCACGAAATTGCCACGCAGACGAATGATTCGCTCTTTCTGCTGGTACTTAGTGACCAGGTGCAAGATGCCGTAGAACAGGTCACGAACACCAGTGTCAGCAAAGATACGAGCGATCATCTCGATCTTTCCAGCGCCAGCTTGTTGCATAGAAGCAACAGCAGCAGCAGTCACGTTTTGCAGGATAGAAGCGTCAAGACCTTGGCTTGCGTCAGTCACACCAGTACGCTTAGATTGAACGCGATCCAAGTATTCCAGCATTGGGAACGACTGAGATGCAACATTCTGCACATTCAGTTGAGTAACAGCGCCTTGAGACTTGGCACGAATCACGCCACCAGCAGTAGAGGTCAGCAGGTCATCAAGGTTGACTTGGCCTTCAACAGCAACCACACGGGCGTTGTTGGTCAGGTACAAGTTATCCAACATTTGACGAGTAACAGTGGTTTTAATCAGTTGCAGGTCGATAGTGCGATCAGCAAGTGAATTACCAAAGAACTTGTGCGGGATTGGAATTGGGCAAACTGAGTAGAAGGGAACATAGTCCGATTCTTCATCACTCAGGATTTCATTGCCAGCAAAGAACACTTGGCGCAGTTCAGCAATGCCATCACCGTCTTCGTCAGTGCGGATATAGCACTCAAAGACTTCGATCTCTTGCATTGCCTTGTCTTCGGCTTGTGTGTCATAAGGCTGTTCACCCGCACTAAAACGAGCCACACGCTCAGGCGTATAAGACAAAGCGTCACCAGCAGGAAGACTATTCACCGTATCTTCGTCAAAACCCATAGCGATCAAATCACTGCGGGTAATCATTCGGCGGTGAGCAACAAAAGGCGAGGTGTTGATCTTGCTGCCCTTCTTGGAGATCAAGAACTCCTCTGGAGGAACGTTCTCAATGACAGCCTTGCCAGTGGTCACTTTCTTGCTGATCTTGACATCATGGATGCCATACATAGCTTGAGTGCCATCCTGATTGAACGCAGGATTGCCCATTGGATCAAGCACTGGGAACTCTTGAGTGTCCTGCTCGACGATCTCCAAGTCTTTGTCTTGCATCAACAGGGCCAGCTCGTCATCAGACAGACCTTGGTAAGTCTCTTTGGTAACGTCTTCCTTGTCTTCCCAATAGGCTTTGACGATGCCGTTCTTTTGCAGCAAAGCATCTTTAAACCAATCGTGCATCAAGATCACGCCTTGGTTGTCTTCCAAGAAGATGTAGTTCAGGTAGTCAGTAACCTGTTGAGCGCCAGCTTCATCACCAGGGCCATTAGGATTGGCCAAGACGATTTCATCAGAACCAGTGAAGATTCGCATCAAAGGTGGCATTGCACCATCAATGGCTTCAGCGACTTCACCAGTTACGATTGAAGACTTGCCTTCAACTTCATTGCCATAAGGCTGACGGAGATAGGCTTGAAGGGCTTGCTTACGTTGCTCTACCGTTTCGCTCTCAATAAAGCCGATAGAGTTATCAATTTCAGCTTGGAGAATCGCTTTTAGGTTCTGACTCATGTGATGCCTTTGGAGGTCGCCCGACCTTTGGGCGTTCTGAGGATTGTAATGCCTTTACCACATTTTCAAGCATTTCAATGCGTTTCTCAAGAGCATCGACTCGCATGGCGCTTGAAATATCGCCTTGTCTCATCATAAACATTAGACCACCCATTTAGGAGTTTTGTTGATAGATTTGCCCCATCCACCAGAGGCAATGTCGGACTTCTGCTTGGCAAAGCGCCTCATCATGTAGGAATAACGGGTTGCGTCCAGCAAGTCTTCCTTGACCTTGTAGATTTTCCCGTTCTGCTCCCTATGGTACTGGATGAATTCTTCAAACCAATCACGCAGACCAGCGAACACCTTGAATCGACCAGTCACCATCAGTTCCCTGATTTCCATCAAGCCGACCTCCACGCCATTGCCGCCATCAGGCCATGTTGCGTGTTCAGGGAGCATATCAAATCCAGCCTCTGCGTAGTATTCCCGCATCTGCTTGGTTGACCCTTTTTCCGTCTGCAACCCGTCTTGAGGCCACGCAACTGGCACTTTGTCTTGCCAAGACTTAACAGCGCCCCAAGCCTGAGATGGTGACATCTCCCTTGCCTTCCATGCTTTTGCCACATAGAAAGTATCGTTGTCCTTGTCCCAAGCAAGCTGGACTTGGGCTTGAGGGTGGTCATATCCAAAGTCGCAGCCGCCAATTATCCAAAAGTGGTTTGGTATCTCAAACGGCTCACAGGTGATAAGTTCCTCTGAAAAGTCATATATGCGGCCATGCCCCAACATTGGGACACCCTTTGTTCGCATCTCACGCTGATGTGGTGGGAAAGAAGCCAGCAGATCATCTTTTACCTTCTGGTTCAGGTGAGGTGCGTCATCCCAACCCTTCTGCATGCAAAACTGAGCAGAACTTGGCGAATCCATGAACTGGATCACAAGCTCAGTTCGACCATTTTCAGGAGTGAACGTCAAGATTCCACGGCCACCATTCCCGTGATCTCCTGTAGCAGTACGCACCAAGACTTGCGGAAAGATCGTCCTGTCTCTTGGTTCCTCGTCAATGTGAAACCAGTCCACAGCGTCACCCATCAAGGCGTGTTGCCCTTGAGAATAACTCCAGAACTGAATCTTTGAGTTCATGCCGCTTGCGTGTTTGATGTAAACAGACCGCAATGCTCCCGGAGTGCCGACCATAGATTCATAGCCAACAATGCGATCAGCAGGTATCAAGCCACCTTCAAACTTGTCACCAATCTTTCGGCCAATGATCTCAGTCTGAAGCAAGTCCCGAGTCTTTTCACCAGAGTAGCCAAGACACCATATCAGCGGGGCATGATCGAATCTGTGACCTTTCCATCCTTCCGGGTACTCGCCCAAGGCATGGATAGCATCAATGTATGTCCCGAGATATGTCTTACCAATCCGGTTGGCAGCAATCAAGCAGCCTTGTGGGTAATGGCTGGTTTTCTGGATGAACTCTTTTTGCCAGTCGTAAAGCGACTTGAAAACATATAGAACCCTGTTTTCTTTGAGTCGCCTTTGTTTTTCCTCAAGAAGCTGTAAAAGCTCAACCTTCTCAAGCATTTAACGCACTCATGGCGAGTTTGATTTTCTTGTCCAATTCTTCATCAGACATATCAGCAAACTCAAGAGCGCCACCGTCTTTTCCGGTGACTTCAGTTCTTGCCAGCTTGGGAGTTGCGTATTCAGCCATTTGAGCCAGCAAAGTCAAAGCACCTTTCGGGTCTGCTTTCAGCTCTTTTTCGACACTTCCTTCGGCAACCTCTATAAGCCACTTAGAGACGTTTTCAGCGTTATCCTCTAGCAACCTACTGACAGTCTCTCTAAACGTCTTGGTGGCCTTATTAACGCTCCCTGGCGGCCTTCCCCTGCCACGGTTAGTTAAATTCTCAGGTTTTCCGGCCTCTAATTTATTCATTTTAGTTTGAATCCAATTTCTTGGTTGTTCAAGGTAATGCCTATTATTAGGCGGGTTTAATGGATTTTGATTTTATAGCTACTTTCGGCATTGAGTCGAATAGTTCTTTTATCTCGATCATGCAAGAAGCGTAACCAGACCACCATCCACAATCACCATTCAGCAAGTCTTGCATGTTTGCTTTGGGCATCATTGCAAGTGTTTGCATCTGGTCGCGGTATGACAATGGTAGTGGCTTTGTCTTAAGTTCATCAAGCGACTTTAAGGCAATGTGAAATGCCAGCTTGCCTATAACTGAATCAAATGTCATTTTGTTTTGACTCCCGTAGGTTGGTCAAGGTTTGTGCAGATTTGCATCTGCTGGGTTGTTAGCGATCCAAAAGACCTCGTTTGAGAATTGTACCTTCTGGTGTCATGTAGATCAAACCTTCTAGCGGAACGTCTAAGCCATAACCTGTTTCGCCAGTGTATTCAAATGGGAAGTTTTGAAGGCGCTGTTCAGGATTTAGGTTCATACGTCTTTGAGTCAACCGCGACTCAGCCTCTCCCATGAGGCTTCTGTATGCTTCCATTGGATCAATTTGAGCCTGTTGAACCAATGACATTCTCTGATTCATCAGGTCTTCATATTGGCTGATAAGTGCGTCTTTGTCTTGTTTGGCAATGCTTGGATTGTCCATTTGACTGACAACTTCACGCATTTTGTCGTTCAGAAAGCCAATCTGCTGGTTTGCGTCATAACGCATTTTGGCAAAATCTCTAGTTGTCCCACCAACGCCAAAACCTTCAACATCTTGAATTGCGTGCTGGACTTCATGCAAGGTTGTTGATCTTGGGTCGTTTAGAAGACCTTTTGATGTCACATCAAGCTGGTTCCCATACAAAGAGCCATAAGTCCCATCATCTCCAGACTTTCTGCCTTGATAGACAATTCTGCTTCTAAGTTCTGGGTAGGCTTCAAACAATGCTGGATGCTCAAGTGCAACATTTGCGTAATTTCCAGACATTCTTGGATCACTGCCATATCCGTAATGCTCAACAACGGACTGCTCCATTGATTCAGTTTTGCCCTTTAGGTCTTTTTTTGCTTGAGTAAGCTCTTTAGGAAATAGGTCTTTTGCCTCTTTCCCCCTTTGCTTAACAACGTCTAGCATTTCCTTGTTCGCGGCAATCTCAGCCTCAACTTGCTGTTTTTTGGTTTGGATGTCTTTGGCTAAATTAAACTTTGACGCTTCATCGCTAATCTCTTGCCGCCATTGACCATCTGGCCCTTTTACGGTTCCAGTGGTTTGCCAAATCTCTTGTGGCGTTGCGCCTTTTTTAGCCATTTTTGATGCTTCAAAAGCCATTGTCTTATTCCAAGACGCAGACTCTGGGCCAATAAACATCATTCCTACTGGCATACCTTTGGTCGCTTTAGCAGCGCCAGCGGACATTGGCAGAAGCGTCATGGCAGCTTCAACTGCCTCTGGTCTGACTTGTGTTGTCATGCCTTGACCTGTTGTCAAAGGCTCGCCATAACTCATGCGCTCTAGTGTTTGCTGAACGGCAGGAACACCAAGAAGGTTCATCAGCATTTCTACTGGTGGATTTTCGTAGCCAAACGGCTTTGCGCCAAACTGTTGCGCTTGTTTTAGCCTATCAGCAAGCAACCCAAGAATCTGGTTTTGCCTTGGAGTTGCACGAATTCCATCAGCCATCTTATTTCCCCTTGTAGCGGCCCATTTTTTTGGCAGCTTCACTCATAGCAATGGCAATCGCCTGGTCACGGCTTTTAACGACTTTTCCGCCAGAACCAGAGTGCAACGTGCCTTCTTTGTATTCGCCCATTACTTTTCCAGCTTTGGCTTGACCGACTTTATTCAGCTTCGTTTTCATCATTTTTGGCTCCATTTGAGTAGTCTTCACCCTCTTCATCACGGACTTCGGCACGTTCCCACGCCTGGCACGTACGCAAATTGTGGCAAATGAAGTCGAATTTGTTGCACCAGCCACGGCCACCACCATCTTTATCGTATGCGTCTTCTGGAATTGACTCCATTTGTGCCAGCATATCAGGGCTGTCGTTGAAGTATTCGCAGTTTGCGCATAGATTACGGCGTGCTTGATCTGGGCTGATACGCCACACAGTTGCGATTTTGCGCCAATAGTCGCTATTGGGTTGCCGTGTCTTTTCAGGGCCAAGCATCCAGTTTTTCTTGACGTGATCGCGGTTTTTCAGCGCCTCTTGTGCGTCAAGTTCGCTTTCAGCCTCTTGGGTCTTGATTTCGATGGCGATTTCAGCGCCTGAGTCTAGCAATCCAGCCATGTGGTTCTCCAGTTGCATAGATTTTAGCACCCTAGCACAGTTTTCGCTAGTTGGCTATCAGGGTTTGTCCTAATGGAATTTTCTGTGGACAAGTAGATAATTGAGTCATCAACAACAGGAGCCTGACATGAGCAAGACAATCAACACACTGTTAGCTTCTCGCCAATGGATTGCACACATTGACGATGAGCGAGATCAAGGCAATAGCATCATTGTGACTTTGGCAAGAGGATGGCACTTTGCAGACGGAGAAAAAGAAGGAGTTAGAGGTTTTGACACTATCGCTGAAGTCAAAGCAGACACAAAACGATCCAATGTCGTTTTGCATCAACTTATCATCACACGTTAAATCAAGGAAAATTCCATGAAAGAAACAATCGCAGACGTTACGCTGGCACTAGGTCTTGGCTTTGTGCTTTGCTGTTTTGCTCTTGCATACTTTGATATTCTGACTTACTGACGATAGGTCTTGCCCTTTTCAAGATGATCTGCTTCAAAACAAAGTCGGTCATCTTTTCCAGTTCTTGGACCGTGCTTTGCTCTAGCTGGGCATCGTGTATTTCCATAGCCAAGTTAACGGCTTGCATTTCTGGGCCACGGAACAAGAACCGTTCGTTTTCAACTCCACGCCTTGCCATGTCATAAACGGCGTTTTGAGCCTCTCTAATCTCTGGCAACCAGTCTTTGCCTTTGCCATGCATTGCATAGGCTTCACAGACGTTTAAAGCTTCAATAAGCGTATCCACTTGGTTACGGTCTCCCCTGCCTTGGACAATCTCTGTCATTGCGGAGTGATTTTTGGCTTTCAGCACGACAACAGCATCACCAACACTTGAGATTGGCTTAAGTCCTGCAATGACCCAATTAACGGCATCAGGTCTTACGACTTTTGGCTTGTATTTGCTTTTTTTTCTCATGGCTTTTCCAAAATTATGCGCTCCAGCACGCTCATTGATCGCTGGATGTCTTCAACCAAATAGTCGGTCAGCCGGGTCGATTGGCTAAACGCCCATGACTCCAGTGCTGACAGCAGCTTGATGGCTTGCAAAGCCTCTTCTTTGGTCATGCCATTGCCCTCGTCAAGAACAGAAGCCACGCAGTCGCGCCAACGGCAAACAGAATTGCAATGGTGATTTGAAGTTTCATGCGCCGTCTCCTCTTGCCCTGATTGCTTCTGCGTTTGCTCGTAGCACCAGACCCATCGGTCCGTTGCAGTCGTCTGCGTTATCGTCCACCAACTGAGCGCAAGCCTCACGCTCGGCTTTGACCGCAGCTTCGACACGGCCTTTGCACAATGCATTGAAGGCATCGCGTACTTCCTGTGTTGCCTGTTCATAGTTGTTCATGTGTTGCTCCTTTGCAAAGTCATCAATGTTTTTGAGCGCATCGGAAAGCTCAATAACGCCATCCCATGCGCTGTGTTGCATTGCCAATTTGAGACTTTCCAGCGGCTTGCGCTTTTCCAGCCGATCATTTTGTTGCTTTGCTAATCTAGCCATGCCAGCAATTCGCTCAGGAGTCCATCCAGCAATTGCCTTGTTAATTGCATCATCCATTGTCATTAATGTCTCCAGTTAGTTTTAGTGCCATCGTTATCACGTGTTCAGGGTATTGCTGACCCTCTCGGACTTGATCGCAAACAGAACACGCCACAGGCTCCTGCTGTGCTGGCTGCGGGGATGTAGAGTTCAATGCACCGATGTACGCCAACAAAGGAACCTTTTTATGGTCAGCTCCAGTCACCAGCTTTTCTTGCAGCGCTTCTATTGCGTTTTCAAACGAGTCAATTTCTGACTGCCCGTATTCTCCGTCTTCAATTCCTGCCAGCGACAGCGACCCCACAAGCACGTAGTCGGACAAGTCTTTTTTATCAGCAGTCCATTGGGCAAAATACAAAGCATCACCCACAGGCTCCTGCTCTGGCTGTGCCCCGTCCGGTACGGACATTAAGGCTTCTTTGATGGCGGTGATGGCTTGCAATTGTTTTTGTTGTGGATACATAGATGTTTCCAACGCCTCCAGCGCCAGCTTCATTGCTTCTTTGCTCATCATGTCCCCTTAGTGCCCCAATCGGGCATAGATTCGTTTGCTGCCAATTCATTCAGTTGGTTGTTTAAGCGATCCAACTCAGGGATGTTGAAACCACCACGGCAAAAGCAACCCCATGCCCAAGTTGCTTCTTCCCATAGGCAATCACGAAACAGCCTGTCACGGACAAATGCGCCGGGGCTGTTAGGCATATAGCACTTCAAAGGGTTAGCGATTTCCTCTTGCATTGCGTTTGCAATGGCTTGGTAGTTCATGGACATCTCCTGTTGTTGATGGATTTATTGTCCACAGATTTCTAGTCTTTTGCATTAGTAGAAACCCTAATAGGGTTTGGAACATCGTCAGGCCATAAGCCACGCACTGTGAGCATGGCAACGGTCAGATGGTGCGCTTCTTCCCACATTTCCATGCGCTCGGCTTTGGTCATGGATGTGCCTTGGTCAAGCTGGCTGTGGCAGCTAAAGCAAAGGCTTGCGATCAGGTTGTCATCGGCCTTAATCCCTCTACCCTTACCACCACCCCAATTTGTGTGTGCGGCCACCACAGTACCGTCATCGGCCAAGCAGTGTTGACAAGGTATCTTCCGAGCAGCCTCCAGCAGCTTCTTGCTTCGGATGTAGTTATGCTTCGGGAACATCATCTTGCGATCCAATGCTTGTAGGCGACCACTTTACCTCTCGCTCATCGCCAAAGGCGTGTGCAAGTGTTATCAAGTCTGTCATCTCTTGCTTTGTCATCTTGCTGGTTGATGTGCCAAGAACAACAAAGCCACCATCAATGCCGTGGATGGCTCTTTGCTTTTTTAGTCCAGCCGTCAGCAAGTCCTTGTATTCTTCTTTTGTCAGCTTCTCACCATGCCAAGGCACTTGTTTTGACAAGTCTGTCAGCACTGACCACAACAAAGCGTTTTGCTCATGGCTGCGCTTTTCTTGTTCAATCGTCAGCACCAGCTTGTTGCCAGCCAGCAAGTAGGGCTTGGCCTTTTGCCAAATGTCTTTCAGGACCGTGTAGCCATGCTGTGCGTTGTAAAGAGTGACCTTCATGGCAACTCCTCACGTACCAATATATGTATGCTTGCAATGGTGTCAAAGCGTTTAGTTGCGTGTAGCGAAACAACTTGCTTGTCATCAAGATAAACAATGTTGTTCATGGCATCAAGCACGCACTTACAAACATTGTCAATGTCATTGACTTTCGGTCGCTCAACACCAGCCAAACAATCAGCACGGCGCTGTTTGCTGTAACTTGATGGAACTTTGTAGTTCGCATAAATATACACAGCCATAGGCGTTGACAGCGGCTCGCTTGACCCCATTGCTTCACGGGCTTTGCTGGCAATCGTTGTCTCATACGTAACCGTCTTCTTTGGTGTGTATGTGCGGCCACGGGCAAACCTTGGTCTTTGTTTGCCAACAGGATCGCCTTCTACACTGAAAATTAGCTGAAAGGTCATGCTTCTCTTGCTTTCAGCATGGCGTCTGCCACTGCATAAGCAACTTCAGCAAGTGTGTCTACGCTACCAGCAAACTGTGTTGCTTCTTTTCCATTAAGAACTGCATCCCATATTTGAGCACCAGTTAAAGCCTGTGCTGCAAAGTAGTCGCGCATGGTCATGCCTTTTTCTGGCTCTCCCCATCCGTTATGAAATGTGCTTGGGAAAGCCCGATCGGTTGTGTTTGTTGTCATTCAAGTTCTCCACTTTGTAGTTTCATCATGTATCCCTTAATTCGTTGAACAGCACCAGTGCCGTAAGTCTTTTCCAACCACTCCATTCGGACAGGCGTTAAAACCTTTTGGCCTGTAGATTCGTAGGTGCAGTAAAGAACCCGAGCCTCGCCAAGTTCGATCCTGTACCTATCACCTTCATTGGATATTGTTTTTCTGCTGTATGCCACGGTATTTACCCTAATGTCCACGCTTTTTCTTGTTTGACAATTGCACCAGTTTGAGAAAGATAGGCCAGCGTAAAGTGAACTTGCTTTTCTTTCCAGCCAGTGATCTCAACAATCTCTCGTCTTGTCAACGGGCCATGCTCAAGCAGCTTTTTCAGTGCGTATGACCTGCTCATTTCACAACCATCCAGGCAGTCTTTGGAATTGGATACACACGGTCTTTTGGATGTGGGCAGTCTTCAGGGACAAACACAGCGCAATAGATTTTTTGGTACTGCTTGCGGCTTCCCATGATCCAGCGGTCAACGTAAACGTCTGGCATCCCAAGGATGGCCGTTTTGACGTTGGAAATGTGAATGCCCAACTTGTCAGACAATTCCTGACGGGTCAGGCCATGAGGATGTTGTAGCAGCATCTTGCGGATGGCTTGTTGGCGAGTTGGCTTCATAAGCGGCCTTCTTTCAATTGGGCCAGCAATGCCTTGGCTTTGGCTTTTGCTGCATCTGTGGCCTCGATTTCGGCCTGTGTGCGCTGCTTTGTGATCTGAGGGACCGGCTTAACAGGGATTTCAGGGCCAGAGTTGCATAGATTGCGAAACTTGATGGCGCTTGGAGGGTAGTCTTCGTTCATCTTTCGCAACGCAAAGTCAAGACTTGGCTTGTACGTCAAAAAACCACCAAGCGTTTCTTGCCAAACCTGTCTTACAACCCCAAGCTCCATGCCTTCCCAATGCCGGTTGAATGAGGCTCCGTAAATGCTCCCCATGTACACAAAGATGTAGTCCA
>ERZ1034361.1568-NODE-1568-length-11953-cov-3.482486_pt1 | contig 11953 bp, 11 predicted proteins | sample MGYA00520617_ERZ1034361 | MGnify/ENA primary metagenome ERZ1034361 (study PRJEB33736, sample SAMEA104284507) | Azolla filiculoides | biome: Urban; feature: Water surface; material: Ditch water | place: Netherlands | collected 2015-10-28 | depth 0-0.1 m ... | reverse complement strand
GGCCCCTGGTTTAGTGATCGCTAAGGATGACGCTTTAGATAAGGTCGCACGCACGCGTATGTCCACGGTGTATTTCCCTGGCGATAAGATCACGATGTTGCCCGACACAGTGATTTCGCAGTTCTCATTGGATGAGGGTGCCGCTCGCCCAGCTTTATCGATTTATGTGGACATCGATGCGGCTGGAGTCGTAGATAAAGAGACGCTGCAGTTGCGAGCTGAGATGGTTCCTATGGGATCTAACCTTCGCCTCGAGAATTTGGAGCATCTAGTAACGGAAGAAAGTTTGGCCGATGAATCGTCTAACTATCCGTATCGTCAAGAGCTCAGTGTGTTGTGGGCTGCAGCAAAGTTATTGCATGCAGGGCGCCAGGAGCAACGAGTAGTAAATGGATTGCGTGCTGAGCAATTAGGGGTCTTGGATCCCAATGCCTTAGCGAGAGACTTTCATTTTCAAATCAAAGAAGTGGGTGGAGTACAGCGGGTAGACATTACTCCGCGCCAGCGCGGTTCAATCCTCGATACCATCGTTGCTGAGTGGATGATTTATTGCAACAGTGCTTCAGGGCGTTTACTGGCAGATCATGGGATTCCTGGTTTGTTCCGAACTCAAAAGGGTTGGGGCCCATTGCGGACACGTATGCAGACGACACCTGGCCCTCATGAGGGATTGGGTTTGGAGTATTACGCTTGGTGTACATCGCCATTGCGCCGCTATTCAGATTTGGTGAATCAGTGGCAGTTGATCGCCATAGCCAAGCATGGCATCACTGCCAAGATGGTGGCACCATTCCCACCGCGAGACGCTGCCCTGATGGGTATCGCTGCCGACTTTGAAGCTTGCTATTCAGCCTATGGTGAATACCAGGACCGCCTTGAAAAATATTGGTGTCTGCGCTGGGTTGCTCAAGATGAAGTGCCTAAGCAAGTCTTTGTGAGACACCTCAAAGAGGGTATGTCGCGCGTTGAGCCGGTGCCTTTGCATTTGCCGGTTCCAGAGTTGGCCACGCACCCTCGTTTGACTCGGGCTGAAGTGAGTATTGCTGATGTAGATCTTCTGCAGCTCACTGCGGGAGTGCGAGTGCTTCATATCGAAACACCAGAAGTGCCTGAGAGTGATGCAAGTCCCGCCTAAGCTACGGCAGCTAGTGGAGCGTCTGGATGGCAGTTGGCGTCGCTACCCATTTGCTTATGCGCTAGGTCTCTCGATTCTGGCTCACCTCATTTTCTTGTCGTTTCGCTGGGGCATTGGTGAAATAGAAAATCGTCGCTTAAACACGCCACTCAGCGTTGTTTTGGTAAATGCTAGCAATCAGGTGGCGCCCAAGCAGGCGAATAAATTGGCTCAGGCAGATTTGCATGGAGGCGGCAACACTCCCAATCAAGATGCAAGCGCATTACACCGAGCAAGGCTTGGTGCGGATGCTCGCCTCGAAGTCTTGGAGAAGCAACAAAAACAAATGCTGGCTAAGCTCGAAGCAGATCGGGCTCTAGCAGGTGGTCGTAAAAGTGGTGATGAGAAAAAGGCCACGTCGCAGCTGAACTCTTTAGAGGCTGAGTTAGCGAAGCGTTTACAGGTCAATGGGCGCGAGCCTCGTCGTAAGGTCTTGACTGGAGCAAGTACCAAGGCGGTTGTATTTGCGCAGTATTACGACGCTATGCGTCAAAAGATTGAAGCTTATGGAAGCGCATTTTTCCCACGAGCTAATGGTCGACCTTTGTATGGCAGTTTGGTGATTGTGGTGAGTGTCGATGCCCAGGGGCGGATTGCTAACAATGCTCAGGGTAAAGATGGTCTGAGTATTGGGCGTAGCTCTGGCAATCCCGAGTTAGATCGCCAGGCCTTAGCGATTGTTCGTGCTTCTGCTCCCTTTGGAGTTTTCCCTGTGGAAATGCGCAATCAAATTGATATCTTGGACTGGGTTTCGACTTTTGATTTCACGAGGGATGGATCTGATCGCTTAGATCTACGTCCCTAATTCAGTAGACGCCACTCAATTTCGCTTATCCTGTAGTCACTATGAGTCAAGCCACTTCCGCTGAATTGCATACTGATCCAACCCAATTTCCGGGTGTGGATGTTTATGCGGTCGCTGGCAATCCAATCTCACACAGCAAATCGCCCGCTATTCACAAACGGTTTGCTGAGCAGTCAAATCAAAAAATGCACTACGGTCGTTTGCAGCCTGCACTTGATCAATTCAAAACCGCTGCGCAAGCCTTCTTTGCTGCTGGCGGTAAAGGTATGAATGTCACGGTTCCATTTAAGTTGGATGCCCAGGCGCTTGCAGATGTATTAACACCGCGTGCGCAGCTGGCTGGCGCAGTAAATACTTTACGTATTGAGGATGGAAAAATCTTTGGTGACAACACCGATGGTGCTGGTTTAGTCAGAGACCTATTGGCACAGGGTATCCAGATTAAGGGCTCCCGAATTCTCTTATTGGGAGCGGGCGGTGCATCGCGCGGAGTACTGGGCCCATTGCTAGAGCAGTCGCCAAAAGAATTAATGATTGCCAATCGATCTAATGCCAAGGCTGATGAATTGGTTCACTTGTTTGGTGGTTTAGCTGGCTCAATGAATGTTGCACTACAAGCGGTTTCTTTAAGTGATCTTGAAGATGCTAGTAAGACTGCATCTCCTTTTGATCTCATTATTAATGCCACTGCTGCCGGCCTATCCGATGCATCACCGGTTAGCGATGCGGCAGCAAGCAATATTTTTACTCCAAAATCTTTCGCCTACGACATGGTTTACGGCAAAGTCACCGCCTTTATGCAACAAGCATTACATCGTGGCGCACGGGTAAGTGATGGCCTGGGTATGCTGGTAGAGCAGGCTGCTGACGCCTTCTTGATTTGGCGTGGCGCTACGCTTGCTGATGCGATTGATTCTCGCGCCGTATTGGCAGAACTTCGCACTTCCTAGTTTCTAGCTGAGCTTCGATGCGCTGGCTTTCTTACCTTCTGAAATGTTTACTTGCTGGTTTTGTAGCCATGCAAATGTATTTTGTAATTCAGATTGGCTTGTGGGCAGCGCTGGATCCAAGTGGCACTGCATTTCAGAGGGCGGAGCGTTGGCGGCTTTGTGGCCTGTCTTGGTCTTGCCCGGTACAGTCATCTTGGGTTCCTTACGACAAAATCGCGGCTAATCTCAAGCGTGCGGTCTTGGTGAGTGAAGATGACATCTTCTTTCAGCATATGGGTGTGCGAGTGGAGGATATGCAAAAGGCATGGGCTAAAAATTCACAGCTCAATCAACAGGGTGGTAAATCTAAAACTGCTTTACGTGGTGGCTCCACAATTACGCAGCAACTAGCAAAGAATCTTTTTCTTTCTTCCGAGCAGAATTATTTTCGCAAAGCGCAGGAGCTAATTATTACCGGCCTACTTGAGGTCATGCTATCTAAGCAGAGGCTGTTCGAGATTTATCTAAATTCAGTAGAGTGGGGCGAAGGTATTTTTGGAATTGGTGCTGCTTCTCAACATTACTATGGAATAAAGCCAGCATCACTTGATCGCGAACAGGCGGCAGCCTTAGCCTCCGCATTGCCAGCTCCAAAGTGTTTCGACAAAGCGCAGTACTGTCGCAAAGCCAATATTCATTTCCCTACAAGGCAAAACTTTATTTTGGAAAATATGGATAGAGTGGCTTTAACACCCGCTCCAAAACCAAAGGCGCGATAGGTCTGCTGTAACTCGACCCAATTCCTTTTTTATTTACTAGCCGCAGCTCTTAATGCGTCTCTCGTAGTGATAGCTACTTTTCTGGCTGCCTCAGCAAAATCATTTCCTGAGCTCGCGTACAAGATTGCTCTAGAAGAGTTAATCATCATGCCAGTGCCTGGTTTATTCGGGATGCCGCCAGCCTTCACAGTGGCATCGATATCGCCACCTTGAGCGCCAATACCTGGGATGAGCAAAGGCATCTCGCCCACAATCGCTCGCACCTTAGCAATTTCCTCGGGGAAGGTTGCGCCAACTACGAGGCTAATTTGACCGGAGCTATTCCATTTCTGCGCGGCCAGCTTGGCAACATGCAAGTAGAGTGGTTCACTATTGGGGGCCACATTCAAGAACTGAAGGTCAGAGCCTCCTGGATTTGAGGTGCGACATAAAACAATCACACCCTTGCCAGCGTGCCTTAGGTAAGGCTCGATCGTGTCAAAGCCCATGTAAGGGTTCACGGTCACCGCATCTGCACCGTAGCGCTCAAAAGCCTCTAAGGCATAGTGGTCTGCTGTGCTGCCGATATCACCACGCTTGGAATCAAGAATGACGGGGATGTGGGGGTATTTATCTTTAAGGTAGCGAGTCAGTTTTTCTAGTTGGGCTTCGGCTCTTTGGGAGGCAAAGTAGGCGAACTGGGGCTTAAAGGAGCAGACAGTATCCGCAGTGGCATCCGCGATCTCGCGGCAGAACTCAAAAATCCCCTCAGGCTTGCCCTGAAATACAGCGGGCAAGCGCTTTGGATCTGGATCAAAGCCCACACACAACATGCTGCCTTGGGAAGCCCATGCAGACTGGAGTTGTTGGGTAAAGGTATTTGGGCTGGAGTTCATTGGAATTAAGCTTATTTTAGTGAAACTGTCATGTTCTATAGGATAAACTAGCGACCATTCCTTAGGAGTTCACCATGATCAACTTGTTCGTCCTGCAAAATGGCCGCCTCTCTCAAGAGCAAGTGGAAGATCGCAATGAATTGTTGCAATACTCCAACCCTATCTGGATCGACGTTGTTGACCCCGAAGAGGAAGAGCTCCTATGGATTAAAGAGGCTTTTGGCGTTCTTTTGCCTGAATTAGATGATTTGGGCGACTTAGAAGCTTCTGCGCGTTATTTCGAGGCAGATGACGGCCACCTCCATATTCGTACTGATTTCTTGTTGGACGAAGAAGAAACCTCTCGCAACGTGCGAGTCGCTTTCGTAATGACCAAGCAAGTTTTGTTCTCTATTCATGATGAAGATTTACCGGTGTTCCGCTTGGTGCGTTTGCGTGCCCGTTTGCGCCCAGGGTCAGTAAGTAACGCAAAAGACGTTTTACTGGATTTGTATTCCACTGATGCGGAGTATTCCGCCGATGCTTTGGAAGAGGTTTATGAAAATCTCGAGCAAGCAGGTAAGCGCGTTCTGCAAGATGACATTACTGATAACGATGCAGAAGAAGTGCTTGAAACAATTGCTAAGGAAGAGGATACCAACGGACGTATTCGTCGCAATGTGATGGATACCCGCCGTGCATTGTCTTTCTTAATGCGCAGCAAATTATTGTCTGATGAGCAGCAAGAAGAAGCGCGTCAGATTCTGCGAGATATTGATTCATTAGAAAACCATACCGCGTTCTTGTTCGATAAGATTAACTTCTTGATGGATGCGACAGTCGGTTTTATTAACTTGAACCAAAGTAAGATCATCAAGATCTTCTCGGTGGTATCGGTTGCCTTAATGCCACCTACTTTATTGGCTAGTGTGTGGGGTATGAACTTCCGCTACATGCCTGAGCTAGAACAGACTTGGGGTTATCCAGTTGCCATTATTTCTATGGTGATTTCAGCGATGATTCCATTGGGCTACTTCCGCCACAAGGGCTGGCTAAGCTCACGCTAATTCTGTAGTACTGCCTTATTAGGCGTTTTTAGGTTTAAGCAATTCCAGAAATTGAGAGAGCGCAAAATCGCGCGCTTGTTCCCGCACGATTTGACGATCACCGTTGAAATGTTTAGTCAACGTGACGGTATTGATGACATCAATTCCAATGCTCTCTTTAATTGCCCAGCCAAAGCAGACAGTGCCAACTGGTTTTTCAGGTGAACCACCTGTTGGTCCAGCGATGCCGGTAATCGAGATTGCAGCGTTGACATTTGAGTTACGGAGCGCCCCCTCAGCCATGGCTTTAGCAACTGGTTCGCTTACTGCTCCAAAAGATTCAAGTGCTTCTACTGGAACATCTAAGCATTCAGATTTTGCGGCATTGCTATAGGTGATGTAGCCTCGCTCAAGCCAATCGCTTGAGCCCGCTAAATCCGTCAGGGTTGCGCAGACAAGGCCGCCAGTACAGGATTCAGCTAGGGCAATTTTCCAGCCTCGGCTTATTAAAGTCAGCGCAACCGCTCTCGCTAGTTCATGCTGAGGATCATTATTATTTTTCATGAGATGTAGCTCAATCCAATATGTAAAAGCGTAATAGTGAGTAGAGTGAAAAATGCTGCAGCCAAATCGTCGGCAATGATTCCGAAGCCGCGCCAAAGTATTAAACCCAAATTGGATGGGGAGGAGTTGTCGCCACCTTCTAAGTTTTTAAAGTGTCGATCAATCATTCCAATCGGACCCGGTTTCACGGCATCAAAAAATCGGAATAGTGCAAACGCCAAAATTTGTACCCATAGGCTTGCTGGCATGATGAAGATCAACACAAGCCAGAAGGCGACAACTTCATCCCACACAATTCCGCCAAAATCTTTTTTACCTAACTCTTCGCTGACTTGTCCGCAGATCCAGCAGCCCAGCAGTATTCCAAATCCAATGATCCACAGCCATGCTTCGGTAGATAGAAAAAATTCGCCGATCAGGAATGCGGCCCAAGCCCACAGCGTTCCTGCGGTGCCAGGGGCGAATGGCGCCAAACCACTACCCATGCCGAATGCAAGGGCGCGACTAGGTTTGCTAAACACCCACTTGAAGCTGGGAATAAGGGTGGAGGAGTTCGGCATATTGGCTTGGATATTCATGCGAAGTGATCAAAAGATTTCAGCAGTAAACCTGCTTGCTGAGAATTTAATTCTTTCCCATCCTTATCGATGATGTGCATCTCAGGTGCTGAGTGTTGCATAGATTTGATACTACCAATTTGAGTCAGTGGAAGATTTAGGTCTGAACTTATTTTGGCAATGACATCCCGCTTGCTAATTGGGGCGGTGAAGCACAGCTCGTAATCATCTCCACCACTTGCAGCGTATTGATTCTGGATGGTTTGTGATTGCTTGAGTAGTGTGCTGGATTTTGGGATCTGGTCTAAAAAGATTTCTGCATCTTTGTTTGATTGCTTGAGGATGTGTCTCAGATCGCCCAAGAGGCCATCGGAAATATCCAAAGCGGAATTAGCAACTTCTCTCAAGGCAAGACCTAAATTCACTCTGGGGGTAGGTTGATGCATACGTGCCTCAATGCTTGCTAAATCTTCTTTCGACAATTGAATTTCATGACGCAGTGCAGCAAGAGTAAGTCTGGCGTCACCAACGGTTCCTGAAATCCAAATGTCATCACCTTCCGATGCCCCCGATCTACGAATGGCTTTGTCTTTCGGAATGCCGCCAAAGGCCGTGATGCAAATATTGAGTGGGCCAGCAGTGGTGTCGCCACCAATCAGTGGGCAGTCATATTCATTTGCAATGGCAAATAAACCTCTACTAAAAGCCTCCAGCCAGCTTGGATTGGGGTCTGGCAATGCCAGTGCCAAGGTAAAGCCCAAAGGCCTAGCGCCCATCGCCGCCAGGTCTGAGAGGTTGACTGCTAGGGCTTTCCAGCCTAGCCACTCTGGGTTGGCATCTGCAAAAAAGTGTCGTCCAGAGACCAGCATGTCGCTGGTGATTGCAATTTCTTCAGTGGGGTCGATTTTGAGTAAAGCGCAGTCATCACCAATCCCCAGCTTCACTGAACCGGGATTCTTGGTGAGCATGAGTTCCGACTGCGTTTTGAAGAAACGCTGAATCAGGTCAAATTCGCCGAGTGGGGATGTTTGAGATTGCATGCCCCATTTTATGGCTCTTGGGACTCTTTCATCCGAGAGGAATAGAATTAGAAGCTTGAATACGTCTGATTGATGAGTGAACTGATGAGTAAACCAAGCAATAGCAGCAAAGAACAACAAATAGCGGATTTAAGAGCAGCCGCTCTCCACTATCACGAGTTTCCTGTTCCAGGAAAAATCGAAATTGCCCCAACAAAGCAGTTAACCAATCAGCGAGACCTCGCATTGGCTTACACGCCTGGTGTTGCTGCAGCTTGCGAAGAGATTGCTAAAGATCCCGCCAATGCATTCCGTTACACAGCGCGTGGCAATTTAGTTGGCGTGATTACTAACGGAACTGCGGTCTTGGGTTTAGGAAATATTGGACCATTGGCAAGTAAGCCAGTGATGGAAGGCAAAGCAGTTCTCTTTAAGAAATTTGCTGGCATTGATGTTTTCGATATCGAAGTGAATGAAAACGATCCAGATAAATTAGTTGAAATTATTGCTGCGCTTGAGCCGACTTTTGGCGGTATCAATTTAGAAGATATCAAGGCCCCAGATTGTTTTGTGGTCGAGCGCAAGTTACAGGCTCGCATGAAGATCCCAGTCTTCCATGATGATCAACATGGAACTGCGATCGTGGTTGCTGCTGCAATCCTCAATGGCTTGAAGGTTGTTGGTAAAGATGTGGGTAATGTGAAGTTAGTTACTTCGGGTGCTGGCGCTGCCGCATTGGCTTGTTTAGATTTATTGGTTGATCTTGGTATTCCACGTAAAAATATTTGGGTTACTGACTTGGCTGGCGTTGCGTACAAGGGCCGTAAAGAGCTGATGGATCCTGAGAAGGAGCCGTTCTGCCAAGAGACAGAACTACGTACACTAGATCAAGCAATTGAAGGCGCAGATATTTTCTTAGGTCTTTCTGCTGGTGGCGTACTGAAACAAGATATGGTTAAAAAGATGGCGCCTAAGCCATTGGTCTACGCCTTGGCAAATCCAACACCAGAGATTCTTCCTGAGGAAGTAAAAGAAGTTCGCCCTGATGCTGTGATGGCAACTGGCCGTACTGATTATCCAAATCAAGTGAATAACGTGTTGTGCTTTCCATTCATCTTCCGCGGCGCACTCGATGTTGGTGCAACCACCATTACACGTGGCATGGAAGTCGCTGCAGTTAAGGCTGTGGCGGAATTGGCACAGGCCGAGCAGAGTGAAGTAGTGACATCTGTTTACGGTATTGAGAACTTGTCTTTTGGTCCAGAATATTTAATTCCGAAACCATTTGATCCACGTTTAATTACTGTAATTGCACCTGCAGTTGCTAAGGCGGCGATGGATGATGGTGTTGCTCAACGTCCGATTAAAGACTTTGATGCTTACCGTAATCAGTTGCAACAATTTGTGTACCACTCTGGTACTTTGATGAAGCCACTGTTTAGCATTGCTAAGCGTGTTCCTGCCGCACAAAAACGTATCGTGTTTGCCGAAGGTGAAGACGAGCGCGTATTGCGTGCAGTGCAAATCATTATTGATGAGCATTTAGCTACTCCGATTTTGATTGGTCGTCCAGCAGTGATCGAGCATCGCATCGGTAAGTTTGGCTTGCGTATTAAGCCAGGCGAAGACTTTGAGATTGTGAATCCTGAGAATGATCCACGCTACCGTGATTTCTGGCAAACCTATTTAGCCTTGACTGAGCGTAAGGGCGTTACCGAATCTTTTGCTAAGTTAGAAATGCGTCGTCGCAATAGCTTGATCGGTTCGATCATGATTAGCAAAGGCATGGCTGATGGCATGATTTGCGGAACGGTTGGTAATTCAGCTACGCACTTGAAGTATGTTGATGAAGTAGTGGGTCGCGAACCTGGCGCCAATGTTTATGGCGCAATGTCTGGATTGATTTTGCCCGGACGCCAAGTGTTCTTGTTAGATACCCATGTCAATATTGATCCGACTGCCGAGCAATTGGCTGAATTGACTTTGATGGCTGCAAGTGAAATGCGGAAATTAGGTTTAGCGCCTAAGGTTGCGCTCTTGTCCCACTCCAATTTTGGTTCAAGTAGCGCTCCTTCCGCAGTCAAAATGCGTGAAGTGTTGGCTTTGATTCAAAAAGCAGACCCAACTCTCGAGGTGGATGGTGAAATGCATGGCGATAGCGCTTTGGATGAAACCATTCGTGCCAGCGCAGTGACTTCATCTACTTTAAAAGGCGACGCCAACTTGCTCGTGTTGCCAAATATTGATGCTGCCAACATTTCTTACAACTTGCTAAAGACTGCTGCTGGTAACGGTATTGCAATTGGCCCATTGCTCTTAGGTGCTGCTAAGCCAATTCATATTCTGACGCCATCGGCTACTGTTCGTCGTATCGTTAATGTGACCACTTTGGCAGTGGTTGAGGCAGCAAGTAACGCTAGAGGCGTGGCTTAAGGCGTAAATGCAGTCTTTTATTTATGTTAGTTAGCAATAACTAACATAAATAATTATTATATAAATCAATGGTTTATATAAAATGCACTGTAATTGGGCTTGATTTGATGGCGTGTTAAGGGTAACCTAGCACCCATCATGAATAATCGCTCTGAAAACGGCACTACAGTAGGCTTCGACGAACACAGTCGAGCTGAAAGTTGGGATAGCAACGATCGACTTGAAACCGAGTCATCTGCTGCCAACATCTATGCCGAGGGTGGTTTATCTCGTTTACAAACCTATGCAGCAAATCAAGTTTCGGGGAAAAAAGTGACAGCTTCTTGGCGTGCCGCTTTGGCCGTTCGCGATGCCGGACCGCCGGCAATGTTGCGCAGTGTGCGCCCTAATATCGTGCAATCTATTCGTGCTTTCCGTACCCCTGATTTACAGGAAGCGGCGACCGAATTGGGCCAACACTTCATTTATGCCAATTGCGCCAATGCAATGACCAAAGGCGAGGTTTTGGAGTCTATTGCAATTGCCTATTCGTTTACTAAGCAGCAGGCAAAAAACTACGATCCTTTATTAGATGCTTTGACTACTACGGTTGATAAGTCTGGCCCACAGCCAGGCTTTGTTGTAGTGCTTGAAGGTTTGCCATGTACTCAGAAGTTTGATAAAGAAGCGCGCGAAACACTTTTGGATGTTTTCCGTGATGCTGTTGATTTCTGGGCCGAGCGCCGCACTCCATATCGCGTCTTCTACTCTTTTGCCTAAGCGCTAAAGTTTCGGAAGTTCAATAAATCGCCTCTACTTGAGGCGATTTTGCATTTCAGGGTTCCATACGCTATGGACCGCTGTAATGGCCACCACACCTGCTGTTTCTGTTCTCAGCACCCGCTCTCCCAGTGAAACTAATTGATATCCAGTAGCCTCTGCCTGGGCCTCTTCTTCGGGAGAATGACCACCTTCCGGACCAATCATGAGGACGATATCTTGAGGATCATTTGCTATCAGCACTGAATACATGCTTTTGGTCGCATCTGGGCTAAGCAATAACTTCAGCGCGGGTTTAGGCTCTGCCTTTAAATACGCTTCAAACGTTTGAATGGGTTCTAGGCTGGCAAAAACAGTGCGATCGCATTGTTCACAGGACTCCTGAATAATGACTTCCCAGTGAGTAAGCCGTTTTTGGGCGCGCTCAGCATCGCTTGAACGAGTTAGTTTGAGAATAGAGCGCTCACATTGCATTGGGGCAATATTTTGGGCGCCAGTTTCTACGGCTTGTTCAATAATCCAGTCCATTTTGTCGCCGCCAGCCAGCCCCTGGGCCAAGGTAATTGCGTATGGGGTCTCGCGATGGGTATCTGTTCGGATATCAGTTAGTTGAACTTGACCCGTTTTTCCACTCAAAGAGAGGAGTTCTCCCTTAGCAATCTGGCCTTTTCCATCAAATATTGGGAAAAATTCCCCAACCTGGACGCGACGTACACGCAGATGATGGGCAACCTCAGGAGTGAGGGTGGTTGGCTTTTGGGATTCCCATGGTCCGGGAAGATAAAATTGAGGCATTACTGAAATATAGCCAATTTATTTTCCTCGAGACCACTTTTACGATGTCAAACCTTCAAATTCGCATGGCCAATGCCATTCGCGCTTTATCCATGGATGCAGTACAGCAGGCAAATTCAGGTCACCCTGGAATGCCAATGGGTATGGCGGATATTGCTGTCGGTCTTTGGAATGAACATTTAAAACATAATCCAACCGATCCACATTGGATCGATCGCGATCGTTTTGTTTTATCCAAT
>ERZ1034361.1566-NODE-1566-length-11961-cov-2.999411_pt1 | contig 11961 bp, 16 predicted proteins | sample MGYA00520617_ERZ1034361 | MGnify/ENA primary metagenome ERZ1034361 (study PRJEB33736, sample SAMEA104284507) | Azolla filiculoides | biome: Urban; feature: Water surface; material: Ditch water | place: Netherlands | collected 2015-10-28 | depth 0-0.1 m ... | reverse complement strand
CAGCTCCACCGAGCCCGACTATCTGCCCGCGCTGCAGCGTGATCTGATCGAGGTGATCAGCCGCTACATCAACATCAATCCGGACGATATCAAGGTCCAGCTCGATCGCGAGGACAATCTCGAGGTGCTCGAAGTCAAGATCGAGCTGCCCGATCCGCGTTGAGCCGGCAGAAGATGCCAACCCTGAAACGCCTGATTCCGGTGACGCTGCTGGCAGCGCTGACCGCCTGTGCCGTTCCCTCGCCAGCTCCGGGGTCGGCCGCTCCCATGTCTCAGCCCGAGAGCGGACCGGCATTGCTGATGCGCGAGCAGGCCGATCCACCCCAGCCGCTGCTCGAGCATCCCGGCAAGCCACCTGCCAACGGCTATGTCTGGATTGCCGGTCGCTGGGCCCTGCTGGAAGGCCGCTACCGCTGGCAGCCCGGCAGCTGGGTTGCGCCACGACCTGACCATGTCTGGCAGGCCCATGTCTGGCGCCGTGCCGGTGACGGCTGGGTGCAGGAAGGCGGACGCTGGGTGCCTGATGCCAATAGCTTGGTTCGACCGCGCCGGCGCTGACACCCCCTGGCTGGCATTGCCAGTGGACGGTCGTGGCTGACATCAAGAGCGGCGCAGGTGGCACCATCGGCATCACCGATGGCAGTCAAGGCTGCGCCGACCGGCTATGACCTCGTGATCGGGCAGAAGGACAAACTTGTCATCGGCCCCTGGCTCTACAAGAACCTGCCTTGGGATCCGACCCGCGACCTGACCCCCGTGGCCCAGACCTGCTGGTGTCCTCGGTGTCTTCTGCGATGAGCCAGATCAAGTCTGGCAAGCTGCGCCCGCTTGCGGTCACTTCGGACAAGCGCAGCTCCTCGCTGCCCGATGTGCCGACCATCGCCGAATCGGGTTACAAGGGCTTTGACGTCAGTACCTGGTATGGCGTACTCGCGCCGGCTGGCACGCCCGCCCCCATCGTCGCGCGGCTCAATGCCGACTATGCCAAGTGGAAAGGCATCGTCGAGGCATCGGGCGCGCAGCTCGACTGATCTGTGCCGGGGTGTCACAGCTGTAAGCAGCTGTTGCAAGTCCTTGTTTGCTGCCGTGCCGGCGCCGACAATGCCGGCATGGCCCCTCATTTCCCGCTTCTCCTGCTCGCCTCGGCTGTCCTGGCGGGCTGTGCCGTGGTGCCTGGACCGGTGGACTACGGCCCGGCTTACGGGCCGGCCTACTCAACCACGGTCTACGCGGCGCCGCCATCACCCCGGATCGAATACCCTGGACTGCCGCCTGCTGCGGGCTATGTTTGGGTCGACGGTTACTGGAACTGGGGCGGTGCCCGCTATCTCTGGGTGCCGGGACGCTGGTCGGCTCAGCACCCGAACCAGGCCTGGGGGCCCCAGTTCTGGCAGCGCGAAAACGAGCCCAGGCGACCGCATGGCGGCCAATGGGAAGAGCGCCGTCCGCCGCCGCAAGCCCGGCCGCGCTTCGAAGAAGCCGAGCGGGGCTGGCGCAACGAGCCGCGTGGGCCCCGATTCGAGGCGCCGCCGCAGGCACGGATCCAACCTCAGCCGCATCGCGCTCCACCACCGGTCATACAGCAGACCGAGCCGGGCCGGGCCGGCTTCATGCGCGGGCTGGCCGAGCGGGCTCAGGCCGAGCGCCCCGATCCGGCGCCCCGGTCCGCCGAGACTGGCCAGCGTCCTCCGCCCGAGCCGGGCCGGCGCGGCGGACGCTGGCGGCTGGAGGAGGGCGAAGCGGCCGACCGGCATTGACATCTACCACGAAAAAATAGCGATTGCCGGGTGATTTCCCCGGATCTAGAATGAAAAAGCAGGCTGGTCCCGCTGATGGTCAGGTTCTATCCTGCAATTTTCATCATAGATACAGGGGGTGAATCATGGCTGCCAATCCAGGAACCGAGCTGTCGAGTCTGAACTTCGGGAACATGATCGGAGGACCGCTCTGCGCGGTCATCGAGGCGCAGACCCAGGCCGCGCGCGCCACGGCCGACTTCATCAAGACGGTCGGCTTCGACCAGGACAACAAGCCGGTCTACGTCGAGTTCAAGTACCCGAAGGAAGTCGCCCCCTACCAGCCGGCGGTCGAGGCCCATGTGGCTTCGGTCTCGGTCAGCAACCAGGGCACCGGCTACGAAAGCGTGCCAGCCGTGACCTTCTCGGCCGGTTCGGGCGAGACCGCCGCCCAGGGCCAGGCCGTGGTCGAGAACGGCAAGGTGGTACGGATCGAGCTGACCGATGGCGGCAGTTACACCGCGGCGCCCAGCGTCACGATTGCCGCGCCAACCGGGGTTGGCGGCACGCAGGCGGTGGCCAGTGTGGTGTTCGTGGCCCGCAAGGACGCAGTGGATGCCAAGTTCCAGGACATGAAGATCGAGGTCCCGCTGCTGACCATGTTGCCGATTCCCTTCATCCGGGTCGAGGAGGCGACGATCGACTTCAATGCCAAGATCAATTCGATCGAGACCCAGAGCCAGAGCAGCGACCTGGCCATCGGCGGCAACCTCGAGGTCAAGCAGCGCTGGCCGGGCGGCTCGGCCAAGCTCAATGTGTCCTGCTCCTACAAGAAGACCACCGCCAGCGGCAGCAATGTCGAGCGCACCTATTCGATGCATATCTTCGTCAAGGCCTCGCAGGACGAGATGCCGGCCGGCATGGAGAAGCTGCTCGGCGTGCTCGAGGGCGCCATGCGTTCGACGCCCGTCGGCGCAGTGAAGTAATTTTCTCCACAGTTGCCACCTGGACCGGAACATGAGCGAACTCAGCGAAACCCTCGGGCATCTGTTGTGCGAGATCACCCGCGCCCGCATGGCGGCCGACCGCGAGTCGGTCCGGATCGCCAGGCAATACGCCGAGGATGATGGGGGCTTGCTGCGCCATTTTCCGGTCCCGCGCATGCGCATGCCCCAGCTCGAGCTGACGCTGCCGGTGGTGGTCTCGCATATCCCTGAGGGCTATGTCGCCAAGGTGGCGCCCGACATGCTGGTGTCGGCCTTGTCGGCCAACCTCAAGGAGGCGCTGAAGGGCCTGGCTATCCATGTCAGCACGACCGAGATCCGCAAGATCGTGCGTGCCGACGCCAACCTCAGCCAGGGCCTGGTCAGCGACCAGCTGCCGACCCTGCTGACCGAGCAGCTGCATGACCACACGCGCCGGCTGGTCGAGCGCCAGACGGCAAAGGCTGCCAAGACGGCAGCGGCTGGCCATGACGAGGCCGCGACGGCGAACCAGAGCGCCGAACGCTTCAAGGAAATCGCCGCCATCATCCGGACCCAGGTCAACCGCACGCTGGACGCGCTGCCGCAGCGCCCGGTCGGCATCAGCATCGATGCGCGCACCCAGCAGGTCAAGGAGGTGAACCAGGGTGGCAGCTTCTGCCTCAACCTCAAGCTCAACGTGACCGAGGAAGGCCTGGACATGCTGTTTGATGACCCCGAGCCCGGCCAGGACAAGCTGCCCGCGCTGAACCGTCTGGTGCCGGAGTAAGCCGGCATGCAGATCGTCGTCACGGCCTTCCTGGACGAATCGCAGGCCCTGGTCGAGGAGTCGACCCGGCTGGTCGATGGCTACCAGCACAAGCAGCCCGATTTTCCCGACCGGCTGGTCGACTGGCTGCGCCGGGCCGAGGACCTGCTCAAGCGGCATCGCCGCAGCCAGCTCGCGCCCTTGTCGGCGCTGCGGGCCCGGGCGCTGGCGGCGATCGCCGGTGTGCACGAGGGGGCGGAGTCGGCGGCACGCCGGCTGCAGGCACGCAAGCAGACCGCGGGGGCCTGCGCGCTGCTGCTGGGTCAGGCCCAGGGCCTGCTGCACGAGGCGCAGGCCGCACTCGAGCCCAGGCGTGACGAGGCCGCGCGCCTGATCCAGCAGATGCTGCAGATCCTGATCCAGAACGGCCTGTTGCAGGCCCTGCTCGATGCGGCGCCCAGACCTGCCGAGCGCCTGGCCTTGGTCTGGCAGGCCTGCCAGACCCGGGCTGAAGTCGCCAATGGCGCGCGCCAGGTGCTGTGTCTGGTGGCCTGGGCCGACGCGCTGCGCCTGATCGACGAGACGCTGCACGCCTGGCGGCTCTGAGCCCGCCCGTCCAGCGCAGCTGGACCGGCCTGTGTCGGCTGGCCGGTTACTGAATCAGGCCGCCGCGCGCTGCAGCCGGTCGCGCACGCCGTCCCAGGTGGCATCGGCCGGCGGGGTCTCGACCCAGATCAGCCGGGTGTCGGGCTGGTCGAGTTCGCGCAGCACCGCGAACAGTTCCTGCGCGCAGGCGTCTGCCTGGGTCGGCATGTAGCGCAGCAACAGATGCCGGCTCGCGCTGCTGATGGGCTGGCGGGTGTAGATCGCGATCTGGCGCGCGTCGGCGCCAAGCAGGTCGAGCGCGGCCTGCATCTCGGCCTGAGGCATCAGTCGCACGCGTGCGGTCGGCGCGTAATGCGATTCCAGCGTGCCCGAGGCCTTGGGCGCGGCCTGGTCGCGCAGCGCGACCGGTTGGCCGAGCGCGGCTTCCAGTGCCTCGATGCCGATCATGCCGGGGCGCAGCAGCACCGGGTGGCCACGGCTGCAGTCGACGATGGTCGACTCGATGCCGACCGGGCAGGGACCGCCGTCCAGGATCAGCAGCTCGTCATCGGACAGCAGGGCGTCGAACTCGTCGCGCACATGCGCGGCCGAGGTCGGGCTGACGCGGCCGAAGCGATTCGCGCTCGGCGCCGCCAGGCCGTGGACGCCAAGCGCCGCACAGGCCTGCAGCAGCGCCTGCGCGACCGGGTGCGCCGGACAGCGCAGGCCGATCGAGTCCTGGCCGCCGGCCGAGGCCGCGCCCACTTCCGGCTTGCGCGGCAGGATCAGCGTCAGCGGACCGGGCCAGAAGGCCTGCATCAACCTGGCCGCGAAGCCGGGCAGCTCGCGCGCGTAATGCGCGACGCCGGCCTGCCATTGCGCCGCGCTGGCGCCGGCCAGATGCACGATCAGCGGGTGGTCCTTGGGTCGGCCCTTGGCGTCGAAGATGCGGCCGACTGCCTCGGCCTGGTCGGCATCCGCCGCCAGGCCGTAGACGGTCTCGGTCGGCAGGCCGACCAGAGCGCCGCGTTGCAGCGCCCGCGCGGCCTGTTCGACCGCCTGCTGCGCCGGCTCGAGCGCGGCCGGATCGGCCTGCGCCGGCCGCAGCAGCGCGCGCGCGTCCAGCGTCAGCGCCATGGCGCCATGCCCAGCAGCTCGGCGCAGCGCAGCGCGGTCGCCTGCGTCTGCTCGACGCTCGCGCCGGTCACGTTGAGGTGGCCCATCTTGCGGCCCGCACGGGCTGCCAGCTTGCCGTACAGGTGCAGATGTGCACCCGGCAGCGCCAGGATCTGCGCCCAGGGCGGTTCGACCGGCTGGCCGTCCTGGAACCAGAGGTCGCCCAGCAGGTTCAGCATCACGGTCGGGCTGTGCAGGCGCGGCTGCACCAGCGGCAGGCCGGCCATCGCGCGCACCTGCAGCTCGAACTGCGAACAGTCACAGGCGTTGATCGTGTAGTGGCCGCTGTTGTGCGGACGCGGCGCCATCTCGTTGACGACCAGGCCGCCATGCTCGCTGCCGTCGTCGATCACGAAGTATTCGACGCACAGCACGCCGACATAGCCGAGCTGGCGCGCGACCGTGGCAGTGGTGGCGATGGCGCGTTCGGCCAGTTCGGCCGGCACATTGCCGTCGAAGACCTCGGTCACGGCCAGGATGCCGTCGCGGTGCAGGTTGCGCTGGACCGGGAAGTTGACCACCTGGTCGTCGGCGCCGCGCGCGACGATGACCGACAGCTCGGCTTTCAGCGGCAGCATCTTCTCGAGCACGCAGGTGACGCTGCCCATGCTGTCCCAGGCGGCGGCGAGTTCGGCCCGGTCCTTGACGCGGGCCTGGCCCTTGCCGTCGTAGCCCAGGCGGGCGGTCTTGAGGATGCCGGGCAGCAGCTCGTCACCCACAGCGGCCAGGTCGGCCTCGGTCTCGAGCGCGGCATAGGGTGCCGGGCCGACGCCGCCGGCCTGCGCACAGGCGACGAAATGCGCCTTCTCGGCGATGCGGTCCTGCGCCACGGCGACCGCGCTGGCGGCCGGCGCGACCGGGCGGCTCGCGGCCAGGGCTTGCAGCGCGGGCGCGGGCACGTTCTCGAATTCGGTCGTGATCGCGTCGCTGCGCCCGGCGAGCTCGGCCAGGCCAGCCGCATCCTCGTAGCCGGTCTGGATGTGATAGTGGCTGACCAGTCCGGCCGGGCTGACCGGGTCGGCGTCGAGCACGGCGGTGTAGTAGCCCATCTCCTGAGCGGCCTGCACGAACATGCGGCCGAGCTGGCCGCCGCCCATCACGCCCAGGGTCGCGATCCGGCCTTCGGCATTGACCGATCCGGGCAGCAGGGTCTTGACGGCGCTCATGCCTGGCCCACCGGCGGCAGCACCATGGCGCGCGCGGCCTCGGTCTGGGCGGTGCGGAAGGCCTCGAGCTTCTCGCGCAGCGCCGCATCCTCGTTGGCCAGCATCGCGATCGCGAACAGCGCCGCGTTGGCCGCGCCGGCGGCACCGATCGCGAAGGTCGCGACCGGCACGCCCTTGGGCATCTGCACGATGCTGTGCAGCGAGTCGACGCCCGACAGCGCCTTGGACTGCACCGGCACGCCGAGCACCGGCACCACGGTCTTGGCCGCCAGCATGCCCGGCAGATGGGCTGCGCCGCCGGCACCGGCTACGATGGCTTTCAGACCGCGACCGACCGCGGCTTCCGCATAGGCGAACATGTCGTCGGGCATGCGGTGCGCCGACACCACGCGGGCCTCGCAGGCCACGCCGAACTGCTGGAAAATCTCTACAGCGTGCTTCATGGTGTCCCAATCGCTGTTGGAACCCATCACCACGCCCACCTTGATTGCTTCGCTCACAGGCCACTCCAAAAGTTGCGATTTTACTTTTGGCCCCCAGATAGAGGGCAAAATCCTTCGCAATTCCCTGCCGCGCCGCCGCCGGCTCATCCACTTCACACAAGCGCCATCCCATGATCGACGTCAACCTTGTCAATTTCGAAGCCGAAGTCATCGAAGCCTCGCTCCGCGTGCCGGTGCTGCTGGACATCTGGGCCGAGTGGTGCGGCCCCTGCAAGCAGCTCGGTCCGCGGCTCGAACAGCTCGAGGCCGAGCTGGCTGGCCGCTTCGTGCTGGCCAAGCTCGACGCCGACAAGACGCCCGAAATCGCCGGTCAGCTGTCGCAGATGTTCGGCGTGCGCAGCATCCCGTTCTGCGTGCTGTTCAAGGACGGCCAGCCGGTCGATGGCTTCGTCGGCGCCCTGCCGCCGGAGCAGCTGCGCGCCTTCCTGGCCAAGCATCTGTCGGTCGGCGAGCCGCAGGCCGAGGCCGAAGCTGAAGTCCAGCCCGATCCGGAGCCGGGCCAGGCCGCCGACGCCCGTTCGGTGCTGGAGCAGCTGGCCGACGCGCTGGCCCAGAACCCCGGCAACGACGACCTGCGCTTCGACTATGTCAAGCAGCTGATCGGCAATGGCCAGCTGGCCGAGGCCGCCGCCGCGCTGGCGCCCGCGATGGGCCAGATCCCGCTGCAACTGCGCTTCGAGGCGCTGCAGCAATGGCTCAACGCGCTCGAGTTCGTCAGCAACGACCCGCGCGGTCGCTGGAGCTCCGGGCAGTTCGACGAGGCGATCTCGGCCAACAAGCGCGACTTCGACAGCCGCTTCGCCAAGAGCCGGCTGCTGATCGCCCAGGGCGACTGGCAGGCCGCGATGGAGGAGCTGCTCGAGATCATCATGCGCGACAAGAAATGGGCCGACGAGGCGCCGCGCAAGACCTATGTCGCGCTGCTCGAGCTGCTGACGCCGCCCAAGCCGAAGGCCGATCCCGGCGCGGCGGGCAAGAGTGCCGGTGGCATCGAGATCGCGGCCCCGGTGACGCAGCAGCAGGACCCGCAGGCCGAGCTGGTCGCGCGCTATCGCCGCAAGCTCAGCATGGCGCTGAACTGAAGACCTGACCCGATTCCCGCAGTCACGTGAAGTCTTCGATCCAATTTGTCGACGTCGATCGACCCGAGACCTGGACCCGCTACCGCAACGGCCTGTGCCAGGATTGCGTCGCCAACTGCTGCACCATGCCGGTCGAGGTCAGGCTGCCGGACCTGGTGCGGCTCGGGCTGGTCGACCCGTTCGAGGCCGAGCACGAGCCGCCCAAGCAGATCGCCAAGCGCCTCAGCAAGGCCGGGCTGATCGAGCATTTCAACTTCCGCCACAGCATCTTCACGCTCGCGCGCCGGGCCAGCGGGGATTGCCATTTCCTCGATGCCAAGACCCGCCTGTGCACCGTGTACGAGCAGCGCCCCGGTACCTGCCGCCTGCACCCACAGGTCGGACCCCGGCCCAACCACTGCCCGTACAGCCCGCGCGGCAAGCGCTAATGCAAAACAGCGGCGCGCTTGTGTCATAATATCAGCCTTGGCCCGGTAGCTCAGTTGGTAGAGCAGCGGATTGAAAATCCGCGTGTCGATGGTTCGATTCCGTCCCAGGCCACCAAACAAAGCCCGTAGTTGCATTCGTGACTACGGGCTTTTGGTTTTTGCGGTCCAATTCTGCGTCGACTCGCCGCATTGCCGCTGCTGGTACGTGCCACGGCGAAGCACGGCCTAGACCAAGGTGACGCCAGTTTTGAGAGGCTTCATCACAAAGCTGGTCTTGCAGTCCTGGACGCTGGCGTGCTTGAGCAGGGTGTCCATGATGAAGCGGGAGAAGTGATCCATGTCGGCGACGACGACCTTGAGCAGCAGGTCCATCTCGCCAGTGAGCGCGATGCAGTCGACCACTTCGCTCCAGTTCTGAACCGCCGCAGCAAAAAGATCCAGCGGGCTGTGCTTGTCGTTGCCTGCAAGCTTGGTCATGCGCACCTGGATGTAGGCCGTCAACGCCAGGCCCACCATGCGTGCGCGCACCAGGGCGACATACCCGGCCAGGACGCCCGCCTCTTCCAGCCTTCGCACACGGCGTAGCGCCGCCGAAGCGGACAAGCCGACTTGGCCGCCCAGCTCTTCATAGGAAAGGCGCCCCTGCTGTTGCAGTGCAGAAATAATGCGCTTATCTATCGAATCAAGTTCAAAAACCTCTTTCATGAATTAATTTTTGCATGATTCATGTTTGATCGACTGGTTTCTCGCTGAATTTTGCACAAAAACTGTGAGGACTTGAGCCTAAAGTGATGTTTCCAATGCAATCTACAGGAGACACAGTCATGGCTGACCTTTTCGACAATCCCATGGGCCTGATCGGCTTCGAATTCGTCGAGTTCGCCTCGCCCACTCCCAATCTGCTCGAACCCCTGTTCGAGATGATGGGCTTCACCCTGGTGGCCAAACACCGTTCCAAGGACGTACTGCTCTATCGCCAGGGCGGCATCAACTTCATTGTCAATCGCGAACCCAAGAGCCTGGCGGGCTACTTTGCCGCCGAGCACGGTCCCAGCGCCTGTGGCCTGGCCTTCCGCGTCAAGGACTCGCACCAGGCCTACACCCGCGCGCTCGAACTGGGCGCCCAGCCGATTGAAATCCCCACCGGCCCCATGGAGCTGCGCCTGCCCGCCATCAAGGGCATCGGCGGCGCCCCGCTCTACCTGATCGACCGCTTCGAGGACGGCAAGAGCATTTACGACATCGATTTCGAGTTCCTGCCCGGGTTCGAAGACCCGGCCAGCCGTCACCCTGTGGGCCATGGCTTCAAGCTGATCGACCACCTCACGCACAACGTCTACCGCGGCCGCATGGCCTTCTGGGGCAGCTTCTACGAGCGCATCTTCAACTTCCGCGAGATCCGCTACTTCGACATCAAGGGCGAATACACCGGTCTGACCAGCCGTGCCATGACCGCGCCCGATGGCCTGATCCGCATTCCGCTCAACGAAGAGGCCGGCAAGGGCGCGAATGGCAAGGGGGGCCAGATCGAGGAGTTCCTGATGCAGTTCAACGGCGAGGGCATCCAGCACATCGCCCTGCTGACCGACGACATCATCAGCAGCGTGGACGCATTGCAGATGGCCGGCATTCCGCTGATGACCGCGCCCAACGAGGCCTACTACGACATGCTCGACGAGCGTCTGCCGGACCACGGCGAGCCCACGCCCGAGCTGCAGGCGCGCGGCATCCTGCTCGACGGCTCCACCGCCAATGGCGAGAAACGCTTGCTGCTGCAGATCTTCAGTCAGACGCTGCTGGGTCCGGTGTTCTTCGAGTTCATCCAGCGCAAGGCTGACGAGGGTTTTGGCGAAGGCAACTTCAAGGCCCTGTTCGAGAGCCTGGAGCGCGACCAGCTGCGCCGGGGTGCCATCCAGGTCGAAGAGACCGCATGAGCCTCGCTCAAAAGATCCACCACCTGGCTGAACGTGAGCCTGCGCATCATGCAGCTGCTCGCGTCCATCCTCGTGATGATTGCGCTGTATTCCATCAACCTGCGCGTGATGGGCAAGCCCAACGTCGCGCTGATCGACGAGCCGACGGTGTTCTCGGCACTGGCCATCGACGGTGTGCCGGATTACTGGATGAAGCCGCTCGCGCTGCTCGCGATCGTGATCGTCGCCAAGATCCTGCTCGACCTGTTCTTCGCCTCGGAAACGGGTCTGGCGATGCGTGCCACCGGCGGCAATCCGCGCATGGCACGCGCCCAGGGCATCTCGACTGACCGGCAGACGATCGCGGGCCTCGCGCTCTCGAACGGCCTGGTCGCGCTGGCCGGTGCGCTGTTCGCGCAGAGCCAGGGCGGTGCCGACATTTCGATGGGCGTCGGCACGATCGTCATCGGCCTGGCTGCGGTCATCATCGGCGAGACGCTGCTACCGGCGCGCAAGCTGGTGATCACGACGCTGGCCTGCTTGATCGGCGCGGTGCTCTACCGTTTCTTCATCGCCGCTGCACTGAATACCGATTTCCTCGGCCTGCAGGCACAGGACCTCAATCTCGTCACCGCGCTGCTCGTCGCCGCCGCGCTGATGGTCCCGGCCTGGAAGCGCAAGCTCGCCGGCGCCTTCCCGAAGCGTGCCGCTGCGACTGTCGTCACCCCCGTCAAGAAGGAGGCCTGCTGATGCTGCGCGCCTGCCAACTCCAGAAGACCTTCAACCCCGGTACCCCGATCGAGAACCGCGTGCTGCGTGGTCTCGACCTGGAGATTCCGACCGGCCAGTTCGTCACCGTCATCGGCTCCAATGGCGCCGGCAAGTCCACCTTCCTGAATGCCGTCTCCGGCGATCTGCTGGTCGACCGCGGCACGATCCAGATCGACGACGTCGACGTCACGCGGCTCAATGCCGCCCAGCGTGCCGGCATGGTCGCCCGTGTCTTCCAGGACCCGATGGCCGGTACCTGCGAGGCGCTGACGATCGAGGAAAACATGGCGCTGGCCTTCAAGCCGCGCGGCTTCGGCTTCGCGTCGAGCAAGGTGCTGCGCGAATTCTTCCGCGAGAAGCTCGCGATCCTGAAGCTGGGGCTGGAGAACCGGCTGGAAGACCAGATCGGCCTGCTTTCCGGCGGCCAGCGACAGGCAGTCAGCCTGCTGATGGCTTCGCTCAAGCCCTCGCGCATTCTGCTGCTCGATGAGCACACCGCTGCGCTGGATCCGAAGACCGCTGCCTTCGTGCTGGAGCTGACCGCGCGCATTGTCGAGGAGGCCAAGCTGACCGCCATGATGGTCACGCACTCGATGCGCCAGGCGCTGGACTTCGGGCAACGCACGGTGATGCTGCACGAAGGCCGCGTGATCCTCGACGTGGCAGGACCGCAGCGTCATGGCATGAGCGTGGAGGACCTGCTGCACATGTTCGAGAAGACCCGCGGCGAAACGCTGGACGACGACGCGCTCCTGCTCTCCTGAATACTCCCCAGACATACCGAAAGATCCCATGAAAGAATTGCTTTCCCGCTTCGAGGCCAAGACCCCGGAGATCGTCTTCGAATGGCACGACAGCGAGACACCGGCC
>ERZ1034361.1564-NODE-1564-length-11977-cov-2.877395_pt1 | contig 11977 bp, 7 predicted proteins | sample MGYA00520617_ERZ1034361 | MGnify/ENA primary metagenome ERZ1034361 (study PRJEB33736, sample SAMEA104284507) | Azolla filiculoides | biome: Urban; feature: Water surface; material: Ditch water | place: Netherlands | collected 2015-10-28 | depth 0-0.1 m ... | reverse complement strand
CGGCGCAGAGATGAATGACGCGAGTTCTCTTTGTGGTCTAGGTCAAAGTTATCGCGATGGAAAAGGCGTGACTCGGGACGATGTGAGGGCAGCTGATTTGTTCAAGCGCGCTGCTAGGTTAATGAACGGCTGCGGCTTAGAGGAATACGCCTCCTTTATGCAAACTGGTCGAGGTGGTGTTGTCAAGAATGAAGGGGCAGCTGTGGCGTTGTACTTGAAAGGCGCTGAGATGGGGCGCCAATGGTCGCAGTACGCTTTGGGAAATGTATTGAGAGATGGGCGAGGTGTGCCCAAAGATGAAGTTGAATCAGCGTACTGGTGCTTGAAGGCATCAGAACAAAGTCATAGCAATGCCACTCGGGAGCTTGCAAAGGTGGAGGAGAGAGTTCTTCAATTGGCAAAGCGGCGATTAGAAAGTGAAAAAATGGCGATCCTGGCCCAAGCGTCAAAGTTGACATCCCCAAGAGGTACAGCCAATTCCGCTCAGACCGAGCGGCTGGAAAGTCTTAGCACACCGACAGTTATGGCAAAGCGTCGGGCACTGGTCATTGGTAATGACTCTTACCAATTTGTTCCAAAATTGCTCAATGCCCGGGCAGATGCAAAAGCGCTTGCCAAAGAGCTGGAAGCCGTCGGCTATAAGGTTTCTCTTTTTGGGGACCTGAATGAGAAGGATATGAAACAGGCCCTACGTACCTTCAAGTCACAAACGGAAGGCGGTGATGAGGTGCTGATTTTTTATGCTGGCCATGGCGTTCAATTGGGTGGCGCCAACTACCTGCTTCCAGTTGACGTGCGGGGTGAGGACGAGGAGCAACTTAAAGACGAAGGTATTCAGCTTCAACGCCTGCTTGATGACATGAACGACCGAAAGGCAAAACTTACAGTTGCAGTCATCGATGCATGCCGGGATAACCCTTTTCAAACGAAAGGTCGTGCAGTTGGCGGGCGAGGATTGGCGCCTACAACAGCGGCCACGGGTCAGATGATCTTGTTTTCAGCGGGAGCCGGGCAGCAGGCATTGGACAAACTCGGCAAGGGGGATAAGGATCCCAACAGCGTTTTCACAAGAACATTCATCAAGGAAATGGGCAAGCAAGGACTGACAGTGGATCGAGTCCTGAGAAACGTGCGCAACCAGGTCGTTGATCTGGCCAAGTCGGTGGGACACAATCAGGTTCCAGCCTTGTATGACCAGGTTGTAGGCGAGTTCTACTTCAAAAAATAAGGTTACGCCTTTATGAATGCATGTAATTTACATCATTGGCGCAAGTGCATTTTTATGATCAATGTAATGACCTTGGCCGCCAGCTGCGCGGGGGCAGCAACGAGCTCATTTGATGGAGACTGGAGCGGAAAATTCGAATGTGGGAAGCATTTCTCTGATTTCAGCAAGGATGCGTTTTTTTATTCAGTAAATATAAGTTTGATAAATGGAAAAGGCAGATGGCGCGATCCAAATCAAGTATTATTTTTGGACATTGATATCCAAGATGAAAGTATCGCAAATATCGATGGCTCAGAAAGAGATACGAAGAATGCTTCTTATAGACTAAGAGGCAGTGCTTCAAATGGATTTATAGGTGCGAAGGGTGTCAAATTTGACGCCTATGGCAACTCCTATCGTGAGTGCTCAATTAGCCTGGTAAGCCAAGATATCAGCAATCCGAATAGTAAGAAGACTCTATCAACGGAGTGGAAGAATTCTGCTGAAATGTGGGTGTGGGCAACCGAAGCCAACACTGAAAATTCATATCTTCAGTTCATGGAGCGGTTTCCTTCCAGCATGTTTATCTCACAGGCTGAGGAGAGGCTTTCCCTCCTAAAGTCTGGCGACGTTACAGATGGAAAAAGTGCCACTAAATTATTGTTAGAGGCCTATCCGAACTCCCCAACAAATCCACAAAGGCAGTCTGAGCTTGGCTGGAAATATGTAAAAGGTGACAAAGTTGAAAGAGACTACAAGCATGCAATGCACCTATTTTTAAGTGCCGATGAATTAGGGAATCCATCTGGAACACATGGTTTAGGGTACTTGTATCTCTATGGGCCGATTGAATATAGGAATGAAGTGAAAGGTGTAGAGAAACTACAGAATGCAATTGACAATAATTACAAGTATGCTTTGGTAGATTTAGCAAAGGCAGCCCTGGAAGGCAGGGGTATGATCAAGAACGAAAAAATTGGAGTGAAATACCTTCAGGAGGCCATTGACCGTGGCAATGAACAAGCCTTCCTGACGTATGGTTTGGCATTGCGAGATGGAGTCGGAGTCGAGAAGAATGAATCTGAGGCGATATATTGGCTAAATAAGGCAAGAGAAAGTGGCAATGAATCTGCCAAAAAAGAATTACTAAAAATATTCGGTGCCAATGCTATTGAGGCTAGCAGTTCAGATTCAGTGTCAACTACGTCCACAGACTCAAACCGAGATGTTCTTTTTCAAGATGTGGTCACAACAGACCAACAAAATGTAACAAAACCAAAGCCTGCAGATGTATCCATCTATGCAAATCGTAAAGCATTGGTGATCGGCAATGACTCATACAAAAACGTAAGCAAACTACTAACGGCACGTGAGGACGCTAAGTCCATTGCGGAAGGATTAAGGCGTGTAGGCTACCAGGTAACCCTGAAAGTAGACCTTGGCATGCAGGGCATGAAGTCGGCTATTCGAACTTTCAAATCTCAAATTGAAGGTGGTGATGAAGTGGCAATTTTCTATGCAGGCCATGGCGTTCAACTCTCGAACACGAACTTCTTGCTGCCCGTAGATATTAGTGGCGAATCCGAAGAACAGATCAAAGACGATGCTATTCCTCTGCAGCGACTGTTAGATGACATATCTGAACGAAAGGCTAAGTTCACACTGGCGATGGTTGATGCCTGCAGAGACAATCCCTTCAAGGGAGCGAATGGCCGCAGCATTGGAGGCACACGTGGACTCAGCCCAACCTCTGCAGCTACAGGGCAGATGATCGTTTTCAGTGCAGGAACGGGTCAGCAGGCCCTGGATCGCCTTGGCCCAAGTGACAAGAACAAGAACGGCGTCTTCACTCGCGTATTCTTGAAGCAGCTTGAAACGCAAGGTATCAGCGTTGATAAGCTCGTGAGAAATGTTCGTACTGAAGTAGTCGGGTTAGCAAAATCAGTGGGACATGAGCAGGTGCCGGCTATATATGATCAGGTGGTGGGTGAGTTCTATTTCCGCAAATAAATGGGTAGGCAAGTGTTCAAATTCAGCAAAGTTGTTTTCGTTATTCTGGTCGGTTTATTCAACTGCGTTGTACATGCCGAAACTACGGCACAGTCAATGATTGACCAATTAAAGCCCAAGCCATTGACGCGTAGCCTGCGAAATTTAACGGTCGAATCCACAGGTAATGCCAGCGGCGATGCACAGCAGCAAAGCAAGCCTGAGAACTCAAGCAGTCCAACCGCTGTTGCCAGGCCGTCTGTGTCTCTTAGCATTTTGTTCGCATTCGATTCGGCGCAAATTCAGCCTGAAAGCTACGACACTCTTTCAAATCTGGCCTTAGCGCTCAGTTCCCCTGAACTTCGACAGTACCGTTTTCTTATTGAAGGCCATACTGATGCGAAGGGCGCCGCTGACTACAACTTGAAGCTGAGTGAAAAGCGCTCTCTTGCAGTGAAGGAGCTTCTGGCAGGCAAAGGCGTTGAACCTGACCGGTTGCAGGCTATTGGAAAAGGCTCTACTGAACCGGCCAACAAACATGACCCGCGAGCTCCCGAGAACAGAAGAGTGAAAATCATCAATTTGGATTGAATGTGATTGCACTCTTCATCCGGGCGCACGAAGGATGGGCGCGCTGGCTAGGGCGGCAACTTTCTCGTCGTGTCATCCTTACAGCCACCCTCCTGTTTTGCACTTGGAGTGTGCTTGACATTTATGTCGTCAGGCATACCAGCGGCATATCCCATTCGACCTTTGATTTGATGATGAGGTCTCGTGTAGTCACCAGTGGACCCGACCCCAGAATCGCCATTATTGACATCGATGAGGTGTCATTGAAGCGAATGTCTAGTGAATTTGGCCGTTGGCCATGGCCACGCGACACATTGGCAACGGTCCTCGACTACTTGGAAAAACAAGGTCCCTTAGCCATCGTATGGGACGTGCAATTCTCGGATCAAGACTTGATCAGCCCTGGTGGTGATGCGGCATTCAATGAAGCTGTGCAAAGAAGCAAGCACAGTCACTTTTCTATCGCCCGATTGTTGGCATCAACTGACTCCAAGAGTCAAATTACATACGACGTACTGCCCTCTTTGTGGGTAAGTCGTAACGATGCAAAACCTCCAAGTGCAACGGTCGCCCTCATACCACCCGCGATCCCGGCAATTGCAGCATCAAAATTAGGATACAACAACGGGGTCGTTGACTCCGATGGTGTACTTCGCCACGCTAAACCATTTGAATTGCTAGCGGACGGCAGCAGGATTCAGTCTATAGCGATGAGTGTTTTGTCTTCTATAGATCCTAGCGCATTTGAGCGAGCCATCAAATTCAATGAGGCAGGTGCGAAGCCCTTGGAATTAATTGATTGGAGAAAAGCATCTGACGGCTACACGCATATTTCATTTGTCGATGTATTTGAATCGGCAGACAGTGGCTCAAGGAGTGCAATTGACAAACGATTTCAGGGCAAGATTGTTATCTTGGGATCAACTGCGGCCTCATTACATGATATTCATCCCACGCCAATCTCAGCAGAACATGGTGGCTTGGATTCATTGGCGACTTTAATTGACAATGCAATAAACGAACGTCGTATTCGAGAATTGCCAGATTGGGCGAATGCATTGATTGCTTCAGCACTATGCGTGGGGTTGGCTTACTGGGTAGGCGTACACAAAATTTCATCCCTTTCTGGTTTGACATTGGTGCTCCCAGCAATATTGATTGTGATAAGTTACTTGACGCTAAATGGGACAGGGGTCTTCATCGATTTGAACCTACCTGCGACACTCGTTTTGCTTTTTCTTTCATTCCTTAGGTACTGGAGCCAACAAAGGCGTGCGTATTGGTGCTCACTGCCCGAGATGAACAATGAATCATTGGCGCTAATGACTTTGAAACGAAGTTCTCCGTGGTTCGAGTCAGAGCTCGACAGATTAATCGACATTTTGGAAAGAATCACAGCAGGATGTAAGGTCATAGTTCCTGATGTTCACGTGATGGCATTTCAGCAACTGAGATGGCCTGAGCTGGCCATGAATGCATCGGTTATAGGGCCCGCGGATGAAATTGCACGAATCAGGCAAACGCTCTGTGACGCGGTTACGAGCCTGGCCCAACCCAGCCAAAGCCCAGAACTACTGCCGCCGAATGCCGACAGAAGGGCAATCGCATCGGCAGCTTCCAGAAGCTGGGTAAGTGAATCAATCGATAGGTGAGGAATATATGAAAAGGTTTGTCTTCAGTTCAATTTTGGCCCTCTATGGATTGAGCGCTACTTCCATTGCGTCTGCTCAGACCGTCATGGAACCCAAGACCGTAACGGCATCCAAAGCTGCAGAGATAAGAGCTGAAAATGTTGGCTCGGCAAAAGTGATCGGAAACTTGGCGACAGGCGCTTTGGTTGAAATTGTCAAGTCAGATGGTGGGTGGGTACTAATCAAATACTCCAATGGAAGCAACGGTACTTCTGCTCTGGGCTGGGTGCGGGCAAACGCGCTCAATTGGAAGATTGATCCGTCGGTGGCCAGCACGCTCTCAAGCGGTAGGGAAGTTGCAGGAAACACAGCGCTAACTTTGGGGGTGCGCTCTCTACAACCCCGCTACAACCGTCATGCACTTATCGTTGGAGTGAGTAAATACGAAGACAAGTCAATTCCAGAGCTCGCTGGCGTTAAGTACGACCGCGAGTCGGCAACACTAATGGCCCAGTACATGCAGGTGCCCACGGAGAATATCCAGTATTTGCAAGACGAGCAGGCCACCGGAAACGCCATTGAGAATGCAATCAAATCGCTGACCAAGAAGGTTGGAGATGGGGATCGTGTCTTCATTCACTTTTCGGGCCATGGAACACGGTACTACGATGCAAATGCAAACGGCTGTGTGGAAGGCTTTATGGCCTACAACAAAGGCTGGGAAGGAGTGATTTCGAATAGAAAGATGGCATCACTTCTTGAGGGCATCACAAAGAAAACAGACAAGCTGTTTGTGATGTACGACGCTTGCCATTCTGGCGGAGTGGCCAAGGCAGCCAACCTTCACAGGACACGCAGCCTGGATGCAGGATCTGCGGGGGAGCAACTCAGGCCAAAGTACTTTAGTACAACCGAAGAGTGCAGTCGCCCAGTCAATGCCAAAACCCGGAACTTGTTGGTAGAGGCCGTGAGCCAAGGCGCATTACCCGAAGATATTATTCATCTGAGCTCGGCAAGGGACAACGAAATCAGCTTTGATGATGCAGACAAAGGGGGCCTTGCGACACAATACGTACGGGATTGCATGCTCCGTGATGCAGTAGACCTGGATCACTCAGGTGCAATCACCATGGACGAGATACGACAGTGCGCGCAAGAAAAAATTGACAAGCGCATGTCTCTGTACAGCAACTATCTGCCAAACCACATGGTGCTGTCAGGCAATCAGAACTTTATTCCGGCTTGGTTCAGTAATGTGAATGAACTGTTGAAGGTAAATACAGAAGTCACATCAAACCCTGTTAGCCAACCTGCGCCCGTTCAACCTGTGAAAGAGAATAAACCGGTTGAGACTCCCCCGCCGGCACCAACTCCGCAGTTGACGGGCGAACAAGCCCTTCAACAACTTTTTAGTCAAAGAGATGCTAAACGCAAGGTGAGTGTGTCGATCTCAAAGGGCGCTCTGACTATTGGTAAGGACACGTTGGACTTCGCCGTAAAGTCTGATCGCAAAGGATACGTCTACGTTGCGCTGGCGGGATCTGACAACTCCTCGGTTTACTTGTTGTTTCCCAATGACATAGATGCAAACAACAAGATTGAAGCGGGACAAACCATGGAGCTCCCTCGTGCCTCTTGGCGCGTAAGAGCTAGTGGACCAGTAGGGACCGACAACCTGCTTGTGATGGTGACGGATGCGCCGCGTGACCTGTCCGCATTAGACGCATCAAAAGCAGGTCCCTTCATGATGTCATTGAACAATCAAGAAGGACGCGCTAAATTGGGGGCGCTAATGAGTTCCTCGCTTGCGGGGGGAAGTGCTTCATGCAGGCCTTCTTCCCCTGCGCATAAGAGTTCAGTGTGTTCCGATGCCTTTGGAGCGAACCTATTGAGTGTGGAAGAAATCCAGTGACAAAAGAAAACCTAAAGCTTGCAGTGTTGGTTGCAATTTGCGCCTTCACTAATTTCAGTTATTCACAAATAGACGCTGACACATCAGGCACACCCACCCAAAGCACAATTTCAACGGCAGCAACGGATAAAGCCGGGTATTGGTTAATTTCACCCTCAGATGCATTGAACTACGATGGTGAGCTTGGCTATACACAACCGGGGCTTCTCAGTGCTAAGGCCCTAGTGCCTTCGATTGAGATATTGAAACCTGAAAGTTCACCTGGAACAAAAGTTAAGGCTCCATTTGGCATTGCGGTTCAGTTTAAGAGCCAGCCTGACGCAGCAATTGTTCCCTCAACTTTCAAAGTTTTATACGGAGGGTTGAAGTTTGATATTACGAGCAGAATCACAAAATATGTGACTGTCTCGGAAGACGGTTTTAGCCTGGAAAACGCACAAATTCCTGTAGGAAGGCATAGACTTATTCTTCAGGTCGAAGACGCTAAGCAACGATTGGCCGAACGAGAGTTGAAGTTCGAAGTAGAGTAACTTAAATGGAGCTTTTTGCTCCGAATCACACGTCTTAACAGACTTCCCGTCTGCCTTATTGAAAAATCCAACGCATTCGTCAATATCAAAATTATTTCTCGATTGGTGGACTAAACAAATGAGATCTATCAATAGACTTCTGTCAACTGGATTTGTATGCATGGGCTTGTTAGCCACAATGCCGATAACGCACGCTCAGCAATCTAAATACAGCTCTTTAGAATTTACGCGATGGGATTCCGCAAAACAGGCAAATACTATAGAGGCATATACGCTATTCCTTGACTTACATCCTTCCGGCCCCTATTCGGATCTGGCAAGATCGAACATTAAAGAGCTAGAAAAGACTGCTGCAGACAGAGAAGAAGAAAATAGATGGAATGCGGCTGTCGCGTCTAATACGATAGAGGACTATCAATCTTTCATTCAAGCCTATAGAAATAGCGCCTACGTAAATTTTGCCAGAGAAAGAATTGCAAACATATCGAATGTACAGAATCGAATAAATAAATTGGCAATAGAGCCAAACGTCAATTTGACCGCGCCTAAGGAGCTGGATGCGCTTCAGAGGCCAAACGAAAATAACATCATGAGCATTTTATATGCTCGATACCCAAATGACCCGTCTTCGAATGCGGAGCAATTGAGTATGGCAAGAAAATATAGTGAAGGGACAGAGATTGAGAAAGATGTCGCTCACGCATATTTACTTTATCTCGCATCATCCACCCAGGGAAATTTGGAAGCGATGATGGAGTTAGCCAAACTTTCCGCACTAGAAGATCATCCGATCATAGACAAAACAGTCTCCAAATATTGGGCAGAAAAGGCCATAAGTAAGGATGGTAGAAAAACGAGTTTAATGCTGGCCGGCCTTTATCGAGATGGAATCGTATTTGATAGGAATGAAGTTGAATCGACTCTGATATATAAAAATGCCGCCGACAAAGGCGATCTCAAAGCATATGTGCCCTATGGCGTTGCACTTAGAGACGGATTAGGGATTGTGAAAAACGAGGTAGAGGCGGCTTGGCTTTTGGCAACTGCGACAAATCTAAATATTCCTGACGCAGATATAGAGTTGGCAAAAGTTTCTGAGGATGCAATGGTAGCAGCAAGAAATAAGTATAAAGATTTGATAATCAAAGATCAAAATAGTACAAAGACCGCCATGCTAGTTAATCCCAATATATCACCATATGGCACTTCGAGTGCAAATTCAACTAAGAAGGAACAAGCGACAACTGTACGAAATGCAGAGCCTATAAAAAATATGAGCCAAAGCGAAGTAATTTTCGCAAATCGAAAGGCATTAGTTATAGGGAACGATTCATACAAGTCTGTGAGTAAGTTACTCACAGCAGGTGAGGATGCTCGAGCAATGGCCGAGGGCCTCAAGCGAGTTGGATATCAAGTTACGCTCAAGACCGACTTGGATAGACAGGGCATGAACGCTGCGATTCGGACCTTCAAATCACAAATTGAAGGGGGTGATGAAGTGGCCATTTTCTATGCAGGCCATGGCGTTCAACTCTCGAACACGAATTTCTTGCTCCCTGTAGACATCAGTGGCGAATCGGAAGAACAGATCAAAGATGACGCCATACCGTTGCAGAGACTTCTTGACGATATCTCCGATAAGCATGCCAAGTTCACGTTGGCGATGATCGATGCATGTCGAGACAATCCATTCAAAGCAGCCACTGGTCGGAGCATTGGCGGTATGCGGGGACTAAGTCCAACATCCGCAGCGACTGGCCAGATGATCGTTTTCAGTGCAGGTACGGGACAGCAGGCGCTAGATCGACTAGGTCCTAATGACCGAGACAAGAATGGAGTTTTCACGCGTATTTTTTTGAAGCAACTAGATACGCAAGGCGTGAGTATCGACAGAATAGTGCGAAATGTACGAGCAGAAGTTGTGGGCTTAGCCAAATCAGTTGGCCATGACCAAGTACCCGCAATCTACGACCAAGTGGTTGGGGACTTTTTCTTTCGAAAGTAAGCTTCACAGCATATAAAGCAGCTGTTACGTGTAGAGAAGCTCTTATTTTACCTTTTCGCTCAAGGTGCAAAATACAAAATGAAAACCTCATTAAAGTACATCGTCTTAGCTTTGAGTATGTGTATTAATATCACTTTCAGCTTCGCATATGATATTAAAGAAGCAAGAAATGATTTTAATAACGGAATATATGAAAAGTCAATTCCTTTTATCCTGTCGGAGGCCGAAAAGGGAGACGCAATTGCAATTGGATTGTTGGGTAAGGCGTACTTTGAAGGGGGATTTTTTAGTATTGATTATGACAAGGCATTTGATTTGTTGAATGCGGGCGTAATGAGAGATGATTTGGAATCATACAAATCACTTGGAAACTTAATGCTGAAGAGTGAGAAGTACAACAATCCTATTGAATCTCTCCGCCTTTTCACCTACGCTTCCGATCGGGGAATGTGTATTGCAAAGAACAATATTGGCAGGCTTTATCTAAAAGGTGCATATGGCGTCGAAGATAATAGAATTGATATAGATTATCAAAAGTCAATTGAGTGGCTGAGTAAGGGCATGGAGTGCGGTGCTGCTACTTCATACAAATGGATGGGGGATATTTATGAGCAAGCATTAGGCGTTACATATGACGGAAAAAGAGCAACCGAACTTTATATGAAGGCAGCAGAGGGTGGCAACGCAGAAGCACAATATTTAATTGGGAAGCGATATAAGTATGGGCATACGGTTAGCCGTGATTTAACTAAGGCGCGAGATTGGCTTGAAAAATCTAGAGTCAATAAGAATAGAGATGGAATAACGTTTTTTAAGGCCGAATTGGCGACTGGCGAGATAAGGGATATTGACGTAGAAATCTCTTCAACTGTCAAAAAGGAAGCGGAGAAACTTATAGCTGAACAACAGCAGAATATTCAACAAAAACAAAATGAAAACTCGTACCTTCTAGAGCAACAGATTGCCGCTCAGGCTGAAAAGAAAAACTTTTCTGAGGGGATCGCATATGCAAACCGAAAAGCACTGGTCATTGGCAACGACTCATATCAGCATGTGGCGAAGCTTTTGAACGCGAGGGAAGACGCGAGAGCTATAGCTGAGGGTTTGAAGCGTGTTGGCTACCAGGTTACGTTGAAGACTGATCTTGATCAGCAGGCCCTCAAGTTTGCGATAAGAACTTTCAAAAAGCAGATAGAGGGTGGCGACGAAGTTGCGATCTATTACGCAGGTCACGGCGTTCAACTAGCAAATACAAACTACTTGTTGCCAATTGATGTGAGTGGCGAAAGTGAAGATCAACTGAAAGATGATGCAATCCCACTTCAGCGTATTTTGGATGACATATCGGAGCGCAAGGCCAAGTTCACACTAGCGATGATTGATGCGTGTCGAGACAATCCATTCAAGGTCAGCGGTCGCAGTATCGGAGGAACTCGTGGACTGACACCCACTACAGCTGCAACGGGTCAAATGATTGTGTTCAGTGCGGGCACTGGCCAACAGGCAATGGATAAGCTCGGTCCGAATGATAAGGACAGGAATGGTGTGTTCACACGTGTCTTCTTAAAGCAGATGGAAGCAAAAGGACTGACCATTGACCGCATCTTCAGAAATGTTCGCAATGAAGTGGTTGGCCTCACTAAGTCAGCTGGTCATGAGCAAGTACCCGCGATCTACGATCAAGTGGTTGGTGATTTTTATTTCAATAAATAATATAGAATTATTTAATATTTTCAATTGACATGAAGCAATTTTAAATTTCGATAGTCGTTTGTTGGTTTTTCTTTGTTGTTTCTTTTAGATAAAAATATTTACGCACAAAATCGAGATGAATTTGTTGAAGGTCAGACAAGAGTTCAATGCGGCGGATTTATTACGCTGCCACCGGGCAAGTGGAGAGTTTTAGACTCTTGGTAACCCTCAGCAACCACTTTGTATTGTTTGAGGCGAGCGTCTCTAGTAAATACTCGCTGCGTGCGCCGCACGCAAACACGCCTGAAACGCCAGCGTGGCGCGGGAAGGCTGTGGCGAGCGGCGGATGATGCCGAAAAAGTCGCAGGTGTAATGAAACACGTCCGGCTGCACCGGGCGCATTTGGCCCGCAGCCACAAAGCTCTGCGCATAGTGAATCGG
>ERZ1034361.1563-NODE-1563-length-11977-cov-8.422353_pt1 | contig 11977 bp, 13 predicted proteins | sample MGYA00520617_ERZ1034361 | MGnify/ENA primary metagenome ERZ1034361 (study PRJEB33736, sample SAMEA104284507) | Azolla filiculoides | biome: Urban; feature: Water surface; material: Ditch water | place: Netherlands | collected 2015-10-28 | depth 0-0.1 m ... | reverse complement strand
TGCGTGAGCGCAAAACTCTTATCTAATCGTACAAAATGCCCCTCCAGGAGAAATAAACAACCTTGATAAACAGGAATCACTTCATAAACACCATCACCAAATAAAAAACCGCGATCCATCACAGATATCGTTGCCTGTTCAATTGGCAAATACGCACCATTTAAAAATACTGTTTTACTTTTTGTCACTGGATTTCTCTCTCATCATCATAATGCTATCGTAAAGACGCTGAAAAATATTACCTTGTTCAACAGATTGTAAGGCCACTAGGTCTGCAGTGATAATGACGTCATTTTTCAATGTAACTTTCACAGTACCAAGTTTTGCTCCTTCAACAATGGGAGCTGTAATTTTTTTGTCAACAATAATTTCCGCTTTTAAATCAGCGTAATGACGACGCGGAATAGTCACATTCAAATCATTAGCTAAACCAATTGACACATTTTTACTTGCCCCTTTCCAAACGTGAACATCACTTAATGGTTTTTTGGCTTCATAGAGTTTATGTCCCTCAAAAAAGCGAAAGCCATAGTTTAAGAGATTTTGATTTTCATTGGCGCGGGCATTCGCACTACTTGTGCCCATCACAACTGAAATAAGGCGCATATTTTCACGCAATGCGGAGGCAACAAGGCAATACCCTGCATCATCGGTAAATCCTGTTTTTACCCCGTCAACGGTTTCGTCACGTGATAATAACTGATTACGGTTATGTTGAGTAATTTTATTGTAGGTAAATTCTTTTTGTGAAAACCAAGGGTAATATTGAGGAAACTCGTCAATTAAAGCCTTGGTTAAGATCGCTAAATCCCGTGCAGTGGTGTAATGATTGTCAATAGGCAAACCGTTACTGTCTTGAAAATGACTGTTAAGCATACCTAGACGCGCTGCATGTTGATTCATCATTTCAGCAAATGTGGCTTCACTGCCAGCAACGTGCTCAGCTAACGTCACACTCGCATCATTACCCGATTGGATAATAACGCCCTTTAATAAATCTTCAATACGTACTTTATCACCCACTTCAACAAACATACGCGACCCTGCCGTTTGCCACGCATTTTGACTTACGTTAGCAACATCATCAAGATGTAAATGTCCGCCGCTCACTTCACGCAAGACAACATAAACCGTCATAATTTTAGTCAAACTAGCCGGCGCAAGTTTAATATCGGCGTTATTTTCAGCCAATACGTTGCCTGTTGCGTAATCCATTAAGACAAAACTACTCGCGGCAATTTTTGGCGCGGCGGGCGTCAAAATCTCTACTTCTTGCGCATTACCGTGCAATGCGTTAAGAAATAACGTCAGAAAAAGGGTAAATCGAAAAATTGAATTGAAGGTGTTCATAGGCTCAGTGAATAAAAAACACAATAAAACTGAGCAAGATTATATCATGACAATGGCTTTATTTAATTGGTTTCTGTCACAAATTGCGTTTGGGTGATTCCTAGCTTAGCGAGTTTATGACTGAGTTCACTGGCGTTGCTAGTTTCATTTATGGGGAGTTGGACTTTATATAACGTTGCGCCTTTATGACTCGATGATGCAATTTTAGCATCAAAAAGATGCTGTTTATTAATACTTTGCTGCAACGCTTGTGCTCGTTTTTTGTTGTTAAAACTGCCAACCTGCAAATAAATGGGTTGATTTTGTTTTTGTAATTGAATTAACGCTTGCTCGGGCGCAATTGTTTGAATAGCAACTTCACTGGTTCCCGACATATCCATACCTAATTGCTTTGCTGCAGAATAGGATAAATCCAAAATACGGTGATCGTAAAAAGGACCACGATCGTTCACACGAACAATCACTGTACGATGATTTGCTATATTGGTAATTTGTGCATAAGAAGGGATAGGCAAACTATTATGCGCCGCTGTCATTGCATACATATCAAACAACTCACCAGTCGCTGTTTTTTTACCGTGAAACTCAGCGCCATACCATGATGCAACACCATGTCTACCATGTATTTTACTAGAGATTGAGTGAGATGTTTTTTGGGTTTTTGCATGATGCGTAGTTGCGCTTTCAAACGTGGTTTTTGCAACCAATTGAGCAGTCACTGAGTTTTTTGCACCAAACGCTTGTGCGGTGTTCATCGTGTTTTCATTGGGCACGTTTGAGGTATTCACAATTGTTGTATTAGCACAACTTCCTAACATAGCAAGTGACAAAACAGGAATCAATTTTTTCATAAAGTAGTCTATTCGTTGGTTTCAATAAGTTAAACCCCAAAATAGCGGGATTTAAACATCATGAAGTGCCTTTGAATTTTTTCATTTAAGATCAAAGAACTTCACCATCCTCTCATTCATCTCATGTTTAGAATTAAGAAGACTTTTAACTTTAATGGTAAAAATGTAGCTTTTGTTGTTAAGTTGTCGCAATTTTAACGTATCAAGTATTAAATTAGCCTTAAGAGTCCTATTTTTTTAATGATTATTTAGCGCATTAAAATAAAAAAAATACCCTTAATGAATATTTACTATGGCTTTGCACTATTTTCTATTAAAATACTCAAGAATTATTGATAAAAAAGCTGTTTTATTTTGACAATGATTTTCGACGCAAAACCATGATCACCCTTTAATAAAAATAATAATTTAGGAATCTACAAATGAGTAATTCAAATTTATATAATCGCTTAGGCGGTGAAGAATCAGTGAGTAAATTAATCGACAGCTTTTATGAAAAAATGACGGATGATTACCGAATTAGTCGTTTTTTTAACGATGATGATAAAAAAACACAACGCAGCACCCTAAAAGCGCTAGCCAAAGCCATTCTTGAACAACATTCTCCGCACACGCCAGAGTTTAAAAAGTTATTAACGAATTTTTTTATGTCGGCCTTCGCGCGATTTAAAGATAAAGAAAGGCTTCCTGAATCGGGTTTTGCGTATTTTGGTTATATCATTGGCCAAAACAACCCCAGTTCAAAATTTCTATGCGATAGCCACAGTCATTTGTTAAAATTTATCCCAGAGGATTCACATTACGATTTAGTAATGATGCATTTAACGGACAGTTTGCAATCGCTTAATGTTGACCCTGCTTTAATGAAAGAAGTGCTAGTGATTGCAGAAAGCGGACGCAGTGGCCTATTAGGCAAATAATTTTCATGGTTTAATAACGAAAAACGGGGATAGAATGACTCAAGAAAGCGTATCAACAGAAGATTCAATAACCAACGTTTCACATCACGAGCATCTGCAACGTCGTTTCAATTTAGAGCGCCGAGGTAGCACTAAAAAAGCGGCTATTTTAGAATTGGATCTGGATTTAGATGAATTTAATGCACTGCACACGCATTCATTAAGTGATGGCGATGAATTATTGCGACAAATTGGTGAGCGCTTACGTCATCGTTTGCGAGATAATGATGTGGTATTGCCTGTCACGGGTGATAAATTTATGTTACTACTCGAAGACATTCAATCACCCGATAATGCCGATAATGTAGCCAATGAACTCATGGATTTACTGACACGTCCTTATGCATTGTCACTAAATAATGAGGTTAAAATTGGTACAAAAATTGGCATTAGTTTTTTCGCCAGTCCCGATGAAAAAACTAATGCTTAAAATGACTTCTTAAGCCTTATTACTTAGCACTAAACTAAATTCAACATGTGGGCGTTGCGACTGATTAAAATACACAAGCAGCGCCAAACACAAAAAGCATACCTCAACCCATTATTTGAGTGACTTGAAGAGTCGTGTTTCACTACCAAGGCAACTCTTTACCGTCATAACGCAAAAATTCACCCGTTTGTGCAAGTGTAAAGCGGGCAATTGTTTCGCGCATCTGTGACACGCTTTGCGTAATGCCCATGGGTGCATTCGAGCCGCCCATATCGGTTTTTACCCAACCCGGATGCAAAATTAACACAGCAATATTTTTTGCTTGAAGTTCAATGGCAATTGATTTCATGGCCGCATTCAGTGCCGATTTACTTGAGCGATATAAAATACTTCCCCCGCTCGTATTATCCGCAAGACTCCCCATTAAACTGCTCATAGCAACAATCTTTTTTTGCTCACTACGCGCCACATGCGCTAAAAATACTTCCGTCATTTTGACAGGCGCAAAGACATTTGTTGCAAGCGTATGTTGCCAAGTTTGATAATCCAGATTGCCGAATCGATGCGCCGCATCGTCGCCATAGACACCCGCATTATTAAGCAGAACATCAATGGCAATATCGCCTAATTGCGCTGCAAGTTGCTCAATTTGCGAAAAATCTTCCATATCCAGTGCAAAAACAGACACATTGGAATGCTTTGCCGCGAGTTGATTCAATTCAGAGGCATATTGCGGTTGACGACAACACGCGATAACTTGCCAATTATCCTGCGCATATTGTCTGCAAAAATCCAAGCCTAATCCACGATTTGCACCGGTAATCAAAATAGTTGCCATGATAAATTCCCTAAAAAATTAAAATAAAAAAGTAAAGTTGCTACGCGCTATTTTACGGTGTTTTTTTTTGCCGTGTACATTCATGTGAAAAGACTCGATAATTCACACTTTTTCATTTACAGAAGTGTTATGGATTTTCAATTATTGTCAACAGATGGCTATGCACGACGCGGCCGTTTAACCTTTGCTCGGGGCGTCATAGAAACGCCTATTTTTATGCCTGTTGGCACTTATGGCGCGGTGAAATCGCTCACCCCCGATGATTTGCGTGGCATTGGCGCACAAATTATTTTGGGCAACACCTTTCATTTAATGCTGCGCCCAACCACGAAAGTCATTCAAGCCCACGGTGACTTGCATGATTTTATGAAATGGGATAAACCTATCTTAACGGATTCAGGTGGCTTTCAAGTTTTTAGTTTAGGAAAATTGCGCAAAATTACTGAGCAAGGCGTCACGTTTAAATCCCCTATTAACGGCAGTAAAATTTTTATGGGTCCAGAAGAGTCTATGCAAGTTCAGCGTGAACTCGGCTCGGATATTGTCATGATATTTGATGAATGCACTCCCTACCCTGCCACCGTGCAAGAAGCAGCCGATTCCATGCGTCTGTCGCTACGCTGGGCAAAACGCAGTAAAGAGGCGCACGGCGATAATCCTTCTGCGCTTTTTGGTATTGTACAAGGTGGCATGTATGAACATTTGCGTGAAGAATCTATTGCCGGCCTGCAAGAAATTGGCTTTGACGGTTACGCCATTGGTGGCCTGTCTGTTGGTGAGCCTAAAGATGAAATGATGGCAACGCTCGACGGTATTCATCAAAAAATGCCTGCCGATAAACCGCGCTATCTCATGGGGGTTGGCACCCCTGAAGATTTAGTTGAGGCAGTTCGACGCGGCATTGATATGTTCGATTGCGTCATGCCAACACGCAACGCCCGAAATGGGCATCTATTTACCACGTTTGGCGTGGTGAAAATTCGCAATGCAAAATATGAATTTGACACAAAACCCATCGATGAAAATTGTGGCTGTTATACTTGCCAACATTATTCACGCGCTTATTTGCGCCACTTAGATAAATGCCAAGAAATGCTCGGTTCACGTTTAAACACGATTCATAATTTATATTATTATTTAGATTTAATGGCAAATATACGAACTGCTATTGAAAATAATCAATTTGAGCATTTTGCACAAGACTTTTACGCAAAACGTGCGGGTTAGACCATGCAAGAAAAGCATATTTTAAATGCCCGTCGTCTACTCTGCCCGCTACCAGTCATTCGCACTCAAGAAGCTGTTAAAAAATTAACAACCGGAGATATTTTAGAAGTGATCGGCACGGATGCAGGCATTTTGCAGGATATCCCTGCGTGGTGCCGTATCAACGGACACGCTATTCTTGAAACGTTTACTAATGAATACGACTACCACATTGTTCTACAAGTAGGAGAATAAGCATGGGAAAATTGCATCTGCATGGCAAACATCAACACAGTCATTCACATAAAACGGAAAAAGACGTTGAAAAACTACCGCCCGATTTAGCGAAATTGAAACGTCGTGCAAGCTACGTCGGCGCGTGCGTGAATATTCTTCAAACACTCATTAAAATTACGTTCGGTATTTTAGGTCAATCTGCAGCGCTGATTGCTGATGGGATTCACTCCCTATCAGATTTAATGAGTGATGCACTCGTCATTACCGCAGTGCGACTGGGTAGTCGAGAAGCCGATAAAGATCACCCTTATGGGCATCGTCGCTTTGAAACCATTGCGGCTGTTATTTTAGGCGGCAGTTTAATTGTGATTGGTGCTGGTATTGGATGGTCTGTTTATGAACGTATGTCAAATCCAGAAAATCTACCCGTTCCAAACGAGCTGAGCTTAGCCATTACCGCTGTGTCGATATTACTCAATGAATGGCTTTATCATTACACCAAGCGCATTGCCAAGATCACACGTTCAAAACTGCTGCTCGCCAACGCATGGCATCAACGCAGTGACGCCTTTTCATCCATTGTCGTTATGATTGGCATTGGTGGAGTGATGTTAGGCTATCCTTTAGCCGATGCTGTTGCAGCGATTATTGTGGCATTACTGGTCATTAAAATCGGTTTAAACTTAACAATTGAAGGCGTTAAAGAACTCGTTGATACCGCCTTGCCCGATAAACTCGTCGCCGAAATTCGCACGGTGATTTACGATATTGACGGCGTTGAAGATATTCATTTACTACGGACACGCTACATGGGCGAAGATGCGTTAATTGATGCGCATATCATTGTCGATCCGCGTATTAGTGTATCTGAAGGTCATCGCATTGGTGATATGGTGCGTGATGAACTCATTGCCCGTTTTGATGACGTCATGGAAGTGCTTGTGCATGTTGACCCTGAAAATGATGAGGCATTAGCAAGTCATATCAAACCACTCACGCGAGCGAATGTTCAAGAGTTGCTAACTGAAAATCTGCCTGAACTCTTGCCGTATTTAGAAGATTTCCGCATACATTATTTAGAACATAAAATTGAAATTGAATTAATCATTCCCTTTGCGCTGAGTCTTGAAAGCGAATTGATTGAAGATATCAATGAAAAGTTAGTAAGCATCAAACATAATGTGCCGCAAATTGATACTATCCTCTTGTTTTTTAAACGTGATTGTTCAAGCAGAAATAAACAAAAATAATGGGAAATACGTGTCAACCGTTTAATTGAATCGGTCGGTGTGTTAAAGTTTACGTTGAACTTAATATTGAGGTGTTTCCTCAACATTGTTTGTGTGTTTTTATAAAAAATAAAAATTATATTAGGAGAATTTACATGTTTACACTTCGTTCATTAGTGACGGCTGTTGCGTTAATGAGTTCCATATCGGCTGCGAATGCGTGGGATGCACTTCCAACGCAAGCCCCTGAACCCGCTGATAACCCAAGCACACCAGAAAAAATTTCATTAGGTCAAATGCTCTACCATGATCCACGCTTGTCTTCAACAGGTACTGTATCTTGTGCATCTTGCCATAATACAATGCTAGGTGGTGAAGATAATCGCCCCAACTCAATGGGCGTGAATGGTCAAACAGGTGGACGTAGTTCACCAACTGTCTGGAACTCAGCATTTAATAAAGTGCAGTTTTGGGATGGTCGCGCGGCAAGTTTAGAAGAGCAAGCTGCGGGCCCCGTCACTAATGCTATTGAAATGGGTATGAAAAGCTGGGATGACGTCGTTGTACGTTTAAAAGGTATCGAAGGTTATCAAGCCGCGTTTAAACAAGCTTTCCCCGGTGAGAATGCAATTTCAAAAGACCACGCAACCAAAGCCATTGCCGCGTATGAACGTACATTAATTACACCAAACAGCCCTTATGATAAATTTGTTGGTGGTGACAAATCTGCATTATCAGCGCAACAAATTCGCGGTATGGATAAAGTCGCAGAACTAGGTTGTACAAGTTGCCACAGTGGCGCAGCGTTTAATGGTGCGGGTATGTTCCAAAAATTCCCAATGATTCCAGACGGTTACTTAGAAGCGAAATATCATTTCAGCAAAGACAAAGGCGTAGCTGAAGTTTCTAAAAAATCGGAAGATGAACATTTCTGGAAAGTACCCACATTGCGAAATGTCGCTATTACCGCCCCTTATTTACATAACGGCTCGGTTCAGACATTAGATGAAGCAGTGCAAATTATGGCGAGAGTTCAGTTAGGTAAAGAATTAGCGAAAAATGAAGTGGCGGATATTGTCGCCTTTTTAAGTGCTTTAACTGGCGAATTCCCAAAACAAAAAATGCCAACTTTGCCAGAAACAACTGGTAAAACAGTCAATTAAGTGATGAACGGACACATTTACAACGTAAAATGTGTCCGTGCTCTTTTGTTCCGTAGACAATTTCAGACTAATTTAGTGTAAAATTACCTCTTACGTTTTTTACATACTATTTGGTTTTATTTTTTTATTCATTCAATAACTGGAGTCATATATGAGCGTTTTAGTTGGTAAACAAGCCCCCGATTTTACAGTACCCGCTGTTTTAGGCAATGGCGAAATCGTTGATGCCTTTTCATTTTCACAAGCAACGCAAGGTAAATACGCAATCGTATTTTTCTACCCATTAGATTTCACTTTCGTGTGCCCAAGTGAGTTAATTGCTTTAGATCACCGTATGGATGAATTTACAAAACGCAATGTGGAAGTTGTGGCTGTTTCCATTGATTCACATTTCACCCACAACGCATGGCGCAACACACCTGTAAACCAAGGTGGTATTGGCCACGTGAAATACACCATGGCAGCAGATTTAAGCCACTCAATTGTCAATGATTATGACGTTGCTGTTGAAGGTCCAGGTATTGCGTATCGTGGTGCATTCTTAATTGACACTACCGGTAAAGTACGTGCACAAATTGTGAACGATTTACCATTAGGTCGTAACATTGATGAATTAATTCGTCTTGTTGACGCACTTCAATTCCACGAAGAACACGGCGAAGTTTGCCCAGCTGGCTGGAAAAAAGGCGATGCGGGTATGAATGCAAATCCAGCAGGTGTTGCTGAATATTTAGCAGGTCATGCTGATAAATTGTAATTCTTCATTACTGTTTAAAAGCCAAATAAAAAAGGCGTAGAACCCATAAGTTCTACGCCTTTTTTGATGCACTTTCTTTTAACGTGGCAAGAGCTTAATCAAATCAGACTGCTCATTGAGCGTTTGACTAGACATAAAACCGAGTTGCCCAGCGCGATAACTATGCGAATAAAATAAAACGGATGCGGGTACTTTTTCGCTATCAACCAAAACAAAACCTGCTTTATTTTGCTCAATCCAATTTTTCAAGGCATCTGGTGAACGCAATAGCGTTAATGGTTCAATTAGCCTACCCGTAAATTGAAACTGATCGTGATACTTGCCCGTATAAAATGCCACATTTTTATTTTCTTGACGCAGTTGCGCAATCATTTGCGCAATCGGCTTGGTATCAAAACGTGGCGCGTTGATGTCCAAATACGTTATCGCGAGTACGCTTGGCACAGTAATTGACATTAGGCAGCTTGCTAGCATAATGCGTTTAATATCAGTGGCTTTAAATAGGGCTAAACCTGCACCAATGAGCACCGACAACCCCATCAACCAAAGCGCGTTAAATTCGATATGAAACCAATGGGTTTGTGCATTCACGACTATGAAACTCGCTAACAAAAATAAAACGACGCAGATTCCTCCCCACACGGTTAAAAATGCCCGTTTCCATGATGCTATATCGTGTATTTCATCAGCCACTCGCGCTAGTAATAACGCCAATACGGGCATGAGTGGGAGTAAATAATGAATCCGTTTACCGCTTACTAATGAAAAAGCGATAAATACCGGCAATGCCCAAGCAATACAAAAACGCACGCCATCATCATTGAATGATAATTGGCGAACACCTTGCCAAAAGGGTTTAAATAAAAGCCACGGCAAAAGTAGAAGTGGTAAACGCACCAAATACCACCAGAATGGCAATTTATGCGCAAAGGACTCCACTAAACGTCCGCTGGTTTGTCCAAAAAAAATAGCATTGCGATAATTTTCTCCACCGCTGATACCTGCGGGAATCGCCCACGCTAATGCAATGGCCGCGCCGATAAAAATAGCTACACCTAATTTGACATACCACGAGCGCCACTGAAATGTATCAGGTTTATTTTGTAGCCACCATGGCGCAAGCAGTGCAACGGGTAGTATTTGCAATAAAACCACAGGGCCTTTACTTAAGACGCCACCACCGATTGCCACGCCAAGCAAAAAAAGACTTCGCCAAGTTGCCGTCTGCGCTAGGGTAATGATGCTGTAGATAGCAAGCAACACAAAAAATGCCAGTAGCATATCAAACATAGTCAGCGTGCTATAAATCAACCAAAACGAGAAACCAAGCAGAATAAAAGGCGTGTGCCTAGCAATACTCGGACGCTGTGGCCATAATTTTTTCGCCACCATGCCTGAAAGCAGTGTCGAGCCGAGTGCAAATAAAGGCGAAATTAGACGCGCTGTCCATTCATTCACCCCAAATAGTGACCAACTGAGCTGCATTAACCAAAATAAAAGCGGGGGTTTGTGGCTGTATGTTTCGCCATTGAGATAAGGCACTAAAAAATCCCCGCGCGTCCACATCTCCCAAGCAACACTCACATAACGCGTTTCATCAATGGGCATAAGCGGGCGAATCGCTAAATTAACGGCAATTAGCAAACACCATAAAATGACAATGTGAATCATGTGATTATGCGACAGAATCGTTGCGTTTTTCGTTAAAAACAAAATAAAGATTACGAAAATAAATCAACAACCCACTCGCCTGCCCCAGAATAAACACGGGATCTTGACGGTAAATAGCATACGCTAGGAGCGTGACACCACCGCTGATACTAAAATACCAAAAAGCAATAGGGAAAACGCTTTTTTTCTCTTTTTCGCTTTTAATCCATTGCACAATAAATCGCGCTGAAAACAATGCTTGCCCTAAAAAACCAATGCCAAGCCAAATCATTTCTTGAGTGATTTCAATGTTCAATTTCGCGTACCTCTGTGCGTTTCATACGTGTTTTAAGCCACATCACGCCAAGCGTGTCACTTATGCCTACCCATAAACGGTCCAGTGTTCCATAGTTTGACACACCACGCTCACGCGCACGATGCGACACAGGAAGTGAAATAACGTGGTAACCACCGCGCAGCATCAATGCAGGCAGAAAACGATGATAATGATCAAAAAAAGGCAGTTGCAGTGCCGCTTCACGCACAAACACTTTTAGACCGCACCCCGTATCAGGCGTCGCATCGCCAAGTAATCGAGAGCGTATACCGTTAGCGAATTTTGATGAAAATAAGCGCCACTGCGAATCGTGTCGTTGATTGCGCCAACCTGCAATCATGGCTAATTTAGGATTCACGTCACGTTGCTCCTTGAGATGCTTAAAAAGCGCAGGAATATCTGCCGGATTGTTTTGACCATCTCCATCAAGCGTCGCAATAAAAGGGTATTTTGCCGCTTTAATACCCGTGTAAACAGCGGCACTTTGTCCGCAACTCCGCTGGTGTTCAAAAACGCGTAATTGTGGCAGTTTTTTTTGTGCTTGCGCTAAGGCTTGCGCGGTTTCATCTGAACTGCCGTCATTGATATAGATAATTTCGTAGGCATTACAATCGACTAATGCAACCACAATTTCATCAAGTAAAGGTTGTATATTTTCCGCTTCATTATGTACGGGCACGACAATAGAAATCGTCATAAAAACCTCGATTTTATAAATTGAACCATAAAAAAAGGGCTACATTTTAAAATGCAGCCCCTTTTTTTGCTGATATGCAGATTAAAAAATCCACATATAAGCCAGAAAGGATTAACGTTTCGAGTATTGTGGACGTTTTCTCGCTTTGTGTAAGCCGATTTTTTTACGTTCAACTTCACGTGAATCACGCGTTACGAAACCTGCTTTTCTTAATGCAGGACGCAACGTTTCATCATATTCCATCAATGCACGGGTTAAGCCGTGACGAATCGC
>ERZ1034361.1561-NODE-1561-length-11988-cov-4.922760_pt1 | contig 11988 bp, 10 predicted proteins | sample MGYA00520617_ERZ1034361 | MGnify/ENA primary metagenome ERZ1034361 (study PRJEB33736, sample SAMEA104284507) | Azolla filiculoides | biome: Urban; feature: Water surface; material: Ditch water | place: Netherlands | collected 2015-10-28 | depth 0-0.1 m ... | reverse complement strand
ATCAATGATGAAGCTTGTTTATACCATTTTACTAATTAGTATTTTCGTGCCACGTGTTTTAGCGGACGAATTGCCTGAGCTGGGCGATATTTCGCAGACAGTCTTATCACCATTGCAAGAAAAGAAAATTGCCGATCAAATTATGCGTGACGTGATGTCTAGTGATGAGGTCGTGGGCGATCCTGAAATTCAAGATTATATTCAGAACTTGGGCATGCGCCTGGCAAGTAATGGTCCTGATAAAACTCAGTCTTTTAATTTCTTTGTAGTACGTGATAACAGTATTAATGCCTTTGCTATGCCTGGTGGGGTGATTGGTGTACATACAGGTTTAATTGTCGCAGCGAAAAATGAATCAGAATTAGCGGGCGTCCTAGGCCATGAGATTGGCCACGTAGTTCAGCATCACTTGGCACGTATGTTGGCACAACAAAAGAATGACTCAATCATCAGTATGGCAGGGATGGCTTTGGCCGTATTGTCTGCAAGGGCTAATCCACAATTAGCTACAGCTGCGATGACTGCATCATCTGCAGGCGCGGTCCAAAAACAATTAGATTACACTCGTACGCATGAGCGTGAGGCTGACCGGGTTGGGATTGATATATTAGAAAAGTCAGGGTTCGATACTAATGCCATGGCGGCATTCTTTGAAACTATGCAAAAGGGTACGCGTTTTGTTGAGGGAAGCGCACCGTCTTTCTTGCGCACCCATCCTGTGACAGGTGAACGTATTGCTGATGTGAGAGCGCGTGTTTCGCAAAGTCGTTTTCGATTGTTGCCTTATTCGCCAGAGTTCGATTATGTGCGCGCTAAAGTTCTTGCGAGTCTAAATACCCCATCGCAAGCGATTGCGATGTTTAAAGATAATTTAAAAGAAAAGCGTTATAGCAGTGAAACTGCACAACATTATGGTTTGGCAATTGCCATGATTAGGATTAATGATTTGGATGGGGCAAGCGAACAGCTAGCGTGGTTAAAATCCAATGCACCTAAGCATGCTTTTTTTGCTATGTTGGCAGCTAATATAGAAGTTGCACGCGACAATCCTGAGCAAGCAGAAAAAGCGTATAAAGCAGGTCTGGCAAGCTATCCAAATCATCGTGGATTGATCCATGGATATGCTCAACATCTTATTCGTATTCGTCAATATCAGCCTGCTGTTAAGTTTGTTTCTGAAAAGCTCATTTTGTTTCCAAATGATCCTGTTCTATACGAGCTTAAATCTAAATCTTATGCTTTTTTAGGTAAGCGTTTATTAAGTCATCAAGGACAGGGTGAGGCTTACTATTATCGTTACAATTTGCAAAGAGCCTTAGAGCAAATGGATTTGGCAGTACGCGCAAATGATGGAGATTTTTATCAGCAATCAATTGCTGAAGCGCGTTTGAATGAACTTAGAAAACAAATTGACGAACCTAAGAAAAGTGGTTGGTTTAATTAAACCAAATACAAAAGGACGTATATGCAACGTAGAGATTTTGTAAAAATGCTGTTTGCAGCCAGTGCGCTCGCCTTGGTCCCTATTCGAGCCTTTGCCGCGATCTGGAATGCAACTGCTTTTGAATCCACAAAATTAAATTCAGCGCTGAGTGGTTTAGGTATTGGTGAGATTAAAGAATCCAAACAAATCACAATCATTGCACCAGATAAAGCGGAAAACGGTGCTGTGGTACAAATTGAAGTTAAAAGTGAGATAGCGCATAGTGAATCGCTCACTATTCTTGTAGAAAACAATCCTACGCCGCTGATTGCGCATTTTGTATTTGGTGAAGGCGCTGATCCTTATATTGTTACCCGTATTAAGATGGCAGAAACTTCAGACGTACAAGCAATCATTAAAGTGGGTAATCAATATTTCTCAGCTAAAAAGCGTGTAGAAGTTTTAGAGAATGGATGTGGCTAAAATGGCAGATACCATGAAAATGCGTGCTCAGCTTAAAGGCGGTGTGACTGAAGTTAAAGTGCTGATTGGTCACCCTATGGAAACAGGGCGCCGTAAGAATGATTTGGGCGAATTTATTCCTGCTAATTTTGTTCAGTTAGTGAATGCTAGCTTAAACGGAAAGATAGTGTTTGAAGCGCAATGGGGCACTGGTATTTCTAAAAATCCTTACCTTACTTTTCATTTGAATCATGCCAAGGCAGGTGATGTAGTCGTCGTGATCTGGACTGATAATCATGGCAAAACAGGTCGTGGGGAAATTGCTGTCACTTCTGCTTAGTTTTGCTTACTAATATCAAACCCAACTGCTTCAGCAATCCTAATTCCATCGACTGCCGCCGATAAAATTCCACCTGCGTAGCCAGCCCCCTCGCCCGTTGGATAGAGCCCTTTGGTGTTGATGCTTTGTAGGCTTTCGTCGTCACGTTTAATTCTGATCGGCGATGAGGTTCTAGTCTCTACCCCTGTCAGCACCCCATCAGGTAAATCAAAGCCTTTGATCTGTTTTGCAAAAGCAGGGAGTGCTTCACGGATGGCGGTAATGGCATATTCAGGCAATGCAGTGCTTAAGTCTGTGAGGTGAACCCCTGGTGTGTAGGATGGTTGCACTGTGCCAAATTCATTAGAGGGTTTGCCATTGATAAAGTCGCCAATGAGTTGTCCTGGTGCTTTGTAATTTCTTCCACCTAGTTCAAATGCTCTTGCTTCCCATTTTCGTTGAAACTCCATGCCAGCGAGTGGGTCACCTGGGTAATCTTTTTCAGGGTCAATGCCCACGACAATGCCCGCATTGGCATTACGTTCGTTACGTGAGTATTGGCTCATGCCATTCGTGACCACACGACCTTCTTCAGATGCGGCTGCGACCACTGTGCCGCCTGGGCACATACAGAAGCTATACACACTACGACCATTTTTGGCGTGATGCACGAGCTTATAATCCGCTGCGCCTAAGACTGGATGCTGAGCATTCGGGCCAAAGCGTGCATGGTCGATCAGCGATTGAGGATGTTCAATACGGAAGCCGATTGAAAAAGGTTTGGCTTCAATATAAATGCCACGTTTGTGGATCATCTCAAAAGTATCACGTGCACTATGGCCGACTGCTAACACAAGATGGTTGGTTGCAATGCGTTCGCCATTTTGTAGCACGACACCTTGCACTTGGCCGTTTTTAATTTCAATATCATCTACGCGACTCTGAAAGCGGATTTCTCCGCCCAGTTCGATGATGTTTTTACGCATTTCTTCTACCATACCTACTAAACGGAATGTGCCAATGTGTGGATGGCTTACGTATAAAATTTCTTCTGGCGCGCCTGCTTTCACAAACTCATTGAGTACTTTGCGACCGTAATGTTTAGGGTCTTTGATTTGGCTGTAGAGCTTGCCATCTGAAAAAGTGCCGGCACCACCTTCACCAAACTGCACATTAGATTCTGGATTGAGTACACTTTTACGCCATAAACCCCAAGTATCTTTAGTGCGTTCTCGTACGGCTTTGCCGCGTTCTAAGACAATCGGCTTGAATCCAGATTGTGCCAAAATGAGTGCTGCAAAAATCCCTGATGGACCAAAGCCTATAATCACTGGGCGTGGTGTTTTGTTGTCATCGCTTGCTTTTGCTACAAAGTGGTAAGAGGTGTCAGGCGCTACTTTAACGTGCGGGTCTTTTTTGAATTTAGCTAAAATTTTTGCTTCGTTTTTTACTTCGATATCGAGTGTGTACACAAACAAAATTGCATGTGATTTACGTGCATCTACGCCGCGTTTGAAAATGGCCATGCTGATTAAATCACTGGCTGGGATACCAAGTTTTTTGAACACTGCAGCCTGAATGACTTCGGGTTCGTGATGAAGCGAAGTGGCATTAGCTAAAGGGAGTTTGATTTCTGAAAGGCGTAGCATAGCAATTGTTTGGTTCTAAATATTAAGTGGAAGTTGAAGCAGTTTTTTAAGTAAAGGCACGGTGATTGGTTTTTTCTCTGTGAGTGACCATTCATCGAGTGCGTCTAAGGTAGCCATGAGGTTAGGTAAATCTCTTCGTAGATAGCGTAAACAATAATCGACCACTTCGTCAGGTAAATTCATGCCGCGTGCCGCAGCGTGAGATTTAAGAGCCTGTGCTTTTTCTTCGTCGGTGAGAGGGTGTAGTTGATAAGTTAAGCCCCAGGCTAGCCGCGTAGCTAAATCATCTCGTAAGCCCATTTGGCTTGGCGATGCATTCCCTGTCGCGATTAACACACCTTGACCTGCGCGCAGTTCGTTATATTGGTTAAATAAGTCAATTTGCTCTTGGTCGTTAAGGGTATGAACGTCATCTGCAAAAACAAAAGGAATTCTGTTTTGGTCAGCGAGCGCTTTGCTCGCTTTAATGAGATGCGTTTTGCCACTGCCCTCTGCGCCCCATAGATAAATAAAACGGTTATTACTGCTAATGTTTAGCGCAGGACTGAGTGCTTCTTTAATGCTGTGCAATGCTTCAGCATTTTTACCCACGACAAAGTTATCGAGGCTAGGCAAAGCAAGCGGCTGAATGTCGAGTAAAAGTTGTTTCATTTAATTGGGTAGACTATCTAATAAAAGCATGATGAATACTTAATTTTATCGCTGAGTCTTTTTTCGTTTAGTCGTCATTTAGGTTAAAATTCGGGTATTCCAAAAAATACCGCAATAAAGCGTATTTTAACCTTTTATTTGTTTTTATCTTGTAGAAAGCGAGAAAGCCTTGAATTCTAATGACCAAGCCGGCAACACTTCTATTAGCTACCGTGATGCTGGGGTAGATATTGAAGCAGGTGATGCGCTGGTAGAGCAGATTAAGCCTTTTGCTAAACGTACGATGCGCCCTGAAGTGTTGGGTGGTATTGGCGGCTTCGGATCTTTATTTGAAATGCCTAAGAAATTCAAGAATCCAGTATTGGTTTCTGGTACTGACGGTGTAGGCACAAAACTAAAACTCGCTTTTGAATTAAATAAACATGACACCGTTGGTATCGATTTGGTCGCGATGAGTGTCAACGATATTTTGGTTCAGGGTGCTGAACCATTGTTCTTCTTAGATTATTTTGCTTGTGGCAAATTGGAAGTTGGTACTGCTGCACAGGTAATTAAAGGTATTGCGCAAGGCTGCGAACAGTCAGGTTGCGCTTTGGTTGGGGGGGAAACGGCGGAAATGCCAGGCATGTACCCAGCCGGCGAATACGACTTGGCAGGCTTTGCCGTAGGTTGTGTAGATAAAGAAAGCTTAATTACGGGTAAAACCATCTCAACAGGTGATGTTGTGCTTGGTTTAGCTTCAAGTGGCGCTCACTCAAATGGTTATTCACTTATTCGTAAGTTAATTGCGAAATCTGGTATTGATATGGATGCAGATTTCCACGGCAAACCATTTAAGGATGTTGTGATGGCGCCAACACGTATTTATGTGAAATCTTTATTGAAGCTTATTGAAGCGATACCAGTGAAGGGTATGGCGCATATTACAGGTGGCGGCATTACAGAAAACGTGCCGCGTGTGTTGCCAGAAGGTTTAACTGCAGAAATCAAAAAAGGTAGTTGGGATATGCCTGCTTTGTTCACTTGGTTGCAAGCACAAGGCAATGTGGCTGAAAGTGAAATGCATAAAACATTTAACTGCGGTATTGGCATGGTGGTGATTGTGGCCAAAGAACAAGCATCAGCGGCGATGACTTTATTGAAAGCAGAGGGTGAACAAGTCTTTGAAATTGGACATATTCGTGCCCAACAAGTAGGCGAAGCGCCGACAGTTGTTGTTTAAGAAGTCTTTGCTGATATGAAGCTTAGATTGTTAGGTTTGGCTTTGTTGGTGTTGGCAAACATTGCGTTTGCTGCACCTAAGCAAGTCACGCTTACTTATCAAGCGATTCGTAATGACAAACCTTTTGCGATAGTGACCGAGACTTATCATCAGTCAGGTAATCAATACAAAATTGAAAGTGTGACTGAAGGTATTGGCGTGTATGCCCTTTTTGGTAAACGTATTTTAAAAAGCGAAGGTTTGGTGACGGCTGAAGGTTTGCAACCTTTACACTTTGAATCACATCAAGCAGACAATCCTAAGAAGTTTATTGTTGCTGATTTTGATTGGACTAAGTTGCAGCTCACTATGAAATCCAAAGGTAATGAGACGGTTGAGCCTTTGAATAAAGGTACGCAAGACTTAGTGAGTTATCCTTATCAATGGATGTATATTTCACCTCTTGCGGATGACTTGGTTCTGCCAGTGACAACAGGCAAAAAAATAAAGACTTATCGTTATCATTTAATCAATAAAGATGATGTGATGGAAACGCCTGCGGGACAATTTAAAGTGGTCGAGTTGACGAATGCCGGCAAAGTTGAGCCTGCTGATGAAAAGCATTTTTGGTTAGCAGTCGATCAGCATTATTTGCCTGTGCGTATCTTAATGCAAGATGACAAAGGTGCCGTCATAGAGCAGATATTGACGAGTATCGTTGTTCAGTAGTTTTCTATTGAGGCGATGTTAACAATTTGCCAACAGCACAATTAAAGCAGTATTTAAAAAAGTTAGCGATCCCTTGGGTGTGGTTTTGGGCGCTATTATTTTCTGTTTTGATGCACCTTATTTTGTTTGGTGGCATGCAATTTGAATGGCCCGATTTTGATTTGGAGCCGCATACGATAGAAGCTGAGTTGGTTTTACCACCAAAATCTGTTGCTCAAAAACTCCCCAAAAAAGTTAGCAAGGATAAGCCTCCTTTAGAAAGAAAAGAATTAAGGCCGCAATCATCTTCAGTTAATCAGCAACATCAAGTTGCTGAAACTTCGAATATGAACGTTGAAGATACTCTTGATCGAGAGCCGCGATTTGCTGAAGAGCCGCCATTGCCACCGCCAACTTATGTAGATTTGTTCTTTGAAATTAAGCGAACGGGATTTGGAAGTGGTAAAGCGCATATTCGTTATCAGGCTGAGGCGGGTGGTAGATATAGTCTTCGTAGCGAGGCTGAAGCAAAAGGTTTGGCGAGCTTAGCTTTTTCTGGAAAGCGTTTGGAGACCAGCGTTGGCAAGGTAACTGATGAAGGGTTGCAGCCAGAAGATTATCGTTTTGAGCTTTCTAATAAGCCGGAAAAGTTACAAACTGCACATTTTGATTGGGACGCGATGAAGCTCACCATTAAAAATGCGAAGGCAGAAAAGGTGTTGGATTTATCAGAAGGCACTCAAGATTTTTTAAGTTTCTTGTTTCAATTTATTTTTGTTCCGCCGTTAAATCGTATGCAATACCCTTTAACTAATGGCAAAACATTAATGACTTATGATTATCAGTTTGTGGGTGAGGATAAAATTCAAACTGAGATGGGGCAATTAAATGCGTTTCACATCGCAAAAAGTAGCGGTGACCCAGATGAAAAAACCGAGGTTTGGTTAGCAATGGATTATCGATTTATTCCGATTAAAATTTTAAAAATAGCAAAGGACGGTAGCGGGTTCGAATTAGTCGCAACGCGCTTGAATACCGATATAGCAAAATGATAGTGAACTCTAACCTTTTACGATTAGCTGGTGTGGTGCTGGCAGATGTCTTATCGAATACTGGCCCTGCAGACGTCAAGTTAGGGTGGTTCTTTAAGCAGAATCGTGACCTTGGCACCAAAGATCGTGCATTTATTGCTGAGTCAGTTTATGGCGTTTTGCGTCGCAAATCATTTCTATCTTATGTTTGCGATGGTGAAGATCCACGTAAATTGTTAGTTGCTTGGTTAGTACGTGTGCAAGGAATGAGCACGCGTGATTTAGCTGACTCACTTACTGCACAACAAAAAGAGTGGGCGCAAGAAATCAAAGCTAAAAAGACTGACGATATTAGCAAAGCTATGCAAGCTGATTTGCCTGAATGGTTATGGGATAAATTGGTCGTGCAGTACGGCGAAGAAGAAGCGCTTACTATTGCTAGAAGCATGCATCAGCCTGCATCTTTAGATTTGCGTGTGAACTTGGTTAAAGCAACACGTGAGGATGTGATTGCGAAATTTGCTTCTGAAAAAACAGAAGTAAATCCTACTCCTTACGCCCCTAATGGTTTGCGTATGGCTCAAAAGATGACGATTAGTCGTCATGTATTGTTCACGGATGGCAAGATTGAAGTTCAGGATGAAGGTAGTCAATTGCTAGCGCAATTAGTTGCGCCACGTCGTGGAGAAATGGTTGCTGACTTTTGTGCTGGTGCTGGTGGTAAGAGTTTGGCGATGGGGGCATTGATGCGTAATTCAGGTCGAATTTATGCATTTGATGTTTCAGAAAAGCGTTTGCAGAATTTAGGTAAGCGTCTAAAACGTTCAGGCCTGTCTAATTTGCATAGCCAAGTCATCAGCAGTGAAGCTGATCCAAAATTAAAACGTTTGAATGGTAAATTTGATCGTGTGTTGGTGGATGCACCTTGTAGTGGTTTAGGTACTCTGCGCCGCAATCCAGATTTAAAATGGCGTCAAAAGCCACAAGATGTTTTAGAGCTTTCGGTTAAGCAAACGAATATTTTGGCGCGTGCCGCTAAATTAGTAAAAACAGGTGGTCGTTTGGTTTATGCCACATGTAGTTTGTTGCAAGATGAAAATGAAGTGATTGCAGACGCATTCTTAAAAGCCAATTCAGATTTTGTTTTGGTTCCTGCCGGTCCTATTTTGCAACAACAGCAAATTAACTTAGATACTGGCCCGTATTTAAAACTACTTCCACATTTACATCAAACAGATGGATTCTTTGCGGCGGTCTTTGAAAAAACAGCAGCAAAGTCAGTAGAAAAGATAGATGTGGATAATGCTCCTGCTATAAGTGTGGACGAAGAGGTTTTAAATGAGAAGGCAGTGGCTAAGGCAAAGAATATTGCTAAAAGCGCAGCAAAAACGAAATTAGCCTCAAAACCAAAATCTGCAACTAAGTCGACCAAGAAAAAGGCTTAATCATGAGACGCTTGAGCCTTAATATCCAAATTTTGCTCGGTGCAATTTTGGGTATAGGTTTGGGTGTTTATCTTCACGGAATCAGTCCAGAACAAGCAATTTTTCAAAATAGTGTGTATGCCGCTAACGTTGTTGGCACGCTATTTATTGATTTGCTTAAAATGATTCTTGTTCCTTTGGTGTTTTGTTCAATTGCTGTGGGCATTGCTAATTTGAGGCAGCATCAACAAATCCATCGGGTTTGGGTGGTGACTTTGATGTTCTTTCTTAGCTCTATGGCGATTGCAATTGCCCTGGGGCTTGCGGCAAGTAATTACTTTAAGCCTGGATTGGGTTTGCATTTGGATATGTTCCAAAATGCCTTGCAAGCTTTTGAAGCAAAACAATTGCCATTGTCAGAATTCTTCACACAATTTCTTCATGGATTATTTCTTAATCCGTTTTCTGCCCTCGCTCAAGGGAACGTGCTTGCCGTTGTGGTATTTGCATTAATTCTTGGTATCGCTTTGGTCGTTGGTGGTGAGCGCTATAAAAATATATTAGCTTTGTTTGAAGAAGGTCTTGAAATCATCATGCGCATGGTTGGCTGGATCATGCATTTAGCGCCGTTGGGGGTCATGGCGCTTTTAGTGAAACTGGTTGCTGTTCAAGATGCTGCCATGTTGAATACCTTAGCTAAGTTTGTTGCAGTAGTTGTCGGCACCACCTTGTTTCATGGCGTCATTGTTTTACCATTAATTCTATATTTATTTACTCGAAAATCTCCTTTGTGGTTTTGGCAGGGTGCTCGTGAAGCTTTATTAACGGCATTCGCGACGAGTTCGAGTAATGCGACTTTGCCAGTAACATTACGTTGCACCACTCAACATTTGCACGTAAAGCCTGAAATCGCCGGTTTCGTTATTCCCTTAGGGGCAACTATAAACATGGATGGTACGGCGCTTTATGAAGCGTCTGCTGCACTGTTTATCGCCAATTTGGCTGGGATAGACTTAAGCATGACTCAACAGATGATTGTATTTTTTACTGCCATGATTGCTGCGATGGGTGCGCCAGGTATTCCAAGTGCTGGTATGGTCACGATGGTTATGGTTTTACAGTCAGTAGGCTTGCCTCTTGAAGCAATTGCAATTTTATTGCCTATCGACCGACTGCTCGACACTATAAGAACAACAGTCAACGTGCAGGGTGATATGGTGGGAAGCGTGATTGTTCAGAAATTTACCCTGCAGAAATTCACACAGCCATTGTCGAAGTGATTTAAATGCTTAGTTTCCATAAAGCCGAAATCGGTGATGCCTCAGCTATTAGTGATCTAATTAATGCCGCATATCGTGGCGAAACTAGTCGTTTGGGCTGGACGACAGAGGCCGATTTGATTGATGGTTTGCGTACAACAACTGCTGAAGTGGCAGAAATTATTCGACGTGAAGACGCCTTTATATTGGTTGGTGTATTGAAGGATCAGATTGTCGCTACGATTTGTTGTGAGCGTCATGAGAACACTGCCAAGCTTGGCATGGTGGCAGTAAAGCCTGCTTTGCAAAATAAAGGCTATGGTCGAGAAATGATACAAGCGGTTGAAGCGATTACCTTAAGAGAGTGGCGTGTTGCTGGTTTCTTTATGTCTGTGATTACGGTGCGTAAAGAACTAATCGAATTTTATGAGCGCTTGGGTTATGAGCGCACGGGAAATTTAAATGACTTTCCTGTTGAATCTGATTTGTGGCAAGTGAAAGTGCCAAATTTAAAACTGGAATATCTTGTAAAAATTATGAGGCGTCCAGCAGCGTCAGATTAAGTTTTCCTATATTTTTTCTTGAAGTTGTCTAATCCATTCATCGCCAAAGAATAAGCGGCCGGCACTACAATTAATGTCAGTAGTGTAGAAGAAATCATCCCACCAATAATTGCAACGGAAAGCGGTTTGTTTGTCTCGCTACCAGCACCTAGGCCAAGCGCGGCAGGTAATAGCGCCAGAATGATTGTGAGAGACGTCATAACAACTGGACGCAAACGAATTGGACAGGCTGCTTTTAATGCGTCATCAATACTTTCACCACTTTCACGTAATTGATTGGTTAAGTCGACTAGTAAAATAGAGTTCTTTGCAACTAATCCAATCAGCAAGACTAGGCCAATCATAGAGTAAATATTGAGAGAATCACCTGCGATTAATAGGGCGATTAGACCGCCAATAATGGCAAGTGGCTGGGCTAGCATGATGATAAATGGTTGTACGAATGAGTTAAATTGGCTTGCCAATACCATGTAAAGTAAGATGAGCGCGAGTAAGAATACAAACTTCACATTTTTAATTGTTTTGCCGAATTCTTCTGCTTGCCCTGTCATTTTAAGTTTGTAATTTGAAGGTACAATTTTTGATGCGGTTTCTTTAACGAGGGTAACAGCATCACCTAGCGGCATGCTTGGGTTCGCATAAAAGTTAGCTGAATATTGTAAGTCATAGCGACCAATCACTGCCGCGCCAAGGGTTGATTTGAAGCTGGCTACAGAATCTAAACGTACTAACTCACCACTAGCGCTTCGTAAGTAAATTTTACTTAAATCGGCAACTTGTTTAAGTTCACCTTCCGTTGCTTTTAAGCGGATGTCGTAACGTTGACCATCACCATTAGTGTCGTTGTACTTAGCAACGTTGATGCCACCAGCAAATAAGCTGACTGCGCCAGCAATATCGCTTGCATTTAACCCCATAGCTGTAGCGCGTTGGCGGTCAATTTCCATGTCTAACTGTGGTAAATCTAGCTGTACATCTAAATCCACTTTCCCCATTTCTGTGTTTTTGCTGAGTGATTGTTGCATTGCTTTTGAGAGTTGCCCAATCTCTTCTAAGTTGTTGCCTGTGATGTTGAATTGTAATTTTTCTGAGCGTTGGCCTTTAGCAATCGATGCAGGTGATGGAATGGCTTTTACGCCAGGAATGCTATCGAACTCTTTTTTCAGTTCTTTAATTAGAGCCTGCTGACTTTTTTTGCGATCCGCTTTTGATAAGAGACGTACGTTGACATTCCCTTGGTTTACTTGACCTTTTGATCCAGAGCCAATGGTAGAGAAATAACTAGCAACTTCTTTTGG
>ERZ1034361.1560-NODE-1560-length-11989-cov-2.222381_pt1 | contig 11989 bp, 15 predicted proteins | sample MGYA00520617_ERZ1034361 | MGnify/ENA primary metagenome ERZ1034361 (study PRJEB33736, sample SAMEA104284507) | Azolla filiculoides | biome: Urban; feature: Water surface; material: Ditch water | place: Netherlands | collected 2015-10-28 | depth 0-0.1 m ... | reverse complement strand
ACAACGCCGCCAAGCGCCGATCCAGTATTGGCTTCAGCACCGCTAGAAACTTGAATATCAGCTTCATTAGCGACTAAATAATCTTCTCTGCCATTAACAAACAATTCACCAGGCGGCGGCTCTTCACCAAATCTAAATGGCTTGTAAGCATAAGAAACGCAAACTTGAATATCCGAGGTAGCAGCCGGTGACAGGTCTTGAATCTGTAGATTAATATCTGACGGAACTGTGTATCCGTCAGTGAATAGAATAGAAGTTGCGGGATACGATTCTAGATACTGACAATCAACAGGATCAGTCAAGAATCGCAATCCTTTAATCAAATCGTTCGGAGTGCCGTCTGATACATTTACGAATACGCGAAACTTGATTGCTGAACGGTATTCATCGTCAGAACGTCCGTATCTAGGCTCTCCGACAATATACCCGCACCCGTCAAGCTGCGATCCTTCTGCCGTGTCAATCCATCGCTTGTTGCCGATGTTATCAACATCGAATAGAAGTTGATCTAGCGGATTAACAATAGCCTCAACCAACGCCTTTAGCTTTGGCGAGTCTTGGAATTGACCGACAAGGCGAGACAACGCTGCGTCAGTCAATTCTCGGCCAGCCTGACTACCTGAAATAATAGTATTGACTATTTCAGTGTAGCCGTTCTGCCAGTAGCTAGGTTGAATGTAGTTGCTCATCGTGCGTTATGCCTTCTCTATTCCAGTCGCAGCGTCGTTTTCTGACATATTAATAAATCGGTTCAAAGAAAAATGATGAACACGTAGCGGTATCACCGGCATTTCCAAGGACGCCTGTGATTTTGCACGTGATTTAAAATCCATTATAGTCTCGTCGGCCATTTGTCATATATTGCATGGTAAGTTCCTTAAAGTATTAGTGAGTATTGTCATGAGATGGCCCAGTGGAATTCGTTACTTGGAGTTTGGCATCACGACTGGCGGAGACGGCTCCCATAGTGGCAGCTCGCCTCGCGTTGTAAACCGATTAGACTAAGAATAGTTTGATATCCGTCGATAGCAGCTAACCGCAGTCGTCACTTTGAGCGTATCGCCGGGGTTGAGTGTTCCCGACCATTCGGTGTGCGTGCTGTACTGAACACCGTTCACCTCAATGGTTGCGGCGCCTGTGGTTGATATTGCATACACGCTGATGTGCTGCTTATGCGGCGTATTGTTGGTATAAAGATCACCAGACACCACTAGGGTCAAAGACGAGACGGTAGTATACTCGGGCCGATCTAGCGCCGAATACCCTGGAGCGACGTGGTTGTCAGTAACAAGCCGAGCACGGTAGACGCTCGCCGGGTTGTTGGTGAACGAATAGCTGGCACCGGTTCCACCCGAGTAAACGTCCGTTACGGTGTATTGATCGCAGCCGTCATACCACACGCCGTAAGTGGCCTGGCAAGCGTAGGACGAACCGGCTAGGGAGCTCGGGAGTCCAACATTTCCACCAAGCAAGTTCAGTCTGGCGTATTGCGCAAGCACATCGTATCCACCAGTTCCAAGCCTGTTTCCGCCAACAATGCGCGGATCGATCACTTTTGAATCAAATATGCATATGGATGATGTTGAGGAACGAAAACTGATGCTGTGTGTACCAGACAGCAAGACAATCGGGGTATCAATGACGATGCCCTGCGTCAATCCTGTTGCGGAGTTATGAAGAACGTCGATGCCAATCCCCTGCATTGCTTGTACGTAGGGGTGACTGATGTTGAAATTCGAAATACTACCGCCGTTGTTGAGGATATAAATCCCTCGGTCGTAGCAGTAATCGACAACTAGGTTCTTCATCCAAAAATTAATCTGCACCTCTCCTGCGTTGACAGTGCTGCGAAACCCTCGGTGATAGCGATTCGCCAGAACCGACTCACCAAGGCGCAACGTGTCGCACGTGCCGGTTACTTGGATAAACACGTTGCCCGATACTGGCGGCTCTGGATATGCGTCGGCCGGGTTTTGCGGCTGAAGCGCTACTAGGTTATATAGCGAAATACGATCAATAAAGCCAACGACTGACGCGTTTATTAAAATCGCAGGCTTGGCGACGTTGATCGTGTTGCCTTCAATGCCCAAGATTTCATAGTTGGCGCATCCAGACAACGAGATTACGGCCGGCGCGTTCCGAATAAACAAATTATCGGCGGTGAAGTAAAACCCCTGGGTGTACGCTACTGGAATTGCGTTCACATCGTCGGGAACGGCAGGCGAGCCATTCTTTACAGGGTAATCAAACCAGAAGTTTTTAACGTGGTTACGGTATAGACTCGTCGCGGCCTTATATATTTTGAATACATTTCCGAGTCGGCAATTAATCTTCGAGTTCCTGCCGTCAAAACTGATGTAGCTGCGTTCAATTGCCTGAGTAACACCGGCTGTCAGGTCGTACTCTCCTTCCTGGAAGGCGATAGTTATCGGCGTCGTCAGCGTATTTGCCCATGCAATTGCTGCATTCACAGCAGTTACAGAGCTTACAGCCCCCGTCCTATCCGCGCCAAACCACGTAACCTCGACGGCGCCAGAATACAGACGCAACCAGCGCCTGCCAAGCGCATCGACAATGATCGTCGCGCCATTATCTGCGCTGGTAGTGTCGGTCAAGCTGCGCTGAAATGGGCCCGCAATGCCCTGTGCTGTGATCCGCACGCCAGTCGCACGACCAGTATATGCACGCAATGCGGTGTAAGTCGGCAGGGGCTTGGCATCGTCGAGTACGGTCTGAACGGTACTTGAGTCGTAGCCGACCATCGACGAGCCGTTTGTGCCGAATAGTCGCGAGATAAACCCAGCGATGGTGGAGAAAAGCGTGCCGCTTGCTCCGTCGTTCGCGCTAACAAGCTCCGCACCCTTCCCGGCATCAGAACTGGCAAGGTCGCCGCGCAACTCATCAACCCCTAAAACCTGCTTCGCTTCTTCAATCGTAGCCACACCTGTGCCACCCTGCGCAACAGGAAGAATTGCGAAATTATCTTTTTTGGCTTCTACGGCAACCTTGATGTTAGCCAAATTGGCGTCCATCTCTTCCCAAGTTAGCTCATCGCCTTTTTCATTACGGAAAACAACATCAATAGCCATATTTTATAGTCCTACAACGGTTATTCTTGCGGTATCGAAAACTGCTATTTCTGCGCGGCCAACTGAAATATTAGTCGTTACATAACTTGGCGTTTCGCCAATTGTATCAGTCAAATCAGCCTCGACTGTAATTTGACCAATGCCAGAAGTGGCTGAATAAATTGGTCCATAAAACCGCTGCAAGATCAAATCTTCGCTAATATTAAGCGATGATCCATAATCATAAACAGCGTTCTTAATTGCATTAACTACATCGGCAGGCAGCGGCTCTTCTCCATTTAGTAGATTTACGCTAATACGTACCCATGCGTATTTGTCAGATGGGCGAGAGAATTCAACTGTCTGCAAGTCGCCATTCTCGTCATAAACCTGAATCGAAGTATTGCCGTATGTTTCAATACCAGCTGGCTTCAATTCAAACAGTTTTTCTGCGACAGATTGATTGCTTCCACCTGATACTACTGTTTCAAAGCTATGCGCTGGAAGATTGAATGCATCAATATCGCTAGTGCGATTTTCATAAACGCGCACATAATTAACGCTATCGACTTCGGACAGCATGCGAGCGCGAATAGCTGCCGCCGTAGCCGACCCTGTAGCGCGAACGCTTTCACGGTGACGAATGCGCAACTCTTCGTCTGTCTCAACGTCGCGACCAGTTGCACCGGCTTCAAGGTTATTGATTTCATCCAATCCGATGATGGACGAATCAATGGTATTCAGCGAACCAATCGGCAAGATATGGCCGCCAAGCTCGACAGCCGTAAAACCAACCGGAGTGCCTAGCTTTGTAATAGAAAGTTTAGAATCAACGGTCAGCGTAAAGTCAGTGAATCCGTCAATAGACCGCAAAGCAATCACTCCACCGCTTGCCGAAACGGTGTATAGATCAGTGTCAATGAGTGCTGCGATACCGCTAGCAATGGAGGCAGCAGTAGCAGATACACCAGATTCATAAACAACTGAAACGCCACCAACAATAATTTGATAGTTTGCCGAACTGGTAACGGTCGTTACCGAAATGGAAACGTCACAGGCAGAACTGCGAGAAATTACTGTATCCGCATTCGCGGCATATTGCTTGTTATCAATCGATCTAGCAAGCGATCCTTGCGGGATGAGAGTCGATTCCGTCCCGTAGCAAACCGCCGTAACCGTTGTTGGAGCTGCCGACAACCGCTCAAGCCCAACAAAAGACACCGCACCATCGAGCGATACTCCTTCGGCGCTGTACGGATACATTGAGTCATAGTTGTCTTGTAGCGTTTCATAAGCATCATCCAAAGCCGCTGCAAAAATACCAATGATCTGCCCAATGACAGAATCAGCATTCGTATTGACTGGGCCGATAGCATCGGTAAAACGCTGGTCATAATCGCTTTTAATTTCAGGTAGGCGAGGCCGCTCAAATCCGTTTTCCGTCAAGCTCATTCGCTAACCTCTACTAGCCCATAAGGCGTATCAACCGTAAAATCAACCTGTAATCTACGCTCGGACGCGCTGAAATTATATTCAAATTCAGTAATCGTTCGCACGCCTTCAACTTCAAGAATAGACTTGCGTAGTGCGGCAATTGCGCCTGAAAGTGTCAATTGCTTGCCGAGAATTTCTTGAAGATATGGCGTGCCAAAATCAGTATCTAAAAACCATTCGCCGACCCATAACCGAAGCTTAATCAAAAGCTGTTGGCGTACCTGCTCAGCTTGATCCACTAAAGAAAAATCAAGCGCCGTAATGTCAAGGTCATGATCGGAATTCAGGCGAATATCAAGCATATTCCGATTATATCATCAAGCGTTAGGCGCTCCGGTTACAGTCCCAGTCTCGTTATGGGTGTGCATTCCGTCAATGCGCTTGCCTAGGCTCGTAATAGAACCAGCGGTGTGATTTAGATTACCAGTCAGTTCAAAGCTAGATGCTCCGCCACTTGTACTAGTCAATGACATGGCATCCGTTTTAATATTTGTGCCGCCCGGTGCATAAATGTTTAACTCTCCACTTTCAGTTAGTCGCAGATAGGCAGAACCGAAATACATGGTCATCGCATCGTTGTTTGACGAATCACCGCCGGTTTTACCTAAGTCGCACATCACTGCATACGCGTCTTGCAGGTCAAACATTCGACGGTCGTCTGAACCATCAACGGCCTGCTGGCTAAACACTAGCAAGCATCTATCGCCTGCTTTGACCGGCCCCTTGATACCGGCCTGCCCACCAGCAAATGACGGCCAGCAGACACGCACGTTCGGAATAATAGGGTAGTCTAGTACATCACCATCCGCAAAACGCTTTTGTGCCGTAGGGATGACGCGTGCAAGGCCGTCACTGTAGCTAACAATAGTTGCCGGTAGTGCGGTATTGACGTCAAGAAGTCGCGCATTAATGAGGCTTTGCAGAGCGTCTAGGATGTTGCTTGATTGTTCGGCCATTAAACATACCTCAACAAAATATTACTAATCCACTCATTACCATGCGTGTCTCCGACATGCGTGACAAGTTCAACTCTAAAGAACTCACCGTTAATACCTTTTGACTGTACCTGAACGTAACCGCCAGGCTCGATTGTCGGCTGTAGTAGCGATTTGACCTTGTAGCCAAGAACCATCAGGTTGTTTTCCTCTTGGCCATCTCGGTTTATTTCCTTGATTGATCTGACGCCAGCTTGATTGCGTGTAAAGCCTAGCTTTGCAGCGGCCTTCTCAGTCATTGTCTGCGATTCTTGCTCAGGCGAACCGATCAACCCGCTATCCGGAGAAATGACGATTGCCTTCTTCTTGAATACGCCCCCTTTTGGAATTATCTGTATTTCTCTGCCTTGAATGCTCCAAGAAAGTTCCGCGTTATCGCAAACCTTGTCCATCGCATCGCGCAACCTACCAGCAAAAGCGAACCCGTTTGCGTATTGCTTGTCGTCAAATACAGGAAGCTGACGAACTGGCAAACCGAACTTTGCTGCGATGCCGGTAAGTATTTGGCTAGTCGTAGCGCCAGGGGAAAAGCTGACCGATGCCTTTGTGTCGCGGAACTCCAAAAAACCGTCCTGCAATTCAAGTTCGGTCACCCAGTCTGGCCCTTCCCGTGTCGTCAAGGACCGGATGACGTTCCCGGCAAAGATATTGACAGGGCCTACATCATCAGTGTAACCAGCCTTCAGGATTAGCACATTTCCGATGACCTCAACCTGCTTCCGTGTGCTTTCAGCCATGTTCCAGACGCGAACGCTGCACTTGTTAGGCGTCTTGGTGCTGCCCTTCTCGATAGAGAAAGCGATGCGAAGGCCGGTTAGCTCTTTGCCTTTACCGCCTTCGGTGCCGATGACTAGGGAGCATGTTCGATTGTAAAGGGGCATTTATCACTGATCCCAAACAGAATCACCGCCATCATACGATGACATTCCACTATCCCATATTGACCCGATCTGCGGTTCTGAAACTATTTCGAATACTTGTGTCACCGCTTCTTCGGCGTCTGGTTCGTAATAATACAAGTTACAATTTACGCCTATATCAGAATAAATCGGACGCGCATTCTTTCCTTTTTCTTGGATGAAATACATCCAGCCATAAGGAAGACGAATATCTTTGAATCTACTGGTCAAGTCGTAATTCTTAACCATCTTGATATTCGTCAAAATCGGCTCATCATCTGCCGTGTTAATGGATAGCGAAAAATAACCATAACGCTCATTCCAAAGAACACGTAGAATATATGGATTTCCGCCGAGTTCGATTGAAATAGTTTGGTCAGTTGTTTCTGACAGAAGCGGTATTTTTTTGATTAGTGACATTATTTAAATATCCTGTTCAATACGCTAGACGGCTTCGATACTGTCTCAGCCTGCTTTTTCCCAGCATCTTTTTTTGATTCTGATTTATTGCCGACTTTGCTAGATGCCTTCTTCTTGCTAATCCCATTAGGCACATCAACCGTCTGAGTCTGCACCTTGCGAATATTGATAAACTCAGCCGTGAATTCTATCGCCTCGCCGACGGCCTGAGACCGTGGAATATTGACAGCGGTCAATATCATGTCGGTGTAGATTTTGTGCTTTGTATAAACGGTAATCGCTTCGCGTTGCTTGATGAGCTTGTTTAGCGTATCGAAAACAATCTGTGTGCGATTGGCGACAGTCTTCCCGTTGTATATGCCTGAAATGCGAGCGAATCCAGCCTTTGAAAAGGCAGAATCTAGCGTTGAATCAGACACAAATCCTCGGATTTGCAGCTTATCTGAATTCTCGATAACGTGGTCAGTTACCGGGGCGCCATCCTCGACTGGATTGCTCGTAGCTTCAGCACTCCATTCGTGCGTTTCTTCCAAGTTGGCATCTAGTTCGATGTTTCCGTAATCGTTGCCAAATAGCGTTTTGAACTGTCTTCCACCAAAGTAAAGGCCGATCATTGCGCGTATGCCCCCATGTCTGTAGCCAGCTTTTTATTTGACAAATCTTGATAAACAATGTTTGCAGACTTTTCAAGGAATGCTGCTTGATCCGATGGCGTACCCGGCGGGACGGTAACATTTACAGTCGTGTTGCTATTAACGCTGGGCCGCATATTACCCATAGCGCTACTAGCGCCAAGAGACCAAGTCCCCGGCTTGTACGCCTCAATGGCAGGATTTAGCGCATTGCTAAGAATCTCGACTTGTCCTTTGTAGCCTTCCTTGATCAAATTCCAATCCATTGTAAATACGCCGACAAGCATTGCAGCCAATGCTCCAACGTATTTGCCAAGGCCAATCACCGCATCCTTAATCATGGCGAAAGCACCAAGCACATACGCCGACCATTCAGACCACGGGCCGATTAGGTTTCCAGTAAGACTTTCGCCTTCGCCGGAAACCCAAATGTACAAGTCTTCGATGATTGCGGCGACTAGCAATATCCCTGCTGCAATCAATGCCCACTTGATCAAAATTGGAGCAAGCGTAGCATTCAACGCAACAAGCGCCTGAATTGCTTTTACGCCAATAATGGTTGCGATTGCAGCGCCTAAAAATCTGATCGCATTTTCCCAACCGCCAAACTTTTCTATAACGAAATCAAGGCCTTTTTCTATTTTGTCAAATACATCAAGAATAGTTGTAGCGATTCGAGTGACAAACATGGAATCACGATTCATCTTGTCTATCATTCGACTAAATCGATTACCAACAATCGTCATCGCTTGGCCTACTGTCATAGGCATGGCCTTGAACTTGTTGTCAAAATAATCAGCCATTTGGCGTGTTGCTTCGATAACTTGTTTAGACGTTATCTTTCCTTCGCTCGCCATCTTCTTTAGTTCGGCTCGTGGAATGCCAAGCGATTCTGCCAGCTTATCCATGAACTGAGGAGCAGCCTCAGCCATTGCGCGGAATTCTTCCCCTTGTAGCGTACCAGCCCCAAGCGCCTGGCTAAACTGAATCATCACAGAACCAGCCTCTTGCGCTGTAGCTCCACCAACTACTAGCGCCTTACTGATCGTGTCGGTAATGCCTAACAGGTCTTCCTGCGTCGTGATGTAGTCTTTTGCGGCGTTTCCAAGACGATTGTATAGCCCTGCATAAGCCTCAATTGGTGCGCGTGCTGCGCTTGCTCGTTCTGCAACAACATCAAACGCTGCGCCTGCTTCCATGACGGTTTGAGGCAATTGCTCAATACGTGCGCGAATAGACTGCATTTGGTCAGCAGTCTGAATAAGCGACCGAACAGAAGCAATACCAGCCAGCCCGACAAAAATATTACGAAACGCATTGGCTGTTTCGTTCGCACGGTCGCGTAGTCGATTAGTCGCTGATTCGGCGCGGGTTATTGTTGCGTTGTCTAAGCTGAACCCGAGGCGGGTTACCAATTCCCTCACAATCATGGCAAAATTCCTTTAATGGCTTTTGTGATTTTACCATGCGAAAAAACCGCTCATTTGGAGCGGTTCTTGTCTGCAATAGCTCTCTCAATATCGGACTGCATATCGAGAAGCGCATTTACTTTTTTAATGTCGTCAATAGTTGCTACACCATTGACAATATCTGAAAACGATAACTTGCCAGAAATAATAGGACGCCAAATCCATAATTCACCTTCAAATTCTTGATTTAGCGTACCATAATTTACTTCTTCTTCGCCACGCCTTCTGTTAGGCTTCCAAAGCGGCCCATCAGCGCCTTGAAAAAAGGGCCGAATTGGTAACGGCCCACCTCGAAAGCCAGTTCGTAAAAGTCAAACAGGTTTTCGACAGTAAAGCAGCGATTCACATCCATGCCAGACTTGATAAAGCATTTGTTTTCACAGTCAAATACTTTTGACTGATCAAACATCGGCATGATGATCTGATCCATGATGCTCTCGTCAATATGCTGCGCAATCGTCGATGCGGCATCCTTGACGTCCATTTCGCCAATGCCTTTTCCGCTACCAATCACTGCGCCAATGATCGGCGTGGCAACCTTTTGGATACGCAAGAACAGACGATTAGCATCGAAAGCGTTCATAGGCATAAACGTGTATTCTTTATTGCCAACGATGGCGGTTTGCTGATTACTCACTATATGGCCTCTTAGAAAAAAACAAAACCAACTCTTTGCAAGCTGATTTAAAATCGTTATCGCACCATTCTAGCAGAAAGAATGCAGGCACAAAAAACACAACCGCCCGCGGTTCAAGAATGTATTTTTTCATTCTCCATCTCCAATCGTCATTCCGAGCATGTTAGCGATCAGAACAAAAGCAACTACAGCTAGTGACATTGCTTCATCGTATAGGTTTTGCATTTTAGTCTCCTAGCTTGGCGAGTGCTTCTTTTGCGAAGTCCAGAACCGGCCCGTCTGGAACATTGCACATTTCGCATAGGTGCATAAGCATCAATATCGCCTCCAGCGCCACCTTGATCTGCTCGGCTTGGGAGGCGATGGTGGTGTTATTACCCCGGATTATTTCATTTGTATGCAAGGCCAATTCCTGCCGTTCCTTGGCAAGTTTGTTCTGCTCCAGTTGCTCAGTGCTGGCGTGCTGCACGTTGCGTTTCGGTAGCTGTATCACCTCACCCATCATTTCCTCCATGTTCCGTATAACTGTGCCTTCAACCGGACGCGGTGAACCTGCGTCCTTCGTAATTACTTCCCGTCGCCGCGCTCGGTTAAGGCGGCGTTAGAAGTCATTGGGTTTTAATCTCACCGGAACACAGCATCTTTTCCATGTGCTGCATCCCGGCCTGCGCCTGCTTCTCGCTGGTCAGCCCAGTTAGCTCAAGTTGCACTCCCCATGTCCCGTCCTGGTACTGCACTATCCGCATCGTTATCGTTTCCATTTTTGGCCTCTTTTTCCTGTTCGCCGCAGCACTTCTAACTATTCAATCAACCAGACCTTGCGCAAACACCCGCGCAAGGCTGGTTATCTCAGGCGTTAGCAGTCAAATCCAGCCCGTATTTCTTCGCCATTTGAATCAGCGGTTGCCGGTGGTGATGGTTGTGGCATTCGGCCCACATCTTCCGCAGTCGATCACGGATAACTTCGTCGTCTTCTTTTACTTCTTCGATGGTTACGCGGCATTTCGTAACCCTGACAATTCCGTTGAAGCACGAAGGCTCGTTTTGCATTAGGCTGGAAATTTCCCAGTGCCCGATGTTTCGAAACGTCTCAAATTCTTTCGTTGCCATCTCTATCCCTTTTTGTTGCCTGCTAACACCGCGTTCAAGCGGACGCCTACCGGCGCCGCTTAACTCTGGCCGTTAGCCGGCAATGCGCAGTCGGCCACCATTCGCATTGCGGCAACAAGCGGCCGTTCCTGGTCCCAGCCAATTGCGCGGTGCCCGTCTGCCTTTCGCAGCTTCCAGCTCGTGCAGGTCCATGCGCCGCTTTTTCCCCATCCGGAGTTCGGCCCGCCGTTGCGATGCACCGGAGATTCCGGGCCGTTCATGTGGATGGAAAAGCGCTCAATCAGCGGCCCGCCGTGGGTCCAGTCTGTGCTGTACGCGGCGCCCGGCTCAACGCCGAGAACCATTGCAACCGCTTCTTCTAGCTCGATACCTTGCAGTTCGTTCATGGTCCTATCCTTTCGCTGTTCATCGGTTGCCGGCTAACTCGCCGGTCAACGCGGACCTTCGCGGCTACGCCGCTCGGCCCGTTACTGCCAGCGTTGACGCTGTAGAAAAACCCTTTTCCGACCTGAATTCCGGCCAAGATATGGCGCAGTTTTGATCTGCGCCATTTTTCATTTTCATGCTTTTTTCCGGCCGACCGTAGCATTCCTGACGCGGACGGCTCCGCGCTCTTCGGGGCGGGTGTTTTCCTCTTTCTCTACTGCCCGTAGCCGTGATGCGCCAGTTTCTCGATGTTGTGCACCAGGCAATACAGCTTCCACTGCGTGTCGACCTTCTTGCGCCCGCGTAGCGTGAACCGGTCCAGCCGCTTGTTGTGTCGCAGGTTGCCAAACACCGGCTCGACGGTGGCGAATCTTCGCCCGTAGCGGGCTTTGCCTGCTTCGCTGTCGATGGCCCGCTTCATCCGGTCCGTGTGGCTTTCTTCGGCGGGGTCGGCTTTGCCACGGAAGAAAGCAACTTGCCGGACTTGGGTCTTCTCCGGTGTGCGCAGGCATTTGGCTCGCTGCTCGCAGGGCAGGCAGTCGCGCAGGGTGCCGCTGTATTTGGTGGCGAGGCGGCCGTTGTGGATGCAATTTGTGCCGTTGCGGTAGAGCGGCTTGCCGGGGGGACAGGTGCAAATCCCGGTGGCTGGATCAAGCGTGAAGTCCTGCGGCCGGTAACGTTTGGCGGCTTTCTTCGGGTGCGCCTTGTCGTAGAGCGGATCGGGTTTCTGCTTGTGTTTGCCCTGATCCTTGAAGCGTTCGTCGCGCTGGCGCATACCGTTGTCGGCAATCAGGGCATTGATGTTCTCTTTGGCCAGTTCCTTGAGATTGGCTTCGGAG
>ERZ1034361.1557-NODE-1557-length-11999-cov-3.098557_pt1 | contig 11999 bp, 12 predicted proteins | sample MGYA00520617_ERZ1034361 | MGnify/ENA primary metagenome ERZ1034361 (study PRJEB33736, sample SAMEA104284507) | Azolla filiculoides | biome: Urban; feature: Water surface; material: Ditch water | place: Netherlands | collected 2015-10-28 | depth 0-0.1 m ... | reverse complement strand
GGGAAAGCCACCCCAGCCACGCGCTGGCGCAAAAGTTGTTGCCGCGGGGCGCAGGTTCGGTGTTCAGCTTCGACCTCAAGGGCCGCCGCGAACAGGGCAAGAGGTTCATTGAAACCCTCAAGGTCTTCAGCCACCTGGCCAACGTGGGCGACTGCCGCTCGCTGGTGATCCACCCGGCCAGCACCACGCACTTCCGTATGAGTGACGAAGCGCTCGCCGGCGCAGGCATTTCACAAGGCACGATCCGCTTGTCCATCGGCCTGGAAGACCCGGACGACCTGATCGACGACCTGAAAAAAGCCCTCAAGGCGGCAGAGAAAGCAGGAGCCTGACCATGCAGCTGACCGTCAATGGCGCCCCCACCTACTGCTACACCGGCGGCAAGGCCTTCGACGCCGCCAAACCGACCGTCGTGTTCATCCACGGCGTGCTCAACGACCACAGTGTCTGGATCCTGCAGAGCCGCTACCTGGCCCACCACGGCTTCAATGTGCTGGCGGTGGACCTGCCCGGCCACTGCCGCAGCGGTGGCGAGGCCCCCTCGTCCGTGGAGGAAGCGGCCGACTTCATCGGCGCGCTGCTGGACGCCGCTGGCGTGCAGCGGGCCGCACTGGTCGGCCACAGCTGGGGCTCGCTGATTGCGCTGGAAGCCGCCGCCCGGCTGAAAGAGCGCATCAGCCACCTGGTGCTGGTGGGCACGGCGTTTCCGATGAAGGTCTCCCAGGCGTTGCTGGACGCCTCGCTCAACGACCCAATGCAGGCACTGAAACTGGTCAACGTGTTCTCGCGCAGCACGCTGGCGGCGCCGCCGTCGGCGCTGGGCCCCGGCACCTGGGTCTATGGCGCGGGCATGGCGCTGGGCCGCCGGGTGCTGGCCAGAAACCCCGCCGTCAACGTCTTCCACCGCGGCTTCAAGGCCTGCGACAGCTATGCCAATGGCGAATCCGCCATCACGCAGATCAGCTGCCCGGTGCTGTTTGTGCTGGGCGAGCAGGACCAGATGACCTCGCCCAAAGCCGCGCAAGGCCTGATCGCCAAGGCCCGCGAGGCCGGCAAGACCGTGCGCATCGCCCAGGTGCCGGTGGGTCACCACCAGATGACCGAGGCGCCGGAGGAGACGCTGGCGGCACTGCGCGATTTTCTTTGACCTCGCTGAACGTCGAAGCGATGACGCTGTCCCGGCGCAATCTGCGGAAATACCAAAGCCCCTGCAGAACGCTGGGCGGTTCAGCCCCTTGAATCAGAGCGCATCGCGCAACATCAGTGAAGACATGTGGGTGTTTTCCCACAGTGAAGCGACCGAATCCGAGGACTCCAGCAGCAGCATCCGCACCAGCGGGGCGAGTGGCGTCGTCTGCACGTCAGCCAGCAGCACGTAGCGCGCTTCACCATCGGTCTCCGGTTCGCTGAGCTGACCCACCCAGTCAAGGACAGTCAGGGCCTCCAGCACCGGTGCCAGTTGCAGCGCATCCACGCGCAACTGCTGCGCCAGCGCCCTGAGCGGCAGCCCGCGCCGGTCGCTGTGACGCACGCGGCTCAGGGACTGCAGCACCTCGACGGCCAGCTGGAACTGCCAGCCTCGTCCACTGCTGCGCCGCGCCACCCCCGCCAGAAGACTGGGCAGGTAAGCCGCAATCACCGCGCCGAGCAATACGATGACCCAGGTCACGTAGATCCAGATCAGCAGGATCGGCACTGTCGCAAAAGCCCCGTAAACAGCCGAGTAGGAAGGCATCGCATCCAGATAAACGGCCAACAGCTTCTTGGCCACCTCAATGCCGGCCGAGACAAACAATCCGCCGACAAAGGCGTGGCCCCACTTCACCGGCGTATTGGGCACGTAGCGGTAGAGCGCAGTCACGCCACCAGCCATCAGGAAGAACTCAAACACATTGAGCATCAACTGCACGCCACCCGGCAACGCCCCCACCACCCCTCGTGAGGCGGACACCGCATACGAAGTGAACGCCAGACTGGCCCCCAGCAACAGTGGCCCCAACGTGATGGCGGCCCAGTAAATCAGCACACGCTGCGCCAGGGGCCTGGGCCTGCGCACCCGCCAGATGCCATTGAGCGTGTGGTCGATCGTCAGGATCAGGGAAAGTGCCGACACCAGCAGAAAACCAAAGCCCAGCACCCCGACGCGGCTGGCTTTGGCGGCGAATTGCGTGAGGTACCCCATGGCCTGGCGTGCAATGGATTCCGGAAAGAGGCTTTCTGACAGCCACTGCTGCATCACCCCCTGCAACTTGCTGAACATCGGAAACGCCGTGAACAAGGCCAGCGCCACCGAAAAAAAAGGCACCATCGCCAGTGTGGTCGTGAACGTCAGCGAACTGGCCGTAACGCCCAGCCGGTCTTCACGGAAGCGCTCCCGCAGCGTCAGCGCCGTGTTTTTCCACGGAAAATGCTGAAGCTCCTGGAGCAGGGAGGAGAACCAGAGGGTCAAACGCATGGCCGCTATGATGCCATTCCAATGACACCTCAAGACAATACCGTGCGCCACACGCGCACTCTGGCCGTGGCCAGCCTGCTGGCGCTGATCGTGCTGGCACTGGCCTGGGAGCTGTGGCTCGCACCCCTGCGCCCGGGCGGCTCCTGGCTGGCGCTCAAGGCCCTGCCGCTGTGCGTGCCGCTGGCTGGCCTGCTCAAGAACCGCATGTACACCTACCGCTGGCTCAGCCTGATGGTGTGGCTGTATTTCATCGAAGGCGCCGTGCGCGCCTGGAGCGACCGCCCGCCTGGCAACGCACTGGCGTTGCTGGAAGTCTTGCTGTGCGTGGTGCTGTTCACGGCCTGCGCGCTGCATGTGCGCCTGCGCCTCAGAAACGCCAAGGCGCTGGCCAGCACTGATTCAAACGCCTCACCTGCCCTGCCATGACCACCTCGCTTCTCGACACCCTGCGCCACATCGTCGGCGCCGCCCATGTATTCACCGAAGGCGACCTGAGCGCCTTCACCCAGGACTGGCGCAAGCGCGCCCACGGCACCGCACTGGCCGTGGTACGGCCCGGCACCACGGCGGAAGTCGCCGCCATCGTCAAGGCCTGCGCCGAGCACCAGGCCGCCACCGGGGTCAGCCTGGTGCCGCAGGGCGGCAACACGGGCCTGGCCGTCGGCTCGGTGCCGGATGGATCGGGCCGGCAAATCGTGCTCAGCATGACGCGCATGAACGCGGTGCGCGCCATTGACGCTGCCAACCTGACCATGACGGTCGAGGCCGGCTGCATCCTGCAAAACCTGCAGGTCGCGGCAGAAGAGGCCGGCTTCCTGTTCCCGCTCAGCCTGGCAGCCGAGGGCAGCTGCACCATCGGCGGCAACCTGGGCACCAACGCCGGCGGCACCCAGGTGGTGCGCTACGGCAACACGCGCGAGCTGTGCCTGGGACTGGAAGTGGTCACGGCGCAGGGCGAGATCTGGCAAGGGCTCTCCGGCCTGCGCAAGGACAACACCGGCTACGACCTGAAAAATCTGCTGATCGGCAGCGAAGGCACGCTGGGCATCATCACCGCCGCGACGATGAAGCTCTACCCGCAGCCTGCGGCACAGCTCACCGCCTGGGCTGCCGTGCCCTCCATAGAGGCCGCCGTCACCCTGCTGGGGCTGGCGCACCGGCACCTGGGCGCGGGCCTGACGGGCTTCGAGGTCATGGGCCAGTTTGCACTGAGCCTGGTGGACAAACATTTCCCGCAACTGCGGGTGCCGCTGTTCCGGGACGCACCTTACTGTGTGCTGCTGGAGAACTCCGACCACGAGTCCGAGCCCCACGCCCGTGCCCAGTTCGAGCACCTGCTGGGCGCCGCCATGGAGGAAGCCTGTGTCAGCGACGCCGTGATTGCCGAGAGCCTGAACCAGGCCAGCCACCTCTGGCACATCCGCGAGAGCATTCCGCTGGCACAGGCCGAGGAAGGCCTGAACATCAAGCACGACATCTCCATCCCGGTCTCGCGCATCCCCGAGTTCGTCAGCGAAACCGACGCCCTGCTGCAGCGCGAGATTCCCGGCGTGCGCCTGGTGAACTTCGGGCACCTGGGCGATGGCAATCTGCATTACAACGTGCAGGCGCCGGCCGAAGGCCACTACCACGGCGACGCCAAAACCTTCCTGCACGAGCAGGAAGAACGGGTGAACACGCTGGTGTTCGACGCCGTCACCCGCTTCCACGGCTCCATCTCCGCCGAACACGGCGTGGGCAGCCTGAAAGCTGAAAAACTGCCGCACTACAAGTCGCCCGTGGCCCTGGGCATGATGCGCGCCATCAAGCAGGCGCTGGACCCGCACAACCTGCTGAATCCGGGGCGCGTCCTCAGCGTCTAGAAACATCCCGCCATGAACGCACCGAGCCTCCGCCCCATCCGCTCCCAGTACGAAGATCTCATGCGCCACGTGGACACGCACGGCGTGTTCAAGGCCGACCGCACCGGCACCGGCACCAAGAGCGTGTTTGGCCACCAGATGCGCTTTGACCTCAACGAAGGCTTTCCGCTGGTCACGACCAAGAAGGTGTTCCTGCGCGCCATCATCGTGGAGTTGCTGTGGTTCCTGCGCGGCGACTCCAACGTCAAGTGGCTGCAGGAACGCGGCTGCACCATCTGGGACGAATGGGCCCGCCCCGACGGCGACCTGGGGCCGGTCTATGGTGTGCAGTGGCGCAGCTGGCCCACGCCGGACGGCGGCCACATCGACCAGATCGCCGACGTCATCCGCACGCTCAGGACCAACCCCGACTCGCGCCGCATCATCGTGAGCGCCTGGAACGTCGCCGAGCTCAACCAGATGGCGCTGATGCCCTGCCACGCCTTCTTCCAGTTTTATGTGGCACCCGCTACCGAGCCCGGTGGCAAGGGCAAACTCAGCTGCCAGCTCTACCAGCGCAGCGCAGACATCTTCCTGGGCGTGCCCTTCAACATCGCCAGCTACGCGCTGCTGACGCACATGGTGGCCCAGCAGTGCGACCTGGACGTGGGCGACTTCATCTGGACCGGTGGCGATTGCCACATCTACAGCAACCACGCCGAGCAGGTGGCGCTGCAACTCGCGCGTGCGCCGCTGCCCTACCCCACGCTGCACATCAAGCGCCGCCCGGATTCGATCTTCGGCTACGAATTTGAGGATTTCGAGGTGCAGGGATATGAGAGCCACCCGGCCATCAAGGCACCGGTGGCGGTCTGAACCCGCCTCGGCCGTGATCACCCGCCGCTGGACGTCGGCACACTGATGATGCGGCGCATGAAGCACACGCTGTCAGTGGAGGCGTCCACCGTCTGGATGACGATCGGTTCTGCCGCCCGTATCTGGGTCATTGCCGGCCTCAAGGAGCCACGTCCGACGCTGCAGCTCTCACCGGCCCTGTGGGTCAGCCTGGCCTGTTTCGTGCGCATCAACTGCGGCTTTGCGCAGATCGCCTGGTTCGGCCTGGTGCGCAACTTGCCGCCCGCCATCAGTGCCATGCGCGTGATGGCCATTCCGATGATCGGGACGCTGAGCGCACCGTTGGTCACAGGCGAATGGCCGCGCTGGCATGATTTCGTCGCCATGGCCTTTGTCAGGATGGCCATCGTCGCCGCGCTGCTGCCGCCACACGGGCGTCCCGCGATGCCCACTTCACCCACGCCCACACCATGCACCTGCATCTGATCTTCGCCCGCGCCGCCAACGGCGTCATCGGCCGCCACAACACCCTGCCCTGGCATCTGCCGGAAGACCTGGCGCACTTCAAACGCACCACACTGGGCTGCCCGGTCATCATGGGCCGCAAGACCTGGGATTCGCTGCCGCCCCGGTTTCGCCCCCTGCCCGGGCGGCTCAACATCGTCGTGACGCGCCAGGGCGACTGGCAGGCCGAGGGCGCCCAGCGCGCCGGCTCCATCGCCGAGGCCTGCGCGCTGTGCCCGCCCGGCAGCGAGGCCTGGGTCATTGGCGGCGCTGAGATCTACGCGCAGGCCCTGCCACTGGCGCGCACGGCCGTGGTCACCGAGATCGAAGCGTCATATGACGGCGACGCCTTTGCGCCACAATTCGGCCCGGACTGGGTGGAAATCACCCGCGAGCGCCACACCTCGGCGATGGGGCTGGCCTTCAGCTTCGTCACCTACCAGCACACCTCCACAGCCCTTCTGAAAGATTGACATGTCAGGACATGGATTCCACGTACACGGCCCGCACGACCACGAACTCGAACACGCCCAGCAAGGCGGCCACGGGGGCCACGGTGAACAAGGCGGCATGGTCAACCAGATCGCGATGTTCACCGCGATCATTGCGACCATCGGCGCCATCTTTGGCTACATGGGCGGTGCCACCCAGGCCAACGCCGGCCTCTACAAGAACAACGCGGCCATCAAGAAGACCGAAGCCTCCAACCAGTGGAACTACTTCCAGTCGAAAAGCACCAAGCAGTCGCTGGCTGAACTGGCGCGCGACCTGACCCCCGGCGAGCCGGAAAAGGCCAAGTACCAGGCCAAGATCGACCGCTACGAGAAGGAAAAGAACGAGATCAAGGTCGGCGCCGAAAAGTTGGAAGCCGATGCCACGGCCTGGGACAAGCAGAGCGACGAACAGATGCACCAGCACCACCGCTGGGCACAGTCCACCACGGTGCTGCAGGTCTCCATCGCGCTGGCAGCCATTGCCTTGCTGACCAGGAAGAAGTGGCTGGAATACGCCATGTTTGCGGCAGGCGCCGTAGGCGTGGTCGTCGGCGCCCTGGCAGTGCTTCACATTTGATAGCTTAAAATGACCATCCTGTGCTGGGAAGTGGTCATTTTCATTCACTATTGAGCGAAACAAGCCGTCGTGAGGCCATGGTGGCCACCGACGGCGCCGTCCACACGAGACGCCCGGGAGGCTTACTCGATGCGCGCGCCCGAGGCCTTGACGATCAGGCCGGCCTGGTCCCAGTCGGCGCGCAGCAGTTTCTGGAAGTCATCCGCTGACGAGGTGCCGGCTTCCACGCCCAGGCGCACGAAGCGCTCCTGCACCACCGGGTCGGCCATCACCTTGATGACGGCGGCGTTGATGCGCTCGACCTCGGCCCTGGGCGTGCCCGCCGGGGCCAGCAGCCCGATCCACGAATCAAACTTGTAGCCCGGCACGCCGGCCTCGGCCACGGTGGGCAGCTCGGGCATGAAGCGGGAGCGCTGCGTGCCGGTGTAGGCCAGCGTCTTGATGCGCGGGTCGCCCTTGAAGGCCGCAATGCCGATCAGCGAGCTGGTCACACCCTGCACCCGGCCGGCCAGCACTTCGTTGACGGCATCGCCGGTGGACTTCATGGGGATGTGCTGCATGTCGACGCCGGCCTTGGCCAGGAAGTAGGCCATGCCCATGTGGGTGGCGCTGCCACTGCCGGCGGAGGCGTAGTTGAGCTGGCCGGATTTGGACTTGAGCAGTTTCACGTAATCGGCCAGGGTGTTGACACCCAGGCCACCGGGCACGGCAATGGCGTAGCCCGAGGTGCCCAGGAAAGAGACACCAACGAAGTCCTTGATCGGGTCGTAGGGCAGCTTGGCATACAGGTGGCCGGCGATGGTGTGGCTGGCGGCCGCCAGCACCAGGGTGTTGCCGTCGGGCGCGGCCTTGGCCACCAGCGCGGTGCCGATGGTGCCACCCGCGCCGGCGCGGTTTTCCACGATCACCGAGGCGCCCAGCGCCTGGCCCAGCTCGTTGTTGAAGGTGCGGGCGATGGTGTCCTGCACGGCGCCGGGGCCGAAGGGCACGACGATGCGGATGATGCGGCTCTGCGCCAGTGCGGCGCCGGTGGCGACCAGGCTCAGGGTGACGGCCAGGGCGGCGCGGCGGGTCCAGTGTTTTTGCATTTGAAAAGCTCCTTCAGGGTTGGGCCAGCCAGCGCTGGGCGAGACGGACGAAATAGCTGGCGCCAACGGGGATGATGGCGTCGTTGAAGTCAAAAGACGTGTTGTGAATGATGCAAGGTCCGGGCCCATGGTCCGGCAGGCGGTGCGCACCGTCGCCGTTGCCAATGAAGGCGTAGCAGCCGGGGCGCACGCGCAGCATGTGGGCAAAGTCCTCGGCGCCCATCACGGCAGGAAAGGCGTCGTCCACGGCGGCATCGCCCACCACCTCGCGCATCACGCTGGCGGCAAAGCGGGCTTCGGCCGCGTGGTTCACCACTGGCGGCGAGGCACGGCGGAAGAAGATGTCCGCGGTGCACCCGTGCGCGGCCGCGATCCCATCGGCCAGCCGGCGCAGGCCAGTCTCGATGGCGTCGGTGGCACTCTCAGAAAACGTGCGCACGGTACCACCCACCCAGGCCTGGTCGGGGATCACGTTGGGCGCGTCCGAGCCCTGGAGCTGCGTGACGGCCAGGAGCGCGCGTTCGTTGGAGTCGATCACGCGCGGCACCAGCGCCTGCAGCTGCTGGCCCAGGTCGATCACCGCGCCCACGGGGTCGATGCCGGTGTGGGGGAGCGAGGCATGCGTGCCGCGCCCGACCATGGTGACGCGCCAGGTGTTGCTCGACGCCATCAGCGCGCCCTGGTTGAGCGCAAAGTCACCGGGCTGGCCCTTGGCGCCCAGCGCGAAGTTGTGCAGCGCGAACACCGCCTGGCAGGGAAAGCGCTCGAACAGGCCGTCCTGGATCATCTTCAGCGCGCCGGCCTTGCCCATCTCCTCGGCCGGCTGGAAGATGAAGTTGACGGTGCCGCTGAAGTCGCGGCTCTGCGCCAGGTGCCAGGCCGCCGCCAGCAGCATGGTGGTGTGGCCATCGTGCCCGCAGGCGTGCATGCGCCCGTCGTGCGTGGAGCGGTGGGGAAAGTGGTTTTCCTCTTGCAGCGGCAGCGCATCAAGGTCGGCGCGCAGGCCGATGGTGCGCGGCCCGTCGCCGCACTTGAGTACGCCCACGACGCCGGTACCGGCCACACCGGTGTGTACCTCGAGGCCCCACTCGCGCAGCAGGCCGGCTACGATCCCGGACGTGCGGTGTTCTTCAAATCCCAGTTCGGGGTGGGCATGGAGGTCACGGCGCACGCGCACGAAGCGCGAGACGTCGGCAAAACTTTCAACCAGGTTCATGGGGACTTCCGTTTGGGTCTGGATCGGCAAGGCCGGGAGTTCCGGCGCGCCACGCATTGCCATTCTGACAAGAAATGCAGCAACCCGTGACTCAGCGCCAAAAATCCTGAAAACATAGCAAGGAATGACCTTTTCATGCTGGGGAGTAGGTGATTTGACCCTTGCCTCCTTCTCTGCCGCACCTGGCACCGGCGCCCTTTCCCTGCACAAGGGCTGGGCGGGCCCCCTCCTTGCGCCGCCAGACGCTGGAAGCGTGGGCATCTGGCATCCTTCGGGTTCGCAACCGGCGTGCAGCACCTCCGGCCCCCCGGAAAATGACAAGGGCCCGCGTGACGTCACAGCGACCACGATCAATCCGCCATCCACCCATGCAAGGACCTCCCAATGCCTCTCCACACCGACCTCCAGATCCGCCAGCAGGGCTTCGTGACCGTGGTCACGCTGAACCGCGCGCCCCACAATTTTGTCGATGCGGCGCTGATGCAGTCGCTGGCCGAGACGCTGCAGAAACTGGACCAGCAAGACCACTGCCGGGTCATCGTGCTGGCCGCAGCGGGACGCTCATTCTGTGCCGGTGCGGACTTCAGCGTCGGCCAGGGGGGGGCGATACGCAACGATCTCGCCCACTTCTACGCCCAGGCGATGCGCCTGTTTCACAGCCGCAAGCCCATTGTCGCGGCCGTGCATGGCGCTGCGGTGGGCGGAGGACTGGGGCTGGCGCTGGTCGCGGACTTCCGGGTGACGTGCCAGGAAGCGCGCTTCAGTGCCAACTTCACGCGGCTGGGCTTTCACCCCGGCTTCGGACTGAGCACGACCCTGCCACGCCTGATCGGCGAACAAAAGGCGGCCCTGCTGTTCTACACCGGGCGACGCATCGGCGGGGCCGAAGCTGTTGCGATGGGTCTGGCCGACGAACTCGTGCCCCAGGGCGACGTGCTGGACCGCGCCATCGCACTGGCACAGGAAATGGCCGAATCGGCCCCCTTGGCGGTCCAGTCCATCCGGGCCACCTTGCGCCGGGATCTGGCGGAGCGGGTCACCGCCGTCAATCAGCGCGAAATGGCGGAGCAAATCCGACAGTTTCAGAGCGACGACTTCCGCGAAGGCATCGCCGCCACGGCGCAACGCCGGGCGCCCGTGTTTACCGGTCGCTGAGCGCAACACCAGGCAGGTGCGGCGACGCCCGCTGACGGCATCCGCCACGGACCTTCCAGGACACCTGACGGCAGAGGCACAATCGACGGCCTCCCGACAGTACGGTGTCGCCTGCCGCGCCGCCAGATCAACGTCTGCAAGTTTGCCCACATGAAAGCAAGGTTTTCCCAGCCATGAGAATTGCCACCTGGAACATCAACTCCCTGACCGTGCGGCTGCCGCAGGTGCTGGACTGGCTGGCCGCCCAGCCCGCCGACGCGCCGGTGGACGTGCTGGCGCTGCAGGAACTCAAGCTCACCGACGACAAGTTCCCCGCAGCGGCCTTCACGCAAGCCGGCTACCACGCCCAGTGGTTCGGGCAGAAAACCTACAACGGCGTGGCACTGATCACCCGGACGCCCGCCACGGACGTGGTGAAAAACATCCCCGGCTTCGCCGACGACATGGCGCGGGTGATCACTGCCACGGTGGACGGCGTGCGCGTGATCGGCGCCTATTTCCCCAACGGACAGGCACCGGACTCGGACAAGTTCGTCTACAAGATGCGCTGGCTCACGGCCCTGCGCGAGTGGGTGCGTGGGGAACTCACGCGCCACCCCAATCTGGTGCTGCTGGGCGACTACAACATCACCTTCGACGATCTGGACGTGTGGGACCCGGTCGGTCTGGCCGGCACCATCCACTGCACGGACGCCGAGCGTACCCACCTGCGCGCGCTGATCGACTTGGGCCTGCACGACAGCTTCCGCCTGTTCGAGCAGCCACCCAAGAGTTATTCGTGGTGGGACTACCGCATGCTGGGTTTCCAGAAAAACCGCGGCATGCGCATCGACCACATCCTGGTCAGCGAGGCGCTGAAGCCCCGGATCACCGCCTGCACGGTAGACCGCGGACCGCGCAAGAACAAGCAGCCCAGCGACCACGCCCCGGTGGTCGTGACGCTGGACGCGCCCACTGTTCAACTATTTCAATAGCAAAGAATGACCATTCCACGCTGGGAACTGGTCATTTTTCTTGAAATTACTCCAACCCCAGCTCCTGGATCTTGCGGGTAATCGTGTTGCGGCCAATGCCAAGCTTCTGGGCCGCTTCGATGCGGCGTCCCCGGGTGCTGGCCAGCGCGGCCAGGATGAGCCTGGATTCGAAGCGGCGCGTGAGTTCGTCCCAGACATCGTGACGCCCTGACGCCAGCAGCGCGTTGGCCTCAACCTCCAGGCCGTGCTCCCAGGCCCCGTTGCCGCCAGTCGCTCCGCTGGTGGCGTTGGCTGACGCAGAGCCAGGCACCTGCGTCGCGGGCTCGCCGGGCCAGACCGGCAAGCCGGAGGGAGCCACCACTTCCGCGACCGGTACAGCATTCGATGTGCCAGCGGCCATCGGCGCTGCCGTGCCGGACGCGACGTTGGCCAGTACTTCCGGCGGCAAGTCCTTGGCCTCGATCACCTGCGACGGTGCCATCACAGTCAGCCAGTGGCAGATGTTCTCCAGCTGGCGCACGTTGCCGGGGAAGTGGAAAGTGCCGAGTCGCGCCACCGCGGCATCCGAAATGCGCTTGGGCTCCACGCCGAGCTGCTTGGCGCTTTGCTGCAGAAAATGCCGGGTCAGCATGGGAATGTCTTCCAGCCGGTCGGTCAGGCGGGGCAGGCGCAGGCGGATCACGTTGAGGCGGTGGAACAAGTCTTCGCGGAAACCGCCGTCCTTGACGCGCTGCTCCAGGTCCTGGTGGGTGGCGGCAATCACCCGCACGTTCGACTTGACCGCGCTGTGCCCGCCCACCCGGTAAAAGCTGCCGTCAGAGAGCACCCGCAGCAGACGCG
>ERZ1034361.1555-NODE-1555-length-12009-cov-7.053973_pt1 | contig 12009 bp, 11 predicted proteins | sample MGYA00520617_ERZ1034361 | MGnify/ENA primary metagenome ERZ1034361 (study PRJEB33736, sample SAMEA104284507) | Azolla filiculoides | biome: Urban; feature: Water surface; material: Ditch water | place: Netherlands | collected 2015-10-28 | depth 0-0.1 m ... | reverse complement strand
ATCAGGGCCCAGGCAGTGAAGAACCACGCGACGGCAACACCGACGATGACCCAGATGACTGTTCCACCCAGAATTCCTCGAAGGAAAAACTCGGTGAAACCAAGGATGACGTAACCCAACAGCGCCATAACAGTGATGATGAGCGCTGTGATGAGCCACCGCCAGAATCGTTGACCAACAATTCGGAAATTAACGGCCACAGGGTTCTTTTCGCCCTTGACACTTGCCAGCAAGACAAAAGGCGTCACGGCTAGAACAACAATTCCAGGCCATGTGTAGAGTGCAAAACCAAGTGAGGCGAGGACACTCAGAACGATGAGCCAGAGTAAGAACCTCAGCCCATGCTGCCGCAACTCGGCCGACACTAATGGCCAGGTCACTCGACGGGTCAGAGCACTCTGAGCGGTTACAACGACACAAGCTAGGGACAGGACGAATACAAGCGCGCTGACGACGCTTGAGAGGATGTTTAATCCGCTATCCAGCGGGGAGTATGGAAAAGAACTCATGATTGCTTGAATCAGAGCATTAATGAGCACAACAGGGATAAGCACCTGCCACCCTCGCCACATCACGAGGAATGCTCGCGATAGCGCTGAAATCCGATAAGTCGCCGGTTTCAACGCCTGAGCTGAAGTACTCATAGTTCCCCCCGTGCCGCTTTCTCAAGAACATCTGAGATAGAGCCCTGGTAGATGGTTTCTGTGCCTAGTTTGACCACAACGAGTTTGTTGCCGTCGAGAAGTGACTGTGAGATGACCTCAATGTTTTCTGTAGTGCTTCCGAGGCAGTTAATCTCTGTCTCGCTTTGAGTACACACAGGGGCTTCAAGGAATTCATACCCTTCAGCAAGGACGAGATCGATGGTTGCGGTGCGCACACCCGCCAATGCGTCTCCACCAACAGGTTTGAGAGCAGCAATTTGGGAAGCACAGCCAGTCAATGCCACAAGGATGAGTGCAACCGATGCACTCAGAGCGAGACTCTTTTTCACGCTGTTCATAGTTTCCACCCCGCTTCCCACGCCATCAGTCTTGCTTGGTTGGTGATGTTGTTTCGTTCGATATCCGCATCGCTGATGCTCGAAAGGTCGAACGGTGCAGGCACTAACAGTTCCGTGTTGCGATCTAGTTCAGACCCGATCCGCAATGTCGGGCCATCAATCCAGTTGTTCGCAGCAAGTTGTCGACTCCAGCTCGCCAATGTGGCTTGCGTCAGCGGACCACTGGGGTCAACCGGTGCAGCGTGATCCACAACTGTCGTGAAGATGCTGAGTGTGCCATCGCGGTTGTCGACGAATTCCACCATTTGTTGCTGTTGGGGGAAGTCGATGCATGAGGCTGTGGTGATCTCCCAGAAACCGCCACCATCGCTCTTCTTGTGCGCTGTGATGGTGTTGTTGTGAGTGTGGCCGTTGAGCCAGGCCACCATATTGGGGAAGCTCTGCAACATGGTGATGAGCTCATCTGCATGAATCAACTTTTCTGGGGCAGTTGCCAGTTCTGCATCGTTTTCCAGCGTGAATGAGTTGTGGTGACTGAGAATTACAGCAAGCTTGCCTTCAGATTGCGCTTTTTCAAGACCAGCTTTGAGCCACAAGAACTGATTTTCTGGAAGTGCGCCGTCAGCTCCCACCACCTGGTTACAGGTGTCGAGTCCAAAGAAACGCACACAGTTATTGATGTCTGCGCTCCAATAGGTTTTTCCTGTATCCAAGTTCTCCTGAGTGAACCCGTGCCCGACCGGGCCCGGGTTTGGCATCGTCTCAAAATGAGCCTTCATGAAGTCTTGCTGCTCAAGGAGCTTTCGCGCTGGATCAGCAGTGACAGCCTTGCTTCCGAGATGCATCCCGTTGTTGCGCAGTGCGGTGTTGATTGAACGACCAAACGCACTGGTGTCGGTTGACCAGTCACCGATGTAGTCCAGACCCAGTGCTTTCCAGTCATAAAACTTACGATCGCCAATAGCAAGTTCTTTCAAGCCTGCTGGAACTCCAAACGTTCCGTAGAACGTGGAGTCGTGGTTACCGTAGACGCCATACCAGGGCACCGGCATTCCGCCACTGTTCACGGTTCCCGTTACTGCCGCTTCAAGGAGACCCTCAATTTCGGGGAATCCGTAGTCACCAAACCAGTCACCATTGGGGTTTTCTGGATGGTAAGCCCAATACGTTTCGTCCCATCCTTGGACGCCTTCGTATTTACCGGTAGCACCTGAATTTGGAACGATCTCTTTGCCGTCGAGCAGATCGACGTACCAGCGGGTTTCCAAATTGCTGAGCATATCTGCGCTGTCACCAGTGACAAAGGCAGCGGCAAGGGGAGCGCCTGTGACGGGGGAAATTCGGAGCTGGGAAATGCTTTTGACCATCTCTGCGGCAACCTGAGTTGTCAAGACATCCTGCGGCCGAAAAGCACCGCCCCACAAACTTTGGCTTTGCTCCAACAGAGGCTCTAATCGCGCTGGGCTTTGGGCATCCATGATGTGAATGTCAGAGAGGTGACCAATGTACAGAAGTGAGCGACGTGTGTTGACCCGAGTTGCTGCTGCAGCTCTCCCGAGGAGATCCACCCGGGTTTCATATGCTTCTCCTGCTGCAGCAACGAGCTTGCGGTATTTGCCGCGAGTAACGGAACCAAAACGAATCGTTTGAAGCAAAGTGCTGGGGGCATCTGCCCCGATTGCACGCGAACTCGTGAGGTTTCCGAGTTGTTCAAAAGGAATAGCCCACACAGCCGCCATTCCGGCAATCGCAGCAATGAATTGGCGTCGGCTCAATCCGGCCATGTGACATACCCCTAATGAGAAACATGAGAAAGTTCAATATTTGATTACGAGCTTAGAGCTCACTGAGAAGAACTTCACACGGATGACGAGGAAATCTCGTCATTGCACTGAATAAATTGTGTTCTAGACAGGAATTGGTTTTTTGCGCTCAAAGAGATGGCTCACGAGAGCATCCCCGAGAAACACGAGGGCAGACAAGGTCAGGGTGCCACTACCAAAGTCGTAATTGTCATCAGCGCCGGCAATGGAGAGAATCAAAATAATGGCAGCAGCAATGAGATGGACGGTCTGGATTTTTGTCCATCGCAGTTCATCGAGATAGTGAAGCCAGATGAGGGCAAGCAACAAGACCACTAGCGGCAGGGCAGTCCAGTTGTCCGAGCTCCACCCTGTCACCCCAGGTATTGGGGTCAAAATTGTTTGTGACGCAAAGGCGGCAACGGCATTCGCACTACACACCACTAGGACAAAGTGAGCTGCAAATCGCGCTGCGGAATGGCGGACTGACTCGGGGCGAGCAAACTGTGCCAGCTTGGGAAAATACATCAGCCAGATCGAGAAAACAACAACGATGACCAAGACGAAAAACAGAGGTTGCGGAATCGAGCCAATAGCACCCAGCGTATTCACCAAGAAAATAAATGCCTCGCCGAGAACGATGAGGAGGAGCATTCCAAATCGTTCCTGAAACTCATGAATCTTGAGCGTTGAGTCTTCTGAGATTCGTTGCGAAATCACCTGAGCAGACCCAGCCAACATGACTGCGACTCCCGCGATAAAGAATCCTGTCGCGGCTGACTCATCAGTAAACACTCCGAGAGCCGACAATGCAGATCCGGTGAAGAAGATGATTGCCGCCACTACGAGCCACGGAATAATGCGTTGCGAATACGCAACGTTTCTATCGCTGAGAATGAGGCCCACTAGAGAAAGCACGGCAACGCCGACTCCGAGGAGCCCCCAGATGCCCGTCAGTGCTGAATCCCAACTGAGCGAGATAGACATCAAAGAGAGCGAAATGATCTGCAGTAATCCGAAAAGTTTTTGCATTGCATTTCGGCCTGAGTTTGAGAGCAACTCAAGAGAAGTCAATATCCACAGTAAGTAAAGAAATAAGTTGCACACGAGGATGAACCCCATGACCCCCCAGGTTGGCTCATCAGAATAAAACTCTGTGGTGAGGCCAAACGCTGCAGCAACAACGAGGTCGTAAAAAAGCATGAACCACAACACTGGACTCGGTGCCGGGATATCTAGGTTCTTTTTCACGCATCCAAATCTACGCGAACGGGTATGAAAAATTGTCACTGAAGAAATGCGGACATTGAAAACACAAAAGAACCCCGCTCCGAGGAGCGGGGTTCTCTAAAAAAAGACGTTGAACTAGGCGGGTACTACCGCTGCCAGTACGTCGTGAAGCTCCTTCGCTTCAGCATCGTTGACAGAGACGACCAGACGGCCACCGCCCTCGAGAGGAACGCGCACAATAATGAGGCGACCTTCCTTGACAGCCTCCATGGGTCCGTCGCCGGTCCGTGGCTTCATTGCAGCCATTTAGGCCACCCCTTTCACTTACTTTGTGTACTTCTATTATCCCGTATTGTTTGGTGCCCAAAAACCACTTGAAGGGCCCAAACAGCTTCGGAATCCGTTGTTTCGGACGCTATTTAGGGCGGACTCCAGTCGTATCCGTCAATACGCCAGCAGATCAGGAGCCAGCCCCACTGCAGCACGATAAACAGCACCACCATGATCACGCGATAGACCTTGGACTTCGGTGCTGCGATTGCCCCGAGCGCAGGGAATAAGGGAGCCAGCAAACGGAAGGTGCTGGACTGGGGAAAGAACACCGCGAGCACATACAGCGCATAACTTGCCAGCCAGAATCTCACGTCCACGCCAAGCTTCTTCACTGCAGGAGTGAACAGGAAGATGGCAAAGCCCAGCACGAGTGCGCCGAGTAAGACATAGCCCCCGACTTCGGGATAGCCAAAGTTAGTGGTCCACCACTGTGCTGCATGAATCCACGGCGTAAACGGAACAAGTTCCTGGTAGCCAATATAGGCAGAACGCCAGGCAAGTTCAGTATCAAGATACGCGTTGGGAACTCCGGTAACCCAGCCTGCAATAAAGAGCCAGGCAAAGCCTGCCACTGCGCTCACCAGTGCAACGAATGCAACTAGTACCCGTTCACGCGTGGGGAAACGGGTTCGCTTTCGCTTGGCAAAGCGGTAAATCCAGTGCAACCCAATAGCCAATGCCACGGCAAGTGCACCCGGCCTGGTCAGCGCCAACACAATGACGACGGGAATAACCCAGCCATAGAGCCTGCGCTGCATCAACAGAATGACGAGAGCAATCAGGAACAGCTGCATCGACTCGGCATAGGCCAGCTGGAACAGCGGCGACACCGGCGAAACTGCGAACAGCACAATGGCAAAGAGTGCCTGCTGTGCAGGCACGTGCTTGATCAAGACCTTGTAGAAGACCAGCGAAGCTGCCAGGGCAAACAGCACAGAGACGAGCACACCCGAGATACTCCAGGGCAGCCCCGTAAGGGCCATGAGTCCACGAACAATTGCTGGATAGGCAGGTAAGAACGCCCAGGCGTTCTCTGCTACGTGTCCGTCCTCGGTATAGGGAATCTCGTGCGGGTATCCCACCTCGGCGATGATGTTGTACCAACGGCCATCCCACATCGTGGAGAAGTCCCAGAGCGAAGGCTGGGCGCCGGTCCACGCATTCTCTGCTTGCTGGCTCGCCAGCACTAGCAACATGACGGTGGAGATTGCTCGGCCGAGCAGGAAAACTAAGGTGACCTGGAGCCACCAGGGCAGTCGAGTTTTTGTCATCCCCCGAAGACCAATTACGTGCTCAGCCAGCTGCGTAGTGCGCGCTCGCACTCCACAATCTGGGAGGTGAGCACACGCTCATCATCGGTGTGTGCCAGGGAAGGATCTCCAGGACCAAAGTTCACCGCAGGAATACCCAGCGCCGAGAAGCGTGCCACATCTGTCCAGCCATATTTCGGCATGGGTTCAGCGCCTACTGCAGCAACAAAGTCCTGTGCCAACGCAGCGGTCAGTCCAGGCCTGGCACCCTCTGCGCTATCTGTCACAACGACATCAAATCCGGCAAAGACCTCTTCGACGTGAGCAAGTGCCTGGGCAACGTTCTTATCGGGAGCGAAGCGGTAGTTCACGGTCAGCGCTGCCTCATCAGGAATGACATTGCCTGCAACTCCTCCAGAGACTCCCACAGCACTGAGGCCTTCGCGGTAGTCGAGACCATCCACGGTCAAGGTGGCGGGGCTGTATGCCGCTAGGGCTGCCAGAGCGGGTGAAAGCTTGTGAATGGCATTTTCGCCCTTCCATGCGCGTGCTGAGTGTGCTCGCACGCCGTGCGTGCGCACCTCCACGCGCAGGGTGCCATTGCACCCACCCTCCACGGTGGAATTACTGGGTTCACCCAATATGGCAAAGTCACCGTGCAGAAGTTCTGGCGACTGTGCTGCGAGACGACCCAAGCCGTTGAGCTCGGAAGCTACCTCTTCGTTGTCGTACCAAATCCAGGTGATGTCATAAGCGGGCTCAGTGAGCTCTGCAGCGAGTTTCACTGCCACGGCCACACCAGCCTTCATATCGACAGTTCCCCGACCCCAGAGCCATTGGGCACCTTCGTCTTCGCTGTAACGAACAGGAAGGTTGTTGTTCACCGGAACGGTGTCGAGGTGACCAGCAATGACGACGCGGTGAGCACGGCCCAGGTTCGTCTTCGCAACCAGAGCATTGCCGTTACGAATGAGCTCAAGATGGCCCAGGCCAGACAGAGCAGATTCAATAGCGTCTGCCAATGGCTTCTCGTTGCCCGAGACCGACTCAATGTTGCAGATGTCTGCGGTGAGCTCCACGCTTGAACGCGACAGGTCAAGCAAAGGCGTGGAGGACATAAGCCAAGTTTATCGCCGGTAACCTAGAGGCATGGTTTCTACGCAGACGAACACGCACGCTTGGGGTTATGGCCTGGCAACTATTGCTGGCGATGGCACTGTTCTCGACACCTGGTTCCCTTCTCCTCAATTAGGGCAACTGCCTGCCGGTCGCGACAAGTGGATTGTTCCTGCCGAGATCGAAGACCTCGTCGGCGAGGATGCCCGTCGCAATGTGAAACTTGAAGCAGTCACTATTGAGATCAACCTGACTGAGCCTGCCAACGGAGCATCCGATGCTTATCTGCGCTTGCACTTGCTCTCCCACCTGCTCGTTGCCCCCAACACCATCAACTTAGATGGCATCTTTGGCCAGCTTCCTAATGTGGTCTGGACTAATGCAGGCCCCGTCCACCCCGATGACTTCAGCCAGTTGCGTCCGCTCCTTTTGCGTGCAGGCATTCAGGCTCAGGGAATCGACCGATTCCCCCGCCTGACCGACTACGTCACTCCTGATCGCGTGCGTATCGCTGATGCCTCTCGCGTTCGCTTGGGTGCTCACTTAGCTCCCGGAACAGTGATCATGCACGAAGGCTTTGTGAACTTCAACGCCGGCACTCTTGGCACCTCGATGGTCGAAGGCCGCATCTCTCAAGGTGTTGTCGTCGGCGATGGTTCCGACATTGGCGGTGGCGCCTCGATTATGGGCACCCTCTCCGGTGGTGGAACAGAGAAGGTCAAGATTGGTCAACGTTCGCTCCTCGGAGCGAACTCCGGCATTGGTATCTCCATCGGAGATGACTGCGTTGTTGAAGCAGGTCTCTATGTGACCGCAGGCACCAAGGTGAACGTCATTGATGGCGAGAACACCACTGTGCTCAAGGCCAAAGAACTCTCTGGCGTAAATAACCTGTTGTTCCGCCGGAACTCGCTCTCCGGTGCTGTTGAGGTCACCTCACGCACGGGCGTGGGCATCGTGCTGAACTCAGCACTGCACTAATCAGCAAAAGTTTTCAGCACAACGGCTGAATGATGGTGACGCCAGGCTCTGTTCCAGTGCTCATCTGAGACAGAGCCTCTGGCACAGCGTCCAGAGGGATTCTGTGGGTAATGAAGGTGCCGGGATCAATGATTCCGGCAGCAATATCTGCCAACATCTCTGGGTAGGCAGCTGCTGCCATTCCGTGAGATCCAAGTACCTGGAGTTCTTTAGCGATAACCACGTGCATGGGCACCGTTGCCTTGTCGCCGATCTTGGCGGGCAAGAGCAAACCAATCTGAACATGTCGACCTTGAACCCTCAGACTCTCAACCGCTGCCTTGGCGGTGGGAATACTTCCCAGCGCATCGACAGAGACATCCACGCCACCTGGAATTGCTGCCTTTATCGCTTCGACAACGTCCACTTCTGCAGCATTGAACACATGCGTAGCACCCACCTGTGATGCAAGAGCGAGAGCCTCGTTGTTCACGTCAACTGCAACCACAGTTGCCCCGGATGCGGCGGCAATCATGATGGCAGCTAGACCAATTCCGCCGCAGCCAAAGACAGCAACAGTTTCACCGGATTGAACCTCAGCAACATGCTTGATGGCGCGGTAGCTGGTGGCAAAGCGACAGCCCAAGCTAGCTGCCACGTCAAAAGAAACCTCGTCAGGGAGAACAACAGCGTTGAAATCGGCTCGAGGGATAGCGACATACTCGGCATAGGTGCCCGGACCACTGAAACCTGGCTGCCACTGATCAGGGCAGACCTGAGCATTCCCAGACGCACACCAGGAACATTCCCCGCAGCCACAGACAAAAGGAAAGACAACACGGTCACCGACCTTGAGGGTGGTAACACCTGAGCCCACCTCGTCAACGACACCGGCAAACTCATGCCCAGGAACATGAGGGAGGACCGTGATGTCGGGGTCATGTCCTTGCCATGCATGCCAGTCAGAGCGACAGAGGCCTGCAGCTTTGACCTGAATAACTACTCCGTCAACAGGGGCGACTGGGGTCTCTCGTTCTGCAACGTAAAGGGTCTCACCAAAGCCATCAAACTGAACTGCCTTCATAGCGACCACACTACCTGCGAGAAAAAAGAAAGCCCCTCAGTTGAGGGGCTTTCTGCTCTGACTAGTTGAAGCCAGGAAGGTTACGCTGCTGCTCGCCAATGTAGAGCTGCTGTGGGCGACCAATCTTGGTCTGGGGGTCGAGGTTCATCTCGCGCCAGTGACCGATCCAACCAGGCAGGCGTCCCAGTGCGAAGAGCACAGTGAACATACGCGTGGGGAAACCCATGGCCTTGTAGATCACGCCGGTGTAGAAGTCGACGTTGGGGTAGAGCTTGCGCTCCTTGAAGTAGTCATCCTCGAGAGCAATGCCTTCGAGTTCCTTCGCGATACCGAGAAGCGGGTCGTTTACCCCGAGTGCTGCGAGAACCTCGTCTGCGGTGTCCTTGACCAGACGTGCACGGGGGTCGTAGTTCTTGTAAACGCGGTGACCGAAGCCCATCAGGCGGACGCCGTCTTCCTTGTTCTTGACGCGCTCGACATACTTCGAGACAGACTCACCAGAAGCCTGGATCTCAGCAAGCATGGAAAGAACTGCTTCGTTTGCACCACCGTGAAGTGGACCGAAGAGGGCGTTGATACCAGCAGATACGGAAGCAAACATGTTTGCATCTGTGGAACCGACGAGACGAACAGTCGAAGTCGACGCGTTCTGCTCGTGGTCTGCGTGCAGGATGAGCAAACGCTCAAGTGCGTTGACCACGACAGGGTTCTGAACGTAAGGCTCCGCCTTGTTACCAAAGGTCAGGCGCAGGAAGTTCTCCACGTAGGAGAGAGAGTTGTCTGGGTAAAGACGAGCCTGACCGATGCTCTTCTTGTGCGCGTAAGCAGCCATGACAGGAAGCTTGGCCAAGAGGCGGTAGGTCGAGGTCTCGACCTGCTCTGGGTTCTTGGGGTCCAGAGAGTCTTCGTAGTAGGTCGACAGCGCGGACACACCAGCAGAAAGAACAGGCATGGGGTGTGCGCGGCGGGGGAAACCGGAGAAGAAGTCCTTGAGGTCTTCGTGCAGCAGGGTGTGCATGCGGATCTTGTCTTCGAAGTTTTCGTACTCAGTCTGAGAAGGAACTTCGCCGTGGATCAGGAGGTAAGCGGTCTGTAGGAAGTTGAGGTTCGTGGCCACCTGGTCGATGGGATAGCCGCGATAACGCAGAATTCCCTGCTCGCCGTCGATGTAGGTGATTTTCGACTTGGTGGAAGCAGTGTTGACGAAGCCATAGTCCAGTGCGGTCAAGCCAGTCTGCTTGGTCAGCGAGGACAAATCGATGGAAGGAGCACCCTCGGTGCCACGAAGGACCGGGAATTCAACGGTCTTTCCGCCATAGGTCAGCGATACTACGTCGCCGGTGGGCACTGAATTAGTGGCTTCAGTCACGAAGACTCCTTGTGGATACTGTCTGGGTGAGAGGGTTCAAAGTCGTTCCGTTATGCCGGAATACCCCGATTTATCCAAGCCTATTGGCAAAAAGTGCTCTAATTACACACTCAATAAGCGCCTGGCAGCCTCAGCTATGCGTTCGTCTGTTTCTGTCAATGACAGGCGTACGTGGTTGGGATAGAAATCTCCATAGAAAACACCTGGGCCAGCAATGATTCCTAGGCCCGCCAGCTTGTCAATGGACGCCCATGCGTCAACACCTTCAGTGACCCAGAGATAGAGCCCGGCCTCACTGTGGTCGAGACGGTAACCAGCAGAGTTCAGTGCAGGAATGAGGAGTTCACGGCGAGAGCGGTAGAGCTCTTTCTGGGCTGCGACGTGGGCGTCATCAGCCAGAGCTGCAACCATGGCGGCCTGGACGGGACCTGGCTGCATCATGCCGGCATGCTTACGAATGTTGGTCAGCTGGGCTATCAGCGCAGGATCTCCGGCAACAAACGCAGCACGGTAACCAGCCAGGTTGGACTGCTTACTCAACGAGTACGCAGTGAGGATGCCGGCGAGGTCTCCCCCGGTTACTTCAGGATCGAGCAGTGAAGGGATAGGTTCACTTTCCCAGCGACCCGACCAGCCGAGCTCTGCATAACACTCGTCTCCAACGATGAAAGCTCCGAGTTCACGTGCTCGGTCTACGCGAGCTTTCAGTTCTGCCTTATCCAGCACACGCCCGTCAGGGTTGCCTGGGCTGTTGAGCCAAACAAGCCTGGTGTTCTCTGGCCATTCGGCAGGATCATCAGATGGGAACGGGATGGCCTCGGCCATCCGTGCCCCGATGTCGTAGGTGGGGTAGGCAGCCGTGGGATGAACCACGACATCTCCTGGGCCCAGGCGCAGCATGAAGGGAAGCCATGCCACGAATTCTTTGGACCCAATGGTGGGCAGGACGTTCTCCACACCAAGCCCTGTCACACCGCGGCGACGAGCAAACCATTCCACAATGGCCTCGCGCAGCGCAGGGGTGCCGATGGTGGTGGGATAGGCGTGTGAATCAGTGGCCAAAGCCAACGCATCACGAATGACGGTAGGTGTGGGATCTACGGGAGACCCAATAGAAAGATCAATAGCGCCACCGGGGTGAGCTTTCGCCTTCGCCACATAGGGCGCCATCGAATCCCACGGGTATTCAGGCAGCTCAGTGAGCATGAAACTTAAGCCTGGGGAGGAAGAACTGAGACAACGGCGTGGTCACCCTTGATGACGCCCACCTTGGCTGCGCCACCGGGAGAACCAATTTCCTGGAAGAACTCCACGTTGGCCTTGTAGTAGTCAGCCCACTGTTCAGGAAGGTCATCTTCGTAGTAGATGGCTTCAACAGGGCAGACAGGTTCACAAGCACCACAGTCGACGCACTCGTCCGGGTGGATGTAGAGCATACGGTCGCCTTCGTAGATGCAATCCACGGGGCATTCGTCAATGCAGGCACGGTCCTTGACGTCTACACATGGCAGGGCGATGACGTAGGTCAACTTGGTACTCCTTCAAGGAACGGGCTTTACTCACACAAGTTTATGCGGTTACGGCAGTGCCTTTGTCCGCGCCACGGCTTCGCTGTGGCAAGCGAGGCCAGGCCACCACAATGGTGGCAATCAGCGTGGGCGCTATTGCCCAGATGGTGCCCCACAGGTTGTTGGGCACAAGGACAGATCCTCCTGTGCTTTCTAAGCTCAGCAGGAACACCATGAGCACGAGACCAAGTGCAGCTACGAGAACGATGAGACGGTCTTGCACAACGATGCGCAGGCCCACTAGAAAGCCGGTCACCACGATCAGTCCAAGAATCAAACCCCAGGGCACGTCAA
>ERZ1034361.1553-NODE-1553-length-12018-cov-2.785780_pt1 | contig 12018 bp, 10 predicted proteins | sample MGYA00520617_ERZ1034361 | MGnify/ENA primary metagenome ERZ1034361 (study PRJEB33736, sample SAMEA104284507) | Azolla filiculoides | biome: Urban; feature: Water surface; material: Ditch water | place: Netherlands | collected 2015-10-28 | depth 0-0.1 m ... | reverse complement strand
GGGGCCAGCGTTGGCATTATCCTCGCCAAGGCCGAACAGGGCGCCTGCATGTTCCTGCTCGACCTGCCCAACCCGGCGATCCGCATCGACCATATCCCCAACACCATCGACACCTCGATGCCGGGTGGCCACGCCACCATCACCATCGACAATCTGCGCCTGCCCGCCGACCAGATGCTGGGCGAAGCGGGTGAAGGCTTCAAATATGCGCAGGTCCGGCTTAGCCCCGCGCGGCTGTCGCACTGCATGCGCTGGCTGGGCGCCTGCATCCGCGCCCATGAAATTGCCACGGAATATGCCTGCAAGCGCGAAGCTTTCGGCAAGCTGTTGATCGACCATGAAGGCGTTGGCTTCATGCTGGCCGAAAACCGGATTGATCTGAAACAGGCCGAACTGATGATCGACTGGTGCGCTTCGGTGCTTGATACCGGCTCGCTGGGCACGGTGGAAAGCTCGATGGCCAAGGTGGCGGTGTCCGAAGCGCTGATGCGCATTGCCGACCGCTGCGTGCAGGTGATGGGTGGCACAGGCGTGACCGACAAGACCATCGTCGAGCAGGTATTCCGCGAAGTGCGCGCGTTCCGCATCTATGATGGCCCCACCGAAGTGCACAAATGGAGCCTTGCCAAGAAGATCCGCCGCGATTGGCGTCATGCCCAAGAGGTGACCGCATGAGCGCGACGCTTCCACTCGATCCCAAGGCCATCGGCAAGGTTGCGGTGCTGATGGGCGGCCATTCGGCCGAGCGCGAGGTTTCGCTGATGTCGGGCCAGGGCGTGCTGGCCGCGCTGCTGGCCCAGGGCGTCGACGCGCAGGCCTTCGATCCGGCGCAGCGCGACCTCGGCGAGCTCAAGCGTGAAGGCTTCGATCGTGCCTTCATCAACCTGCATGGCCGCTTCGGCGAGGATGGCACGGTGCAGGGTGCGCTCGAACTGATGGGCATTCCCTACACCGGCTCCGGCGTGCTGGCGTCCAGCGTCGCGATGGACAAGATCATGACCAAGCGCATCTGGCTGGCCGAGGGCCTCTCGACGCCGGCCTGGCGCCAGGTCGACAGCGTCGAGCAGACGGTCGCGGCGCTGGCCGAGCTCGGCGCTCCGATGATCGTCAAGCCCGCGCGCGAGGGCTCGAGCCTGGGCCTGACCAAGGTGACCGATGCGGCGCAATGCGCGCAGGCCTATGCGCTGGCCGCGCGCCACGACCCCGAGGTGCTGTGCGAGCAGTTCGTCGCCGGTGACGAGGTCACCTGCCCGGTGCTGGGCACGGGCGCGCAGGCGCGCGCCTTGCCGGTGATCCACATCGTCGCGCCCGACGGCAACTACGACTACGAGCACAAGTACTTCACCGACGACACCCATTACATCGTGCCCTGCGACCTGCCCGCGGGCGAGGAAGCCGTGATCCAGGCCCTGGTGCTGAAGGCCTTCCGCACCCTGGGCTGCCGTGGCTGGGCCCGTGCCGACGTCATGATCGACGCCCGCACGCGCCAGCCCTATCTGCTCGAGATCAACACCTCGCCCGGCATGACCAGCCACTCGCTGGTGCCGATGTCGGCGCGCGCGAACGGCATGAGCTACGAGCAGCTCTGCCTGCAGCTGCTGGCCTCGGCCAGCCTCGACAACCCGCTGCCCGCCCAGCCCGGAGACTGAGATGGCAAGCCGTTCTGCCCTGCCGTTCGACGTCCGCATCATGAACGGGCTGGCCAGTGCCCTGTTCCTGGGCGTGGCGCTGGCCGCGCTCGGCAGTGCGGTCTGGTGGGTCGCGCATCACCCGTCCTGGTCCCTGGGCCGCATCGTCGTCGATGGCGAGGTCGAGCACCAGAGCGAGGCCAGCGTGCGCGCCTATCTGACGCCGCAATTGCGCGGCAGCTTCCTGACGCTGGACCTGCAGGAGGTCAAGCGCCGGTTCGAAACCTTGCCCTGGGTGCGCCAGGCCGTGGTGCGGCGCGAGTTCCCGAACCGCCTGCATGTGACGCTGCAGGAGCACGAGGCGGTCGCCTGGTGGGGCGAGGTCGGCGGCGGCAAGCTGGTCAACCGCCAGGGCGCGGTGTTCGAGGCCGATCCCGATCCCGGCCAGCAGCAGTCAGAAGCCTGGCCCGAGCTGATCGGCCCCGAGGGCGGGTCGGACCGGGTCTATGCGCTCTACCGCCAGCTGCAGCCGGTGCTGCAACCGCTCGGCCAGCCGATGAGCCAGCTCGAGCTCAGCGCCAGCGGCCACTGGCAGGTCCGGCTGGCAGGTGGCGCGCTGATCGAGCTCGGTCGTGGCAATGCGTCCGAATTGCTGGCACGTACCGAGCGATTCAGCTCGACCATTCCCCAATTGACGACGCGCTATGGCGGCCGTGCCCTGGAGGCCGCCGACCTGCGCTACCCCGACGGATATGCCGTGCGCATGCGCGGCGTCCAGACGGTCACCGACGACAAGGCCGCAGCGGCGCTCGCCGCCCGGGTCCGTAAAAAGTAATCGAGGCAACAATACATGGCCAAGGAACAGAAAGACATCGTGGTCGGACTCGACATCGGCACCGCCAAGATCATGGCGCTGGTCGCCGAGGTCCAGTCCGACGGACAGCTCAAGCTGGCCGGGCTCGGCGTCGCACCGAGCAACGGCCTCAAGCGCGGCGTGGTGGTCAACATCGACGCCACCGTCGCCAGCATCCAGCAGGCGCTCAAGGAGGCCGAGCTGATGGCCGACTGCCATATCGCGCGTGTCTACACCGGCATCACCGGCAGCCATATCCGTGGCATAAACTCGAGCGGCATGGTGCCGGTCAAGGACCGCGAAGTCATGCCAGCCGATGTCACGCGGGTGGTCGAGGCCGCCAAGGCGATCAACATCCCGAACGACCAGCGCCTGCTGCTGGCCGAGCCGCAGGAATTCATCATCGACGGCCACGAGGTCAAGGAGCCGATCGGCATGAGCGGCATCCGCCTCGACGCCCGGGTCCACATCGTGACCGGCGCCCAGAGCGCGGCCGAGAACATCATGAAATGCGTGCGCCGCTGCGGCCTCGAGGTCGACCGGCTGATGCTCAATCCGCTCGCGTCCAGCCATGCCGTGCTGTCCGAGGACGAAAAGGAGCTCGGCGTCGCGCTGGTCGACATCGGCGCCGGCACCACCGATGTCGCGATCTATTCGGGCGGCGCGATCCGCCACACCGCGGTGATCCCGATCGCCGGCGACCTGATCACGAGCGACATCGCGATGGCGCTGCGCACGCCGACCAAGGACGCCGAGGAGATCAAGGTCGAGCATGGCTGCGCCAAGCAGCTGCTGGCCGACCCCGAGCAGCGGGTCGAGGTGCCCGGCCTGGGCGACCGCGCGCCGCGCATGCTGAGCCGTCAGGCGCTGTCGGGCGTGATCGAGCCGCGGGTCGAGGAAATCTTCGCGCTGGTGCAGCAGGTGATCCGCGAGTCGGGTCACGAGGAACTGCTGTCTTCGGGCATCGTGCTGACCGGCGGCAGCTCGGTCATGCCGGGCATGGTCGAGCTCGGCGAGGACATCTTCCTCAAGCCAGTGCGCCGTGGTCTGCCCCATTACGCCGGCGCGCTCAGCGACATGGTCGCGCAGCCGCGCTCGGCCACCGCCATGGGCCTGCTCGAACAGGCCCGGCTCGACCGCCTGCGCGGTTACAAAGTGGCACAAAAAAATGGCTCGGTCCAGGGCACCCTGGGCCGGATCAAGGACTGGTTCGTCGGTAACTTCTGATCTCGTGATCAGTCGGATTTTTCGGGTGGTTCTAGTTTCAGGTTCAACGGCATTTAAGGAGTATTGACATGAGCATCGAGATGATTGAAGTCGAGGAGTTCAACCGGGGCACCCAGATCAAGGTGATCGGTGTCGGCGGCGGTGGCAGCAACGCGGTCGATCACATGATCCGCTGCCAGGTGCAGGGCGTCGAGTTCATCTGCGCCAACACCGACGCGCAGGCGCTCAACAAGACCGCCGCCCACCGCACGATCCAGCTTGGCCAGTCCGGCCTGGGCGCTGGCAGCAAGCCCGAGAAGGGCCGCATCGCCGCCGAGATGGCCGAGTCCGACATCCGCGCCGCGATCGAAGGCGCGCACATGCTCTTCATCACCGCCGGCATGGGCGGCGGCACCGGCACCGGCGCCGCGCCGTTGATCGCCAAGCTGGCCAAGGAGATGGGCATCCTGACCGTGGGCGTCGTGACCAAGCCGTTCGACTGGGAAGGCAAGCGTCGCACCGACAACGCCGAGACCGGCCTGGCCGAGCTCGAGGCCAATGTCGACTCGCTGATCGTCGTGCTCAACGACAAGCTGCTCGAGGTCATGGGTGACGACATCAGCCAGGACGAGGCCTTCGCCGAGGCCAACGACGTGCTGAAGAACGCCGTCGGCGGCATCGCCGAAATCATCAACGTCGAAGCGATGGTCAACGTCGACTTCGAGGACGTGCGCACCGTGATGGGCGAACCCGGCAAGGCCATGATGGGCACCGCGGTCGCCAGCGGTCCGGACCGCGCCCGCATCGCTGCCGAGCAGGCCGTCGCCTGCCCGCTGCTCGAAGGTGTCGACATGCGCGGCGCCAAGGGCGTGCTGGTGCTGATCAGCGCCGGCAAGGGCTCGCTCAAGCTGGCCGAATCCAAGGTCGCGATGAATACCATCCGCGCCTTCGCCTCGCCCGACGCCCATGTGATCTACGGCACCGCCTACGACGAGTCGCTCGGCGATGCGATCCGCGTCACCGTGGTCGCCACTGGACTGAACCGTCAGGCCGAGCGCCAGCCGCTGACCGTGGTCCAGAGCCAGCCCGGCGTGCGCACCGGCACCGACCCGTTCGTGCTGCCCGACTTCCGTCAGCCCAGCGGCCATTCGGGCCTGGGTGGCGCGGCCAGCGTGGCGGGCGGCGACCTCGGCGTGCCCAGCATCTGGCGCAAGCCGACCGACCGCACCACGGCCGCCTCGCGCGTCGATGCGCTGTCGGCGGGCGGCATGGACGACATCGAGATCCCGGCCTTCCTGCGCCGCCAGGCTGACTAAGGTCTTGAACGAGCACAAGCACCAGGGCCTGGCCCTCTGGCGCTGCTTCGAGCAGCGCATCGACCCCTACCCGACTGCCGCGCCGCGCACGCCGCCGCGCGGCTTCGCCGCCTTCCTCTGGGAAGGCACCCGGGGCTTGCGGCCCTACATGCTCGGCATGACCCTGCTGACGGCCAGCATCGGTGCCTTCGAGGCACTGCTGTTCGCCTGGCTGGGCCGGGTCGTCGACTGGCTGGGTCAGACCGCGCCCGGACAGCTCTGGCAAGAGCAGGGCCCGGCCTTGCTGCTGCTGGCTGCCATCGTGCTCGGCAGCGGGCTGCTGGTCGCCTTGCAGACCCTGCTCAAGCACCAGACGCTGGCCGGCAACTTCCCGATGCGGCTGCGCTGGAACTTCCACCGCCTGATGCTGGGCCAGAGCATGGCCTTCTACCAGGACGAATTCGCCGGCCGGGTCGCGGCCAAGGTGATGCAGACCGCGCTCGCGGTGCGCGACACCTGCATGACGCTGACCGACATCCTGGTCTTCGTCACGATCTACTTCGTGACCATGGCCGCTGTGCTGGGCGGCCTCGACGCCTGGCTGCTGCTGCCGTTTCTGGGCTGGGTGCTGCTCTATGGCTTGAGCCTGCGCTGGTTCGTGCCGCGGCTGGGCCGGGTCTCGCGCGAGCAGGCTGGCGCCCGCGCGCTGATGACCGGGCGCATCACCGACGCCTACACCAATATCGCGACCGTCAAGCTGTTCTCGCACGCCGGTCGCGAGGCCGCCTATGCCCGCTCGGCGATGCAGGAGTTCATGCATACCGTGCACGCCCAGATGCGGCTGGTCAGCGGCATCGATGTCGTCAACCATCTGCTCAGCATGGGGCTGATCCTCAGCACCACCGGCGTCGCGCTCTGGTCCTGGAGCCAGGGCCAGGTCGGCATCGGCGCGGTGGCGGCGGCCACGGCAATGGCCCTGCGCCTCAACGGCATGTCGCACTGGGTGATATGGGAGATGGCCGGCCTGTTCGAGAACGTCGGCACGGTGCAGGACGGCATCAACACGCTGGCGCAGCCGCAGCAGGTGCTCGACCGGCCCGACGCGCCGCCGCTGCAGGTGCCGCAGGGCGAGATTCGCTTCGAGCGCGTCGGCTTCGCCTATGGCCAGTCCCAGCTGGCAGCCGCGGATGGTCAGATGCGCTGGGTCATCGACCGGCTCGACCTCGTGATCCGCCCGGGCGAGAAGATCGGCCTGGTCGGACGCTCCGGCGCCGGCAAGTCGACCCTGATCAACCTGCTGCTGCGCTTCTACGATGTCGAGGCCGGCCGCATCCTGGTCGACGGCCAGGACATTGCAAGCGTGGCGCAGAACAGCCTGCGCGAGCATATCGGCATGGTGACGCAGGACACCTCGCTGCTGCACCGCTCGGTGCGCGACAACATCCTGTACGGCCGGCCCGACGCCGGCGACGAGGCAATGGTCGAGGCCGCCAGGCGGGCCGAGGCGCATGAGTTCATCCAGACCCTGAGCGACCTCGAGGGCCGGCGCGGCTACGACGCCCATGTCGGCGAGCGCGGCGTCAAGCTCTCGGGCGGCCAGCGCCAGCGCATCGCGATCGCGCGCGTGATGGTCAAGGACGCGCCGATCCTGCTGCTCGACGAGGCGACCAGCGCGCTCGACTCCGAGGTCGAGGCCGCGATCCAGGCCAGCCTGTACCAGCTGATGGAAGGCAAGACCGTGGTCGCGATCGCGCACCGGCTGTCCACCATCGCCGCGATGGACCGGCTGATCGTGCTCGATCAGGGCCGCATCGCCGAGCAGGGCAGTCACGCCGAACTGCTGGCGCAGGGCGGGCTCTATGCGCGGCTGTGGGCCCGGCAGAGCGGGGGCTTCCTCGGCGAGGAGGGCTGAACCTCCTCAGCCCCTGGCGCTTGATCCGTCGCGCTGGCAAGGTCATGCGGGAGCCGGTCGGCAGCAAACTGCCCCGGCTCTTAAAATCGGGTCCATGATCGCGCAACGTACCCTCAAGACCCTGACCAAGGCCGTCGGTGTCGGCCTGCACAGCGGCCAGCGCGTCGAGCTGACGCTGCGCCCGGCGCCGCCCGACACCGGCATCGTTTTTCGCCGGGTCGACCTGGCCGAGCCGGTCGAGATCCCGGTCACTGCCACCTCGGTGACCGATACCAAGCTGGCCTCGACGATCTCGCACGGCAAGGCCAAGGTGCACACGATCGAGCACATCATGAGCGCCTGCGCCGGCCTCGGGATCGACAACCTCGTGATCGACATCACGGCCGAGGAAGTGCCGATCCTCGACGGTTCGGCCGCCTCCTTCGTCTACCTGCTGCAAAGCGCGGGCAGCGTGGCACAGGACGCGCCGCGCCGCTTCATCCGCCTGCTGAAAACCGTCGAGGTGCGCGAGGGCGAGGGCCGCAGCCTCAAATGGGCCCGGCTCGAGCCCTATCACGGCTTCAAGCTCAGCTTCCAGATCGAGTTCGACCATCCGGCGGTCAGTGCGACCGGGCAGGCGGTCGAGTTCGACCTCGGCAGCGGCCAGTATTCGCGCGAGATCGCGCGCGCGCGCACCTTCGGCTTCACGCGCGATGTCGAGATGATGCGCTCGCACGGCCTGGCGCTGGGCGGCGGGCTCGACAACGCGATCGTGCTCGACGACTACAAGGTGCTCAACGCCGACGGCCTGCGCTACCAGGACGAGTTCGCCAAGCACAAGATCCTCGACGCGATGGGCGACCTCTACATCGTCGGCAAGCCGCTGCTGGCCGCCTACAGCGCCTACCGCAGCGGCCACGCGCTGAACAACCAGCTGCTGCGCGCGCTGCTGGCCCAGCCCGACAGCTACGAGATCGTCACTTTCGAACGTGGCAGTCAGGCACCCAAAGGCTTCGACCGGCTAGCATCGGTTTGGTAGCTCATGCCGCTTGCAGCGATGTCATGGAGTGTCATCCTGAAAACAAGATCGGCCTGCGCTGCTAAAATGTAAGGATTTGTTGCGGGTAAGGCCTGGTCAATCAATACGTATAGTGCTAGTTTTGATAAAAATAAAAATCAAGGCAGTTTTTAATAGACTGTTCGCATCTGATTTTGGCTGAACTTACCCTTAAGCACCCGATATTCAATAAGAATAGCCCTGTGGTTTCTGTGTCGACTGCTTCGTTGAAATGGACTGAATTGTGAATTTCCTCTTGAAGGCATGGTTGCGGCGTTGCTTGTGGGTTGTCATGCTCGCATGTGCTTATCCGTTGCAGGTGAATGCACAAGAGCTGCCCGAAGTCCAGAGGCTGATCGAGCGCCGCGACTTCAAGCAAGCCTTGGGCAAGGTCAACCAGTACCTGGCAGCTCGGCCCGACAGCATCGATGGTCGCTTCCTGAAGGGCGTCATCCTGGCCGAGAGCAACGAGGCGCAGCAGGCGATGGTCATCTTCACGCAACTGACCAAGGATGCTCCGCAGATGCTCGAGGCTTACAACAACCTGGGGGTGCTCTATGCGCGTCAGCAGGAGTACGACAAGTCCCGCGCCACGCTAGAAGCCGCACTCAGGGTCGATCCGGCCTTCGCCGCTGTGGTGGGCAATTTGCGCACTACCTACGGACGCCTGGCCAAACAAGCCTACGACAAGGCGTTGGGCCAGGATTCCAGCGGGCACCAGGCCAGCAAGGGCCTGGTGTTGTTGAGCCAGTTGCGAGCCTCTTCTCCCGCCTCAGAAAAAGCCCTCGAGGTGGTGGCTAGCAAGCTGACCGCGACATCGCTGCCGCCGCCGATCCCGGCTCCTGCCGTGGCCCCTGCGCCAACTCCGGCTCCGGTTCCGGCTCCAACCCCAGCGCCGGCCTCAGATGCCGCTGCAATGTTGTCTCGTGAGAAGGAAGTCCGGCAGGCTGTCGACGCCTGGGCCGAGGCCTGGATGAGCAAGGACATGAAAGCCTACCTCGCCGCCTATGCCTCCGACTTCAAGCTGCCGGGCAAGCTCAGCCGCAAGGAGTGGGAGCGCGAGCGCAACACGCGCATTGTCGGCAAGAAGGACCGCATCCAGCTCGCGCTGGAAAAGATCGATATCGACGTCAAGGGTAGCGTCGCGACCGCGAAGTTCCTGCAGCGCTACAAGTCGGGCAGCTTTACGGAATCAACCAACAAGACACTGACGCTGGCGCGGCAAGGTGGCAAGTGGCGCATTAAGTCGGAGAGTTAAGGGATGGTGTGGCGCACGACAACGGTGTTGGTGGCGGTGCTGCTGGCGACCACGCACAGTTTCGGTATCCTGCCTCTTGGTGGGCCTGACGAGCGTGGTGCCGGTCAAGCCGGCATGGCCATGGCCATGGCCGCGGTCCAGGAAGTCGGCAGTATCGGCCAGACCGTGGGCCAAAGCATGCCCGACACCGTTGATGGGTTGCTCGACCGCATTTTTGTCCGCATCGAGGCTCAGCAACTCGATGCCGCGCTTGCGCTGGCCGAGCAGCTCGTCGAGCGCTATCCCAAGCACCGGCTCGGACACCTGATCAAGGGCGACTTGCTGTCGGCGCAGATGCAGTCGATCGAAGGTTTCGGGGCGGCCGGTGCGCCAGCGGAGCGGATCGCCGAACTGCAGGCCGAGGCCATGGTCCGGCTCCACAGCTACCGGGAACGCCCTCCGGCGGGTTATGTGCCGCGCCACCTGATCAAGATGGCGCCCGAGCAAAGTCATGCGGTGGTCGTCGATGCCAGCCGCTCGCGGCTCTACCTGTTCAAGAACGAAGGTGGTTTCCCGCTTCTGGTGGCCGACTACTACGTGACCCAGGGCGAGCTGGGCATCGACAAGTTCCGGGAGGGCGACAAGAAGACCCCGCTGGGCGTCTACCGGGTCAACCGCACCGTTCCCAAGGATCAGCTGATCGACCTTTACGGCTCGGCTGCCTTCACGCTCAACTATCCCAATGCCTGGGACCGCCAGCGCGGACGCGGCGGCAGCGGCATCTGGCTGCATGGCACCCAGTCCGACACCTTTGCCCGGCCGCCACTGGCCTCCAAGGGCTGCATCGTGCTGACCAATCCGGACATCGACGCGGTCTCAGCCCATCTGCAGGATGGCGTGACGCCCGTGATCATCAGCGACAAGGTCGAGTGGGTCTCCAAATCGCAATGGCAGCATGAGCGCGAGGCCCTGGTCGGCTTGCTCGACGCCTGGCGCGCCGACGACAAGAACGCCCGCCTCGGCATCGATGCCGACAAGCTGTCGATTTTCCGCAATCCCGGCAAGGAAGAGGTGCTGGTGGTGAATTTCGAGCAGGTCCGCCACGGTTCGGCTGGGGTCGGCGCCAACAGCCAGAAAAAAGTCCAGTACTGGATGCACGAGGTCGGCGGCTGGAAGATCGTCTACGAGGACCAGGCCTGAGACACGATCCGCGTCAGTAGATCCGCCCGTCCTTGTAGGCCGCGTGCGTGCGCGCCTGCAGTTTGCCGACCTGGCGGATCGCGGCCGTGGTGCGCGCCACCTGGGCATGGGTGATGCACAGGCCCAGCGCATCGGCGGCGTCCTTGCCCGGCAGGCCCGGCAGCTCGAGCAGGCGCCGCACCATCTCCTGCACCTGCTCCTTGGCCGCCTTGCCGTGGCCGGTCACGGCTTTCTTGAGTTGCAGCGCGGTGTACTCGGCCACTGGCAGGCCATTGGCGACCAGCGCGGTCAGGCAGCAGCCGCGCGCCTGGCCCAGGATCAGCGTGGCCTGCGGGTTGACGTTGACGAACACGATCTCGCAGGCCGCGACCGTGGGCTGATAGCGTTGCACCACTTCGCTGATGCCGTCGAAGATGATCTTGAGCCGCTCGGGCAGCAGCGCGCCCTCGCCAGGGCTGGTCCGGATGGTGCCGCTGGCCACATAGTCCATGCGGGGGCCATCGACGTCGATCACGCCGAAGCCGGTGGCCTGCAGGCCGGGGTCGATTCCTAGGATTCTCATGCGGCTATTGTCGGCGCTTGTCGGCGCATTGACCGCTGCGGTCAGGGCAGGGCGACCGAGCCCATGCGCGCGCTGATGGTCGAGGCGCGCCCGGTCAGATAGGCCGAGTCGGGCCGCTGCTCGTAGCGCTTGGGCGCCGGCAGCATGACCGCGAGCCGCGCCGCCTCCCAGCCATTGAGCTGGCTGGCCGGCTTGCCGAAGTAGCGCCGCGCGGCGGCCTCGGCGCCGAACACGCCTTCGCCCCACTCGACGCTGTTGAGGTAGATCTCGAGGATGCGGCGCTTGCTGAGGCAGGCCTCGAGCGCCAGCGTCAGCACCAGCTCCTGGCCCTTGCGCAACAGGCTGCGTTCGCCCGACAGCAGCAGGTTCTTGGCCAGCTGCTGGGTGATGGTCGAGCCGCCGACCACCTTGGCCGGCTTGACCTGGTTCGGATCACGCGCGCGTGCCGCCTGGCGCTCGGCCTGTTGCGCGCGCTGTTCGTTCCTGAGCCAGGCCGACTCGAGCGCGTCCCAGTCCACGCCCTCGTGCGCGGTGAAGCCGCCGTCCTCTGAGGCGATCACCGCCCGCTTGAGCTGGGGCGAGATCTGCTCGTAGCTCCGCCATTGCTGTGACCACCTGAAGCGCTCGGCCTGATTCGCCAGCCGCCAGGCCTCCGAGCGCTGGAAGGCCGTGCTCTGCGGGTCGACCAGCGCCATCAGCGCGATGCGGCCGACGAAGCACAGCTGCAGCGCGACGAAGGCCGCGAGCAGCCAGAGCAGCCAGCGCCGCAGCAGAGCCATGGCGCCGCCTTACTGCGCGTCCGGCTCGGGCGCGGCCGGGGTGGCAGCAGTGGCGGTGCCAGCCGGTGCCGCGCCAGCCGCATCTTCCTCGCCCAGGTCCATCTGGATCGCGATCGGCGCGGCCAGTTCGGTGTCCTCCTCGGCTTCCTCGGCCAGCGCCTCCTCGGACAGCGCCGGTGCTTCCAGCCGCTCGATCACGGTGCCGCCGACCTCGAGCGAGATGTCGTCGATCCGGCCCAGGCGCACGCGCACCTGGGCACCGCGCGGCAGGCCCTCGGCGCCCAGCACGGCCAGCACCAGCGGCAGCTCG
>ERZ1034361.1552-NODE-1552-length-12018-cov-6.702537_pt1 | contig 12018 bp, 12 predicted proteins | sample MGYA00520617_ERZ1034361 | MGnify/ENA primary metagenome ERZ1034361 (study PRJEB33736, sample SAMEA104284507) | Azolla filiculoides | biome: Urban; feature: Water surface; material: Ditch water | place: Netherlands | collected 2015-10-28 | depth 0-0.1 m ... | reverse complement strand
ATGTTTAACCCTTTAAATTTTCAAATAAACGAGTGAATATGATAAAGGCTTAAACGCTTTTTGTCTGAAAAATATGATGAAAGAGAAATTTAATCGTGGGGATTTTGAATTTGAACATGATGATTTTCAACACGAACACGATAAGATTCAATTCCTTCGTACGCAGGAGGGCACTTTACATCGCCTGTTTTAATGCAAAATCGTGCGCCATGGCGAGGGCAAATAATTTCGCCATTTTCAACATCACCACTCGCAATTTCACCGCCATCATGTGAGCAGACATTTTCAATAGCAAAGAAATGATCATCCACTTTGAAAATAACAACTTCCGTGTCGTCAATATCAACGACACGGTGTTGACCATTCTCTACATCATCAACGCAAAAAACAGAAATCCATGTAGACATTTATACTAGCCCTTGTGCATGTTCGTCAAAACCATAGTCTTTGACTGATTTGCCAAAATGACTCACATTGCGTTTTGCGCTACGTTGTGAATTGAGCAAAGCAATAATTTCAGGACAAAAAGAAGGCGTTAAGCTCGCGCAATGCTCTTCATCGATGGTTAAATTGAAAACATTAAAATAAGTTTCAAAATTCATGGTGATATTCCTTATATTAAAATAAAAGTCACTTCTTATTTATCGGCAGATCGGCCAAAAAATCAAGGCTGACGATTAGCTTAATGGTTTTATATTAACACTTTGTGACGAGATAAATTTTAGGCAAAAAAAAGAGAGCAATGACGCTCTCTTTTTTGTTTAGAAAAGGTTTTAAGCGATGCTTAGAAACCTAAACCTAAATAACCACCGGCTGTGACGCCGTCACTGTTTACACCGTCAACAGTGTCAAAAGAGTGGTGGTAACGTACGTCAGCACCTGCGTAGATGTCTTTCCAGATTTTGTAATCCGCACCCGCACCAAACATCATGCCTGGGTTAAGTACAGTAATCGCATCAGATGGCGGGCTGATAACAGTGATTTCCATGCCAGCTGGAATTAACCAAGGACGGAAGTTGCTACCTTTGAAGAATTTGATTTTTGGTGAAGCCGCTAATGTTAATGCGTTAACAGTTGCTGATTCACTGTTAATACCACCACCGTTAAGTGCTGTAGAAGCATCTGGTATTAATGTTGTCACGCTAGCAGTAAGACCATTTGGTTTTCTTTCACCTAATTGTTTGTAGTCGAACATTAATTCGCCTAATACTTCAGTATTGTTCATCATGCCAAACAAGTTGTCATTGATGTTGAAGTCAAAGCCTGCGCCAACATACCAAGCATCTTGGTCGCCAATCGCACCATTTAAAAGACCGCCTGTACCGCTCGCATTAGTTGGATCTACAGTACCACCGCGTGATTCGTTGTTACGTCCATAACCGCCACGGAAAAATACCATGTTGTCTTTAGATTTGCCGTGGTGATCTTCGTGTTTTACGGTGTTCATCCACTGATCTAACTCTTGAACTTTCGCTGTATCAGGATCCACTGCGTGATGATTGGCAGCCGCTTTTAATCCACGAATTTCAGCTTGCATTGCTTGAAGTTGTGCTTCTAATGCGTCAACTTTTGCATTGCTTGAGTTTGAGTGTGAAAAAGAGGACGTGTGAGTTTCAACTGTTTCAACGTGTCCTACATGTCCATGTCCGTGTTCTGCATGTGCTGCATTATGGTGATGATGGTGATGGTGATGTGCTTCGTGTTCGTCCGCAGAAACGTTGAAAGCGAATAAAGTTGCTGCAACACCTAAAGCTATTTTTGTTTTTGTATACATCATTTGGTTTGGTCCTCAATAAAGCGTTGGGGTAAAAAATGGATTTGTTTTTATACAACAAAATACATTTGTCACTTGCCATAATACCAGCAAAATCTAATTGTTACAAGTTTTAGCTTGTTTTTTTTGAGTGAAAAAAATCCTTAAATATCAAATAGTAAGTCGTTTCATTGAAAAATATTTTCAAGATGTCAATAAAAAACAACAGTTTTTAAAATTTATCTTTGATACGACAGGCGATTTTTTATTCACCAAACACATCCGCGCCAGCAGGGGCTTTAAATTCAAATAAATCAGGATGAATTGATTGATTGAGTTTGACGTTTGAAAAATAAATTCGTGTCAATTGACCAAAATTATCATTGAGCTGCATACCACTTAATGCGCCTTTTTCAAGACCGATGAGAACCGATTTGAAGGTGCTGTCTTGGCTTTTTGGCACTAACTTAATCCAGTGCATATCGCCTTCGGTACCTTGTTGTTCAATCGTGTAATTATCTTCAAGGGGAACATCACCACTGAGAAGCAGTGCTGGCGTTGACCCAACCGATTCATCAAGTTTTTTAATGGTTACTTGTTCCAAATCGGTGTCATAAAACCAAACTTTCCCGCTGGTTGAAATAATTTGTTGCTGAAAAGGTTTTGTATAATCCCAGCGAAATTTCCCTGGACGTTGCAAATAAAATTGCCCGTAACTGGTTTGTAGCGGATCGCCCGCTTCGTTAATTAACACTTGTTTAAAATTGGCGGTCATTGATTTAGAGGCACTTAAAAAGGCTTTTAATTGCTTTACAGGTGCTTCATCACCAGCATGAGCGAAAATACTCATTAAACTCAGTAGGGTGGCAATTAACCAGCGTGTTCTTTTCATATTGTTTTCTCGGAATGGGTTGAGCTGAATGCTTGAGATTCGTTTGCTTTGGATTGCGGCGTGTTTTGTTGTGACAAAAGCGTTCCGCCCACAATGAAGGTCATAAAGAGTAAATAAGCAATGGCAGCAACGCGCCGCGCTTTTTTGCTTTCGTGATAATTGTTCATGATTGTCTCGTTTGATAATTAGTAACTTACGTTATATTTACAGCGCAGGTAATTGAATAATAAATCCTGCTCCTATTTTTCGGCTAGCATCAACCCAAATAGCACCGCCATGTTCTTCAATAATTTTTTTCACAATAGCAAGGCCAAGTCCGGTGCCTTTGATTTTGGTGGTGACATAAGGCTCAAAAATTTGTTCAAGCTGTTGTTCTTTAATGCCGATGCCATCATCATACAAAGCGATTTCGATAAAATCGATATTGTTTTTTTGTACACGATGTAAATGAATATCAATTTGACCTTTTTCTTCGATGGCTTCCAGTGCATTTTTAATTAAATTATGAAGTACTTGGCGAATACTGATAGGGTCACCGTGAATGATCAAGTCGTAGCTTTCACGTTCAACATTAAAATGTACGCCCGACTTCACTACATAAAGCGATAACACCTCTTGCACTAAGGCGGGTAAATCAATGTTGACAGCTTGCTTTTTTGATGGCTTTGCGTATTCAGAAAAATCATCTACCATTTCTTTCATGGCTTCAACTTGCTGAACAATGGTTTTTGTTGAACGCTGAAGCATATCGGCGTCGCTTGGGTCTAACAGTTTATCGGCTAATTTGTGCTGTAAACGTTCGGCGGATAATTTAATGGGGGTTAAGGGATTTTTGATTTCATGAGCTAAACGCCTTGCCACTTCTCCCCATGCCGCATTTTTTTGCGCTTGAATTAAATCCGTGACATCGTCAAAAACCACAACAGCACCCACTTTTCGGCCATCTTGCGAAAATAAAGGCGTTCCGCGACAGAGTAATTCTTGTCGCCCATTTGAGCCTAAAAACGCTAAGCGTTGTTGCCAAATATCTTCAGATTGCTCTAAAAATCGCTGAATAGATTTTAGCGGTTCAGCGAGTTCGGCGTAATCTTGAGCAAGTTTTAATAGCGTTTCACCTACAAATTGTGGCATAGGTACATGAAAAATTTTATAGGCCGCTTGATTGGCGGTTCGAATTTTATGATTGGCATCAAAACTCATCACGCCAGCGGTTAAATTTGCCAAAATGGTTTCTAAGTAGGCACGTTGATTTTCCACTTCAAAACTTGCAATGCGTGTTTCTTGACTGGCCCTTGCAATACGCTGGGTCATTTCATTAAATGATTCAACTAAAAAACCTAAATCATCTTGCGCCATAACGGGTAATTGTTGGTCATATTTTCCAGACGCAACGGCTTGCGTGCCTTTGACTAATTCTTTAACTGGCGCGATGATCATCCGAATACTAATAAACGCAATCCAAATCGCGGCAAGTAAACTCATCAATAACACTAAAGAGAGTGCGAGTGAAAAAGTCATTTTGAGTGAGCCGCGCAAAAAGTTCATTTCTTGATAGCGCACGAACGCAAATTCGACAGAATCCGCTAAGTCAGCAATACGAACAGGTACAGGGTAGAGTGCTTGCAGATAGCGTGGGTCTTTTCCCTTGAGCGTTAAAATAATGCGAATCATCAACTCTTCTTTGCGTACGGTTGCCAGTGCCGCATATTCACCATTTTGGCGTAGTTGTAGCCATGTATGTTCATCGGGTAAACTGGGCAAAATGTCACTGGGATTGGCGCTACTTGACGCAATAATACGATCTTGGCGCGAAAACAACGTCATTTCAGCCGCGTTGGAGATCACGCGAAAATTTTCTAATTCTAAACCTGCTTGTGATTCAGGCAATTCAGCAATTTTTTCAACTAATTGCTGTGTTTGCATAAGATCCCAACGAATGCGCTGATCAAGCGAGGCTTGACTGAGTTCCAGTGCATCTTCCATTGCTCTGTCCATTTCAACATTAAACCAGCTATCAATGCCTTGATGAAGAAATTGCATGGAAAAATAAAATACAATGCCCGCAGGTGACAGCGCCAGCACGACAAATAAGGTGACCATCCGAATGGTTAAACGCGACCCTGCTTCGCGGCGTTTGAGTTGGCGCGTTAGCGAATAGAGATTGACGCCCACTAAACCTAATAAGGCAATGGTACCTGCACCATTAATCCATAACAGCCATGAATACATGGCGCTCAGTTCAGACGATTCTTGCGTGGCACTACTCATTAACTGAAGCGATAATAAAATTAAACCGCATAAGATAATAATAGAGAGCCCCGCTGGGAGTTTGAGGTTAAGAAACGGCATGATGCTTTTTGAGTGTCATTCGTATTGTCTGGCTGGTTTAATGAAATGAATCAACGTTTTACGCATTGCGTTGTGAGAAGTCGCGCACGAGAAATTCAGCTTGTTGCCACATGTTTGAAGCGTGTAATTGCGCAAGATTATTGCCCGTGAATTGACCGCGCATTTTTTGCAGGCGCCTTTCACGATCTGACTTGTTTTGTATTGGCAATGAATCTAAAACGTCTTGCGCTGCCTCTGGATTATTGCAGACCAGCACCATGTCGCATCCTGCATCTAATGCCAGCGTTGCACGTTCTGCAAAATTCCCCACACTTGCAGCCCCTTCCATGCTTAAATCATCGCTAAATATCACGCCGTCAAAGCCTAATTCACCACGCAAAATGGTTTGCATCCAAAACGTTGAAAAACCCGCTGGCTGCGCATCAATTTGAGAATATAAAACATGCGCAGGCATAATCGCTTCTAATCCTTCGTTAATTAACTGGCGAAACGGTTGCAGATCACTTTCCTCTAGCGCCTGTAAATCGCGCGTATCGATAGGAAGCGTTAAATGCGAATCGAGTGCAACAGCGCCGTGTCCGGGAAAATGTTTGCCTGTGGCGGCCATGCCGGCGAGATTCATGCCGCGTCTAAAGTCGCTGGCGAGTTGGGTTGCTTTTTGTGGATTTTGTGAAAATGAGCGATTGCCAATGATGTCACTGACACCACAATCAACGTCCAAAACGGGAGCAAAACTAAAATCGATGCCTACAGCAAGCAATTCAGCCGCCATGAGCCAACCGGCAATTTCTGCTATTTCAGGTTCATTTTCATAACGTGCCGCTGGTGGCAGACGTGTAAAGCCCGTTTGAAAACGTTGAACTCGCCCCCCTTCTTGATCGACTGCGATGAGTATATCGCCTTGTCTTGCTGCGCGAATATCCGCAATGAGCTGCGCAACTTGTTGAGGACTTTCATAATTACGGGAAAATAAAATCACAGCGCCCGTGTTTGGGTGATTGAGGGTATCACGTTCTTTCGGTGTTAATTCAAGACCTGCAACGTCGAGCATAACAGGGCCAAATGGTTTTTTTTGTAATGTCATTATCTACTCCGCGCAAGCATAAATGCCATTCGCATTACGCCAATAGCCTTTATAGTCCATACCATAGCCAAACACGTAGCGATCAGGAACGTGTAAACCGATAAAATCAGCTGTAATCGGTTTTTTATGGGGTAAATCTTTATGGAGAAGGACAGCGGTGTAAACGGAAGTCGCGCCTTCTTTTAGGCAAAAATCATAAATCGCAGCGAGGGTAATACCTGCATCTAAAATATCGTCGATAATCAAAATAGTTCGGTCTTTAAGTGAAACACGCGGTTTAATTAACCATTCAATTTCGTCACCTACAATTTTATTTTGGTAGCGACTTGCGTTAATGGCATCAATAGTCAACGGTATGGTTAAGCGCGTAAGAAGATGCCCTGCGGTGACAAGTCCACCATTCATGACGCAAAGGACAAGCGGGTCACGACCGGCGAGTAATTGATTGATTTGCGTTGCCATTGTATCGAGCGCAGCGTCAATGGCTGCTTGACTGTGTAGCAATTCTGCGGTGGCGCGAACGTTTTCGATCTCAGTTTGCATAAATAGTTTTAAAGGTGAAGCCTTAATAAAGTCAGGCGTAAAGTGGATAGTTTAGCGTATTGTATCGCCAAATCTTTTGGCGGTGATATTTAGTTTTTTAATTAAAATACGTTTAAGGTCGCACTTAGCCGAGCCAAAATTGATAATGAATGCGATAATAGCGCCGAACATTTAACTTTTGGAAATTCACCATGATTGAAAATCGTAGCCCGCAAGAATCGTGGGACATTTTGCAAAATGACGCAACAGCGGTACTCATTGACGTGCGGACAAAAATGGAATTCTTATTTGTGGGTCATCCACCCCAAGCCATTCATATTCCATGGAAAGAAGCCCCCGACTTCCAACTTAATGCCCATTTTATTGAAAGTGTCCATCGTGTTGCCGCAAATCCCAATACGCCTATTTTATTACTATGTCGCAGTGGACAGCGCTCACTTGAAGCCGCTGTTGCGCTTGAAAATGCGGGTTATTTGCGTTTAATTAACATTGTTGATGGTTTTGAAGGGTCGCTAGATCACAATAAACAGCGCGGTCATTTGAATGGCTGGCGTTTTTTAGGTCTACCTTGGCAACAAAGTTAAACATTCAAACCCCATATTAAAAGTAACACCCCATTTTATTTAACTAAAGAGTACAAAAAGTGATTGAAAAACTAAGAAATATTGCCATTATTGCGCACGTTGACCACGGAAAAACGACGCTTGTGGATAAATTATTGCAACAATCTGGCACATTCGCAGCGCATACGAAAGTGACCGAGCGCGTCATGGATTCAAACGATATTGAAAAAGAACGCGGCATTACCATTTTGGCAAAAAATACCGCGCTAGACTGGAATGGCTACCACATTAACATCGTTGATACTCCAGGACATGCTGATTTCGGTGGTGAGGTTGAGCGTGTTTTATCGATGGTAGATTCTGTTTTATTACTTGTTGACGCGGTAGATGGTCCGATGCCACAAACGCGTTTTGTAACACAAAAAGCATTTGCTTTAGGTTTAAAACCGATTGTTGTCATTAATAAAGTAGATCGCCCTGGTGCGCGTCCTGATTGGGTGGTTGATCAAACATTTGATTTATTTGATCGTTTAGGTGCAACCGATGAGCAGTTAGATTTCCCGATTGTTTACGCGTCAGCGATTAACGGTTATGCGGGACTTGAATCAACGGTTTCTAGCGGCGACATGACACCGCTGTTTCAAACCATTATTGATAAAGTAAGTCCACCACCCGTGAACGTTGATGGTCCTTTCCAAATGCAAGTCACCAGCTTAGATTACAATACTTATACTGGTGTTATTGGTATTGGTCGTATTCAACGCGGCGTGATTAAACCTAATCAACAACTGGTGATTGTGAACCGCGAAGGCGTTGAGCGTAAAGGTCGTATGCTTCAAGTTTACGGTTTCCACGGTTTAGAGCGCGTTGAAGTACAGGAAGCCAGAGCAGGGGATATTATTGCGTTTGCGGGTATTGAAAAATTAGAAATTTCAGACACCATTTGCAGCCCTGAAAAAGTTGAAATCATGACGCCTTTATCAGTAGATGAGCCGACAGTTTCGATGACTTTCCAAGTAAACAATTCCCCTTTTGCCGGTCGTGAAGGTAAATTTGTCACGACACGTCAAATTCGTGATCGCTTGGAAAAAGAATTACAACACAACGTAGCGCTGAAAGTTGAAGACACTGGGGATCCAGATAAATTCAAAGTATCGGGTCGTGGCGAATTGCATTTATCAGTTTTAATTGAAAATATGCGTCGCGAAGGCTTTGAAATGGGGGTATCACGTCCTGAAGTTATTTTAAAAGAGATTGATGGCAAAAAATGCGAACCGTTTGAAATGGTGACCATTGAAGTGGAAGAAGAACATCAAGGTTCTATCATGGAAAAATTGGGCGATCGTAAAGGCGATTTAACCAATATGGTGCCAGATGGTAAAGGTCGTATTCGTTTAGAATACATGATGCCATCACGTGGTTTAATTGGTTTCCAAACTGAATTCATGACTGCAACATCAGGTTCAGGTTTGCTTTACCATGTGTTTGATCACTACGGTCCTATGAAAGCTGGTGATGTCGGTACGCGTATGCGTGGCGTGATGATTTCAATGATTACAGGTAAAGCCGTCACGTATTCATTGCATCCTCTGCAAGAGCGTGGCGAATTATTGCTCGTGAATGGTGATGAAGTCTATGAAGGTATGCTTGTTGGTTTGCATTCACGCACGAATGATTTGTGTGTGAATCCATGTAAACCTAAACAATTAACGAACGTTCGAGCTTCGGGTACTGACGAAAGTTTAGTGCTTGCGCGTATTCAAAAATTAACACTTGAACAAGCGTTAGAATTTATTTCTGATGATGAACTTGTTGAAGTAACGCCAAAATCGATTCGTCTGCGTAAGAAATTATTGACTGAAAACGAGCGTAAACGCGCTGGTAAAAGTAATTAATTCGTTAATTTTTTGATGTCGTCAAAAAGCGCAAAACTGTTTAGGTTTTGCGCTTTTTTTTATGTTTTTAGCATATTAATCGACTTCTTTGGGCGCACACTAGCTCTTTCTACAGCATCGTAAAAAACGACACCAACACGCTCAATATGTTCACATAACGCGTGATGATTTATGTTGTCAAAAATGGATGGATTATCATTTCAAGTCAATCGAATCGGCATATTTTTTGAAGTTATTTACAATGGTAATTAGCATAATTGTTGCTTTATCTGCTGTTTGAAGCGATTGCAAAAATAATTCGGGGTCTGACATATATTCGTGAACCAGTAAATTTCTCAGTTTTCTTGCACTAACAAAAGACATCGTATCAGTAATCCAGCCCATTTTTTCAGCATAGTTCAACACATCAAGCAACGATTTGGGCGATTCGCCAAGCAATGCGGCAAATCGTGGGATCAATTTTTCACCAATATGATCCTGCAAACGGCTAAATCGACTCACAAACGCATCGATTTTTTCAGATAAATCTTCACATTCGGCTACTAATTCAACCCAAGTAAAATCAATTGGTTGATTAAATAGCGTCTGATGTGTGTACGTTAAATGTTTGGCTTCTTTTTGTGCTAATTCCAGTGCTAATATAGCATTTTCAGCGTGTTCAGCTAAATAACGCAAACTCATAATAAAACGCCACTGTGCCTTGCAATGTCAAAAATGGGGACTTCGGTTGTGTTTTTGTCTTTGAGCAAAATATCAATTTTCTGTTCGCCTAACGTCATCACTAATTCACCATATAAACGGCATATCGTTTCAGCGCGATTTGGGCATAGCGACTGTGTTTCGATGAATAAATCAATATCCCCCCCTTTTTTATCATCATTTACACGTGACCCAAATAACCAAATGTGACTGGGTGCATTTAAAATGGTATCCACTGTTTTTTTCACCAGTTGGACTTGCTCAATAGTTAGTCGCATTGAATATCGTCGTTAAAAAATAAAATGGAATCGTGAAACGTTTTAAAAGTGTTAGGTAAGTTTTTTAACCCCCCTCAGTCTATTTTATAGCACTTTCATTATATGAAACGGAATCATGATGGTGTAGGGCGAAAGAATTTTGATGTTACAGGCATGATACCACACCCCACAAAAAAGCCTCAAAACAGGGGCTTTTCCATTGGCATTTAGGTTGCGAGTACAAACTGCAAAGCATTATCCCTCATCTTTAGGCACACTAAAGCTTTCCACAGGCAGTCCATTACAAAAACGCTGCCACATCATGGTTAAGCCTTTTTCTAAGCCATGCGCCACATTTTCGGGTTTCATCCTGCCGTTTTGCATACGTCCACGTAGTTGGTAGCGTAGCGATTGCAATTCGTCGATATTTTCACTCCATGATTTAGCTAATTCAATAAATTCAGCATCTGTTTCAGCTAAAAATTTATCGCGCAAATCAACAACACTCAACCAAGCATCGCCAGCACGACCGGGTAAACTCGGCCAGGAATAGGTTAATACTGGCACGCCCATCCAAAGTGCAAAACCGGTGGTTGTTCCACCAGCATAAGGGAATGTATCTAAAATAAAATCAATTTCACCATGCAGTGCCAAATATTCTGGAATCGATTTTTTGGCATAAAATGTTAAACGACTAATATCCACACCACGACGGGAAAATTCTTGTTCTAATTGTGCTTGCAGTGGCGCATCTGAAATATTGCCTAAAACCATTTTTGCGGTAGGAACAGCATTGAGGGTTTTACACCATAAATCTAACGTACGTTGTGTGAGTTTGCTGCTACGGTTAAAACTTCCAAATGTAATATGGCCGTTCTTCAACGCTGGCGTGTCCACTACGGGTACGTTTTTGTCGGGTGATTCGAACGTCACAACGCTCGGTAATTGCACCAATTTTTCGACAAAATAGTTATCGAGTAATCCGGCAGGGCACCAATCATTATCCACTAAATAATAATCCATAGTAGGAACGCCCGTTGTCGCCGGATAGCCGAGCCATGACACTTGAATTGGAGCCGGTTTATAGGCAAGGGCCATTAAACGGTTTTTATCGGTATGACCAGATAAATCAATAATAATATCGATGTGGTCATTAGCGATTTTTTGTGCCACTTGAGTATCACTTAGTGCGGCAATCTCATTCCAAACAGTAAAATGACTTTTGATTTTTTGTGTAATCATGTCATTTTTCGTGTTGTTATAGTACGCCACCCATTCAAAATTATTTTTATCAAGCTTTGCGAGCAGTGGCTCCATAAAAAATGCGACTGCATGATTCCAAAAATCACCCGATAGCATCCCTACACGTAATTTTTTATGCGCATCACGATTCGCAGGGGAGTGGACGAGTGGCTGAACATTGTGCATAGCCACTTTGCCAAAATTGAGCGCTTCTTGGAATGCAAACTCGGGTGGCACATCAGGGTTGTGGGCGAGGGTGTAGAGTAAATTGGTGTACGCATCAACATAACTGGGATTGACAGCTAAGGCTTGTCGATAACAGTCTTCGGCTTCTTTGAGCTGCCCTAAATTTTTAAGTAAATTCCCTAAATTACTGTGAGCCTCTGCAAACGTCGGATTGACAGCGATTTCTTGACGATAATGTTCTTTCGCCTCGGTGAGTCTTTCTAACTTTGTCAGGACAATCGCTAAGTTGTAATTCGCTTTTTTACATTTCGCATCAATTTTCAACGCGCGGCGGTAACTTTTTTCCGCTTCGTCGTATTGCCCACTGGTATTGAGCGCGTTGCCTAGGTTATAACTTGCCTCGGCGTCATTGGGGAGGAGCAATGCAGATTTTTTTTTCGCTTCAAGCGATTCATCTAAACGCCCTAAACGCTGCAAAACCGCGCCCAAAATTTTCCAAATAAACCCATTTTTAGGGAATTTGACTAATAAAGCACGAGCAGATTTCTCAAGTTC
>ERZ1034361.1545-NODE-1545-length-12051-cov-2.044096_pt1 | contig 12051 bp, 16 predicted proteins | sample MGYA00520617_ERZ1034361 | MGnify/ENA primary metagenome ERZ1034361 (study PRJEB33736, sample SAMEA104284507) | Azolla filiculoides | biome: Urban; feature: Water surface; material: Ditch water | place: Netherlands | collected 2015-10-28 | depth 0-0.1 m ... | reverse complement strand
CCAACATACGCAGCAACTAAATCTTTATCAAGTCCTGCTTCTTGAATAGTCATATAATCAGCCATTAATTGAACTGGATGATATTCATTTGTTAGACCATTTATTACAGGAACTTTTGAGTATTTTGCAAACTCTTCAATTTTACTTTGTTCAAAAGTTCTAATCATTACCATATCAACCATTCTTGAAATTACTCTTGAAGTGTCACTCATTGGTTCACCTCGTCCTAGTTGTATATCATTTGATGAAAGAAACAGACCAATACCACCTAATTGATAAATACCTGTTTCAAAAGATACTCTTGTTCTTGTTGAACTTTTCTCAAAAATCATCCCTAAAGTTTTTTTAGGCATATACTCTTTAAAAACTCTAGCTTTAGTTTCATCTTTAATTTGTTTAGCAAGGTTTAATATCTCTAAAATTTCATCTTTCGAATAGTCCGCTAATGTTAAGAAATGTCTCATTTTATTTCCTCTGTAATTAATAAAAACAAATATTCTAGTTAATTTAGCTTTAGAAAATCTTAAAAACTATAAAAAATATGTATATTTTGTTTTAATTTTGTAATTTTATTTTTTTCTTAAAATCTCACACACTTCTTTTGCATGATATGAGATGATAATATTTGCTCCTGCTCTTTTAAAAGCAATCATTGTTTCCATCATAACTCTTTCATAATCAATCAATCCAGCAAGACCAGCGTGTTTTAGCATTGCATATTCACCACTTACATTATATACACAAAGTGGAAGATTTGAAGCATTTCTTATATCTCTAATTACATCTAAAAATGCAAGTGCTGGTTTAACCATAAGTATATCTGCACCTTCTTTTTCATCTTCAAGTGACTCTTCAATGGCTTCAAGTCTATTTGCTGGATTCATTTGATATGTTCTTCTATCTCCAAATGATGGAGTTGATTCAGCCACATCTCTAAATGGTCCATAATATCCACTTGCAAATTTTGTTGAATATGCCATTATTGGCAGATTTTTAAATCCATTTTCATCTAAAGCATTTCTAAGTGTTGTAATAATTCCATCCATCATTCCTGAAGGCGCAATCATATCTGCACCAGCTCGTGCATGAACAAGCGCTTGTTGAGCAGATATTTCTAATGTTTTATCATTATCAACACTTTGAGTTTTAGGATCTAATATTCCACAGTGTCCATGGTCTGTATATTCACAAAAACATAAATCAGTTACTATAAACATAGTTGGAAATTTTGCTTTAATAGCTTTTATAGTTCTTGCAATTATACTTTCACCACATAAACATTCACTTCCAACAGAGTCTTTAACATCTGGAATAGCAAATAAAATAATAGATTTTAAATTAATACTCATAAGGTATTCACACTCTTTTAATATTTCATCAATACTCATTTGAAAAACACCTGGCATTGAAGAAACTTCAGTTTTTATACCACTTCCTTCTCTTACAAATAATGGATATATGAAATCATCAGCAGTTAATGTAGTCTCTTGAACTAAATTTCTTAAAGTCTCATTCAATCTTAGTCTTCTAAATCGTTTAAACATTCTATTTACCTCTTTTGGTTATAATCCTTAGATTTTAACAGTTTAAGGTTTAAATACAAATGAATATAATTCAATCAAATATAGCAAACTTACCTACAAAATACGGAAAATTTAAAATAAAAGCTTACAAAGATGGAAATCAAGAACATTTAGCAATTATGAGTCAAGATTTTGAAAATATTGATTCTCCATATGTAAGAATACACTCAGAGTGCTTAACAGGCGATACACTTGGAAGTTTAAAGTGTGATTGTCAAAATCAATTAGATTTATCACTAAAATTTATAGCATCTCAAGGTGGATTAGTAATTTACCATAGACAAGAGGGAAGAAATATCGGTTTAGTAAATAAAGTAAATGCTTATGCTCTTCAAGACCAAGGAAGAAACACAATTCAAGCAAATTTAGAATTGGGTTTTGGTGAAGATGATAGGGATTACTCAATAGTTGGACATATTTTTAATGATTTAGGAGTAAAAAAGTTAAAACTTATTACAAACAATCCTAAAAAAATCGAATATGTTGAATCTTTAGGAGTTGAAATTGTAGAGAGAATTCCTGCAATTACAAAATCAAATGAATATAATGAAGGTTATTTATTAACTAAAAAAGAGCAAATGGGGCATATTCTTTAATGTTTTTAAAAAAATTACTAGAAGAAAATCAGCTTCAATTTGATGATAAATTTTATGAAGATTGTGATGTTTTTGTAAAATTACTTCAACAATGGGGTGTGGTTCATAATCTTAGTGGAAGACTAACTCGAGGTGATATAGAAGAGAATATTTTAGACTCTTTATATCCTTTAAATTTTATAGATAAATATGATAGTTTTGCAGATATTGGAACTGGAGCTGGTTATCCTGGTTTAATTTTAGCAATTGCTTTAAGAGATGTAAAATCTTATTTAATAGAACCACGAATTAAAAGAGTATCTTTTTTAAATTTTGTAAAAGCAACTTTAAAATTAGATAATTTAACAGTTATTTGTAATAGAGTAGAGCAGGTTAAAGATTTACAAGTGGATTTAATAACTTCAAGAGCAGTTACAAATACATCATTATTATTAGATATTACACAAAATATTAAAAAAGAGAATAGTTCATATCTATTTTATAAAGGCTCTATGCTTGAAGATGAAATAGAAGTTGCAAAATTAAATAGTTATAAAATTGTAAATAGAAAAGATAGAAATTATCTTTATATAAAAGGTAAATAATGGTTTTAAAAGTAGTTGCAGTTATAGTAATAATTTTTTTAATTTATATTCTTTTTTTCAAAAGAAATAGAGAAAAAGAGCTTAATGCTAAAAAAAATGAGAAGATGATTGTGGATGAGATGATTGAGTGTGCAAGTTGCAAAACTTATGTTTCACAAAAAGAGGCACTTTTGGGTAATGGAAAATTTTATTGCTCAAAAGAGTGTTTAGAAAATAAATAAAGGCTTTTAAATGATTATTTTAGGTGATGAAATAGTACCTTGTGAAAATACTTCTTTTATCTCATCTATTGATGAAATAAAAAATACAAAAGCAAATTCAACATTAATTTTTATATATGATGTTGAGTTATTAAAATATTGTTATGAAAATGAGTTATCATCAGCTGTTATTGTTACATCATTAACAGAAGCAATTTACTGCAATAGTTTAAATGCAAAATATATTATTTCAGATAAACATCTTGCAATTCAAATACAAAAAATTGCTGATAATTATATGTATGATTCAAAAAATCTAGTAATTATTCATTCAAATGAAGAGTTTGAACAACCAACTATTGCTCAAATAGAGGGTGTGATTTATAGAGAGTTAATGAATTAAAAATGAAAATAGTTTTATTATTTATTTTTTTAACTCTTTACTCTTTTGCGTGTAGTGGTGATTGTATGGCTTGTCATCCTATTTTAAAAGAATCAATAAAAGAAAAACATCATCAAGTTTTGACAACTTGTATTGCATGTCATACTAAAACTCCTACAACTATGGTTGAGTGTGGAGGAGATTGTTTTGCTTGTCATTCTCAAAATAAATTAATAGAATCAAATAGAATAGAACATCAAAATCTTGCATCTTGTAAAGAGTGTCATATAAATAAAGAAGATTTGTTCAAAAACTCTTCTTTAAACAATGGTTCAAGTTTGATGGATTTACTAAAAAATAAGTGATTGTTGGCTAAAATATTAGCCTTTTAATAGATAAAACTTAGGATAAATGTGAAAGATATATTAGACACAATAATACTTATTATGTTCGTTATTATGGTTGCAATGTTCATTATCAACTTTAATAGACAACAAATAAAAAAACATACAGACAAAATTGAAGAAAATGAAAATAAGAACTCTAACAAGGATAAAATAGATGAATAAACCATTATTAATTGAGATTGGTGTAGAAGAATTACCAGCGATTCCATTTTTAAATGAATTACCAAATATTGAAAAAAAATGGAGCGATATTTTAGAAAAGAATAGTTTATTATGTGATTTTGATTTCTTTTATACTCCAAGAAGATTGGTATTATGGCATAGAGAGTTTCAATTAACTCAAGAAGATTCAGTGGTTGAGCATTTTGGAGCGCCTATTAAAATAGCTTATAAAGATGGTGAGCCAACGGGTGCTGCTATTAGTTTTGCAAAAAAATGTGAAGTTGATGTAAGCCAAATTGGAAAAATTGATCAAGGAAAAGGTGAAGTTTTATATTTCAAACAAGAAGTAAAGGGTAAAGAGTCAAAAGTTTTACTAAATGAGATGATAAATGAGTTTATTCATTCATTAAACTTTGGTAAATCTATGAGATGGGGAAGTAGAACTGATAGTTTTATTAGACCTATTAGAAATTTATCTGTTATTTTAGGTGAAGAAATTGTAAATGCTGAAATCTTTGGAGTTAAATCATCTAACTTCTCATTTGCTCACAGAATGGTATCTTATGAACCGTTTACTTATTCATTTGCTGGAGATTATTTCTGTAAACTTGATAAAAATGGAGTTATTTTATATCCAGATGAAAGAAGAGAAAAAATCTTAGCTCAAATGAAAGAAATTGAGCAAAGACACAATGTAAAAATTGAAATAGACAGAGAATTATTAGAAGAAGTTGTGGCAATTACTGAATACCCAACTGCACTTATTGGTAAATTTGATGTTGAGTTTTTAGAACTACCAGAAGAAGTTATTGTAACATCAATGAAAGAACACCAAAGATATTTTGCTGTTTATAAAGATGGGATTTTAACAAACAATTTTATTGTTGTTTCAAATGCAAAAACAGAAGATTTTGGTTATATTATCTCTGGAAATGAAAAAGTTTTAAGACCAAGATTATCAGATGCAATGTTTTTCTATAAAAATGATATTAAAAATGGTCTATCAAACGAGGGATTAAAAAAACTTGTGTTTGTTGAAGGTTTAGGTTCAATGTATGAAAAATGTGAAAGAGAAGCAAAAATTGCATCTTATTTAGCAGATATTTTTGGTACAAAAGAGAAAGAACTTTTACAAAGAGCTGTAATGCTTTCAAAAGCTGACTTAATGTCTGAAATGGTTTATGAATTCACTGAACTTCAAGGTTTAATGGGTTATTACTATGCAAAACTTGCAGGAGAAGATAAACTGGTTTATACCGCTTTAAAAGAGCAATATTTACCAGATGGAGAAGATTCTGAACTTCCATCAAATGTATTCTCATCTATTGTAGCTTTATCAAATAAATTAGATAATTTAATGGGATTATTTAGTGTTGGTAAAATTCCAACAGGTTCAAAAGACCCATTTGCTTTACGAAGAGCAGCAGCAGGAATCGTAAAAATTGCGATGGAACATAAATTATCAATAGATTTATCAAAAATCATTGATGGATTATCTATAAACTATAAAAATTTAGATAAAAAAGTATTAATTGAATTTTTTAATGAAAGATTATTTAAAATTTTTGAAGTAAATCCAACTGTATTAAAAGCAGTTCTTGCAAGTGGAGAAACTGATATTTATAAAATTTCTCAAAAAATTTGTGCTTTAAATCCAATAGTTCAAAGTGATAATTTCAAAGACTATGTTGCAACATTTAAAAGAGTTGCAAATATTATTAAAGATGTTGATACTACAGTTAAACTTACGATTGATGAAGATTTATTAGAAAATAGTGAAGAAAAAGAGTTATATACAAAATATAATCAAGTTAAATTTAAAACTTTTGAAACATTTGATGAAGAATTAGAAGCTTTATTTTCTTTAAAACCACAACTTGATAACTTCTTTGATAATGTTTTTGTAAATCATGAAAATGAAAAAATCAAAACTAATAGAAAAAACTTAATTTCAATTGAATTGTGTTCAGTTAGTAAATTATTTATTAATGAAATTAATAATTACTTAATTAATTTAGATATTATTCCTTGGAAAATACGTGAAAAACCACCGAAAGGTAAAAGTAAACAAATTTTATATATTTTAACTTACAATAAAACATCTGAAATACTTAAATTAATTGATTTAATGTATAAGGATAATACTATTTCAATGAGAAGAAAACGTGAAATTTGTTTAAATTATAAACCTGTTAATAAAGTATTAGATAGAAATTTATCTTGCCCTAATTGTAATAGTATAAATGTAACAAAAAATGGTGTCAGAGGAAAAGCACAAAGATTTTATTGTGAAGATTGTAAAAAAGGTTTTAGTGTTAAAATATGTTAAAATTGAAACATTTTCTATTTTAATACGTATAATCAAGTGTAATAATTAAAATAACAAGATATGATTATTGATCAAAATTTAAGTGAGGTTGAGGTAATTTCAACACTTGATGAAGCAAAGCCAATGACAGTAAGTGCTGATGCTTCTAAGTTATTTTTCAAAATGTTTATAAAAAATACTTATAGTAATCCTATTGGGAGTATTGTTAGAGAAATTACCAGTAATTGTTTTGATAGTCACGTTGAAGCTGGTGTTAATCAACCAATTATAATTAGAAAAGGTGCTGACGAAACTACCAAAATGCCTTATTTTGGTGTTGGTCTTTCACCTGAAAGAATTAAGGAAGTTTATTGTGTACTTATGACAAGTACTAAACGTAATACTAATAATCAGATAGGTGGTTTTGGACTCGGCAGCAAGAGCGTTCTGGCTTATAGTAGACAATTAGCTTATGGTGCTGGTGAATCAGATAATAGTTTCTTTGTTATAACTAACTTTAATGGTATTAAATACACTTACCTTGTTTATGAAGGTAAAGAATCTCCTATGTTGACTTTAATGAGTCAGGAAGAAACCGATGAACACAATGGTACTGAAATTCGTGTACCTATTTTATCTGGTGATCTTTATAAATTTGAAAACGAAATTGTAAGACAATTATATTATTTCGATAGCATTATTTTCGAGAATTTTGATAACTACAAAATCTTAAATGATTATCAAATTCTACGTGCAAAAAAAATCATGAATCGTGCTGGTGACTATTCACAAATTAAGCACCTTTCACATCGAAAACTCTCAAATCCAATCAATTACGATGTTGTTGGTTTAGATAAATACGACTTTCAGTTTCCAGTAGCATTGAATTTTGAGATTGGTGAGATCAATGTTGTAACTTCTCGTGAAGCTATTGATTATTCTGATGCCACAATCAGGTTGATTAAGAAAAAGCTGAATGAAGCAAAGGCTGAATTAACTGAAATGCTTACCAGACAACACGACAATGTTGTTACATTGGAAGATTATTACAAGTTCAGACAAACATTTAAACATCTGAATCTGATTGAAGGTAAATCAATTACGTTTAATAAATTGGAAGCAGATAATATCAAGCTGAAGAACTTTTTGTATAAAGACCTTGAAAAGATACCTGCTTCAAAGACATTGTTCGATATTTTATATCGTACCCATGCCTATAATGCCAATAAAAGTAAAAGTAGACGTAATAAGGTTGATGAATTCAATGGTGATTACCACAGGTTACAAACAATCAACAATGCCTATATCTGGGATGGTTATGAATTAGCCGAAAAGAGAAATCAAAAGTTGGGTTACTTGAAAGAGAAACATGGTGTATTTTATTTGCTTACAAAGAGAAAAGTTTCTCTGGAAGCAATTAAATTGAATTTCCAACTTCAAATATCTGATTTAGCTACATTCGATAAGGACGATAAAGTTACTGGCAATTCTGCTATATATGATACTATTCTAGATTTATTCAATGAGTATTACAAAATCGTTGAATCTAAATTTAAAAAGTACGAAGAATTTGATGTACCTCAATCCTACATTGATAGCATTAAGGTAAAAAGAAATTACGTTAAGGGTAATATGGTTATCAATATTGTTACTCCAAGTAATAACATTAACAGAGAAACCATTCAATTAACAGACTTAGCACAATTCAAAGGTACTATTGTCTATGGCGATCCTGACGATCTGGGTAAATTGTATACTGCATCAACAGCATTTCATACATTGTTCGGTGCAACTACTGGAACACAATCAGTTAAATATAAAGGGTATAATGGTTTTCATTCTGCAAACTTTACACCTACGCAACATAAAAAAGTATTGTTCATCTATGTAGCCAAAGGTAATATCAAGAAATTGGTTAACATTGAAGATACTGTACACGTTAGCGAAATGTACAACAGGTTCTTTTACAGGAAAGAAGATAAAGTATTTTTAGGTAAATATTTATCTGATTTCAAAGAAAAATTCAGTTGCTTAGATAGTTTCTATCTTAATTACGATCTTGAACTTGTCTATCCTACTCTGGCTGAACATGTTAAAACTATAAGAGCAGTATTGACTATGAATTACACTTATACCAAACTTAATGATTTAAGATACGAATATAGCAGATACTTTGATTTTAGTAAAATATATATTAAAGATGCTGAAGGTAAAACAACTAGCCAAATTGATTATACTAAGATCAAAAATGGTAAAGAAATGCAAAAGTTGGACAGAATGCTTAAGCATTTAAAATATATCAGCGAATTGAATGAAGATGTTTTACCATGTTTCAGAATTTCGGATATGAAAAATAATCCAATATTGGTTAATTTATTGAAACAGTCATTGGTATCAGAAAAAATGTAATTATGGAAAATATATTTTGGACTTTCGTAGTAGTCATTATGGTTATTGTTTTTACATATAACGCAACAAAAATAGGTATGATTGACGATGCTTGGAGATTTATAAAGCATGAAATTTTTAAAGTAAAAAGATAATCATGAAAGATTTAAGAGATTTATTAGCAGAAGAATTTGCTGGAGATATTATATTAACAACTTGTTGTATAAAAACTAATCCAAATGGTGCTGATGAATATTTATGTCCTTTTTGTGGTGCATATCAATATTCACATAAGAATGAATATATTATGATGAATGAATTGAATCATGATGATGATTGTCTTTATTCAAAAGCTTTGAAATATAAACAAAATCCACCAGTATCAGTAGTACCTGATGAATACATACTTTGTTCTGCTATTGATTATTATGGTAATTTAATTTCTGGATTCAGACATAAGGATTGTAATAATATTATTAAATTAATTAATCCAAATATAACTGAAGAACAATTACCTAGTAGGCAATATCAAGGTTTCTTAACATCAAAGAATCGTTTCGTTGGTAGAAAAGAAGCTTGGAAAATTGCATTGGCTAATGATCAAATTAAATTTGGTTTAGAAGCTTCTGACAATGGTGAAGATTCAGAATTAATTTCAGAAAATCTATATATGCTTGACGATGAATAAATTTATTGAATATACTGGTGAACGTTCAGAGTATGTTGAACCTGAAAGGAAATATGCTGATGAATTACACGAAATAAGGCTATATTGTGGTCATAAGGAGTGTAATCAGTATATCAAAGGGATTGAGGGATATAATGGACTATTTAGTGCTGAAACAGGGCAACAAGCTGACCTTAGAAATCAGGAATGGCGATGTGAAATTCATAGTTAAAAAATAAAATATGGTACATGCTAATTCAAAACATTTTAATGCTTATTATGATCATGCATTAAACAAGAAAAAAGCTGTTGGAACAATAGCTAAAGTTTATAATCTCATTTCTGATATTTCAGACAGAAGAGGGTTGAGACAAGAATGGGAACAAATTGATGGTGATATTCAGGATGAAATTATTGATGGGTGGATAAAAATAATTGAAGATTCTGAAACAAATTAATTTAGTTTACGTACAATAAAATAAAAATGGATAAAATAGATTTAAGAACTTGTAAAAAAGGTGATATCTTAATTAGTTCACAAGGTTCAAAATTAGAATACGTCTGTCCTACACCTTGGATGCATTTAACGTATTTAGATCATGTTGTAAAATATCTTCATGATAAAAATGGAAAAAGTATGGGTGAAGATAATTATGGAACACGAACACATGATGGTTTTGTATTTGCTAAAAAAAGAATGCCTGAAACTGATCATGATATTATAGAAATTATAAAAATCTGAAACATTAATTTTTTATTTACGTATAATACTAAACAAATTAATTTAGAATTTATGAATACAATAAATGCGACAAAAAGAGGTAACATTATCAATTTATCAATCAATGGTAAATTAGAAACAAAGGTATGCTCTAACGAAGCTGATGCTGTTATGATCTACAAAGTGATCTTAACAACCAGAGAAAATCCTTCAGACGATAACATTAAAAAGCTTTATGCTTTTCTGAACGATGCTACAAGAATTGCCACCATTGCTGGTCTGGAAATTGATCTTGTGAATGGTGAAACCTATTTGGAAGGATTCAATACTCCACTACCACAAAACATTCTTGATGTGATTCAGGAATATTACGAAAATGATTTTCCTTACGAATCAATTATCAACTTCTGGAAACTGTTAATGGTTAATCCTGACGTTCGTGTTCGTGAAACATTATTCGGTTTCTTAACCAAATACAATTTTGTATTGACTGAGCATGGTTACTTCCTGACTTACAAAGCAGTTAAGGATTTCATCGAACCAAAAGTTAAAGAAACTCCAAAAGAAGTTGCTAAAGCTACTACTCCTGTAGTTGATGAATTAACCAAATTGATCAACACAAAGTACAATCAGGTGAAAAACGTATGGAAGAAAGCAGCCAAAAACTTTACTGTTTATCAGAAAGACGATAAATATTTCGTTGCTGAAACAAAAACATTCAAAGGCGATGCTTCTACTATTGGTGTATTGAGCGATTTATATCTCTCTTTAAACCCTGTTGCTGAAACTGTTGCACCAGTTCCTACTACCGAAATCGTTATTGGTGAACCTGTTGTAGTGGTAGAAGTACCAACCAAAACTTACACTGACAAACATACTGGTAAAATGCGTATCAAACTTGGTCAGCCTGTTAAAATGGAACGTAAAAAATGTAATGGTGACCCAGCAGTTGAATGTAGCTATGGCTTACATGTTGGTAGTACAATCTACGTTAAAGCGTTCGCTAATTCAAGCGATACTGTCCTGAGTTGTTTGGTTAATCCAGCACATGTAATTGCTGTTCCAAAGTATGATCGTACCAAAATGAGAGTATGTGAATATTTCCCATTGGCAATTGTAGATTCATTCCAGAGCAAAAAAGTTAATGAAGAACAGGCTTTCTTTGAAAATAATTATATTGCTTACGAAAAAGAAGAATTGGAAGAAATGGTTAAATCTATTAAACAGAACCAGTTACCAATTGAAGCTACCATTAATTCTAAACCTGAGACTCGTTCAATGGAAGAATTGCTGAAAATGATTGAATCACGTTTAGTCGATATTAATAAGTAATGGCTAAAGATAAAATAAAAACCTCTGTTGAGAAACCAAAGTATTGGTACTTAACAGAGGTTGAATATTGTGTACTTTGTGGCAGAGAAAGAAAATCTCGTGAACGTGTTTACGATAAAGAAAAATCTGGTACTGTATTCACAGAATTTGCTTGTGGTAATCATTTTATGTAAAAAGTTGAAACAATTCTACAAAATAAACGTATAATAATTATGAAAAATTTACTTAAAGAAGGTGATGTTATTGTCTTAGAAAAGGGCATGAAAGTTTATGGCTTAATTCCAGAAATGTTTATTTATTCAAACAGAAAAACTTCTGATGAATTAGTAAACCATGACATTGTTGTAGGTCAAGTATATGAAAACGATACAGAGATTGAAAAATCAATTGTTGGCGTTGTGAATAACGTACACGCAGCATTTGAACATGAAGGTTTTAAAATTGAACTAAGTAAAGTTTTTTTTTTTTTTATTGGTATTATACCTATATCTACACCTCAGAGATATGCATTGTCTACAGGTAAATTTGTAGTAGTAAAAACGTCTTTTGAAGGTGGTTCTCATGGTACTCGTGACGATTACCCTGATGGACATAGAGTTTACTGTAAACGTTTACGTTTTGATGGTAAATATGAACCTGAAGGTGAAGCAGTAAATTTCTATCAATCAGGTTGTTTTAGTGCAATGATTGAAGAGATTGAACCAGTTAGTCAAATGAAAAA
>ERZ1034361.1544-NODE-1544-length-12054-cov-3.339568_pt1 | contig 12054 bp, 7 predicted proteins | sample MGYA00520617_ERZ1034361 | MGnify/ENA primary metagenome ERZ1034361 (study PRJEB33736, sample SAMEA104284507) | Azolla filiculoides | biome: Urban; feature: Water surface; material: Ditch water | place: Netherlands | collected 2015-10-28 | depth 0-0.1 m ... | reverse complement strand
TGCCGGTGTCGTTGAGCAGAGTGAGCGTAGGCGCTGCTGCGCTGAGGTCGACCAAGACGCTGCCTGTGGTCTGCGCACTCACCGTGCTGCTGCTGATGACGCGACTGGCCGTCACATTGACGCTGTAAGTGCCGTTTTGTGTGAATGCCCCCGCCGCAGTGGTGCCGCTCCAAGCACCCACACCGTTGGTGACCACATAGCTATTGACGGTGACGGGAATGCTTATGCCACCTTGAGTCAAGGTGACGGTGAAGTCACCCGCCTGAAAGGCCTGAACCACAGCCAGTGTTTCAGAGTCCAGCAGGCCACTGACGGTCACGCCAGCGGTGTTTTCTGCGCCGTTGACGCGGTTGTCTGCCGTGATTTTGTTCAAGCGCAAGCTGGGCGTGGCGGCGGTGAAGTGCCAGCCGCTGCCAGCCCATGTGCTGCTGGCGGCAATGCCCGCCCAGGCGTTGCCTGCGGCGTCAAGCAAGCTGGCGGGGTCGGCTTCGACGTGGTAATTGTTGCCAGCAACCAACGCCGTGCTGGGTGTGATGGTGAGGGTTTTATCGTCACCAGAAAGCACCACCGCCGAATTGGTCACGGCCAAGGTGGTGCGGGTGCCTGCGTCGTCCACCAACACGAGGTTGCCTGTGCCTTTGTGGACGGCTTCACTGAAAGTCAGCACCAGGTCATGACCGGGTAAAACCGTGTTGGCATTGCCGGGCAGCAAGCTGTCGGCCACAGGACCTTGGGTGTCGATGGTGATGCTGGGCGTAGTGCCCTCTGTGCCTTTGTTGCCTGCGGCATCTTTGTAAAGCCCTGCGCTCACGCTGATGCTGGCTTGGCCTGTGCTGCCATCGGTGGGGGTGAAAACGGCGGTCCAAATTTTGCCGGTGTTGTTGGTCAATTTGGAAAGCGTGCCACCGTTGACGGTGATGTCGTTCGCGTCGAAGCTGTCACCCGGATCTTTGTTGAAGGTGAAAGTGATGCTGGCGCTTTGGCCAATGGCCAAGGCTGCTTTGTCGCTGGTGATGGTGACAGTGGGCGGCGTGGTGTCGATGGCCATTAGGGGCGAGAGCATGGACAAGTTGCTGTTACCCGATGCATTGGTGAAGCTGCCCCCGGTGACTGCGATGTTGCCGTCGCCGGTGTAATTGGCTTCAGGTGTGAAAACCACGCTGTAGTGGATGCCGTCGCCTAATGGTGTGAAATCACTGAGGGTGCCGTGGCTCACAGTGAGGTCCGCCACTGTGAAATCGGCGGATTTTTCGCTCAGGGTGATGTCGATGACGCTGATGTCCCCCATGCCCAATTTAAATTGGCGGGGCATGATTTCGACGGTGGGTCGCAGCGTGTGGATACCCAAGACCACGCCATCGTTGTCAGATCGCTGGCTGTCGTTGCCCGCCGCATCGCTGAAGCTGCGTGTTGTGATCAACACACTGCCAGCGTCTGTGCGGTTGTCGTCGGGCGTGAAGACAGCCGAATAGCTGCGTCCACTGCCTGAAAAGTTGCTCAGCGTACCGCCCACAACTTGCAAATCAGCGAGTCCAAAATTGCTCGAATCTTCACTCAATGCAATGCTCAGACTGGCGACTTGACCGACCGACAGCGTGCTGTCATTGCTGGTGATGCTGGCCACCATGGGGGCTTGTGTGTCTACGTCAATGGAGACGGTGTTGCTGGCCGCGCTGTTGCTGTTGCCTGCGGCGTCGGTCAGCACGTTGGCGGCCACGCTGATGGTGGCTGAGCCACTCAAACCCACATCGGGCGTGAAGGTGGCGGTGTAGCTGGTGCCGCTGCCTGCAAAGTTGCTGAGCGTACCGCCTGTGACGGTGACATTGGCGTCACTGAAATTGGCGATGGCTTCGCTCAGCGTGAAGGTCAGCGTGGCTGTGGCGTTGGCGGTGAGACTGGTCGCGCTGCTGGTAATCGTGACGACCGGTACTGTGGAATCGATGGTGATGGCCGCTGTGCTCGCTGCCGCCAGGCTCGTATTGCCTGCCACGTCGGTTTGACGCACTTTGACAGCACCTGCCACATAGCTGCCCGCAGCCAAAGTGAAACTGGTACCCGTGCCATTGATCCACTGGGCACCGCTGTCGGTGCTGTATTGCCAGCCAGCACCAGTCTCGATGCCCGAGACGTTGACGGTGCCGACATTGCTGATGCCGTCGGTGTTACTTGTGCCGCTGTCGGTGCTCAGGGCGAAGTTCGGGGCCGTGGGCAATGTGGTGTCGATGGTGATGTCATCTTCGTTAGCGAAGGAGTAGCTCGGATTGCCAGCACGATCAGTCTGCCAAACTTGAACAGCGCCTGCTGTGTAGTAGCCAGGAGCCAATGTAAAGCTCGTGCCACTGCCTGTGTGCCATGTGCCATCTAAACCGTTGTCAATATCGACGTCAGTGGCATATTTCCATGTTGCACCAGCCTCTAGACCCGAAACGGTCACCGTGCCTACATTGCTGATTCGATCAAGATTGCTGACACCCGAGTCAGTGGCCAAAATCAAGGTTGGGGTACCGGGCTCTGTGGCGTCAATGGTGATGGCTGAAGTGTTGTTGGTCGTTGCACTGGTGTTGCCTGCTGCGTCACTTTGGCGAACCTTGATGGCACCTGCAGAGAAGTTGTTTTCAACCAAAGTGAAGCTGTTGCCGCTGCCGTTCGACCAAGTGCTGCCGCTGTCAGTGCTGTATTGCCAAGTGGCACCGGACTCGATGCCCGAGACGGTGACGGTGCCGATGTTGCTGATGCCATCGGTGTTGCTTGTGCCGCTGTCGGTGCTCAACGCAAAGCTGAGTGGTGACGGTGCTGTGGCATCTAAAAAAAAGTTCAGCACGTTACTGCTAGGCGAATAGTGCCCGCCAATGTTTTGTCGCACCCGTGCGTGTTGGCTTCCATCGACGGTTGCCGTGAAGCTGCTGCCGCTGCCAGGCGTCCATGTCGTGCCGCCGTCTAAGCTGTAGTCCCAGCCAGCACCACTCAAGATGCCACTGACATCAACTTGACCGTTGCGTGTCAAGTTGCCACTGCCCGTCATCTGGGTCAGTGTGATGGTGGGAGCCAGCGGTTCATCCAGGTAAATACTGCGCGTTGCTGCGTCGCTGCCCACGGTGGCTTTGAGGGTGGTTGCCCCCAAGGCTGGCATTTCTGCACTTGTGAAACTGGTGCTCCAGTGGCCTTGCGAATCGGCGGTGACCGTGCGAGTGCCCGTGGCTGTTGCTGTTCCAGAAGAATCGGACCAAGAGATGCTGACGCTGACCCCTGCTGCTGCAGTTCCTTGCACCTGGACACCCGCCATCATTTCTGCTGGGCTCAAACGGTTGTCTTGCGATACAGCATTAATGGTGATGGCGGTGGACTTTTGGTTGGTGATGTCCGAGATCGCCGCGACCAAATTGAGCCTAGGAACGGCTGCGCCTTCTAGCAAGCGTTCCAGCACTTGACCGGTGGCTTGGGCTTGGCTGCTTTGAAGTTTGTCTGTCAGATCCACGAGGACAGCGTTCGTGTTGCTGCCCACTTCAGCGCCCGACAGCGCAGCCAACAAACGGCCGTAGTCGTTGGATTGGGCGTTGCTGCTGCCATCGGTGGTGACGATGGCCACAGGGGATGCGCCAGTGACCAGGTCTTGCGTGAGGCCCACAGCGGCTGCCACTTTTTGGTTCGACTGCGTGATTTGTGTGCTGCTCAAACTGCTGAAATTGACGCTTGAATTGCCCACATCTCCACCCAACAAACCCAAGTGACGGACCGCCAGTTCGGTCAAGACGTTGACGCTGACGTTGTAAGTGCCTGCTGCAGGAATAACGGTGAGTGCGCGCAAGTCAGTGGTCAGGTCTTTGGGTGCGCCAGTAGCTTCGTCCCAGTAGTCTGGGCTGCTGTTGGCATCGCTGACTTTGACCAGCACGGGGCCCTTGTAGTCGTTGCCCACATTGAGCGTGAAGGTACCATCGGCGCCCACAGCGCCGGTAGCCAAAACAGTGCCATCTGCTTTGTAGGCCACAGCAGTCAAACCGTTACCAGGCACCACCGGCCCGGCCACCACGCTGCCACGAATGACGGTAGGCACAGGCGCTGCTTTTTCGTCAGATTGCAACAGCACAGCAGCGCCCAATGCGGCCAAGCCCACATTCAATGGCGTCCACAAGGTACCCGAACTCGATGGCACGTACGTGCTTAAGCCGCCCTGCTGCAGAAAGCCAGCGCCCTGCCCTTGTCCTTGGGTTAAGGCATTGAGCGCAGAGGTGTCGCCATACGCATAAACCAGTTGCCCACCACCGGACAAGCTCGCGCCCACGGGGCTGTCGCCCGTGATCACATACCCACCGCTGGCCCCTGTGCCTTGGGCACCGGGCATGTCCACCGCGCACTGCTCTGCTTTGCAAGCCTCATAGAAGTTTTGCAACACCACTTGCGTGCCGTCCGCATAGCTCAGCAGCAAGTCCTGGCCTTGCTGGCTAGCCGCCACATCTTTGGCAGCCTCTTTGGGTGCGTCTTTGTCTTCTTGGCCTTCTTTGACCACCCTGTAGCGCTGTCCGGCTTTGGCTGGCACGGTGGTCTTTTCTCCGCGCTTGAGCACCATGCTCGGTGCGCCCGGGATCTGGAGGACGAGAGCGGTGTTGTGGTTAGCTGTGGCCATGGTGAGCTCCTGAAGAATTTGGGTATTGGGGTGTGGGTGTGTCGGGGACCAACTTTGCGTATTGACGGGCTCAGCGCTCGTTGAGCGCCCCGGTCAGTCCACGCGTGATGGGTTTCATGAGGTAGTTCAGCACCGAGCGCTGGCCCGTGAGGATGTCCACGGTGGCGGTCAGGCCTGGCTTCAAAACAATCGGCTGCAGCTTGGGGTTGGCGGCCGTGGGCAACACACGCACACGAGCCCGGTAATAGGTTTGTGCTTGGCCATTGGGGCCTTGCTCTTGCAAGGTGTCCGAGCTGATGTAGACGAGCTCGCCCTGAACGCTGCCGTAGATAGCGTAGTCATAGGCATCAAGCCGGATGTTGGCTGGCATGCCTGTGCGCAGCTGGGCAATGTCGGCCGGGTTGACTTTGAGCTCGAGCAGCGACTCACCGTCGGTGGGTGAGATTTGCATGAGCTCATCCCCCGCACGCAGAACGCCCCCTACGGTGGTCACGCGCAAGTACTTGACCACGCCGTCCACTGGCGCGGCCAGCTGCGTCTGGGCCAGTGCGTAGCGCCTATCTTCTTGGCGGTAACGCTGGCTGGAGATTTCTTCTTCTTGTTTGGCAGCTTCTGCGCGGGCGTCTTGCAGGTATTTGTTGCGGATGTCCAAGATGCGCGACTGGATGTCGCTCACCTGTCGGCGGGCACGCAAGACTTCGACCCGGCTGATGTCGCCGCCAGCAAATAGCCGCTCGTTCATTTGCAGCTCTTCTTTGGCCAAGGCCATGGCTTCTTGTTGCATGGCCAATGCATCGTTGAGGCTTTGCAGGCGCTGAAGGTAGAGTTTTTGTTGTGCGGCCACCAGATCGGGGTAGGCGGCAAAATCTTTGCCAAACACGGGAGCTGTGCCTGCGGCTTCGGCCTGCGCACGCCGCAAGACCACGCGCAAGGCCGTGTGTTTGGCTTGTGCTTCGTCGAAAGAGGCTTTGGCGCGGTCGGGCTCCAGCACGGCCAGCACTTGGCCAGACTTGACCGTGTCGCCCTCTTGCACGCGGATCTCGGACAGCACACCGCCGTCCACCACCTGGATGACTTGGGTGCGCCCGCCCGGGATGAGCTGGCCCTGGGCACGCACGGTTTGGTCGATGTCAAACCAGGCAGCCCAAGCCACAAACAGCACCACAATGAGAATCACGATGCCGAGCATTCGGGAAGGTCGGTAAGCGCTCATGCGGCGGCTCCATTGGCGTTGGCGTTGGCGTTGGTACTGCCGCTCGTGTTGGCATTCAATCTGGCCAGCACCTGCGCTTTGGGGCCGTCCATCACCACTTGGTGGTTGGCCACCACCAAGATGCGGTCCACCAGTTGCAGCATGTCGGGCTTGTGGGTGACCAGCACCAGGGTGTGCTGGGCCTGGATGGTTTGGTACAGCATCTGTTTGATTTGCAACTCACTGTTGCCGTCCACCGACGAGGTGGGCTCGTCCAGCAGCCAGATGCTGGGCTCGCGCAGCACCACGCGGGTGAGGTTGACGAGTTGGCGCTGCCCGCCCGACAGGCCTGTGCCGCCTTCAAAGATTTCTTGCTGCAGGCCTCGCGGGTGCGGCGTGATGACCGCTTGCATGAGGCCGGTGCGCTGAGCGGCGGCCAAAATGGCCGGATCGCCCGGGTCGGCCAGGCCCAACAGCAGGTTCTCGCGCAGGGAGCCCGCAAACAAGCGCCCTTCTTGCTGCAAGTAGCCGATGCGCTCAGACAATGGGGCTTTGGCGATGTGGCTGAGGTCCACACCGTCGAGCAAGATGCGCCCTTCTTGCGGCTTGTACATGCCCGACAGCAGGCGCAGCAAGGTGGTTTTACCAGCGCCCACGGGGCCAATGATGCCGATGCGCTCGCCCGCCTGGATGCTCAGCTGGGGGATGACCAAGGCGGGGCTGGCACCGTAGCGGGCGGTGACTTTGTCGAACTGGTAGTGGCCGTGCACTTTGTCCAGCACCACGGGTTCGTGGTCATGGTGGTCGTTTTCCAGTTTCCACAGCGCGTCCAGGCCTTCCAGGGCGGCTTTGGCATAAGCCCATTGCAGCGCCTGCGCGGCCACAGCGGCCACGGGGCTGAGCACGCGGCCCGACAAAATGGTGCAGGCGATCAAGCCGCCTTGGGTGAGCTCGCCTTTGCTGACCAAGTAAGCACCAAAGGCCACCAAGAGCACGTAGCTCATTTGCTGGAAGCTGGAGATGAGGTGCTGGAAGTGCTCGCTCAAGTTGCGCGATTGCAGCTCGGCGTCACGCGCTTCGTCTACGTTGTGCAGCCAGCGCCCGAGCATGCGCCAACCGCCCTGCCCTGATTTGAGGGTTTCAGCGCCCTCCACCGTCTCGACCAGCAAGCCGGTTTTGAAGTTGCCCGCTTTGGCGCCTTGTTTGGCCAGCTGCTCCATACGCTGGCGCATGGAAAGACCTACACCCAAGGCCACCACAAAAAACAGCAGAGGCACCAACACCAATGTCCCACCCAGCAGGCCCATGATGATCAGGAACAAGATGGCAAAGGGCATGTCCACCAGCACGCTGGTGGTCACTTGCGTGAGGAAGCTGCGCACGGTCTCGTAGCCGCGCATTTGCGAGGCCAAGCTGCCCACACTTTTGGGCATTTGGTCCAGGCGCACAGCCAACAAGCGCAAGTAGACCGTACGCGCCATGCGTTGGTCCACTTCGTCAATGATGGCTTCGTACAACTTGGTGCGGGCACTGCGGGCCATCCAGTCCAGGCCAATGGCGAGCAAGGCCCCCAGGCTCAGCACCAGCAGCGTTTGCATGGCCCCAGTGGGGATGACGCGGTCGTAGATCTGCATCGAATAAAACGAGGTGATCAACCCCAGGATGCCGATGACCAAGCCGCCCGCAGCCGCTTCGATGAGGCGGCCTTTTTGCGCAGCGATCTCGGTGCGAACCAAGGCAAACACCGGGCTTTTGCCCAGCACAAAGGGCGAGGACAAGCGCAACTTGGCGATTTGCAAGGGGGCAGGATCGTCGTGCAGGCCTTCGCTCCAGGCACGCTGCACTTCGTCCCAGCGCATCACCACCCATTGGCTTTGCGCGTTTTGTCCAACCAACACGCCCCAGCCGTCGAGGGGGTCGTGCACCAGGGCGGGCACTTGCGAGGCGTCGGCCGCTTTGAGCCAGCGCGCTGACTTGAGGCCCAGGTGGTGCGTCAGGCTGGCGATCTGGGCCTGCGGGGTGTGGTGCTGGTTGTTGGCTTGAACATGCTGCACCGCCTCTTGCAAGGCCAAGCGGTCAACGGGTTCGCGTTGCAGTTCGGCCAAGCGCAGCAGCGCGGCCAGCAATCGCGGCAAGGTCTGGGGGGCTGTGGTGTCTTGGGGGGCTGAGGACATGTGGGTTTTATTTCTGCTCAGCGGGCGCTTGAAGTTCGCCGGTGTGAAGTTCGCCGGTGGTGAGCGCCAAGCGCCACGAGGCCACCAGTTGCAGGCCCTCCAGATCGGCCAGTTGGGCTTGCACTTGCACTTGTTCGCGTGCGGAGTTCATGAGGTCTTGCCAGGTTTTGCGGCCCGAGAGGTACTGCCGGTCCCAAGAGGCGAGCACTCGGTCCGACAATTCGGCGGAGGTTTGCAGCGCCAGGCGGCGGCTTTGCGTGGTGATCAGCGTGGCGTGGTCCGTCATGACTTGCTCAGCCAAGCTGCGTTGCTGGGAATCGATGTCAGCCAAAGCGGCCGCATGACGTTGCACGGCTTCTTGCACCGAGCCCAAGCTGGACAGGCCAGCACCCAAGCGGCTGTTGATTTGGATGAAGGCGCGGCTGTGCTGCGGACCACCGCTGTAGTTGAAGTTGCCTTGCTGGTGCTCGAGGCGCAGGGACAGCTCGGGCAATGTGGCGCTTTTGGCTTCGGCAATGGTGGCCAGCTGAGCCAGTGCGTTGCTGCGGGCGCGGGCCAAGGCCGGGGAGAAGGCCTGTGCTTTGCTGAGCAACTCGTCAGCGCCAAGTGAGATTGGCCAAGCCTGCGCAGGCGATAAAGCCAAGGCGGTGCTGAGCACAGGCTTGCCCAGCAGCTGAGACAGGCGACCAAGGCTGACCTGCTCTTGTGTATGGGTCATCGCCATGTCGGCTTCAAGGCTGGCAATTCGGCTTTGGGCCAAAGCCAAGTCACTCTCGGCGGCTTGGCCTTCGTGGATGCGGCGGGCCACTTGGTCTTTGAGGCGGATGTGTTGGTCCAACCCGACTTGGTAGGCCGCTCGTTTACGGTGGGCGCTGAGCCAATCGCCATAGGCTTGCACCACACGGATGGCCAGCTGCTGCTGGGATTCGGCCAAGCTGGCGCGGGCGCCTTGGGCATAGGCATGTGCTTTGTCAACACCGGCCTCTATTCGTCCGCCCGTCCACAGCGGCTGGGTCAAGGCCAGAACGGCGACACGCGAGTCGCCGGCATAGGCCGCGTCGGCGCTACCGGCCTTGGCGCCTTGCACCGAGATGGATGGGGTGGGAAAGTACTGCCAGCGGGCGTTGCTGACGCCTTGCTGAGCTGCTGCGACCATGGCTTGCTGAGAGGCGACCGCAGGGTGTGAGGCCATCGCCCCAGAAAGAAGTTGATGTAAACCCCAGGGTTGAACCGTTGCTGTTTGGGCAAAAACCTGCCCATGCCAACACAACATCCACAAGAAAAAAATTCGGGCCATGTTTCAGCTTGGCCTCTTATGAATTGACGACTGTTTCCAACAATTTACAGAGCGCAACGGACTGCAAATTAAGCGCATAAAAATGTAAAAAGTAACTTTTTTGATGACTCATCTAACAAATGTAGAGGTCAGTCAAAGATCAAGGATTGAGTTTTCAACATGCTCAAACTGTCCAAATCTCAATTTCCAAAATATGTCAGCCTATACCTGTTATTTCGTCAGTTCCTCTGGAAAATAGGGCTGAAACTCAGGAGGAAACCCGGTGAGCGATTTGGACTTGACCACTTTGAGACTGTTTATCTCTGTGTGTGATGCACGCAGCATTGCCAGAGTGGCAGAGAAGGTCCACATGGATGCCTCAGCCATCACTCGTCGGATTCACAAGCTGGAGAGCGAAGCAGGAAGGCCCCTGATCAAACGCATTCGTAATGGGGTGGAGCCTACGCCCGAGGGGCTGCAGTTTTGTGACTTGTGTCGAGAATTGGTGAGGGATGCGAGTCGTCTGTCCGACACTTTGGCTCTGTACAAAAACAGCGGTGCTGGACGTTTGACCATAGCGGCCGCCTCTCACGTTGTTGCAGGCTTGCTGCCCAAGTTGCTGGGGCAGTTCATGCAACTGCAAGATGCCAAAGGCTTGTCTGTGGTCATTCAAGAAATGACTTCTTCCGAAGTGGTGCAATCGGTCAGAGATGGCCGCAGCACATTGGGCGTGTATTGGAACAATGTTGAGACTTCGGGCCTAGAGACTTCGCCCTTTTATACCGACCAGTTTTGCTGTGTCGTGCCGGCAGGGCATCCTCTGACCGAGCATGACGCTGTCACTTATTCGGAGGTAACGGAGTACCCGATCATTGGCATGCGCACCAATCGGCAGGCAGAAGCCTATATCAGCCGAGCAGGAGCCATCGAATCACCCAAAGCCAAATTCATCATCGAAGCTCCCACCCATGAAGCGGCCATGCGTCTGACCGCTGAAAAGCTGGGCGTATTCGTGACCAGCATGGAGGTTGCCCGTAGTTACCTGAGTTGCTGGGACTTGGTCGCCATTCCCATCGAGGGTCTGTTTCCGCTCCAATTTAGACTTGTCTACCGCGAGTTGGGGGGATTGCCGCTGAGCGCTCAGCGATTGATCAAGCATTTGTCTGCGCATCAATCCCACGCGGATTGAGTGCAACTGTCAATCCGCTGTCAGCTGGAGTTGGCGGGTCATGGTGAGCGCATCAGACCAGTCAGTTTTCAAGAGCTGATCAAATTGTTCAGGAGTCCAGTGGGTGGTGGCGATGCCAACGGATTGCAAACGCTTTTGAACAGCTGGATCGGCCAGAACACTTTGCATGGCTTCATGGATGCTTTGGATCTTCGCGTCAGGCACGCCTTTGGGTGCCAAAAGCCCTACCCAACTGATCCACCTGAAACCCGGATAACCAGACTCCCCCACTGTGGGCAAGTCTGGAAAATGCGCAGAGCGCTCAAGGCTGGTCAAAGCCAATGGGCGCAAGCGTGCGTCGGTTTTGAACGGGTGCAGGCTCAATGTGGGCAATATGGCCGCTTGGATGCGTCCGGCAAGAATTTCTTGTATGACCTCTCCTGTTCCTTTGAATGGTACGTGGGTCATTTCCAGACCGGCACGCGCTAAAAATGCGGCCATGCCTACATGGGTTGCACTGCCCTGCCCCGAAGACGCAAAGTGATAACGCTGAGGCGCTAGGGCGATGCGTTTGACAAAGTCATCCAGACGGGCCGCCTGAAGGTCTGCAGATGCAACCAAGACATATTCCGAAAAACCCATGAATGCAGCAGCCCTGAAGCTGTTCAAAGGGTGATACGGCAACGAATGAACCAGCGCGCCAGCCAAATGATGGCTGGATGCAGCCAACAACAACGTACGGCCATCTGCTTTGCTTTTGGCGACCTGCGCAGACGCAATGGTGCCTCCAGCACCCGGTTTGTTCAGAACCACAAGCGGCGCGTTGACATCATGACTGTGCTGCTGAGACAAGAGGCGTGCCAAGGTATCTTGTGCAGAACCGGCCGAATAAGGGACCACCCATGTTGACTGATGGGTGACCTGAGCATCGGCATGGCCAGCCAGGAGTAGGCCGGAGGCCAATGCAAAGGAACGCCTTGAAATCATCGGTTGGCCCATGACGGAAAACCATTGCGTTCTGAGATCAGTTCACGGGCTTCAGCGGTTGGCGTTTCCCTGCGTCTCTTGATGCTGGCTTGTTGCCAATATGCGGCCACGGCGGCGACATCGTTGGGGTCATAGGGACCATCGGTGGAGGTGTGGGCAATCGGCGCATCTTGGTCGGCTTCGCGTTTGACGCGCTCCCAATCGGTCGCTTTGGGCTTAGTGGGTATTTTGGGCATACAGCGTCCTTTCCTGTTTCGATGCACGGCGCAGCGATATGGCCCGCACCTCGTTGAGTTCACGCAGCACATAGACCAGCACCAACACAATGGACAGAAACTCAGCCTTGAGCAACATCCAGATCATGGCGCCTTGAAAGAAGGTCAGCACCAGAAACAACACGGCGTGAACCGGATTGCGTGCAGTGATGACCCGGAATGCCGCTATCAGCAGCACCGTAGAAAATATGTAGAAGAGACCCGTCGTGACATTCATGATTCAAAACTTTCTGGAATGGGTCTTAGCGGTACTTGGCATCAGACTGCTTGTTGGCAGCGATGACGCTCTCGTAGCGGTCACCCACGGCCAGCAACATGTCTTTGGTGAAGTACAGATCACCGCGCTTCTCGCCGTGGAACT